>Ga0066679_10000193_pt1 | contig 17632 bp, 13 predicted proteins | sample GraSoiAngelo_128_FD_62298 | JGI IMG/M metagenome (GOLD analysis project Ga0066679, IMG submission 62298) | Grasslands soil microbial communities from the Angelo Coastal Reserve, California, USA - 14_0927_12_20cm | ecosystem: Environmental > Terrestrial > Soil > Grasslands | place: USA... | reverse complement strand
AACGAGAAAGACATCGGTTGGTCCAATCTCCGCCTCGAGATTGATTCGGCGCCGCCGGAGGAGACGCCAAAGCTCAGAGAACGGGTCCTGGCCGTGAAATTCCGGCCTAGCCATCGCGTGTGACCGGACTTCGAAGGGCTTGGTAAGGAGGCGATATTCCGTCTCGCCAAGCTCGGTGTAAAAATTCCCAGCAGCGTTCCAACAAATGGGACGCACGTGAGTGAAACGACTCAGTTCCGCAAAAATCTTCCGGGTCATCCGCTGCATTCCGGTGTTTTGCACGGAGCGGCAGGAGCTGGTTACGTCGATAAAGATTCTCATTTATCCGCAATACATTTTCGCAACACACTGCGCACTTCCAAAAACGTGGGAAGATAATTTGCCACGGCGAACGCAATGACGGTTGCGGCTATCACGCCGGTAATGCCGTATATTTTTGCCAGCAGGATCGACAACATCAGATTTAACACCGCAGTGACCGTGCCGTAGACAGTCATACCTTTGAGATGTCCTGTGGCGTTGAGCAGACAACTGCCAACCAAAAGGGTCGACAACATCAGCCGCCAAAGCGCCATCCAGACGATCACTGAAAACGGCGGCACCGCTGCTACGCCAGCCCAGAGGCGGATAATTTCGCCGCCAAAGATTGTCAGGAGTGCAATGATCGCGGCCGTGGTGAAAAAACTGAATTTGAAATTCGAGCGCAAAGTTTTGCGGATCCATTCGTAATCGCGTTGGGCATAGGCTTCGGTGTAAGCAGGCCAGAGATTCGGATAAGCGAGCGTTTGTAGCCCTGTTGCAATAGCGAACAAACTGAACGTCACAGCATACGGCGTCACTTGCGCAGCGCCGAGAAAATGCGCGATCACCATGTTGTCGGTTTGCCAATTCACCATCCACCCGATACCGATCACGAAAAACTTCCAACCATCGGAGAAAAGAGTTCTCACAAAACCGGAATCAATACCGGCGAGGTTTGGACGCAGCCATGGCTTGCGAAAACCAAATAGCCAAGCCGCACAAGCAAGGTTCGCAGCTAATCCGAAACCGAAGCAGCCGAAAACCAGCCAAGGCAGGCCGCCCCGAAACCAGATGACCAAAAGCAGCGCGGCGAGATTGCCCACGCTGCCGGCCATGTTCCAAAAATTGGTCAGCGCACTTTCCTGGTATGCAGCTAGTACCCGCGAGCTGACAATCAGCGGAAGATTCAGCGCAAAGATTGATAACGCAATCATTATTGCAGGCGCAATTTCAACCCGAGCGAGCGGCGATTGCAGATTCGGAAATAACAACGCTGCGATGCGAGGCGCGAGAACGTTTCCCGCAATCAAGACCGCAACAGCGATCAACGACAACATGAACAGAGCGGAGGACACGAGTCGTTGGCCTACGGCATGCGCATCTTCGGCTTGCGCTTTTCCAAGGGCGTTGGTGAGACTGGAGGCAAGACCAAAATCGGTGATGCTCAGAAATGTGATGACACTGACAATAGTCACCCACGCGCCGTAACGCTCGCCGCCTAAATACCCGATGGTAAGCGGCACCGAGACAACGCTGACGCCAATCGCCAAGACGCGCGCCATTAGCGCCGAACCAGTGCCTTGAAATAGACCGCGGGCGCGGCGCTCGCGATGATCTCGGGGCGCGGCGCGACTTAAAGTGAAACTGGCCCAACGGCGTAAAGTCGGAGTCAAAGGAGTTGACTATAGCGCAATCTGCTTGTCGTGCTGCTGCGCGTCACCTGGACGTATAACCCTCAAATCAATCCACCCAATCCCTAGTTGTGGCGGATTTGTTTGAACAAACAGATGAAATTCCCGCGGCGGAGCCTAGACGACATCGTGTGGAGGTCGATTGCCGTTGATTGCGGCGTACGCCCCAAAGACGCGAATATACTGTCAGTGGGCGAAATGAAATCGCGCTGAATACGTTGTAAGAATTCAACATCGAATTAGATCAGATTGGGTTTCATTTCGGAATGCAGCTCGCGCCACGCGATCCGATCTCGGGTATATTACGTGGAAAGAGAGTTGCTCCGCGTGACAACAAAGACCAATCATCCGCGGTATCCTGACCTAACGGGAAAATTATTGGTGTCTGCGTCCTTCTTGCTCGCAGCCTTGCTTGTCTACTTCGTTCTGGCCCAGCAATTCCCGCTTTCTGGAGACGACTATTCGTATCTATACCAAGCGAAGCTGTTCGCGTCCGACAAGCTGTACGCCGAGGACCCTCTCTACGACCGAGACCTTCCGTTTTACGACTGCCTAGCTACATATTGCTTCAGGGATGATCAAAGACATAGATTCTCCCAGTATCCGCCAGGCTGGCCGGCTCTTCTGGCCGTGGGCGTTAACCTTGGCGCCCCCTGGCTGATCAACCCGCCTCTTGGGGCGCTGCTGATTTTTCTAATGCTAGAGTACGTAGAGCAGCGAATGGGCAAGGAGTTGGTGAGAGTCGCTTCGCTGTTGTTGCCTTGATGAAGCTTAATCCCGTGCTGCTCGAGGAAGATCGACATCGGCGGATGAACGTTCTCGTCGGAGCCGCTGACTTTGAATCCGCGCTGACGCAACGCCGCCGCCACGGAGCCCATGGCCGTGCCGCAGTTCCCGATGAAATGAAATTTCTGGAGCGCGGTTTTCACAAACGTCTCTTTTACCTCGTCGCGTGAAGTTCGCCAGCAAGAAAAAACATCCGAAGGTGAGTGTTGTCATCCAAGTGAATCGCCGCTAGTTTCGTCGCCGCCAAAATGCATCTCGCCGTCGTATTGCAATCAGCCGCAGGCTTATTATGACCGTCGCTGACAAGCAGCGCGTCGATCGCATTTTCGGCCCATGGCTGATCGTGCTGTTGCGACCGCTGGCGCAGCTTGCCGGAAAGCTGCTGGGCAGAGATCATTCCAGCGCGCCGCGCGGAGAAATTGTATTCATCAAATTGCTCGGTGGTGGCAGCCTGCTCATCGCGCTGCCGGCATTGCTCGGAGTTCGACGCCGCTATCCAAATCTGTCGCTCACGCTGGTTTGCGGTTCTCCGGTGGCGCCGTTTGCGAGATTAATCGGCATCTTCGACCGCATGGAAGTCATGAATGATCGTCGCGGCGCGTTCGCCTTGCTCGCCAGCGCGGCGCGCATTCTCTGCGGGCTCGTTTTGCGCCGCGTCGATACGATTGTCGATCTTGAAGTGTACTCGCAGCTCACGACGGTGTTTTCATTGCTGACGCTTGCGCGCAATCGCATCGGTTTCTACGTCTCGAGCACCTATTGGCGCCGAAACGTGCTGACGCACCTGGTTTTCTTCAATCGCGCGCGCGGTGTGTTCCACTTCTACGCCGCAACCGCGCAATTGTTAGGCGCGCAACCGGCTCCTCGCGACGAAGTGCGCCAGCATCTGTTGGAGCGAATTGGCCGGGCGCAGGCTGCGCGCGATTACGTCGCCGTTGGCGGTGGCTGCTCCGATTTCGCATCGGTGAGGCTTCTGCCGATGCCGGAGTGGCGAGAATTTGCGCGAACACGTCAACATGAAATCAGCGCGAGTCACTGGATTTTTCTCGGCGCAGCTTCTGACGCACAAACATCGGAGGAAATTGCTGCCGCTGTTCGTGAATCGGTTCCGAATTTTTCCTACGAGAACAAGTGCGGTGAACTTTCGCTCGAGGAGTCGTTCGTCTCCATCGCGGGCGCGCGCCAATTCATTGGAATTGATTCATCGCTGCTGCACGCGGCCCGCGCGCTCGCTGTTCCAACGTTGAGTTTTTTTGGCCCGACCGATCCAGCAACGTTACTGGAGCCGATCAATAGTTCCGTGGACCTCGTCTACTATCGACCACCAATCTGCTCGCCCTGTTTGCATGTAACGCAGACGCCGCCATGCAAAGGGCTCAACGTCTGCATGGAACTGTTCACGCGGCAAACGGTTCCGCTCACTCCGTGGTGCGAGGATTCAGCGGGGAAAAACGTGTTGCCCACAGAACCGATGTAATGGAACGGCTGCGGCACGTTCAAACCAGATTACAATGCGCCGCCACACTTCCGGCCAGCTCTTGGCGCGTGGGGCGGAGCGGTGATCTCGCAGCGCACCTTCTACTTAAATTGAAATTGGCCCAGCAGGCTGAAGTCGGAGTCAAGGCTCGCCGCTAGGGAATAGTCTTGTCAGCAGAGAAAGGAAATTTATGCCCGTGACGCAAAAATTGGTGGTTCCGGCGATCTTCTTGCTCCAAGCCTTGCTTGTTTACTTCGTTCTGGCTCAGCGATTCCCGCTTTCTGGAGACGACTATTCGTATTTGTACCAAGCGAAACTGTTCGCGTCCGGCAAGCTGTACGCCGAAGACCCTCTCTACGACCGAGCACTTGCGTTTTACGACTGCCTGGCAACAAATTGCTTCAGGGATGATCAAGGACACAGATTCTCCCAGTTTTCGCCAGGCTGGCCGGCTCTTCTGGCCGTGGGCGTTAAGCTCGGGGTCCCCTGGCTGGTGAACCCGCTTCTTGGCGCCCTGCTGGTCTTTCTAATGCTAGAGTACGTAGAGCAACGAATGGGCAAGGAACTGGTGAGAGTCGCATCGCTTTTGTTGTTGTTCTGTTTTTTTCTCTCTTACTATGCAGGCTCCTTACGAGCTCATATCGCTACCGCGCTGTGTGTGTTCGCTGCGTTCTTTCTCTACGATCTCGCGGAGCGGCGTCCAGAGCATTCCAAGCTTTGCCTGCTCGGGGCGGGCGCGCTTCTTGGCTATTCGGCCATGATTCGTTATATCGATTGGGTTCCTCTGGCCATTTGGATCGGTGTGAACTCGATATGCCGCAAGAAGTTCGCCGAATTGGTGCTCTTCGGAATTGGGTTCGCACTCCTGGCCAGCGGTAACCTGGTGTATGACGCCCTGCTCTTAGGCAACCCATTCCAAGTTCCTGACATGCTTCACCACTCGCCAGGCATTGGAGACCGTCTCACGGTTTCATGGACTGGGTTCGTGTTGACGATCGTCCGTTTGGCAAATCTTCTCTGGGCTTTCCCGCCTGTGCTCCTTCTCGTTGTACTCTGGAGGCGTTACCAGGCATCTTCCAAGATCAAGATGTACGTCACACTGTTCTCGATGAACGTCGCGATCTACTTTCTCTATCCGACAGGTGTCGCTGGCCCAGGTCCACGCTACTTTCTGGCTTACTTCCCATTTCTGGTGCTGGCCGTCGTGGACCTTTACCAAAGGATGTCTCGCGATTCACAACCTAGTGGTCGCCACCTTTGGAACTTTGCGATCGTTAGCCTCGTTATGTGCAGCCTCGTGTTCGTGACTGAAGAGGCTTATACGATGTACTGGCGACGAGACCTCGACCGTACGGCGCGACACATCAAAGATGGAAAGAAGATCTTCCTGCTCAAGACCGGGACTTACCACACAGCCGTGGGCGATCTCACTCGAAATCCGCCAGTGCTATCGTCGGCCAATAGCCTCTATTTTAAATGGTGTGATGAGCCCAAGCTAGATGCGCTTCTAAAGCGATTTCCAGGCCGCGCCATTTTTGTCTACGAGTATCCTGGCCGCCTTTATCCGTACAACTTGAAGCAGGGTGCGCATGAAGTACTGGAAAATCATCACGGACGACCTTAGCGGATATACCATCGGTGCGCGACATGAAGTCTTGGGAATACGTCGTCAGAAGTTCCATATCGAATTAGAGCAGATCGGGTTTCATTTCGGCATGCAGCTCGCGCAAGCAAGATCGACAAGTCCACAACGCACATCGCTTGTGCGGCGCGGCGCTGCTTATTTCGAAATGTCTGGTCCGGGCGAATTCATCGCTGCGGCAGTTCTTTTCGCGCTGATGATCGTGATCAGGGTCGTAAACATCACGCGCTACGCGTTCGACAGCGATGAATCGCAGCATCTTCACGTTATCTGGGGATGGGCGCGTGGCTTTGTGCAATATCGCGATTTATTCGACAATCACATGCCCCTGTTTCACATCTTGTTTACGCCGATCTTCGGGCTGCTCGGCGATCGCGCCACAATTCTGTATGCGATGCGTTTCATTATGCTGCCGCTCTACTTCGTCGCGGCGTGGTGCACATACCAGATTGGCACATCTCTCTTTTCAAGACGCGTCGGTGTTTGGGCTGTGATCCTGGTGGGGCTTTACACCCGGTACCATTTTGTTTCGGTCGAGTTTCGGACCGACAATCTTTGGGCGCCGCTCTGGTTGCTGTGCATGACGGTCTTGATTGCCGGACCGCTAGGGGTGCAGCGTGCTCTTACCGCAGGCCTTTTGCTTGGGCTGTGTTTCGGCGTCTCAATGAAATCAACTCTATTTTTGTACTCGATCGCGGTCGCCGCGCCGGCAACGCTATTTCTCGTTGGCCGCCAAAGACTGGAACAATCCTGGGGTTATCTGGCACAGTGTGTCGTCGCGTTTGTTGCTTCGACAGCGACCGTGCCTGCGACAATAATGATCTTCTTCGCGCTTAAAGGGATATGGCCCGATTTCCGATACTGCGTGTTCGACTTCAATTTCTTGGCGCGCGGCACATCTGAAAATTCTCTCGTTCACAGAAGCTATCTTGCGCTAGCAATCATCATCGCGCTGGTCATTGTGTTTTGTGTTGCGCGGCAAATGATCCGCGCTGCAGACAATGCCGGTTTGGCGTTCCGGCGGGGGTTTGTCCTGATTGTTTGTGTTTCTTATTTTCTGGCCATCAAATATTTCTGGCCGGTGAGAAGTCATGATGATGACCCGCCATTTTATCCGCTCGCTGCCGTGCTCTGCAGCGGCGCGTTACTTGCGGCCTCCAACGCATTGATGGGTTTTAAGTCGAACCAGGGCCGAATCTTTCGGCGAATGCCGTTGCCCGCGTTTCTCGCGTTTGGCGAAATTGTTGTTCTGGTTGCGATGCAGCCGATCTGGAAAGACAGAACAAGGCCGGAGACTGATTTACTTCGCAACGTATTGGCGCTACTCGAACCCAGCGATTACGTTCTGGATTGCAAAGGCGAAACAGTTTTTCGGCAGCGCTGCGTTCGCACAGTTTTTGAAACAATCACCAAATCGGCTATTGAGCGTGGGCTCATTCTGGACAATGCTCCACAAAGATGTGTGGAAACACACACTTGCGTGGTCGCTACCACTCTTATTAAAAGATTCCCACGTGACACGCGCCGCTTTGTAAAGCGAAATTACCTGGCGGCGACAAGGAACCTGCGCATAGCTGGCGGGAAATTGAAACCTTCAGCTACAAATCCGCACTACTGCGAGTTCAACGTTACCATTCCCACAGTGTATGAAATCATTTCCCGTGGTGAAAATGTGTCGGGTACGCTTGATGGAATCCCTTACAATGGCGCCCGCTTTCTCGCGGCTGGGCCGCATACCTTTGAGTCCAAATCGGTACCCCGTGACTTGATTCTACTTTGGGCACAAGCAGTCGCTCGACATTTCACTCCTTTCGAGCATCATAGTTAGCTCCAATCGCTGAGTGCCGCCGATTGTTGATTAGCCTTGGTTACTCTCATTTTTGAATGAACCCGACGATGTCTGCTCCAATATTCACATCTGATTCGAGGTTGATGCTGATTGCTCCGCATCCGGATGACGAAGCGCTCGCCTGTAGCGTCATTCTGCAGCGCGCAGTGCGCGCTCGGGCAGCCATTCATGTCCTTTATGCCACAAATGGAGATGACAATCCATGGCCTCAGCGTGTATTGGAGTGCAAGTGGCGGTTGGATGCTGCCGATCGACAGCGTTGGGGAAAACTACGACGAACGGAAGCGCTTGCCGCTCTGAACACATTAGGCGTCCGACCAGCAAACGCTCGTTTCCTGGGTTTGCCTGATCAGCGGCTGACAGACTTGCTGGTAACCCATTGTCAATCCTCTTTTGAACAGTTAGTGATCTCGGTCAATGATTGGTCACCGACGCATCTTCTCGTTCCGTCAATCCACGACACTCACCCTGATCACAGCGCGCTGGCGGTGATGCTACGTCTTGTGCTTGGCAAATTATATCCGGATGGTCCACCAATGTCGGTCTGGGCTTATGCGGTCCACGGCAACAGCCAGGCGTTTTTCGATCGTGCGCAGAAACTTTCTCAATCAAAGATAGAGATCGCGGTCAAGGAAGAGGCGATTCGTTGCCATAAAACACAACTCAAGCTGTCACGGCGACGCTTCCTCGCGTACGCGCCACGACCGGAATCCTTTCTAAAACTCGAATCGTGTGAATCGATTACTGCCGATGGACCAATTCGGTGGATTTCACGACCATCGGAGGTCCTTCGTTTGGAGTTGCTGCTTTCCGCGAAACCGATGCGCTACACGGGCGCAACGCTCTTTGTGTTGGGTCATGACCGAACCGGAACGCTGCGTTGTGTGCGTACGCCTGTTCCTGTTCGCTCTTCGGCAGTGGAACTCTTTGACTGCCATTCGTGTGAGCCAGTCAGTGTCGCGCAATATCGCAGAGACGGCTTCGCGGGAGAGTTTGCGATCCCTCTGGATGTTTTTTCCCCTACGCACGCCCTGTTCGTTAAACTGGAGCGTCGCCTGTGGTTTTTTGATGAAGCGGGCTGGCTGGAAACTTCGCCGGCCATCGCCGAGAGCACAGTTACGAGAATGACCACACTGCAATGCACCAGGGAAGTGCTCTCTTAAACAAAGCAGGCGCTGGTCCAGCCGTTGTGGGATCGCGATAGGTGACGTTTGGCTGGGGCCCGGAGTTTTCGCTGCGTTGATTGCATAAATCGACAAGTCGACTGAGTTTGCCACGCCCGATCTAACTATCTCCGCGGAAGACACCGCATGACCATTGCCCAGATGTGGAAGAAATGATCAAATCGCAAGTCCCACGTTCCCAGCCATGATTGGAATTGGGAGTCCAGTCCATCTTAGCGCGAACATCGAAAGGCCTACTCAAAATGTTTCGAACCAGCATGCCTGGGCGATCGCCACGACTGCCCTCATAATCGTTTGTGTGTTCGGTTGGCTAGCCTTCGAGATACCAAAAGGGATCCTGTCGGGCACGGATGAGCTTCTAACTGCGGAACGCACACGTGAGATGCTTTTGACCGAGCCGTGGGTCGTCCATTTCAACTTTCATCGATCATTCGAAAAACCACCTTTGCAGTACTGGCTCACGACTTTAACTCTCCCACGATTTGCGAACCGAACCTTGGCGGTTCGCATTTGGCCGTTGCTTTATGGCTGCCTGACTGCAATTGCTCTCGTGTGGCTAGTTCGTCTGATCCAGCCGAGCCGGCCGTGGCTCATGCCGCTGAGTGTCGCGGTGTTGGCCTCGTGTCCGCTTTTTTCCCCAGAGGTGAGCCGCGCTCTGCTCGATGTTGGGCTGACATTTTTTACAATGATGACCATTGTTTTTGCTCAGCTCGCACGTCGTCGACCTGTCTGGTGGCTGGCGGCCGGAGCAATGTGCTGGCTCGGCAGCTTGCAAAAACTCCCATTCCCCTTTTTGGTCTGGCTGCTGATTGTAGTCGTTCGGTTGACGTCCCGCGCGGAGCGTCCCGGGCTCCGAAACGGCTGGCTCATTGTTAGTTTGCTCCTTGCCATCATCGCAATGGCAATTTGGCCGACAATTCAATTCGTGAAGTATCAGATGCCGGTGGCGAGTCTCTTTCACCAGGAGGTGGTCGTTTGGACTGGATCGTCCGGGCTCGGCGCCCGGCCGTACTTTCATGTTCTAACTGGTCTGAGTACCGTGGGAGGCCCTTGCGGTTTTCTCGGGTTAATGGCGCCGTTTGCGATCCTTTTTTCAAAAAAAGAAAGGGCTTCCCTGGCGACCCGAGAAATCGCAATTGTTTGCCTGGCAGTGCTCGGATTGGTGATCGTGTCCAATTTTCGCAGTGCCCGCTACGTCCTGCCAATCGTTCCATGCCTTTGCTTCCTTCTTAGTTTAGCGTTGTACAGGCTCTTGGAGCAGTCAGGGAAGGTTCGGCGTTTCGCGGCGATTGCTTTGGTCGTACTACTCGCAGCCGGCTTCGTGCAGGCACAAATCAAGATTTGGAGCAATGGTTCTTCGTCGCGTGTGTTGGTCAGCTTCGTGCCAGCAAAAGTCCAGATAGATCGACGGCAAAAGGATGTTGCCAATGAAAAGCGGATTGCCGAAGAGCTTGGCGCACTTCAACAAGCGGGAACGCAAACGGTCTTAATCGAAGCCAGCAAGCCAGAACGAGACCTGCTCTGGGATTCATTCTATCTTTTCCACGGGAACTTCCGATTCCCGGTCGCAAAGTACACAGTCGCCGACGTTCGCAGTAATCCGCCAAAGCCTCCTGTGATCGGCGCCTGTGTCGCCTGTGATTTTCCCGTCGTGCAAGAAATATATCCAAACGTCCGCGTGCAATTGACCCGCGCTCAGTTCGTCTGCTGGCGAGTCGGCACACGATAACCAAATGTGCGAGAGCACGCGTTCATGGAGCCCATTTTTCTGAACGGAGCCCGCTCGGGCGTTGGTCTGGCCACAGCGAAATTGCTCGCCTCTCAAGATCAGGAGGTTTGGGGCGCGCGTGGCCTGTGGTTTTTTGATGAAGCGGCTGGCTGGAAACTCCGTTGGCCATTGCCGAGAGCACGGTTACGAGAATGACCACACCGCGATGCACCAGGACGGAAGTGCTCTCTTGAACAAAGCAGGCGCTGGCACAGCCGTCGTGGGCTCTGTGGGGTCGCGATGGGTGATGAAAGCTGTCTTAATTTTCGCAGCTGCTTTTGCAATCTACTTCGTTACACGGTCTCCCGGGTTGGACGAGTGGGACTCCGTGCAATTTGCGATGGGTATACGCGAGTTTAATCTTTGGAAACATCAGCCCCATCCGCCGGGATATCCGCTCTACATTTTTTTTGCCTGGCTCCCTGTCCGATTGTTTGGGTGGAGCCCCGAGTTTTCGCTGCACTTGGTGAGTTGCGCGGGTGGCGCGTTCTTTGTCACAGCGTGGTTTTGCATCATTCGTCTTCAATTTGGTGAGCGATTCGCCTGGTTAGTCGCAGGAACCCTAGCAATAACGCCGGTAGTCTGGATGACCTCAACTAGAGTCCTTACCGACAGTTTGGCAGCAGGACTATTGAGCGTTCAGCTTTTTTCTTCGCTCCTCTTCCGAGAACAGGGTCGTACAAAGCAGTTAATCGCAATTGCCCTGTTTGGAGCGGCTGCTTCCGGTGTCAGACCGCAGCTTCTACCGGTCGCCTTGTTGATTCTCATTACACCACTCTTTCATCAACGCGTCGGCATAAAAGTTTGGCTAACGGGCGGCGGGATTTTCATTGTGGGATGCCTGCTGTGGCTGGTTCCGACGTGGTATCTCCAATCAACGCTGCCGGCGCCAGTGTCTGGCTGGCGGTCGTATCCAGCTCAGCTGTATTCGCAATGGCTCTGGCGCTTCACTAACCCCAGTGTTTTCATCGGCGGCAGCCATATCACAGCGCTAAATTTCGCCAAGCAATTCGCACTGCACATCTTGGGTTGGTTCGGTATTGGTCTGGGCTTTCTGTGGTCGCCCTTTACGCTGATAGCCGGGACGCTCCTCGCTGCCTGCGGATTGATCTTTTACGCCGCGCGTTTCGACGATCGAGATCGCAATTTCCGGAAAACGCATTGGGCATGGGCTCTCTTGCAAATTGCGATTGTTTTCTGCTTTTTGCCGGCGGATCAGCGTTACTACCTCGTCATCATGCCACTTCTACTGGTAGCGTTGCTTCGCGGCTTTCTTTACATGCCCTCGCCGTTTCGATTCGCCGTGTTCTTGCTCCCCGCCCTGCTGCTCTGCATCTCTATTGCCGCCGCGATCGAGAGTCACAGCGATCCAGCGCCACCGATCAAGCTCGTGCGACTTTTGCAAGAGCAATATCCCCCCGAGCAGCGAGGCGACGTCCTGTTGTTTCTCGCCCATTGCCAGCGCCATTTTAAGTGGTACGCACCGGAATTTACCGTATTTGACAATCTGCCGTCCTCTGCCGTGCCAAGAGAGCGATTGGAAAAAGCGAAGGCGATTTATACGGACGAGCCTCGGCTTGCGCGTGCTCCCGGTTGGCAACTCATCCTTGCAGCAGAGTTTTCGCGCTCTGTTGTGATTTACGGAAAGCACCACGATATCCGGCTGTTTCGAGTGGAAAGGGTGAGCGCGCCATGAAGAAGATTCTTGTCACAGGCGCGAGCTCGGGCATCGGTCTCGCGATTGCCGAGTTACTGGTAGCGCAGGGTAACGAGGTCTGGGGCACATCGCGAAATTTGGAACGCATCCCGAAAATCTCCCGATTCCACCCAGTCCGTCTCGATCTTACTGATCGGCTTTCCATCGAGGAGGCGTTCAATCTCGCGCTCACCGAAGCTGGTCACTTCGACGTGGTGATCAACAACGCGGGGGCCGGTCACTTTGGGCCTGCTGAACTCCTTCCCATGGAAACAATTGCGAGCCAGTTTCAAATTCTGGTTTTCGGTCAAATCCAGTTGTTGCAACTCGCACTTCGTCACATGCAGGCGCGCGGAGAAGGTTTGATCATTAATGTCACTTCGCTAGCTTCCCGCCTTCCAGTGCCGTTCATGGCGGCTTACAACGCCGCAAAAGCAGCGCTGGCAGCCTTTACCATGTCGATCCAGCTCGAATTGGCTAATTCGCGGGTGCACATCGTTGATCTTCAACCGGCAGACATTTCCACGGAATTTAACGAGGGCGTGATCAAGAGCACTAAAAGCGATGGCTACAGCGCAAAAATCGCGAAAACCTGGGAAGCAGTCGAGCGTAACATGAAAAAGGCGCCAGGCCCCGATCTCGTTGCGCGGCATGTCCTCAAACTGATTAACGCGGCGCACACGCCGCCGCGGATAACGGTTGGCAACGCGTTTGAATCCAAAATTGCACCGATGATTTTCAGATTTCTTCCGCAGCGCGTTCGCCTCTGGGGACTGAAGAGATACTACGGAATATGACTAACCCTGATCCCTGTACCTGTAGGGGAAGCTGACAGCTTCCCCTACTTGTTTATGGCTCCTGTTTCCGAAGCAGTAGTTTTGACCGCCGGGGAAGGCTCGCGCCTGCGCGGTTCGGATAAGACTTTCCTGAAACCGTTCGTCCCGGTGCTCGGCCGCCCCTTAATCTCGTACACTCTGGATGCATTAACCTGCGCGGGGATCGAAACCGTCCACTTTGTGGTCGGCTACGAAAGCGAGCGCATGATTGCACAGCTCAAACGGTTGATTCCTTCCGGCGTCAGCGCGTTCTTCATCGAAAATCGCGATTGGCGAAAACAGAATGGCATCTCGCTTCTTGCCGCCGCCGGGCACGTCTGCGCACCCTTTCTCCTCACGATGAGCGATCATCTTTTCGATGATGCCATCATCGGTTGTTTGCTTGAGAATTTTGAGCCCGGTTTGCTCAATATCGCATTAGATCGAAAACTCGATTCCGTTTTCGATTTGCATGATGCGATGAAAGTCCAAACGCGCGGCTACAGGGTCGCCGCCATCGGAAAAGATCTGCGGGAGTTCGATGCGATTGATACCGGCTTGTTCGTTTGCCCGCTGGAGATCTTCGACTATCTCGAGCGGGCGAAGTCCGACGGCCGCCAGAATGATTGCAGCCTGGCCGATGGAGTTCGATTGATGGCCGGCGATGGTAAAGTCCGGGCCATCGACGTAGGCGAGAGCTGGTGGCAGGACGTGGATACTCCGCAGATGCTGCAACAGGCTGAGAAAGCGCTAACCAACTGTAGGGGAAGCTGGCAGCTTCCCCTACAAAGCGACGCAAAATAAAATGCCTTGAATGCGTCAGTATGGCCGACAGCCAGCAATTACGATCGCGGCTCGCGCGTAACGAAATCGCCATGGCCAAGCCCGGACCTGATCGCGGCAATCGCGCTAAGAACCAGGGTCGCCGCGGCGACAATCGTCCAAAGATGAAGGATCCAGTCAGCCAGGCCGAGTAATGCAAGCATAAGAAAGCTAAAGACAGCCATGTCCCGCTTGGTCAGCTGAAAGAGCCACCACACAAATCGTTCGCCCAGATTGAGCAAACCGGAATGCCCGATCATTCCGCGGTGTCTCGCGTAAAACGACTCATGCAACGCTGACGATGCAACCCACATTCCGCTCTTTCCACCTCGTAGAAGCCATTCGTTAGCCGTAATCAGGGCGGCACAGAGGATCCCTTCCGCTGAACGATGAAGCCCCAACCCAAGCGCGAGAACGTAAAGAAGGCTTGCAAGAAAATCGCAGAAGGTATCCAAACGTTCCCCGAACTTCGATTCCAAATTTTTGGCGCGCGCAATTTCGCCGTCGCAACCATCAAGAATACTGAATGCTTGAAAAATAGCGGCGCCGATGACAATGCTGACGTAATCGCCGCGTACCAAAAATACGCAGGCGATCAGCGGCAAAACAAAGATCGATATTGTCCACCAGTTGGGATGAATCGGAAACTTGAGCAGGAAACGCGTTATGCGGCGCGAAATCGGCCGATTCAAAAACCGCGAAACGAAACCGTCTTGGGGCTTGCTCATTAAGTCAGTGTCCTGTCAAAAATTCGATATGTCTTGTAGCGCTGCGCTCCGATCGTTTCGAGAAAACGGTTGATCATGAAATTGTCTTCAAGCGTGAGACTGAGTTCTCCCGCGAATCCACGTTTGATCATTGCGTCTTCGACGATCCGCAGCACGAGCATTTCAGCAATACCGCTACGGCGATATTTTTCAATCACGCCAAGCGCGATAAGCCGCGCAGTCCGCGTGCGGTTCTTGTAATACAGAAGTTTTAGGAGGCCGATTGGCAATCCAAAAACCATAAGCCGGCCGTTGACATGACGCAGGGCGACGTTGATGTCCGGCACACCCAGAATGAAGCCGGCTGGCTCTTCGCCAACTTCGGCAATGAGCGCGAACTCCGGAATAACGAGCGCCTTGAGCTCGTGCGTCATGAACTCGATCTCCGCTTCTGTGAATGGCACAAAACCCCAGTTCTTTCCCCACGCTTGATTGTAAATTTCACGAAGCCGTCTGCTTTCATCGCGGAGATTCTTAAGGTTCGCCGGACGAATAACGGCGGGACAGCGCGTATTGAAACGTGTGGCAAGTCGTCGCAAATGCGCGACGGCTTTGGCCGGATCAGCGAACCACCACGCGTACCAATCCTTCGCTTTGGTAAAGCCGCATCTCTCGATCAGGTCGCGGTAGTACGGCGGATTGTGCGCGGTCAATATGGTGGGCGGAAACTGGAACCCATCGATTAAGAGACCGCAGACGTAATTGGTTGAATAATCAATCGGCCCCATCATCTCAGTCCGCCCCTTCGTGCGAAGCCAACTGGCCGCAGCGTCAAAAAGCGCGGCGGCTACTTCGTAATCATCGATGGATTCGAATAGGCCGAAACACCCAACGTTTGATTGGTGCAGCGAATTGTAATTCGGATCATCGCTTGCCATGATTCGGCCGGCGATTTTGCCGTTTTTCCGCACCAGGAATAACGCGGCGTCGCCGTGCCTGTAAAACGGATGCCGCTTGCGGTCGAGGAACGTTTTCCGTTCGATGATCAACGGCGGCACCCACGCCGGATCATTCGAATAAATTTGCCATTGAAATTTGATGAACGCGCTGTGCTCCCGGCGCGAGTTGACTTCTGAAATTTCAATATCCGACACGAGCTCAGATGGCGATTCAGGCCAAGTCTCTCCATTTCTGGGCAACTTCTCGCATCGACTCGGCCATGATTTCCTCGCGGAAAATCAAATAAACGAACAGCACGTTCAACGGGATGAGCTCGAACCAGAAAAAGTAAATCGGTCGACCTATGAGGAGGAGCGCAAATAGAACCAGCATTCGCGTGTTCGTCATGAGTAACCTCCACCACTTCAGCATTGGGCCAGCCAGGTTTTGATAACGCTGCTGTAGCCAGCCCGGGATTTGGCCGTGGAAAAGTTCGGTGACTGTCTCACGCAGCTTTTTCAGACGAGGCGCGAGCATCTCCTGTTGGCGAGTGAAATTCAAATACAGCGCGAGGAGAAGTTTGTCCCACGGGTCCTGACGCCACGTCCATTTCCGGTACTCCGACTGCACTCCAGACGAGGAATCCAGTTCGGTGCGTGCTGCATTTGCCACAAAGTAAAGGTAGGTGCTGCGGTAATAATCCGCTGCTGCCCCCTGCAACGCATGACTGATTCCAGCGGCAAGAGCGAGAACCCAGATCGCCGAGGACGAACCTTCGAACACACAGCGGAGAGTCAGATGCAAATAAATACTCACGAACACCAAATGGTCGGCGACGCTGTCGATAATGCGCCCTTTGCGGCTTTCTCTCTGAGTTAAACGCGCGAGCTGACCATCCGCGTTGTCGAGCGCATTAGCGGAAACATGCAGCAGCATGCCTCCGATGTTGATGCACAAATCACGATAGAAATAAAGGTGTCCCGCAACGACGCCGCAGACGCCGCCCAGCAATGTCACAGCCGCCGGCGTCATCTTGAGACGCGCGAAAAACTCGGCGAGCCGGAACCCTAACGGCCTGTAAAAATACAGATCGAGGACGCCTTCTACCTCGCGCGCTTTGTAGGTGGCTGCGACGCGCGAATGCGAGGTCTCTGTCGGTTGAGACGTCAATTTACTTGGCGCAAGAACTCAGGCGCTCTGCCTTTGTAGCATCGCAGGGACGAGCGTGTCCGCGAGAATATTCAGGGCTTCGTCCAAGTCTGCACGCGTATGCTTGGCGGTCACGCAGGCACGGAAACAGATTCGATTTTGCGGCACAGCCGGATAATCCACCGGCGCAACCCAAAGCCCGCGCCGCCGAAGTTCATGCCCCAGCCGATACATAAGCTCGCGATCACCAATAACGATTGGCATCACGTAAGTTGTTGATGCTCCTGTGTCGAGCCCTAGCTTGTCGAGTTGAGCATGGAAGTAATCGGCGTTTTCCCAAAGTTGCGCGCGCAATTGCGGCTGAGTGGTGCCGAGCTCGAGCGCCTTGAGAATTGCCGCGATCACCACCGGCGGCAGCGCACACGAGTAAACATAGGGATGCGCGTAGAAGCGCAGATATTGGAGCGTCTCCTTCGATCCGGCGACAAAGCCTCCTAAAGCTCCAAAAGCTTTGGAGAATGTTCCGTAAACGAGCGGGACGCGGTCTTCCACGCCAAAGTGCTCAGCCGCCCCACGACCATGTTCGCCGCATGCCAGCATGGAGTGCGCTTCGTCAATGAAAACGCTCGCACTATGGGACTCCGCTGCAGCAAGCAATTCCTTCAGATTGCCGAAATCGCCATCCATTGAGTAAATGCCTTCGACAATCACAAGCTGGCGTCGCCCCTTTTGACGGCTCAACGCAGCATCAAGCGAGGCTGGATCGTTATGCTCAAACTTCTCTGTCCTGCACCGGGACAGCACGGCGCCGTCGCGAAGACTAAGGTGCGAGCGGTTGTCCAGAATGGCCACATCGCTCTTGCGGAGTAGGCCCGAGATCGTGCCCAGCGCGCCACCGAACCCGCTATTGAAAAGCATCGCGTCCTCGCGTCCGAGAAATTTCGCGACGCGCCGTTCCAGTTCGCGATGTAGGTCCGTCATTCCTGAGAGCATTGGCGAACCGCACGCCCCCATCCCGTGGGTCCTCAGAGCCTCGTGCGCGGCGGCCAGCACTTCAGGGTGATTGGCAAGGCCGAGATAATTATA
>Ga0066679_10000192_pt1 | contig 17662 bp, 11 predicted proteins | sample GraSoiAngelo_128_FD_62298 | JGI IMG/M metagenome (GOLD analysis project Ga0066679, IMG submission 62298) | Grasslands soil microbial communities from the Angelo Coastal Reserve, California, USA - 14_0927_12_20cm | ecosystem: Environmental > Terrestrial > Soil > Grasslands | place: USA... | reverse complement strand
CAGGAGAAAGTCGATCCTTACTTGCGACCTCTATATGACGCGCTGTTCGATCTGGTTGATTACGAACGCGTGACGCGTTTGCTCGAAAAGCGCGTGATTGAAATCGCGCCGCTCGCATTCATGCGCGGCCGAACTCTCTCTGATGCTTTTGTCATTCTCGACGAAGCTCAGAACACCACCAGCGAGCAGATGAAGATGTTTTTGACGCGCATCGGTTTCGGATCGAAAGCTGTGATCACCGGCGACGTCACACAGATCGATCTGCCAACCGGAAAGCGCAGCGGCCTGGTCGAAGCCGAGCGCGTTCTCGCCGGCATCGAAGGAATCGACTTCGTTTACTTCACCGATAAAGACGTCGTGCGGCATAAGCTGGTGCAGATGATCATCAAAGCCTACGAGTCGCACACAAAGAAGAGTGAGATTTAGTGTCAGAAGCCCGGCCGTCAGGGAGGGCGAGTTACCAGAGGAGCCCTCCCTGACGGCCGGGCTTCTGACACTCCGATGATCGATATCATCAACCGCCAGCGTGCCCGAAAGATTAGCGCGAAACCATTGCGTGAGTTCGTCGCCCGGTTGTTGCAGTTGGTCGAGCGCGAATTGCAGGATGTCTCGATCGCATTCGTCACCGATCCGGCGATCAAGAAGCTCAATCGACAGTTTCGCGGGACGGATTACGCGACTGACGTGCTTTCATTTCCGAGTCACGCTGAACCATTCGAATCGCAGAACGAAACAACTCTCGGCGAAATCGTCATCTCAGTCGATCGCGCCGCGGCCCAGGCGAAAGAAAACGGACTAAGTTTTTCCAACGAAGTCGAGCAATTGATTCTTCACGGGTTGTTGCACCTCTGCGGATACGATCACGAAACCGATCACGGCGAGATGAATCGATTGGAGCTGAAACTGCGAAAGAAGTTGGGGATCTAATAGCCGTTAATCGTAATTTGTGAATAGAAGCTGCCCTTCATAATGGGCCATTAGCCTGAGCGTTGCGTTATGCTCGAAGTCCGCTAAACTATTTACGATTCACGATTCACGATTTAGGCGCAATCGCCTCTATGGAAATTCTGTTAGCCATCAGCGCATTGCTTCTCTTGGCAATGACTTTTCTGGCCGCCGTGGACATGGCGTTCGGCCAGTTAAGCGATGTCGGCCTTAGACGATTGGCGGCTGAAGCGGAAGAGCACCCGAACGCGCGCTACGCTCCCTTCCTGAAAGAGGTTCTCGAAAATCGATCGCGCTTCAGCTTCACGCTGGCGGCGGCGATTCAGATCCTCCTCGTCATTTTCATCGTCCTCGTTACTTACATCTCGCTGCGATTCTTTTCTACCAGCGGAGTGGCGCTGCTTATTTCGCTGGTAATCGGTTTGGTGCTTGCCGGAATATTTCGGCAGTTCATTCCGCGCATGATTTCGCTGCGCAATCCTGAAAGTAAACTGCTGCGACTTCTGCGGTTGCTGCGGCCGTTCTATCAGCTGCTCGCCTTTGCCGCCGAGCCGTGGCATCGCTCATTCGATCGAATGCGCGAACAGGAAGAACTCGAAGAATCAACTTCGGAAGATGAAGAAGACGATACTGGCGACGACATCGAAGCCTTGATCGACGTCGGCGAGGCCGAAGGAATTATTGAAGAGGAAGAGCGCGAGCTGATTCAATCCGCGATCGAGTTTGGCGACACGTGCGTCGGCGAAATCATGACTCCGCGTACTGAAATCGTGGCGTTGGCGAAGAGCGCCAATGTGCGCGAAGCCCGCAACTTGATCATTGAATCGCGCCACTCGCGTCTTCCGGTCTACCGCGATCAAATCGACAACGTCGAAGGGATCATTTACGTACGCGACCTTTTGCCGTCTCTTTCAATGGGCAAGGCCGATTCGCCGATCGCGCCCTTCATTCGACCGGTTTATTTCGTTCCGGAAACGAAACCGGTCGCGAAACTCCTGCGCGAAATGCAAAAAGCGCACGCCTATCTCGCGATGGTAATCGACGAATATGGCGGCATCGCGGGGTTGGTCACGGTTGAAGATATCCTGGAAGAAATCGTCGGCGAGATCGAAGATGAAGACAAGAGCGGAGAAGAGCCGGAGGAAATCATTCCAACGGGCGATGACTCGTACGAGGTTCTCGGCAGTACTGAAATTGGGAAAATAGAGCGCTTGTTCGATATGGAAATCGAAGCTGACGACTTCACGACGATCGCCGGCCTGGTCATCGCGCAAAAAGGAAGTGTGCCCCGGCAAGGTGAGCATCTGAGTTTTCGTGGTCTGGAAGTTGAAGTGTTGGAAACGGACGAGAAACGAATTTCGCGTCTCCGGTTAAGAAAATTAGCCGGGACCAAGGCCGAGGACGCAGCCGCAAATCGATGACGAGTCGCCTACGCAAACTTGCCGCAATTATTTCGCCCGGCATCGCGGGCCCATCCATCTGCGAAGCTTGCGGCAACGAATTCTCGTGCGGCGCCAGCCTGCGCGGATGTTGGTGTTCTGAGATTACTTTGAGCGACGAGGCGCGCGCAGAATTGAAAAGTAGTTATCGAAACTGTCTTTGCAGATCGTGCCTTGAGCGCTTGGCAGAACCGCCCAACGTAGCGGGTCCTTGATCGTTTTCAGACGCGCAACTCCCTATTTCCGATCCAGTGCTCGCTTCAACAGGCACTTCTGACGGTTGACAACGATCGCGCGCTCGCCGACTATTCCTTCTTCACGTTCTAAGATCAAGTTCGTTCACAAAAGGCCTTGGCAAAGAAGCAAAGTAAATTTCTGCGTGGCCGCCGCATCGATCCAAGACCTATCGACGGCAAGATCAAGCTTACCGATCTAGTCGATGAAGCATTCATCGCTTACAACGCCGCGCGCCTGCGCGAAGCATGCTGGCTGTTCAACGAAAAAATGCTCGAGCCGGACGTGACCGTCGGCGTAACACTGACCGGCGCGTTAACTCCCGCAGGTCTCGGCATGTCGGCATTGATTCCGCTCATCAAAGCCGGCTTCATCGATTGGATTATTTCGACGGGCGCGAACTTTTATCACGATACGCACTTTGGCATTGGCCTCTCGATGCATGCAGGCAACGCCTCGACTTCAGATATCGTGTTGCGCGAAGAAGAAGTCGTGCGCATCTATGACATCTTCTTTGATTATTCAGTCCTGCTGAATACGGACGATTTCTTTCGCCGGGTAATCGCAGCGCCTGAGTTTCAGAAGACAATGTCCACGGCCGAGTTTCACTATCGCGCCGGCCGGTATGTGCTTGAACGCGAGCGCAAACTCGGCTTGAAGAACAAATCTCTGTTGGCCGCGGCCCATGAATACGCAGTGCCGCTTTATACTTCTTCGCCCGGAGATTCGTCGATAGGAATGAACGTCGCGGCAAAGGCTTTGCAAGGGAACAAGCTCGCTTTTGATCCGTCGTTGGACGTAAATGAAACCGCGGCGATCGTGCTTGGTGCGAAGCGCGGACTGATTCGCGACCGTGTCAGTACCGGGAGCGGTAGCGACCGGGTCAAGAGGTCAAGCAAGAAGAAGTTGGGCCGCTCTGCGATTTTCATTCTCGGCGGCGGCTCGCCAAAGAACTTCGCTTTACAAACTGAACCGCAGATTCAGGAAGTGCTGGGTATCGACGAACGCGGCCACGATTACTTTCTGCAAGTCACCGACGCACGGCCGGACACCGGCGGGCTTTCGGGCGCGACGCCGGGTGAAGCCGTGTCATGGGGCAAAGTCGATCCCGATCGTCTGCCCGACGCGGTCGTGTGTTATCTGGATTCGACTGTCGCGCTGCCGATCATAACGGCGTATGCTTTAGCGAAACATAAGCCACGACCGCCCCGGCGGCTTTACGAACGGCGTGAGGAATTCATGAACTTGTTGATACGTGAATACGAGAAATCGAACCGAAGGTAGTACGAGTCAAAACTGGGTGAGTAATCCGACAAATCAAAATCCATCTATGAAGAACGAGCCGGGGATTTCAGTGAAAACATCGACGCCAAGCTACTACAACTGTTCCAAATGTCCAGCTTACTGCTGCTCGATTTACGAGCGAGTGCAGGTTACGAAACGCGACATCCGCCGGTTAGCGGACTACTTTGGTGTTGACAACGAGACAGCGCAGAAACGCTTCACGACCACGTGGCAAGGCGAACAGATCCTGCGCCGAAAGGCCGATCCGATCTTCGGGAAAGCGTGCAAGTTTCTCGACCCGGTGACGCGTCAATGCACGATTTATGACGGCCGTCCTTCCGTGTGCCGCGAATTCCCTGCTCGGGCTCGCTGCGCGTATTACGACCTACTATCTTTCGAACGCAGCCAGCAGGGCGACGACACTGTTTTGCCTTTGGTGCAGATAACGTTTAGAAATGGAAACAAGTAGCACAACTTGTAAATTGTGATCGTCAAATGGAGCAACTGCTTTCCAAATTAGTCGACAAGGAAATTGACATCGTCTGCACGGCCGCGGCTAGCCTGCGCGGCAAGGTCGTGAAAGTCGAAGACGGCGTGCTGCAACTAAAAGATGATGAGGGCGAACTCTGCTATGTCGCGATTGACAAGATCGTTGTTGTCTGGGAGAAGCGCGATCGAGATCGTCACCCGGGATTTATTTTCAAGAGTTGAGATCATACGCAGCTCCAAAGAATAAAGCCGCAGTCGGATTTCTCCGCTGCGGCTTCTCTTTCTTCGTTCAGCACGTTCTTTATGGCTCTCGGCTTTCCTCGACGTCAACGTTGTTGACAGGTTTACCAGCGCGCGGTTTTGCGTTGGCTGTTGATTGCCCAGACTGAAGCGGCACTCGTCTGAAACCATCGATGCGCGACAACCAGTAATCATTGAACGGCGAATACATGACGCCACCATGTCTCGCTGAATGATAGAAGCCTTTCTCATCCACGACGATTCCGACGTGCGACAGATTACTGAAGAAGACGAGCGTGCCGAACTTGAAATCATCGTTCTGCGCCGGAGCCTCGAAGGTCGCCCAGTATGAGCGTGCCGGACCGCGTTGGAAATTCACACCGATGTCCTGGAACGCACGCCAAACCAAACCGGAACAATCAAACTCTTCCGGCCCGGTGCGATTGAAATGATAGGTAGCGCCGAGGCGCGATTGAATCGCTGTCAACAAATCTTGATCGAATCGATTGCTTAGATTGAGGGAAGCCGCGGTCAGACTGGGCAGCGGCAGCGGTTTCACAACACGCGGCCGGCTTTCTTCGGTGGTCGAGGGCGCAGACATTTGCGTCTCAAGCCGGATCGACCCATTTATATCAATATTAGTCCGAATTGGGCGCGGGTCAGCTTCACTGCTTTGAGCAATCACAGCGCTCGAAAATAAAAGCGTGGCGCAAACGACGAGCAGGCGGGGGAACAGTATGCGAATATTCAAAGGGGACTCGATTCTCTTATTAAGCTTTACTTACTATTTCCAGCAGTGAGGTAGGGAATTCATTCTAGCGGGCGACCGGCTTCGTCACAACAACCAATGTGACTGTTTTGTGATAACGCATCAAGTTGAAAAGAAGTGAACCAATTAGAGGCAGCGACGACGTCGATTCGACCTCGCGATTCATATCTGAATTTCTGTCGTCCTCAGTACGGACACAATCCGTCAAATTGAACTGTGACAAGGCGATGGGAAGAAACGCATTCAGAGAAGAGTAGCGGCGAGAACCACTCTTTAGCTAACAGCATTCTAGCGAATCAAAGCGGCTGAGCGCCAGAGATTTCTTCTTGAGCTGGAACGGGGGGCGATTTTGGGAAGTTCACGTTAGAAAGGGCGCCCAGAGCATGCTCGACGAAACGCCCTGCCCAACGGTCGGGAAGGGGCGGCTATCGTTGCAGTTCAGCCAACAGCCGCTTGTTCAGGTCCGGATCGATAGGTTCCAGCAGCCGACTCTGCGCGAGCGCTGCGGCGCGATCACCAATTTCAAGGTAAGCAAGGCCGAGGTTGTAATAAGCCTCAGGCTGATCGGGCTGAACGCGCGCCGCTTCCTTGTACGACGCAATCGCTTCTTCGAAACGGCCCGCAAAGAAGTACGCGTCGCCGAGTTTGTTATGGGCTTCCGCTGATGTTGGCCGAAGTTGCAGCGCGCGTTTGTAGGCGCGAATCGCGTCGTCGTTGCGCCCCTGCTTTACTTTGCAATAACCGATTTGGATCCAGGTCTCGGGCCGACGGGGATTTCGATTCGCGGCCGTCTCGAAATAGTTGAGCGCGCTGTCATAATTGCCTAACCAAAGCGAATCGATTCCGCCGCGATACCAAAGTTCAGCTAGAACTTCCGGCTGCGTCGTCGACCTATTGCGTGTGCCGATTTGATCGAAGGACATCAACTGGCCGCGACTGAGTGAGGCGATCCGCGACACGCCCAACGCTAGATTAATGTTCTGTCCGTTCGTGACCTTTACCGTCACAATTCCAATCACCTGTCCACGCATGTTAAAAAGCGGGCTGCCGCTGTTGCCGTGTGAAACCGGCGCGGTTGTTTGAATGATCCGTCCCAGATCGGGAACTTCGCGAATCGCAGAGACAATGCCGTCGCTCACCGAGCCTTCGAGGCGCAAGGGATTTCCAATCAGAAAAACTTTTTCACCCTCATCCGGAATGCTCGTGGTCAACGGTAGGGGGTGTGAACGCTCCGCCGGCAGATCAACTTTCAGCAAAGCGAGATCCGCTTCGTCGTCTACCGCCAGCGCGCCGGCGACAGGAAAAGTGCGGCCCTTGCCGTCGAGCGTGTGAATCTCGACGCGGTGCGCGCCTTTGATGACGTGCATATTCGTCACGACTTCACCGGGCCGAACAAAGAAACCGCTGCCACTGATCAGGGGTTCGCCTTTCAGATCGTAAGTCAGGACCGAAACGACCGATGGTTTCACTCGTCGCACGAGATCGGGAAGCGACTCTTGCGCTGCCGCCACCTTGGTCTGTTCGACCTTCGCAGATTCAGATGCTTCTTGAGCGCGAGCCGCGTGAAGAGGAGTGAATGCAAGCAGAGCGAGAACGAAGATGGGGGAATGGGGGAATATTCTATTCAAGGCGAACCTCCTAATGCGAACCACTAAAACTGAAGCGACAGCGACCGCTCTGACGTACTAACAGTGATCGGGGATTTGAGCAACGCCGCACATGCGACGCAAACGGTCGGGAAGGAAGTCGGGCTAACCTTGAAACGCATCATAGCGCAGTAAACGCAGAATGCAAAGAAAAATGTGACGAGTCCGAAACAAACGGGGAAAGAAAAGCCGGCGAGATTTGGGCCTCGCCGGCTAACACTTGCTCACGGCGGATGCGTTATTCTTGCTCGGTGACTTCGGCTTCGGCTACTTCTTCTTCGCCGTCGCCCACGCTGGCCATTACCGTGTGCGCCACGGGTTGCGGAGTCTCAGAACCCCCGAGAATCTCGGGAAACTCTTCGAGTTCCTCTCTTTCGCCCTCGCCGATCGTTTCATCGCGGTCGACATCGACATTGCGGTAATACTCCATGCCGGTGCCGGCGGGAATCAGCCGGCCCATGATCACGTTCTCTTTCAAACCGCGCAAGTAATCAACGCGTCCGGAGATTGCCGCTTCGGTAAGCACGCGAGTCGTCTCCTGGAACGACGCGGCCGAAATGAACGAGTCGGTTGAGAGCGATGCCTTGGTGATGCCGAGCAATAAAGGTTCGGCCTGAGAGACTTCGCCTTTCTCGCCCAGCACCCGTTCGTTCTCATCCTGGAAGCGGAAACGATCCACCTGCTCTTCGAGCAGGAATTCCGTGTCGCCGACTTCCTTGATCTTTACCCAGCGGAGCATCTGACGAACAATCACTTCGATGTGTTTGTCGTTGATGTTCACTCCCTGCAAGCGATAGACCTCCTGAATTTCGTTCGTCAGATATTCCTGCAAACGATTCATACCCAGCACGCGCAGAATGTCGTGCGGGTTCAGTGGTCCATCCTGAAGAGCTTCACCGGCGCGGACGCGATCGCCTTCTTGCACGTTGATGTGCGTACCTCGCGGGATATCGTACTCGCGCTCTTCACCATCGTCGCCGACGATGATGAGTTTGCGTTTGCCCTTCGAAATTGGCCCAAGCTTAACCGTGCCGTCGATTTCCGACATGACCGCGGCTTCGGCTGGACGGCGAGCTTCGAACAGCTCGACCACACGCGGCAGACCGCCCGTGATGTCTTTCGTCTTAGTAGTCTCGCGCGGAATCTTCGCAATGACATCGCCCGGCTCGACCATTTCACCGTCATTTACCATCAGGTTCGCGCGCACCGGCATCTGGTAAGTCTTCAGAACTTTGTTGCTGGCGTTGCGAATTTCCAGACGCGGCTGTTTCTTTTCATCCGGCGAATCTTTGACCACCATGTGCGACAGACCGGTAACCTGATCCGTCTCTTCTTCGAACGTCACGCCTTCCTTCAAGTCCTGGAACTTCAGATGACCAGCGACCTCGGTCAGGATTGCGAAGGTAAACGGATCCCAAGTCGCGAGCAGCTGATCCTGCGCGACCATGTTGCCGTCCTCGACCAGGATGTGCGCGCCGTAAACGATCTGATAGCGCGCGACTTCGCGGCCACGTTCATCCATAATTATCAACGCGCCGTTGCGATTCATCGCCACGCGTTCGCCCTTACGGCTCTTCACCGTTTGCAGTTCGACGTACTTGACCTTGCCCTCGACGCGAGCTTCATGTTTCGAAGACTCTTCCAAACGCGCCGTGCCGCCGATGTGGAACGTACGCATCGTCAGCTGCGTGCCTGGCTCGCCAATTGACTGTGCCGCGATGACACCGACTGCTTCGCCGATCTCGACCGGCCGGCCGGTCGCGAGATTGCGTCCGTAGCACTTGATGCAGCAGCCGCGCCGCGTTTCGCAGGTCAACACCGAACGAATGCGCACGCGTTGCACGCCTGAGCGTTGAATTTCAGCGGCAAGATCTTCGTCAATCTCCTGATTACCCTCGACGATGACAGTTCCCTCAACCGGATCGATTACGTCTTCAAGCGCCGTGCGGCCGACGATACGATCGCGCAAGCTCTCGATCTCTTCGCCGCCTTCGACGATGGCACTGGCCGAGATGCCTTTCAGCGTGCCGCAGTCCTGCTCGCTGATGATTACGTCCTGCGCCACGTCGACCAGTCGCCTTGTGAGGTAACCGGAATCTGCCGTCTTCAGGGCCGTATCCGCCAGACCCTTTCGAGCACCGTGGGTCGAGATGAAGTACTGCAAAACGTTCAGGCCTTCACGGAAGTTTGATTGAATCGGCGTCTCGATAATTTCACCCGAGGGTCGCGCCATCAATCCGCGCATACCGGCGAGCTGGCGAATCTGCTGCGCCGAACCGCGCGCGCCCGAATCGGACATGATCAAAATCGGGTTCATTTCGTTGGACGCCTTCTCTCGATCGTCCATCGCCTTGAACATTTCCTTCGCGACTTTATCGGTTGCTTCCGACCAAATCGCGATGACCTTGTTGTAACGCTCGCCGTTGGTAATCACGCCGTCGCGATATTGCTGCTCGACCGTAATCACGTCTTTCTCAGCCTTGCCGACAATCTCGGGCTTCGAAGGCGGCGTCACGAGATCGTCGATGCCGATCGAGATACCAGCCTTGGTCGCATACAGGAAGCCAAGCGCCTTGAGATCGTCGAGCATCTTCACCGTCATCTCGTGACCGAGACGAATGTGCGAGAAATTGACGAGCGACTGCAAACCCTTCTTGCGCAATGTGCCGTTGATATACGGCAAGCCGGTCGGAATCGCATCGTTGAAGATGACTCGACCGACCGTCGTGTTAACGACCCGGCGCACATCTTCCTGCAACGTGCCGCGCAGAATATCTTGCGTATCGTGCTCCTGAGTCAGATCGATCAAGTCGCCAATGATGCGCAACTTGATCGGCGTTTGCGTGGTCACGTCCTTCGAATCCAGCGCCAGGAACACTTCCTCTTTCGATGCGAACACGCGGCCTTCGCCCTTCGCGCCTTCCTTATCGCGCGTCAGATAGTAGATGCCGAGCACGATGTCCTGCGAAGGCACTGCGATCGGCTGACCGCTCGCCGGACTCAGAATATTGTTCGAAGAAAGCATCAGCACCGCCGCTTCGATTTGAGCTTCGGGCGAAAGCGGAATGTGCACGGCCATCTGATCACCATCAAAGTCTGCGTTGAAAGCGGTGCAGACGAGCGGATGAATCTTGATGGCCTTGCCTTCGACCAGCACTGGTTCGAACGCCTGAATACCGAGACGGTGCAGCGTCGGCGCGCGGTTCAAGAGCACCGGATGTTCGCGAATCACCTCCTCGAGGATGTCCCAAACGACAGGCTCCTGACGCTCGACCATTTCGCGCGCCTGTTTGATGGTCGCGGCGTGCGCCTGCTTCTCGAGTTGGTTGTAGATAAATGGCTTGAACAGCTCGAGCGCCATCTTCTTCGGAAGACCGCACTGATGCAGTTTCAACTCAGGCCCGACAACTATTACTGATCGCCCCGAGTAATCGACGCGCTTGCCCAACAGGTTCTGGCGAAAACGTCCCTGCTTGCCCTTGAGTGTTCCGCTCAAAGATTTCAGCGGACGATTGTTCACGCCGCGCAGCACGCGACCGCGACGGCCATTGTCGAACAACGCGTCGACTGCTTCCTGCAGCATGCGCTTTTCGTTGCGCACGATGACTTCGGGCGCGCGCAGTTCCATCAGCTTCTTCAGACGATTGTTGCGATTGATGACGCGACGATACAGATCGTTTAGATCGGAGGTTGCGAATCGTCCACCGTCGAGCGGCACCAGCGGCCGCAATTCAGGCGGAATCACCGGAATCACATCCAGGATCATCCACTCAGGATGATTGCCGGATTTTAGAAATGAGGTTGCGACCTTGAGTCGCTTCGAAAACTTCAGCTTCTTCTGCTGCGAAGTCTCTTCACGCATCCGACGACGAAGTTCGACCGCGAGCTCTTCGATCTTCACCGACGCCAACAGTTCCTTGATCGCTTCGGCGCCCATGCGCGCGACGAACTGACCGGGAAACTCGCGCATTAATTCGCGATACCGCTCGTCGGTTAGCAGCTCGCGCTCTTTGATCTCTTTCAAATCGCCGGGATCGATAACGATGTAAGACTCGAAGTAAAGAACTTTCTCAAGTTCGCGCAAAGGTATATCCAACAAGTGTCCAATGCGGGAAGGGAGTCCTTTGAAGAACCACACGTGCGAACACGGGCTGGCAAGATCTATATGGCCCAGACGTTCGCGACGAACTTTAGCCTGGGTGACTTCGACGCCGCACTTGTCGCAGATCACCCCACGGTGCTTCATGCGCTTGTACTTGCCGCAGAGACACTCCCAGTCGGCCACGGGTCCGAAGATCCGCGCACAGAATAAACCATCGCGTTCCGGCTTAAACGTGCGATAGTTGATCGTCTCAGGCTTCGTGACTTCACCGTGCGACCACTGCCGGATCTTTTCCGGTGAAGCAAGCGAGATGCGAATCGCCTCGAAGTCAGGCGCCAATTGCGTTTTCTCTTGATGAAATCGAAACACGTTTATCTCCAGTTAGCAGCAAGCTGTGAGCAGTAAGCAGCAAACTGCTTCTATTTCAATTGACCACAAGCGAGCCGAACGATGAACAACTGCTCACTGCTCACCGCTCACTGCTCACTAAATCCCACTCGTAATCAGAGGCTCAGCAATCGTCTCGTCCGGGGCGCCAACTTTCTGCACTAACTCAACGTCGAGGCATAGTGACTGAAGCTCTCGAACGAGCACGTTGAACGATTCGGGCAAACCTGGATCGAAATCGGCCTCGCCTTTGACGATCGCTTCGTAAATCTTCGAGCGTCCCGCGACGTCGTCGGATTTAGCCGTCAGCAATTCCTGCAAGATATGCGCAGCGCCGTAAGCTTCCAGCGCCCACACTTCCATCTCTCCGAATCGCTGTCCGCCGAATTGCGCCTTGCCGCCCAGCGGCTGCTGCGTGATCAGCGAATATGGCCCAATCGAGCGCGCATGAATCTTGTCGTCGACCAGGTGTGACAGCTTCAACATGTAGATGTAACCAACCGTCACCTTCTGCTCGAATGCATCGCCGCTGAGTCCGTCATAAAGGATTGCCTTGCCTGACTCGTTAATGATTTCAGGCAAGCCAAGTTCGGCGGCTCGCACCGCAGATTCTTGCAGCTTCTGCTTGATCTCTTTTTCGGTCGCGCCATCGAACACCGGCGTCGCAAAGTGCATCCCGAGCACGCGCGCGGCCCAGCCCAGGTGCGTCTCGAGAATCTGACCCACGTTCATGCGCGAAGGCACGCCGAGCGGGTTCAGAACGATTTCCACCGGCGTTCCATCGGGCAGATACGGCATGTCTTCTTCCGGCAGGATGCGCGCGATCACGCCCTTGTTCCCGTGGCGTCCGGCCATCTTGTCGCCGACTGAAAGCTTGCGCTTCATGGCGATGAAAACTTTCACCATCTTGATCACGCCCGGCGAAAGCTCGTCGCCTTGCCGCAGCTTGGCGATCTTCTCTTCGTAAATGTCCGAAAGAATTTTGATCTGTCGCTCGGTGCGATCTTCGTATTCTTTCACTTCCGCCGCGGCATCGACGCGTGACGAAGCGACTTGAGCTTTCCGTAGAGCTTTCGGCTCGACACTCTGGAGCATTTCGCGAGTGATCGGCACGCCCTTGGGAATCACAACTTCGCGATTTGCGGTTAAGTCCGCCGACAGCTTGCGTCCTTCGAACAGTTCGTAGATTCGCTCGTTGCGCTGCTCCTGAAGAATGCGAATTTCATCTTCAAGGTCGCGGCGCAGACGTTCTTCTTCGCCCTGTTCGATCGAAAGCGAACGCTGATCTTTCTCCTGGCCTTTGCGCGTGAACACCTGGACATCGACGACAGTGCCGTCGATTCCCGGCGGGGAAACGAGCGATGCGTCCTTAACATCCGCGGCCTTCTCGCCGAAGATCGCGCGCAGAAGTTTTTCTTCCGCGGTCAGTTGCGTCTCGCCCTTCGGCGTCACTTTGCCAACCAGAATCGAACCCGGCTTGACCTGTGCGCCGATTCGAATGATGCCGCTCTCGTCCAGGTCGCGCAGCATATTTTCGCCGACGTTCGGAATGTCGCGGGTGATTTCTTCCGGCCCAAGCTTCGTGTCACGAGCTTCGATTTCCAGCTCTTCGATGTGAATCGAAGTGTAGTAGTCGTCTTTGACGAGGCGCTCGGAAACCAGGATCGCGTCTTCAAAGTTGTACCCGCGCCACGGCATGAACGCGACGAGGACATTTCGACCCAACGCGAGTTCACCGCGATCCGTACACGGACCATCGGCGATCACCTGGCCTTTCGCGACGCGCTCGCCTACGTGAACGATCGGCCGCTGATTGATACAGGTATTCTGGTTTGAACGCTTGAATTTGATCAGCGTGTAAATGTCCGCCGTCACCTCTCGCGAGATCGTCCCATCAACATTGTGATCGGCCTTGACGATGATGCGCTCGGAGTCGGTGTAGTCAACGACGCCATCACGGCGGGCGATGACGACCGCGCCGGAATCGCGTGCCGTGACACTCTCCATACCGGTACCGATGTACGGCGCTTCCGCGCGCAGCAAAGGCACCGATTGACGCTGCATGTTCGAACCCATCAACGCGCGGTTCGCGTCGTCGTTTTCGAGAAACGGAATTAGCGAGGCCGCGACCGAGACAAGTTGCTTCGGTGAAACGTCGACAAATTCAATATCGTCGCGATGCGCCAAGATAAATTCGCCGGCCTTTCGCGCTGCGTTGCGCTCGTTGACGATGTAACTGTTCTCGTCGAGCTGGATGTTCGCCTGACCGACGACGTGCTTGTCCTCTTCCCACGCGGTCAGATAGAACGGGAATGGTTCATAACTCGCCTTCTCGCCGCTCTGGCCAACGCGCTTGTTGGCTTTGTCAACCTCGTCTTGCGGCACGTGGTCGCCGGGCTTGAATTTCGTTTCGCCACCATTAATAACTCGCACGAATTCGACGACGCTGCCATTCACGACTTTGCGATACGGCGACTCGATGAATCCAAACGGGTTGATGCGCGCATAGCAGGAGAGCGACGAAATCAGACCAATGTTCGGGCCTTCAGGCGTCTCGATCGGGCAGATGCGGCCATAGTGTGTCGGGTGCACGTCACGCACTTCGAAACCGGCGCGTTCGCGGCTCAGACCGCCCGGTCCAAGCGCAGACAGACGCCGTTTGTGCGTAATTTCCGAAAGCGGATTTGTCTGATCCATGAACTGTGACAACTGTGACGAGCCGAAGAACTCGCGCACCGCCGCCGTGACCGGCTTTGCGTTGATGAGGTCACGCGGCATGGTCGTCTGCATTTCCTGATGGATCGACATCTTCTCTTTGATCGCGCGCTCCATGCGCTCGAGGCCGATGCGAAACTGGTTTTCCAGAAGCTCGCCGACCGCGCGAACGCGTCGATTGCCGAGATGATCGATGTCATCCGCTTGATAGATTGGCCGCTTGTTCTCATCGACGGGATTGCGGCGCATCTTCAAAACGTAATTGACAACTTCAAAGAAATCGCTCGCCTGAAGCAGCGGATCTTCGATCCGGCCCATCTCGGGCTTGCCCATCTTGATGTTGAATTTCAGGCGGCCGACTCGCGAAAAATCGAATTTGCGCGGATCGAAAAACATGCCTTCGAGCAAGCGATAGGCAGTCTGCACGGTCGGTGGATCTCCCGGGCGCATCTTGCGATAAATTTCCAGCAGCGCATCGACCGGTTTATTGATCGTGTCCTTCTTCAGAGTTTGAGCAATTACGACACCGACATCGTCGCCTTCCGGGAAGAGCACGGCGAAATTCTGCACCCCGCTCTGAATAATTTCCTGAAGCTTCGCCGGAGTGATGTCGCTGTTGGCTTCAACTACGACTTCGCCGGTTTCGGTGTTAACCACGTCCGCGGCGGCGTATGCGCCTTCGAATTGCGCCGGGTCGATCTCGACTTCGCCAATGTTCGCTTTGCGCAAACCTTCGAGCGACGTGCGCGTGATCTCTTTTCCCTTTCGCACAATCGGATCGGGCGCGCGACCTTTGATTTCAAAGTCGACTTTCATGCCGATAAGGTTGGTCTTGCCCGCCTCCGGAACCTGGACCATCAAACGCCCATCTTCGACACGCACTTCATCGACCACATAGAAGTGTCGCAGGATGTCTTCGTCGGTGAATGACGAGGTCTTTACTGCTTCTTCCAACTGGCCGTCGCTGCCGAAAGACTTGCTGTTGAAGTTTGAGTTCAGCCACACGCCGAGCGCGCGCAAAAAGATCGTCGCGAGGAATTTGCGCTTGCCGACGCGCACGTAAAGCAGGTTCTTCTGGTCGTATTCGAACTCAACCCACGAGCCGCGATATGGAATAATCTTGGCAACGAAAAGCTGGCCGCGCTTGAAGAATACGCCGGGTGAACGATGAAGCTGAGAAACGATCACGCGTTCAGTTCCGTTGATGATGAAAGTGCCGTTATCGGTCATCAAAGGAATTTCGCCGAAGAAAACTTCTTCTTCCTTGATGTCGCGAATCGACTTCACATTCGTGTCGGGATCTTTATCGAAAACCGTGAGACGAATCTTCACCTTCAGCGGCACGCTGTAACTCATGCCGCGTTCCTGACATTCCTGCTGATCGTGTTTGTGCTTGAGGCCGACAGGCTCGCCGCAATTCGGACACAGCTCGGGACGAACTGAATTGAACGTACCGCAAACGTGACAAAGAGTTTCGCCTGGACGCAGCGGGTCGACTTTGATGCTTGCGCCGCAATTCTTACATGCCGCGCGCAGGAAACGCAGGCCTTCGAGGTTGCCGCACTTGCACTGCCAATTGCCAATTTGATATTCGACGAAATCGAGCGTCGCCGTTTCGCGAAAATCAGAGATCGGAAATACGGACTTGAACACCGATTGCAGACCTGTGCTCTCGCGTTCCTCCGGCAGCAGGTCCATCTGTAAGAATCGATTGTATGATTCGCGTTGGATTTCAATCAGATTTGGAATCGGAACGGCAGTCTTGATCTTGGAAAAGTCGTGACGTTCCGGCGCCTGACTAGTGCGCCGTCCCAAACCGGTATTCGTTGCTTCAAGTAAATTTGCAGACATGAATGTTTCCTATCGTTCTCCGGCTATAGCCCTTGCCCCAGGCGCGCCGGCGCTACAGACACGTTCGCGGTCAGGACGCACAACGCCCCGACCGCTTTGAATGTAAAGCGATGCTTTTCGTTCCGACTTTTCGGGAGTAACTGCCAGCGCTTCAATACTCCCCTAACTTAACGGCTAAAAAATGAAAGGTCAAGCCGACAAAACGGCCAGACAAACAATGCTGAGAGCGTCGACGAATTCGCCGACACTCAAGCACCAAACGAAACCAAAACTATTTAACCTCGACGGTTGCACCCGCGTCGGCGAGTTTCTGTCGAACGGTCTCAGCTTCTTCCTTAGAAACGCCTTCTTTGACGGCTTTCGGCGCCGCCTCAACCAGATCTTTCGCTTCCTTCAGACCGAGAGAGGTCACTTCACGGACGACCTTGATGACGTTGATCTTCTGACCGCCTGCGGCCTGAAGGATGACATCGAATTCAGTCTGCTCCTCAGCCGGCGCGGCTGCCTCGCCACCGCCAGCGCCTCCGGCAGCCGGCATCGCCACGGCAGCAGCCGCGGCCGACACGCCAAATGTTTCTTCCATGAGCTTGACCAACTGCGATGCTTCCAGCAGTGTCAGCTCTTTGACTTGATCGACAATTCCCTGAATATCAGCCATGACTAATCACGTTCTCCTCTATCGCTCTTCGCAAACTAGAGTTTGCTAATCACTCTCGGCAATCGTCTAGGTTTGCATCTCCACGACTCTCGCCAACTTGGCCGTCCACTGACTAAGGCGACGGCCGCTCAAATAATTTCGAATTTCGCAATTCGAATCTCGAATTTTGTTATGCGCCTTGCGCTTCCTTCTGCGCGCGCACTTGATCCATGACCACCGCCAAATTACGCGGCACCGCCTGAATCACAGTCACCAGTCGCTGCGCCTGAGCATTGATCAGGAACAGCACCTTGGAAATCAATTCTTCGCGCGAAGGCAGACTCGCGATCGCTTCGACTTCTTTCAGCTCGACGACTTTGCCTTCAACCAAACCAACTTTGAAGCTGAAAATATCCGGATTGGCTTTCGTGAATTTCGAAATCGCTTTTGAAAGAGCAACCGGGTCGGCCGCGCTTAGCGCCACCGCAGTCACGCCTTTGAACTGATCGCTCATGGGCTCGAGCGGCGTTCCGGCCGCGGCTTTGCGCGCCAGCGTGTTCTTTACCACTGAATAAGACACGCCCGCTTCGCGAAGCTGGTTGCGCAGTTCCTGATCCTTCGCGACCGTCATATTTTTGAAGCTAACCAGCATCGCCGCATGCGCTTGTTTGAATTGTTCAGCGAGGGCGTCGAGGTCTGTTTGTTTCTGTGCTTTGGTTTTCATTTTCGCTCCTCACTTATTTCGCAAACGCGGCTTCATCAAGCAATAGCCCGGGGCTCATCGTCGAAGCCAAATTAACTTTCTTCATGTATTTACCTTTGGCGGTCGAAGGCTTCGCTTTCACGACGGCTTCGATCAGCGCGCGAGTGTTCTCAGCGAGTTTGTCTTCATCAAAAGAAACTTTCCCGACGGCCGTGTGAATA
>Ga0066679_10000190_pt1 | contig 17762 bp, 10 predicted proteins | sample GraSoiAngelo_128_FD_62298 | JGI IMG/M metagenome (GOLD analysis project Ga0066679, IMG submission 62298) | Grasslands soil microbial communities from the Angelo Coastal Reserve, California, USA - 14_0927_12_20cm | ecosystem: Environmental > Terrestrial > Soil > Grasslands | place: USA... | reverse complement strand
TGGGACTACCACCGTGCGGTGAACGCGTTCCGCCGCCACCCGCGGATCGCCGGCTGGCTGTACACCGAGCTGCACGATGTCATCAACGAGTGGAACGGGTACTGGCGCTACGACCGCTCCGAGAAAGACACGGGGCTGGGCGAGCTGGTCCCTGGGATGACGCTCCGGGACCTGCACGCGCCGGTGTACGTCGCGGTCGGCGACGAGCTCAGCCAGAGCGTGCCCGCGGGAGCCAAGGTGCGCGTGCCGTTGTATGCCTCCTTCCTGACCTCGAGCACGGCGCTGGGCGACAGCCTCACCCTGCGCGCCGAGCTGTACGGCTGGAACGCACTCGCCCAACGGCGGACCTACTCCGAGACCGCGCGCCGGATACCGTACCATCCCTGGATGACGGCGGCGCTCGAGCCGCTCCTCGTCCCGATGCCCGACGAGCCCGCCGTGCTCGTGCTCGCCGTGCGGCTCGAAGATGCCACGGGCGCGGTGTTGCATCGCAACTTTTGCACGTTTGTGGTGGAGGGCGCGCCCCCGCAGGAGGTGCGGCTGGACGGCGGCCGGCGCGTCCGGCTACTGACAATCGACCCGGCCGGCTTCCACGCGGCGGCCTGGTCGCTCAAGCAGTGGAACGTGATGGACGGGTTGAAAGTGAACGGCGCCGGCTCGGGGTTCTTCGAGTATCGGGTCGCCTGGCCCCAGGGAGTGCGCCCCGCCGAGCTGGAGAGCGCCGCGTTCCTGGCGGAAGTCTCCGCCAAAGAGCTGTTCGGCAAGGACCGTGAGGACGCCGGGCGGATGGAGGGCGACTACATGCGCGGCCGGGGCACCAACGACCCGACCTTGAACCCCAACGCCTACCCCATGACCGATGGGCAGCGTTTCCCGAGCGCCGTGACCGTGCGCATCAACGACGTGGTGGCGGGCCGCGAGATGCTCGACGACGACCCGGCTGATCACCGCGGCATCCTGTCCTGGCACTACCAGAAGCGCGACCGGCGCCTGCGCGAGGCGGGCTCCTACGGCACGCTGCTGCGGGTGACCGTGCCGCGCGACGCGCTCGAGCGGGCCGCCGCGCTCGGGCAGCTGGTCATCCGGTTGGAGGTCGATGCCGCGTTGCCCGGCGGGCTCGCCATCTACGGCCGCCGCTTCGGCCGGTATCCGCTCGACCCGACGGTCGTGTTCGTGCCGAGACCTTAGCAGGGAGCTGAGAAATCGCAATCGTGTGACGGTGACAGTGGTGCGATGGCTGGGACGGTACGGTGTTCGATGGGGTTATTAGGGACTCAAGTCCCATCTCGGCTCGAGGGCGTCCTCAAGGACGCTTGCGCATGCGCCTTTCAAGACGCGCCGCCGCCGAGTGGGGACTTCAGTCCCTCATAACTGACCGGACGGACTTGAGCGACCCCTAGAAACGGGCGACGCAACCGCCGCCGGGGCGTAGGTCGATCTTGAGCGCATCTTGCCGGTGCAGGGTCGGGTGTTCCACCACGACGGCGGCAGGGTCGTCCTCCCGATCGCGCACCACCAGCGCCTGGTGAGACCCGCCGCCCAGGAACGAGAGCGGGACCTCGACCGACCGAGCGCTCGGGCCGTTCGCAATCACCAGGAACCACTGCTTCCCATGCCGGCGAGCGAACGCCGCGATCTCGCCGATCTCGCTCTGCGGCAGCACGCGCGTCTCATCCCACACGGTCGGGATGCTCTTGATCAGCTCGACCGCCGGGTTGTCGAGCATCGCCTGCGGGTGCGCGCCGTAGACCAGCAGCGGAGCCGTGAACAGGGCGGCAGTAGCGATCTGGTGCGCCCAGGAGGTCTCCCGGCGACGCTCGCCGAACAGCATCGGTGTGAAGTCCAGATGCCCCGCCAGCATCCGCGTGAAGGGAATCGTCGTGTCGTGCTGGGACCACGCCTGCATGCTCCGCCGCTCCATCCCGGATACCGCCTCGCGGTTCAGCTCGTTCGGCCAGGTGCGGGATTCGCCGGTCGGCTTGTTCGCGCCGTGGAAGTCGACCATGAGCCGGTGCGCGGCCGCGCCTTCAAGTGCCGCTTGATACAGCTCGATGATTTCCTTGGCTTCGTGGTCGAAGAAGTCGAGCTTCACGCCCACCGCGCCCACGTCCTGCGCGTGCTGAAAGAACGCCGCCCGGGCCTCGGGATCGCGGATGTCCCGGCTGTGCTTCCACAGCCAGATCCCCACGTTGCGCGCTCGCGAGTAGTCGATCAGCTCCCGCAGCTCGCTCTCATTCCAGCGCTGCCAGAACCCCTCCACCAGGTTGTACTCGAAGCCCAACTCGCCGGCCAGCCGTGAGAACTGCTTCATGGTCTCGAGCGTGTTCTCTCCGCCCCCGTCGAGATACTTCCAGACGGCACGCCCCGGCTTGATCCAGTCGGTGTGGAGTCCCTGCGGGAAGAACCGCGGGTCCGGCGGCGGAGCGAGGTTGGACACGATGTCGCAGTTCACGAGCGTGTTGAGGTCTGGCCCGATCATCACGACGCGCCATGGGGTCGTGATGGTGCCCGAGATGGCCGCCGGCTGCGCCAGACGGGCGGCCTCCGCCTCCCCGTAGCGCAGCGTGAAAGGGTAGCTGGCCGGAGGAGCGTGCCCGAGGCGGGCGCGGAAGGCACCCTGTCCGTCAGCCTGCAGCACCATGCCCGCGAAATGGATCACGGCAGCCTCGGTGATCGCCGCGTATCCCGCCGCGTCGGGGAGCTTGACGGTGAGCGGCGGGGCGGCCCAATCGCCCGCCGCCACGTCGGCGATGCTCTTCTTGGTGTGGACGCCTTCGTAGTGTCCGTGCAGATCGTGATACCACACCGTAGCGCCGGCCGGGAGCGCGAAGGCCGTGGCCTCGTCCGCCACCCGGCTCCCTTTCCCGGGCACGATGTAGCGGAACGCGATCCCGTCGTCGAAGACGCGCACGTCGAGGACGGAGTCGGTTCCGCTTGCCGAGTGCCGCAGCGCAATGCGCGCCCCGTTGAACCGATTGGTCGCCTGGGAATGCACGCCGCGCGAGGCGTAGTCCTCATTCGCGCCGTAGGACTCGACCTTGCCCGCCTCCACGCCCTGCCCCAAGTCCACGCCATCGACGAGGATACCGAGAGGCGAGACCTCGATCACCGGCCGGTTCCGGAAGGTGACACCGTAGGTCAAGCGAGACCCGTCGGCAGGGAGCAGCGCGATCTCGATGGCGCCATTCGGGCTGGTAACCCGAATGGCATCGCTCGACGCGGGCGGCCGCAGCAGCCGGGCCAGATCTCGCGCCAGCGGGGGCGTGCTGAGCGCCGCGGCGACGAACGTTCGGCGTCGCATCAGCGCATCCCGCGGCGCGGTCCTACCACCCTGTGTTCTGTCCCAGCCCGGGGTCGAGATCGATCTCCCGCTGCGGGATCGGGAGGAACACCATGAAGGGCTGAAGGCCGATCTTCGCTACGGGGTCCTGGCTCAGCACGGCGTAGAAGCTGCCCCAGCGCTTCAGGTCGAACAACCGCTTCGACTCGAAGGCCAGCTCCCAGCTGCGCTCCCGGTGCACCGAATCCCGGAACTGGTCCTGACTCAGACCGGCCAGCGGCGCCAGCTTGGCACGAGCCCGCACCTGATTGATCGCGCCGTACGCGTCGGGCGTCGGCCCGTTGGCCTCGTTCTCCGCCTCGGCGAACATCAGCAGCACGTCGGCGTAGCGATAGATCGGCCAGTTCAGGTCGGTGCGCCCATTGTTGTTGGCGATCGAGCCGTTGGCGTCGTAGAACTTGCCGTAGTACGGCATCGGTTTCGGAAAGCGCGGCCGCTTGTCGCCGAAGAAACCGGGTAGCGTGTCGTACCGGTATGTCGTGGTGCCGACCGTCACCTGCGTGAGGAAGGTGGTCTTCTTGCGCGCGTCGGAGTCGGAGAACGTGGCCATGAAGTCGGGGGTCGAGTACCAGTAGTTGATGCCCGACTCCACCCCGATTCCTGAGGGCCGCGACTGGCTCGTGAAGAGGTTGCGTTTGAGCCCGCCGAACTGGATCGAGTAGATGTGCTCGGGGCCGTTCTTGTTCTTGATCAGCCACAGGTCGGCAAAGTTGGGGACGAGGGTGTACGCCTTGCTGTCGATCACCGCCTTGGCCGCGGCGGCGGCCTCCGCCCAGTGGTTCTGCTGGACGATGGCCCCCGACATGTTCAGGTAGACGTCCGCCAGCATCGCAGTCGCGGCGCCGCGGGTGGGCCGGCCGTCATCCGGGGTCGACGAGTCGGGCCAGCGGAGGGGCAGCAGGGTGGCCGCGTCCGCGAGATCCCGCGCGATCGAATCGTAGATCTCCGCGGTCGGCGCCCGGGTGATCTGCGTGGCCGTGGCGAACTCCGCGGTCGGCCGCATCATCAGGGGGACGCTGCCCCAGACCCGCACCGCGTTGAAGTGGTTGAACGCGCGATGGAATTTGACGGCGCCCAGGTAGCGGTCCCTCACGCTCTGCGACACCTGATCCATCTGGGGGATGCGCGCGATGAGCACGTTCGCCTGGTTGATGGCGCCGTAGATCTGTCGCCAGACGCGCCACAGCCATTCGTTCGAGGCGTTCAGGGTGTAGCTGTCCTGAGCGTAGCGCGAGTCGCTCGCGCTTTGCGCCACGGTCTGGTCCGACGGCACCTCGGTGATCATCGGCCAGCCACGGTGGAAGTACGCCTGACTCTGGCCGCCCGTGTACCAGTCGTCGATCCCGCCAAGGGCGATCTTCAGGTCGGCCTCGGTGGTGGGAAAATCGTCCGGCGTGAAAAAGCTCTGGGGCTCCTCCACGAGCCAGCCGCGGCAGCCTCCGAGCGTCAGGGCGATCACAGCGAGCGAGAGTGTCCTAAGGATCATGCGCCCTCCTAGAAGCCGACGCTGGCGCCGACGGTGACGGTCTTCGTGCCGGGATAGTTGGAGTCGTCCCAACCGAGCGTGAGGTCGCTCGTCCCGCGTGAGCTCACCTCGGGGTCGTACCACGAGTAGCGGCTGGCGGTGAGGAGGTTTTGCCCGCTCAGGTAGAGGCGGAGCCGCCGCATCCCCACGCGCGCGCCGAGCCGCTCCGGCACGTCCCATTGCACGGTGACGTTCTGGAGGCGGACGAACGAGCCGTCCTCGACCCAGCGCGAGGTCAATCCGTCGAACGGCGAGACGTTGAGCGCCGTCATCGAGTTACTCGGGTTGGTCGTCGTCCAGTAGCCCAGCACCGACGTGAGCATGTTGCTCGAGCCACCGGGCGTTTCCATCCCCGCGCGGCTCACGTTGACCACCTGGAAGTCGAGGGCCCCGCGCACCAGGACGCTGAGCGAGAATCGATCGTAGGTTACGGAGCCGGTAAGGCCGAACAGATAGCGCGGCTGTGCATTGCCGAGGATGGTTTGGTCGTTGCTGTCGATCTTTCGGTCGCCGTTCACGTCTCTCAACTTGTCGCCTCCGACGACCGCGCCCGCCTGGCCGCTGGCGGCAGCCTCGGCCGAGCTCTGGAAGATTCCGTCCCACACGTAGCCGTAAAAATTGCCGAGGGGCTGACCCACCTGCACGATCACGTCGTTCTCCCACCTCGGGAGTGAGGTGTTCGACCCCGTGAGGAAGAACTGCCGGTCTCCTCCCAGATCGAGCACTTTGCTGCGATTGAGCGACACATTGCCGCCCAGGCGCACCTCGAGACCACGGCTGGCGGAACGTGTGTCGACCGCGAGCTCCAGGCCGCGGTTCCGCACTCTCCCGATGTTGGTGACGTAGCTCGCGAACCCCAGGAGGTACGGCACCTGCTTCGCGTACAGCAGGTCCTTGGTCGTCTTGTCGTACGCGTCGGCCGTGACGGTCAGCTGGTTGCCGAACAGGCCGAGGTCCACGCCCGCGTCGTATTGAACCGTCGTTTCCCAACGCAGGTTGGGGTTGGTGATGCGGCTGAGGGTGGCGCCGTTGAAGAACGCCGTCGGGCCGATCGCATAGGGCGCACCCACGTTCCACGCGGCCAGGGACTGGTACGTCGGGATGGCGTTGCTCCCGGTGCTACCCGCGCTCAGGCGCAGCTTCAGCTCGCTCACGGCGGGGATGAGCCGGCGCAGGAACGGCTCGTCGCTGAGGCGCCACGCCACCGCGGCAGAGGGGAAGACCGCCCACTTGTTGTTCGCCGCGAACTTGGAGGAGCCGTCGGCCCGGACCGTGCCCGTCACCAGGTACTTTCCCGCCAGGCTGTAGTTCACGCGACCGAGGTACGAGAGCACCCGTTGGCGCGTCGCGTTCGAGCTCCCGGTCACCTGGTCCGCGAGGTTCAACCGCCGGTAGCCCAGCAAGTCGCTCGTGAAGCCGACACCTTGCGCGCTGTTCGCCCCGTTGTCCGTCTGTTGCGCCGTGAAGCCGCCCAGCAGCGTGAGGTCGTGCTGCCTCCCCAGCGCGCGATGCAACGTCGCCGTGTTCTCGACCAACCACGTGGTAGCGGTGTTGTCGTCGATGTTCGCCTGCCCCAGGTTCAGGGAGGCCTGCAGCTTGCGGGAGACGTACTGCTGCTCGAGGACATCGCTGGAGGTGTACGACAGGCTGGTTCGCAAGGTGAGGCCCGGCAGCGGGTCGTATTCCCCGAACAGGGTCCCGATCCCGTACCCGGTGGTGGTGTTGTCCTGGCGCAGCTCAATGATCGCCATCGGGTTGTCGTTCGCGCTGGGCAGGAGCGGGCCGCTGAAGTTGCCGGTGGAATCGCGCACCGGGATCGTGGGCGCGAAGCGGAGTGCCTGCATCGTCACGGGTCCGCCACCCGAGCCATACCCGCTGTTGACCCGAGCCTGGCTCCCTACCGTACGCGTGTAGGTCACACGCGTTCCCAGCCGAAATCGCGCGCCCAGGCCCTGGTCGAGGTTGAAGCGCAACGACCCGCGCGTGAGGTCGGAGCCGAGCAACACCCCCTGCTGGTCGAACCAGTTGGCGGAGAGCAACAGGCTGCTGGCGCCGCTCGAGCCGCTGACTTGGATCTGGTGGTTTTGAATCGGGGCGGATCGATAGACCACGTCCTGCCAGTCCGTGGTCGATAGGTGGGTCAGCGTGTCCAGCTTGACGCTCTTGTCGTGGTTCGGGTTGCGCATGTACAGCAGCGCGAACTGATCGGCGTTGAGGACGGCGATGTGCTTGCTCACGTCCTGCGCGCCGATGTACGTGGAGTAGTCGAAGTGGAACGGTCCCTGACCCCGCTTGGTCGTCACGAGGATGACGCCGTTGGCCCCGCGTGCGCCGTAGATTGCCGTGGCCGAGGCGTCCTTCAGGACGTCGAACGTCTCGATGTCACTCGGATTGATCAGGCTCAAGTCCGCGCCGATGACGCCGTCGATCACGACGAGCGGCGAGTTGTCCCCCGACAGCGAATTCCCCCCGCGCAGTCGGATGCGCAGCTCTGAGCCGGGCTGTGCGTTCGTGGTCTGCACCTGCATCCCGGGCACCCGACCGGCGAGGGCTTGGTCGGCCCGGTCTACCGGATTCGTCGCGATTTCCGGCCCGGTGACCGAGGAGACCGAGCCCGTCAGGTCCGCTTTCCGCTGCGTGCCGTAGCCCACGGCCACCACCGGGTTCAACTCGATCGCGCTCGGTTGGAGCCGGAAGTCGGCGCTGACCCGTTGCCCGACCTGCACGACGATCGTCGTGTCTCCGGCGGCATAACCCAGGAGCCGAGCCCGGAGGTGGTAGGTCCCCGGCGGCACGGCGGAAATGGTATACCGGCCCTCCCCGTCGGACTCAGCGGTGAGGCGCGTCCCGACCACGCTGACGCCGACACGGGCCACCGGGGTCCCCGTATCGCGCGCCCGCACCACGCCCGCGATCGCGCCGCTGGAATCCTGGGCCGTGGCGCCCCCGGCCGCCGCGAGCAACGCGGCGCAGCCGATCAGACAGACACGAATTGTTCTCATGCGCAACGCTCCGAATGGGTCCGAGGCGCGGCCACAACAGATGCGGCGTGCGCGCGATGGTGAGCGGAGGACGACGCGCTCAGCGGCGCCGACAGTTCGCTACGGGCAACCCGTTCCTGTCCAACGCACGCGCTTACCTCTCTTGTTCGTCGATCGAACTAAAGTCCCGGCGGCACCCCCGATGCGTGCGCAAGGTGCGCGCCAAGGTGGGGCAAGAACGCCACACCGCGACCCGGAGCCGAGCCAGACCATCGTGAGAACGATCAACACGCGGGACTTCAGCCGCGCCACACGCTCCACGTCCCGACAGATCAACCGGCTGATTCTGCTGAATCTCGTGCGCGAGCTGCAGCCGATCTCGCGGGCCGATCTCGCCCGCCGCATGGCGGTGGGACGTGGCATGGTGACCACTCTGGTCAAGGAGCTGCTGGCAGAAGGCGCGGTCTACGAGGGCGCGCTCGCCGATGTCCCACGGGGTCGCAGGCCGAAGATGCTGCACGTGCGGACCCGGGATCGGCTTGTCGTGGCGATCGACATCCGTTTCAGCCGGACGTATGTGTTGCTCTCGGACTTCGGCGGGAACGAGATGGCGCTCGAGAGCTTTGCGACCATCTTCAACCCGGACCAGCTCCTGGACGAACTCGCGATCCGGGTTCGCCGCCTGCTCCGAACCCGGGCGACGGGGGGACACTGCGAGGGGATTGGGATGGTCGTCCCCGGGATGGTAGACCGGCGCGGTCGGGTGCTGAACGCCCCCCAGCTAGGCTGGCGCGACGTGCAGATCCGCAGCGGCCTGGCGGAGCGCACCGGGCTGCCGGTGCACGTCGAGAATTCCGGGGCGGCCTGCGCGCTCGCGCACATCTGGCTCGGCCCGGGAGAGGGGGGGAACGGGGTCCGCGATTTCGTCTATGTGACGGTGTCGGACGGCGTGGGCACAGGGGTGGTGGTGAACGGTGAGCTGGTTCGGGGTCACGGTCACACGGCGGGCGAGTTCGGGCACATCCCCATCGGCCCCGACGGCCCGCGCTGCGTGTGCGGAGCGCAGGGCTGTCTCGAGGCCCACACTTCGAACCTCGCCACGGTCGCGCGCTACGTCGGGCACGAGCAATCGCCTGCCGTCGCCCCGCCGCTGTTCCCACAAGACGGCATCACCATGGATGACGTCATCGTCCGCGCCGGCGCCGGCGATGAGCGGGCCCGCGCCGCACTGACGGAAACGGGCCGTTATCTCGGGCTCGGCCTCGCGGCGATCGTCAACGCGCTCAATCCCGCGCAGATCGTCATCGGCGGCGAGATCACCGGCGCCTGGGATCTCGTCGAGCCCGCCATCCGGGCCGAAATCGCGAGACGGGCACTCACCCGCGAGGCCGCGGGTACGCCGGTGGTCCCTGAACCGGCGGGGAGCTTGCCCCGTCTGCGCGGGGCCATCGCGCTCGTCGCGGCGCCGGTCTACGCCGCTCCGGAAGTGGGCTGAGGGTCGGCGATTACCGCGCGGCGCTGCTGTCCGCCCTGAGCGCCGGCCACGGGTTGTGATCGGATGGCGGCAGCGGGACAGGGCTGACGTCGGGTAGCGATGTCCTGACGTCGGGCGCGAGCACCACCGATGCGCCCTTGCGCAGGTCGATGACGAACTCGCCCGCGGTCCGCTTCGTCAGCTGCGGAGCCGGACCCGGACCCGCGTGGGCGCGCACCACCGCAGCATCCCAATCGGCCACGACGAGCCGGCACGGCTGACCCGCGAGACTCTCGATGCGAACCCACGCGGTCCGGCCGCCGCGCCGCACCGCGCTGACGAGAAACGCCCCGTCCGCCCGCAGCCGGTCGAAGGCGGCGTCTGACCACGCGCCCGGGACCGCAGGGAAGACGCGCAGCGCACCGCCCCAATCCTGTAAGAACAGCTCCTGAATCGACGCGGCGGCCGAGAGCGGCGTCTCGATGACAGGACCCGCCTCCGCGTAGAAGGTGTTCGGCTCCATGTAGCGTGGCGCATCGAGATACTGGTTCAGACGCGTCACGGCGACGTCGCCGTGGCCGAGCAGCGCGTGCATCGCCGCGCCGCCCGTGAACGAGTAGCCGCGGAACAGCGAGATGTCGCGCTCCCAGGTTGCAAGCGATGTCTCGATCAGTGCCCGCTCATCGGGACGGTCGGGCGTGATGAGGCGCAGCGGGTAGATCGCCAGCAGGTGCGAGTAGTGGCGGTGCGATTGCTGCCACGGCCGGCCACGCCCGACCATCAGCCCCGCGGAGTCCGTGGGAAACGGCGCGAGGTTGGCGAGCACATCGCGCCAGCGAGGCAGCAGCGGTTCGGCGGGCCCGAAGCGCTCGGCGCTGGCGATCAATGTCTCGAGTCCCCACTTGAGCAGCGCGAGATCGTAATTCGCGTCCGACACCGTGGCCAGCTCGGGTGAGTGCGTCGGCGGCAGATGCCAGCGCCCATCGTCGCCGCGCTCGACGTACGCGAGGTAATTCCCGATCGCCAGTTTGAGCAGCGGATAGACGCGCTCGCGGAGTAGGCGATCGTCCATCTGGTAGCGGTAATGGAGCCAGTAGTAGTACAGAGTCCACGGCAGGTCCCCCATCTCGTGGGCGGCGTCGCTCTGCGCCGTGGCCAGGTCGACGGGTCGGACCAGGTCGGGGCCCGAACTGCGACCGATCGCCGCCGCCGCGTCGCGCAGCCGCTCGGGGACGTTGTCGATGAGGGCTTGCCGATTCCGATCGAGATGGCGGAACAGCGATTCGGCGAGGTCAAGCCGATTCGCGCGGAACAACGGCGAGTAGGTGAGCTGGATGTTGAGATTCCACCAGATGGCGGGCCACGGCGTGGCGTTGAACCAGGGACCGTTCAGGTCCAGGATCGGCCCATCCGGTCGCATCGCGGAGCCGAGCTTGTAGATCTGAATCCAGTAGTACGCCTCGAGGCGGGCGTCCGGGAACGTGAGGAAGCTCGCCGGATAGTAGGCGTGCCACCACTTGCGGTGCGCCGCAGTCAGTCTCGCGACTCCCAGCCGGGCCGCCTCGCTCGTCGCCGCGCGAGCCTCGGCGAGCGCTTCGCGGTCGGTGCGGCCCTGACCGATGCTGATGTAGAACACCCCCCCGCTGGTTCGCCTGATCGACTCGGCGTGGGCACCACCGCCGATGAACGTCTGCACGCTCGTGAGGCCCGTCGGCGAGCGAGTGACGGTCGGCGGCGGGTGCAGGTCCTCCGGTGCGAAGGCTTCCTTGCGGGCCACCTTGCGCGGCGGCCGAGCCTCGGCCGGCGCCCAGTCCAGGTCCACGTCGCCCCCGCGCTCGCCGCCCCGTGCCTCGAGCACCAGGACGATCACCGACGGCTGAGCCGTGGTGAAGCTGCGCCAGCGCACCTCGCCCCGGTCCGTGGTGACCGTCCCGCTCGCCTCGGCGTCCCACAGCGTCAAGCGCGCGTCGCCCCTCTGCACCGTTCCGGTCGTCTTCACCACAACGCGCCCGATCGGGAACCGTGATTGGTCGTGCACGAAGTCCGTGCGGTTGATGGTCCAGCCGAGCACCCCTCCTGGCGCGTCGATCGTGGCACCGAGGCGCCCGTTGCCGATGAACGCGCTCTCGCCCCATCGCGTGGGGAGACGGTCCCACACCAGATCGTGGCGCGCGAGAAACACGGGCCAATCGACCCGGGCCACGGGAGCCGCGCGTGCCGCAGGCGTCTGCAGCGTGAGGAGCGTGAGACACAGGATCATGGGTCAGATCGCGTGGTCCGGGGTCACATTCTCGCCACGCCAGGCCTTCCGGGCCGTCCAGTCCGCGGGGGCAGCCGTCCAGAACTCGTCCGTCGCAGGCAGTCCGAGCGGGAGCAGGCCGGCCGCGCAGAGGTATGCGCTCCCGGTCGAGATGTAGCCTTCGCCGATGCTCGGCTGGTGCCCGCAGAAGCCGATGGTGAGCCACCCCTGGGCGTCGAACGTGCCGGGCGCCTCGATCATCCGGTGTATCACCGCCGTCAATCCGCTGCGCACCTGCGCCGGAGTCACGCCCTCGGGCAACTGGCGCCGCAACGCCATCTGGCCGAGCAGCTGGAACGCCCCGAAGCGGTAGGCGAGGGAGCGACCGATCGGTGGGAACGTGCCTTCGGGCGAGATCATGCGCTCCTGAATGGCGGCATAGCGGCGCGCTCGCTGCAGCACCGGGTCGATGAGTCTCTGCCACGCCGGGGTCGTGGGCCCAACCAGGCGGAGCACGTCGAGCAGCATCGGCTGGATCACGAAGCTGTTGTAGTAGTCCCAGTGAAACGTCGGCCCGTCCCCGTACACCCCGTCCCCCTTGTACCACTGCTCGTGCTGGGTGAGGGCATAGTCCACCCGCGTGCGGTCCCACTCCTCCCCCATCATGCTCAGCGCGGCTTCGATCATCGCGCTGAACATCAGCCAGTTGGAGGGCGACGGCCGGATCCCATGCGTCGAGTTGAGCGCGGCGACCACATTGCGCTGCGTCTCACCATCGAGCCGTTGCCACAGCTCGCGCGGCGCGCGAACGATCGCGTGCGCCAGGAACGCCGCGTCGACGAGCGGCTGCCGGCCGCGGGCGAAGTTCAGAAAGTCGGGAGAGCGCGGGTCGGTTGCCGCACGGAGGCCGCGCCGCGCCAGGTCGGCGTACTGCCGCCGCTGCTCGCCCTCGGGCGACGGGTCGCTGCCCAGCTCCAGCCACGGCGCGATCCCCGTGAAGAGCCGCCCCACGGCCTCGAGATGCGTGTACTCACCGCGCTCCGGCTTGCCGGCGGGCGCGATTTCCACCGGCATCCGCTGGCGCAGCCGTCCTTCCGCGAGGTTCGTCAGCACGGGCTGCGCCAGGCGCGTCAGCACGTCGAGCCAATACTCGCGATCGGTTGGCTCCGGGGACACGCCCGTTATCCGTAGGGGCGCAGCATGCTGCGCCCCTACAATGCGCCACGACCCCGGGGGTGCCGCCAGCACGGCCAAGCGGCGGAGAAAGTCTCGTCTACCAGCCATCAGACCGGCGCTACACGCACGAGAGGTATCGCTCCTTCACCCGCGGCATCAGCGTGTCGAGCGGCGTGTTCCACACCACCTCGTTGAAGATCTCGACCTCGATCGGGCCCACATAGCCGGCGCGCTCGATTGCACCGCGGATGCGTCGCAGCTCGATCACGCCGTCGCCCATCATCCCACGGTTCATCAGCACCTCTTGCGCTGGGACCAGCCAGTCGGAGACGTGGAACCCGATGAGCCGCCCGGCGGCCCGGGCGAGCTCCTCGTAGAGGTCGGGGTCCCACCAGATGTGATAGACGTCAGCCACGACGCCGACGGTCGCGGGGTCGAACCGCTGCGCCAGGCAGCGCCCCTCGGCGAGCGTCGTGATGCAAGAGCGCTCGGCCGCGAACGCGGGATGCATCGGCTCGATCCCGAGCCGCACGCGGCGCTCGGCCGCGTAAGGGGCGAGCTGGGCGATGCCGTCCGCGACCATGCGGCGCGCCGCCGCGATGTCTCGGTCGGGCGCCGCCCCGCATACCAGGACGAGGACCTCCGCACCCAGCGCCGCCGCTTCGTCCACCGCCCGCCGATTGTCCTCGATCCGCGCCTCCCGCTCCGCGGGGCTCGCCGCCGGAAACATCCCTCCGCGACACACGCTCGACACGCGCAGCCCGGCATCGCGCACCAGGCGCACCGCGCGATCGAGTCCTGTTTCCGCGAGCTTGTTCCGCCACACGGCGATGTACGGCACGCCGTGGCGGGCGCAGGCGTCGACGGCCTCCGCGAGACTCGCCCGCTCGGCGGTGATCTGGTTGAAGCTGAGCCGGGCGATCGCTGGGGGCCCCGGGGTCAGACCTCCCGGGGGCGTCACTCCACCCCTGCCATGGCCAGCACCGGCCGCATCCGCTCCGCCGCGCGCTCCGGATCGAGCAGCAGCCCGGCGCAATCGGCGAGCCGAAACAGCTCGGCGAGATGCAGCACCGAACGCGCGGTCTCCGCTGCGCCGATCATCCGAAAGTGCCGCTGGTGGCCGTTCAGGTACGCCAGAAACACGATCCCTGTCTTGTACGCGTGCGTGGGGGGCTGGAAGATGTGACGCGACAGCGCCACGGTGGGCGCCAGCGCCCGGCGGTAACCGGCCGCGTCGCCCCGGTCCAACGCCTGCAGCGCAGCCGACGCGGCCGGCGCGATCGCGTCGAAGATCCCCAGCAGCGCGTCGCTGTGTCGCTGCCCGTCCCCCAGGATCAGCCGGTCGTAGTTAAAGTCGTCGCCCGTGTACATGCGCACGCCCTCGGGCAGAAGCGCGCGCATCTCGACTTCGCGCTCCGCGTCCAGGAGCGAGATCTTGATCCCGTCGATCTGGGTACGATGCTCGCGGATGATCCCGAGGCACGCGTGCATGGCCTGGTCCAAGTCCCGCGTCCCCCAGTAGCCGGCGAGCTCGGGGTCGAACATGTCGCCGAGCCAGTGCAGGATGACGGGTCGGCTCACCTGCCGCAGGATGGTCCCGTACACTCGTCGATAGTCGTCGGGGGAGCGCGCCGCGCGCGCCAGCGCCCGGCTCGCCATCAGGATGACCCGGCCGCCATGCCGCTCGACGTAGCCGACCTGCTCCTCGTACGCCTGCTCGACGTCGTCCAAGGTCACGCGCTCGCCCGGCGTCAACTGGTCGGTGCCGGCGCCGCACGCGATCATCCCGCCCGTCGCCCGCGCCTCCGCCAGGGAGCGCCGGATCAAGTCACGCGCCGCCGGCCAGCCGAGTCCCATGCCGCGCTGCGCCGTGTCCATCGCCTCGGCGACGGCCAGGCCGAGCGACCAGAGATAGCGGCGGTACCCGAGCGTGGCATCCCAGTCGAGCCGGGCGTCCGACAGCGGATCGCAGGTGGCGTGCGGGTCGCTCACGACGTGCGCCGCGGCGTAGGCGATGCGACTGCGGATCGGTCCCGCCGGCGCGCTCCAGGCAACGGCCTGCCGCATCGTGTACGGCTCGAGCGCACCGTCGAGGCGTGGGAGGCGGATGACCGGCGGCATGCCTCAGCCTCCGACCTCACGCCCCGGCGCGAGGTCCGGAACGTCGATCCACCGACGCTCGCGCCACGACTGGAGCGCCAACTCCGCGAGCTGTGCGCCCTTCGCGCCTTCGCAGAAGTCGTGGGGGAACGGCTCGTCCGCCGCCACGTGACGCAGGAACATTTCCCACTCGACCTTGAAGGCGTTGTCGAGCCATCCCTCGTCGGGAACGTCCTGCCACTGCGCGTAGTAGTCGACGGCGCTTGGCACGTCGGGGGTCCATACCGCCCGCGGTGTCTGGCTGCGGCGCTGCGTCCGGCACTCCCGTAGGCCGGCGACCGCACTCCCCGCCGTGCCGTCCACCTGGACCTGCAACAGGTCGTCACGGTAGACCCGCACGGCCCACGAGGAGTTGAACTGCGCGACGATGTCGCCGTCGGGACCGGCCAGCACGAACGTGGCGTACGCGGCGTCGTCCGCCGTCGCCGCGTAGCGCCGGCCGCGCTCGTCCACGCGCTCGGGGATGTGCGTGGTGGCGGTGCATTGCACGGCCTTGACCGCGCCGAAGGTGTGGTCCAGCAGATAGCGCCAATGGGCGAACATGTCGACGACGATCCCGCCGCCATCCTCCGTGCGGTAGTTCCACGACGGGCGCTGCGCCGGCGGGTCGTCCCCCTCGAACACCCAGTAGCCGAACTCGCCGCGCACGCTCAGGATGCGGCCGAAGAAGCCGCGGTCGACCAGCCGCTTGAGCTTGCGGACGCCGGGGAGGAAGAGCTTGTCCTGCACCACACCATGCTTCACGCCGCGCTGCTCGGCCCGACGCGCCAGATCGAGCGCCTCGGCGAGCGTGCCCGCCAGCGGCTTTTCGCAGTAGACGTGCTTCCCGGCAGCGATCGCCCGCCGCACGTTGTCGGCGCGCAAGCTCGTCAACGTTGCATCGAAGTAGACCGAATCCGCCGGGTTCGCGAGGCACGCATCCAGATCGATCGAGACGCGCTCGATACCGTGCGCGCGGGCGACGTCCCAGAGCTTCGCCTCGTTCCTTCCTACCAGGATCGGGTCCGGGACCACCCGCCCGCCGTCGGGCAACGGCACCCCGCCCTGCTGCCGGATGGCGACGATGGACCGAATCAGGTGCTGATTCAGGCCCATGCGTCCCGTCACGCCGTTCATGACGATGCCGATCGGTCGCGTGGTCATCAGCCCGCCCGTGGGGGCGCGTGTAGGGGCGCAGCATGCTGCGCCCCTACAAAGGCGGGCTCAGGGGCAACGGACCGCGGCAGGAACGCCACCGCGATCGCGCCCGCGATCGCGAAGCCGATCACGGCCGCGAAACCGGTGGCGTAGCTCCCGGTGACGTCGTGCATCCGTCCGACCAGCACCGGCGCGAGCGCTTCCGCGACGCCGTCGCCCGTGAGGACGACGCCCATCGCGCGCCCCAGCACCGGCAGGCCGAACAGTTCGGCGGCCATGAGCGGAATCACCATGTACTCGCCGCCCAGCCCGATGCCGAAGACCACGGCGAAGAGGTAGATCGCGCCGCGCAGCTCCGTCAGGAAGAGCAGCGGGATCGACGCAGCGACGAGCAGGTAGATCAACAGCATCACGTACTTCTTGGGGATCCGGTCCGCCAGCCATCCCATCCCCAGACGACCCGCGAGGCTCGACACCAGCACCAGCGACGCGATCTGCGCCGCGGCCCCTTGGGAGTAGCCGTGGTCCAGGCTCAGGAAGAGCTTCAGGTGCTGATTCGTGCCGCCCACCGCGGCGATCGAGCACATGCTGCCGGCGAGGAGGAGATAGAAGGCCGGGGAGCGAACGACTGTGCGGATGGAGGCGGGGCTGGGGGCCCGGGGTTCGGGGCTCGGTGCGCCTGCCGGCGCGGGCGGCGCCTCCCGGACGACCAGCGCGAGCGGCAGGGCCGCCAAGACGATCAGCAGACCGAGCCCTTGCAGCGCACCGCGCCACCCAACCTCCTGCGTGAGCCACAGCGCCAGAAACGGCACGATCGCGCCGCCGATCCCGATGCCTAAGTACGCGACGCCCATCGCGCGGCCGCGCGCCGCCGTGAACCAGCGGGACAAGAGTACCTGGTTCGGCAGCGGGCCGCCGCAGAAGTTCCCGAGCGCGTTGAAGAGATAAAAGAAGTAAAACCCCGCGAGCGTGCGGATCGCACCGAGCCCGACGAGGGCGATGCCCGCCATCAGGATGCCGGCGATCATCAGGCGGCGCGGGCCGAACCGGTCCACCAGCCAGCCGGCGAGGAAGCCGAACAGTGGACCGACCAGGAGCTTCGAGATCGCGTTCCCGGACGTGACCTGGGCGCGCGACCACCCGAATTCCCGCACCATGAAGTCGTAGAAGAACGGGAGCCCATACAGCGCGATCCCCACGATCGCGAACAGCGCCAGGAACGACGTCGCCGCCACCTGGATCTGCGCGGCGCGGGGCGCAGCGGGCGCACTCACAGGTTGCGACGCCTGAGCTCGCTCACCGCGAAGTCCACGGCCCGCGCCGTGAGCGCCATATAGGTGAGCGACGGGTTCACGCACGACGAGCTGGCCATGCAGGCGCCGTCGGTGACGAACAGGTTCGGCACGTCGTGCGACTGGTTGTGCGCGTTCAAGACCGACGTGCGCGGGTCCCGACCCATGCGCGCCGTTCCCATCTCGTGCACGCTGAACCCCGGCGGGCCGTCTTCGTCGTACGTCTCGACGCTGGTGCACCCGGCGGCCTCGAGCATTTCGGCCGACTGCGCCTTGACGTCTTCCCGGATCGCGCGCTCGTTCTCACTCCAGGCGCAATGCACGCGCGGCAAGGGGATCCCCCATTGGTCCGTCCGCTCCGGGTCCAGGTCGACGTAGTTCTCGTGGCGCGGCAGGCACTCCCCGTACCCTTGCAGCGTCATGCCCCACGGCCCCGGC
>Ga0066679_10000187_pt1 | contig 17827 bp, 14 predicted proteins | sample GraSoiAngelo_128_FD_62298 | JGI IMG/M metagenome (GOLD analysis project Ga0066679, IMG submission 62298) | Grasslands soil microbial communities from the Angelo Coastal Reserve, California, USA - 14_0927_12_20cm | ecosystem: Environmental > Terrestrial > Soil > Grasslands | place: USA... | reverse complement strand
CGGGCAGCGTCCAGACCGCCGAGGCGCAGGCCCTCCTCATGGCGGAGCTTGCCGATACGCGTGACGGCAGGATCGTATGGAGCGAGCGATTCGAGGGCGATCTTGCGGACATGTTCGCCATGCAGGGCGAGCTCGCGCGCAAGGTGGTGCAGAGCGTCACCCCCGTAGTGCGCTCAATCGAGCTGCGCCGCGCCCGCATCACCAGCTTCGATGAGCTCGACGCCTATGGCATGACACTTCGCGGCGTCGAACTGATGCATCGCCAGTCTCGCGACGACTTCTTCGCCGCACGCCAAGCCTTCGAGACGGCGATCGCGCGAAACCCGGTGTCGCCTGCGCCGCATGCCTGGCTTGCGAAATGGCACATCTTGCGGGTTCTCGCCGGCATGAGCGAAGCCCCGGCGCAGGACTTCGCCGACGCCACCGCTTGCGCAGCACGCGCGCTAGCCTGCGACCCCGAGGACGCGCTTGCCCTTGCGGTCGACGGGTTTGTCACCGCCTGGTCGCTCCACGACCTTGACGCCGCCGAACAGCGCCTAGCTCAGGCGATCGCCGCGAATCCGAATGAGCCCCTGGCTTGGCTACACCGCGCGATCACCCACGCCTGGCGCGGGCGCGGCGCCGAAGCAGTGCAGTGCGCCGACCAGGCGCTTTCCCTCTCGCCGCTCGATCCGATGATGTATTACTTCGATTCGCTCGCGGGCATGGCGCATCTGGTCGCCGAGCAGTACGACCGGGCCATCGAGCTGTCGATGCGCTCCTTGCGGGAGAATCGATTGCATACGCCGAGCTTGCGTACGCTCGTCGCAGCGTTCGTACTCACCGGGCGGCTGGAGGAAGCCCGGAAGGCCATGGCCGAGCTGCGTCAGCTCGAGCCCGGTCTCACCGCCAGCGTATTAGAAGCGCGCTATCCGGGCCGCGACACCCCGCAGGCCCGACGCTTCATCGCAGCTCTGGTCGAGGCCGGGCTGCCGCGGTAGCGACGCGCTGACCGATACGCCGGCGGAGATGGCGAGGATGGCGGCGACTTCGCCGGTCGAGGGAACTTCGCGCAGGAAGATAAACCCTAGGACGGCGCTCAGCACCGGTACGAGCGCGATCATCGCGCTCGAGCGCTCGGGGCCCAAGCGGGTGATGGCTTGGTTGAATGCAATGAGCGCAACGCAGCCGATCAGCACGCCCTGCCACAGCGTTTGCCAGAGAAGCTCGACCGGCGCAACGCGCCACAGCGGCTCGGACGCGGACCATAGATGCCAAGGCACCACGATCACGCCCGAATACACTGTCACAATGGCCGCCGCCTGCATCGCGCTGACGCCCCAGCTGCGAAGCTGCAGCACGTAGAGCGCGCCAAGGGCTGAAGCGGCGAGGAACATGGCATCGCCGCCAAGCACCGCCTGGTTGTGCTTGCCCGCGCCCCATGAGGTGAGTGCGAATACGCCGATCGCGCACAAGGTCGCGCCGATCATGATGCGCGGCGATGGCCGGCGGGCAAACACCAGAAACGCGAGCAACGCGACCCAGGTCGAACAGACGCCGGGACCGAGCGCTGCCTGGTGATTCGCGGGAGCGAATTGCAGGCCAAAGATCACCAGCGCCCCCATGCCGGCGCCCTGAAAGAGCGTGAGCGGCACGCCGCGCAGCCAGGCCTCGCGAGTGATGGCGCGAAAATGCACCAGCAGGTAGGGTAGGAAGAGCAGCGCGCCGATGCCGAAGCGCAGCGTCACCAGCTCCTGCGCGGTGAACGACCCGGTGACTCCAGCACGCGTGGCGACCGGGTACGCCGCCCAGATGAGCACGGCGAGCGCCGCGGCGAAGTAGCCGTTCACCCGGCGTGGACCGGGCAGCCGCTGCGGCGACGTCGCCGCACTTCGGTGGCGTAGGCGCCGATCTCGCGCGGTTTTACGATGTTAGTCTCATAGCGTTCCCACGCGTGAGGAGGGAAATCGGCGAGCGCCGGCACCATGCCGAAGCGGTTTGTTACCTCTTCCGCATACGTGCTGCGATGGAGCGGCTGCACCTGCAGCAGCGGCATTTCGGTGCTGAAGACGATGGGCACGTCCGTTTTGATGAGGCGGATATTGGTGAAGAGTGGCCCGAACCAGCGGTCGCTTTCCACGATGCCTTCGTAAGGCTCGTAGGCCAGATTGCGGGGCAAGTTCGCTGGCGGCCGTATCAGGATGCTCCAGTTCTCCGCGCTCGCGACGAACAAGCCGGTCCACAACTGGATGATGCCCGGCTCGGGAATGGCGCTGAGGAACGGCGGCGCGAATCCTCGCAGCCGCTTCGGCGCCGCACGGTCAAATACCGCCTGAAAGCCGGGGAACTGCGCACTGGTGAGCGGGTACCAGCCTTTGGCACCACGATACGTCCAGATGATCTGTGAGCCGTCCCACTGCAGCGTGAAATCGATCGGCGGAAACACATACCAGCCGAAGGACGATGCCGTCCTCAGCGCTTCGCAGTATTGAAAGCCGCGCGACGGCAGCGTTCCCAGTCCAGACGCATCCGCGCGTATCGGCGCACGGATGCCCGGCACTGCCCCGTAGAAAGTGACCACGGGGTTCGGCTGGTGTGTTTCGGTCATCGCGGCAACTTACTTTCTGAGGCTCGCGGGCATCGAGCCGCCACCAAAGCGGATCGTGCGTGAGTCTTGGGTCAGCTTGTCCGCCGAACGCAGCACACGCGGCATGGAGCCGCCGCCGTAGCGGACGCGGCGCGCGTCAGCGATTTTCTTCGACGGCTTGCGCACGATTTGGCTCTGCTTCTTCGACATAGCGTGTTCTCCTCGCAGTTTTGGTCCGCGCTGCGAATGCAGCGCGCATCCCGATTGGCGCAAAAAAGCCACCGCTTCATCAAACGCACCGGCGCCGGAAACAATGAAAGGTTTTGCCCCGCGGCCGCGAAGCCCGCGGACCACGCGGCTAATGAGGCGAGATGGCTCGCCTGCCACCGAAACGCCGGCGCGCGCATGCGCGCTTGCGCAGCTTTAGGCGCAAAAGTGTGCGTAAACGCACAGTTGGTTGCAGGTTTGCTGATAAGGCCTTTCGGAAGGTCAGAAGACACCTTACGTTACTTCGCTTATCCTTTGATTTTGGCCAATAAATATGTCCGCGAATCGGGTAGCGCGCACATGCCGAACGCGCCGCGCGTTGCTTATGTAGGAGCGGCGCTTCTCGTTTTGCTTTTCGTCGCGCTCGCCCTGCACATCTACGACTCCGTGAAGCGGGAGCTCACGGAGGTAGTCATGGAGCGCCGGCTCGCGCTTACGCAGCTCGCCGCGGCAACGCTTTCCGAGAGACTCGATCGCATGGTGGATCTAGGCACCTCACTCGCGACGCGCGTGCGCTTCCGCGAGCTCGTGGCTGCCGGCCAATGGAGAGCTGCCGTGCGCATCCTGAACGAGGTGCCGAGCCAATTTGCGTTCGTCGACCGCATCGTCCTCTATGACGCGGGCGGCAAGCTCATGGCGGACATCCCCGAGGTGAGCGCGGTCCAGGGACAAAGCTTCGCTCATCGCGAGTGGTACGCCGGTGTCAGCCGGACTTGGCGCCCCTATGTGTCGAGCGTCTATCTGCGGGCGGCGGCACCGCGACGGCATGTGTTCGCCGTGGCTGTGCCCATCGGCAGCGCCGCTGGAGCACCGAGCGGCATCCTGCAGTTGCAAATTGGTCTCGACTCGTTCTTCGATTGGGCGCGCGCCACCGACGTCGGGCCCGGCGGCTCGCTGCATGTCATCGATGCTCGCGGCACCGCCGCCTTCCATCCGACGGCGCTGCCTGCGACCGAGCCGCCCGACCTTTCGGCGCATCCCGCGGTCGCGCGGCTGCTGCAAGGCCTGCGAGGCGTCGACGTGGCCGATCGCCCGGGGACCGACGAGCCGTACGTGTTCGCCTACGTGGCAAGCCGGCACGGTTGGGGCGTGCTGATGGAGCAGCCGAGCACGCAGGCCTTTGCCGCTCGCGAGAACCAGCTGCAGCGGCTACTCGTGGGCTACGCCATCATCCTGAGTTTTTGCGCCGCCGTGGCGTTGCTTTCGCTGCATCTGCTGCGTCAGCGCCGCGAGCTTAAGGACCTCTACAACCGAGCACCGTGCGGCTACCACTCGGTCGACGCGAACGGCCTCATCATCCGCATCAACGACACTTGGCTCTCCTGGCTCGGGTACTCGCGAGACGAGGTCGTCGGAAAGATGCGCCACGCCGACCTGATGACCCCCGCGAGTGCCCAGCGCTTCTGGCGCGAGATCTTTCCGCTGTTCCGAAAGCAAGGCTGGCTGCGCGACGCGGAGTTCGAGTACCGGCGCAAGGACGGCTCGACGTTCACCGGTTCGCTCAATGCGACAAGCATCACCGATGCAGCGGGACGCTATCTCATGAGCCGCTCGACGGTATTCGACGTGAGCGAGCGCAAGCGCGCGCTCGCCATGCATGCCGAACGGCTTCGCATTCTCAGCGAAATCGACCGCGCCATGGTGAGCGAGCAGCCGCCGAGCGCGATTGCCGCGGCGGTGATCCAGCCGCTGCGACGGCTGCTCGGCGTGCCGCGCGCCATCATCAACCGCTTCGATCTCCAGGCCGCTGAAGTGGAGTGGATCGCAGCGGCCGGTCGGCAACGCACGCATGTCGGGCCGGGCGTGCGTTACTCGATCCGTCTGATGGGCGATCTGGAGGCTCTGCGCAGGGGTGAAGCGCAGTTCATCGATGCCGATACGCTGCCGGCGACGCCGGAACGCCAGGCGCTGCTCGCCTCGGGCGTGCATGCCTACATAGCGGTGCCGATGATCGCCGGGGGTGAGCTGCTCGGTGCCGTGAGCTTCGGTGGCGAGAAAAATGCCTTTACGCCCGAGCAGACCAATATCGCGCAAGAGGTCGCGACCCAGCTCGCAATCGCCATGATGCAGGCGCGCCTTGTTGAGCGCGTCAAAGGGCATGCTGCCGAACTCGAGGGACGCGTGCAGCAGCGCACCGCAGAGCTCCAGATAGCGAACCAGGAGCTCGAGGGCTTCAGCTATTCGGTTTCACACGACTTGCGCGCCCCGCTGCGCGCAATCGACGGGTACGCGCGCATGCTCGAGGAGGATCACGCCGAGGGGCTCGATGACGACGCCCGCCGCCTGCTCGGCGTGGTGCGCGCGAACGCGAAGCGCATGGGCCAGCTGATCGATGACCTGCTTGCCTTCTCCCGGCTTAACCGGCAACAGGCGGTGAGCGCGCCGGTCGATATGACGCGCCTTGCGCGGCAAGTAGCGGACGAGCTGCGCGGTGAACGAGCGGTGCAATGCTCGGCGCTGCCGCCGGTCAACGGCGATAGCGCATTGCTCAGGCAAGCGTGGATCAATCTCATCGGCAATGCGCTGAAGTACAGCGCCAACAAGCCCGACCCACGCGTTGAAATCGGCGCGCGCGGGGAGCCGACGCAGAACGTCTATTGGGTGCGCGACAACGGTGCCGGCTTCGACATGCGCTACGCCGGCAAGCTGTTCGGCGTGTTCCAGCGGCTGCACCGCGCCGACGAGTTCGAAGGCACGGGTGTGGGCCTCGCCATCGTGCAGCGCATCGTCGCGCGCCATAACGGACGTGTTTGGGCGGAAGGCAAACCGGGCGACGGTGCGTGCTTTTTCTTTTCACTTCCCGCGCTGAGCTGAGCCATGGCCGATGAACAAGTCGAAATCCTGCTCGCTGAGGACAACAGCGAGGACGCCGAAATGACAATGCGAGCGCTGCGACGCCACAACCTCGCGAATCAGGTGCGCTGGGTGAAGGATGGCGCTGAAGCGCTCGATTACCTTTTCTGCAGGGGTCAGTATGTCGGCCGCGACCCGTCACGCCCGCCCAAGCTTGTGCTGCTGGACATCAAGATGCCGAAGATCGACGGCATCGAAGTGCTCCGGCAGCTGAAGGCAGATCCGACAACCCGCAGCATCCCGGTCGTTGTCATGACCTCTTCCAATGAAGAGCGCGATGTCCTCGAGAGCTACCGCCTTGGCGTGAACAGCTACATCGTCAAGCCCGTGCAGTTCAATCAGTTTATCGAGACGGTGGCGAAGATCGGCCTTTACTGGCTGCTCACCAACCGGGTGCCACAGTGATCGGCATGCCGGCACCCACGATCCGCGTGCTGCTCACCGAGGATGTCGCGAGCGACGCCGAACTCGAGGTGCGCGAACTCAAGCGCGCGGGCCTGCGCGTCGGCCACCGCATCGTCGAGAGCCAGGAGTCCTTCGAAGCGGCGCTGCGCGAGTTCGCGCCCGACATCATCCTCTCGGATTTCTCCATGCCGCAGTTCGACGGCATGGCGGCGCTGCGCCTCGCGTCCGAACTGTGTCCGGACGTGCCCTTTATCTTTGTCTCCGGCACGATCGGCGAGGAATATGCCATCCGCGCGCTGAAGAGCGGAGCGACCGACTACGTGCTGAAGGCCAACCTGGTCCGCCTGCCCGCAGCCGTGGAGCGCGCGCTCGCCGAGGCGCGGGAGCGCCGCGAGAAGCAACGCGCCGAGGCCGAGCTCGACCTTGCGCGCGAGCGGCTGACGAGCATCTTTACCTCCATCCCCGACGTGCTATGGTCGATCGACGCGCAGACCGGCGAAGTGATCTACGCTAGCCCGGCGGCGAAGGAAGTGTTCGGCTACGAGCCGCAGGCGTTGCTGCTCGATCCCGACCTGTGGAAGCAGCAGATCCATCCCAGTGACCGCGACGCAGTGCTGAGCGCGTGGCGCCGCCTGCACGATGGCGAGGCGTTCGATTTCGATTACCGCATCATCGTGCCGACCCGCGGCGAGCGCTGGATCAACGCGCGCGGCAAGCTGGTGCGCGGCGGCGACGGCCGCCCCGAGCGCATCGACGGCCTCGCGCGCGACATGACCGAGCAGTTCGAGCACCGCGCGCGCATCGCGCGCTTGTCGCGGATCCGCCATTTTACGAGCAGCATCAATTCGACGCTGGTGCGCCTGCGTGAGCGCGACGCCCTGTTCGAGGAGATTTGTCGGATCGCCGTGGAGATCGGCAACTTTGCTGGCGCGCACATAGGCATGCTGCGCGATGACGGCATGGTGCAATGGGTCGTGCGCCAAGGGACGAGCATCGCCCACCTGGACACCATAGCGGTGGCGATGTCCGCCGATACGCCGGCAGGCCGCACCACCAGTGGCATAGCGTTGCGCACTGGCAGGTCGGCGTTGTGGAACGACGTCGCCCACGACGCCGATGTGCCGGCGCGCGATCGGCCGCGCTTTCTCGCAAGCGGCATCGGCGCCGCAGCCAGTTTCCCGCTGGTGGTCGATGCGAAGCCGATCGGCCTGCTCGGCCTGCATGCGCGCGAGGCGGGCTTCTTCGATCAGGACGAGATGCGCATGCTCGAGGAGCTCACCGCGAACATCTCCTTCGCGCTGGAGCTCATCGTCAAGCAGGATCAGCTCACCTATCTCGCGCTCTATGACCCGCTTACCGGGTTGCCCAACCGCACGCTATTCCACGAGCGGCTGAGCGAGGCGCTGCAGGCGGTGGGAACGTCGCGCTCCAAGCTCGCGCTCATCATCACGGACCTCGAGCGCTTCAAGGCCATCAACGATACGCTCGGCCGCCAGCTGGGCGATGCCCTGCTCAAGGCTGTGGCGCAGCGCTTGCGCGACGCCGCCGGCGACATCGGCCGCGTCGCGCGCCTGGGCGGGAACGTGTTCGCGCTCATGTATCCGAACATCCGCGGCGCGGAAAACGTCGCCCGCGGACTGGAGGCCGCCAATGTTTTTGGCGCGCCGTTCAACATCGCGGGCAAAGAGGTCCTCGTCACGGCGAAGTCTGGCATTGCCGTTTCGCCCGATGACGGCGCGGACGCCGATTCCGTCTTTCGCAATGCCGAGGCGGCGCTCAAGCGGGCCAAGGAAACCGGCGAGCGGTATCTGTTCTACGCGCCGAGCATCAATGCGCGCGTCGCGGAGCAGGTCGAGCTCGAGCACCGGGTGCACAAGGCGGTGGAGAAGGGCGAGCTCTTCCTGCACTTCCAGCCAAAGGTCGACCTTGCTACGCGCGAGATGGTTGGCCTTGAGGCACTGATGCGCTGGCACGGACCGGATGGCGCGCTGATATCGCCCGCGAAGTTCGTGCCGGTGCTCGAGCAGACCGGCCTCATCTTCGAGGCGGGGCAGCAGGTCCTCGCCGCGACGAAGGCCCAGTACGCGGCATGGCGTGCAAAGGGCCTCGCCGTGCCGCGTATCGCGGTGAACGTCTCTGCAGTGCAGCTGCGCCGCAAGAGCTTCGTGCAGGACGTGCGCGGGGCGCTCGGCGCGATCGGCACCGACGGCGGCGGCGTCGACCTCGAGATCACGGAGAGCCTGCTGATGTCGGATGTCGATGAGAGCATCCGCAAGCTGCGCGAGCTGCGCGAAATGGGACTGCGCATGGCGCTCGATGACTTCGGCACCGGCTATTCCTCGCTCGCCTATCTCAGCCGGCTGCCGGTCGACACGCTGAAGATCGACCGCAGCTTCGTGCAGGGCGTGACCGAGCACGCCGACCACACGAGCATCATCTCGGCGATCATCTCGCTCGCGCAGGCCTTGCGCCTCAAGGTGGTCGCCGAGGGCGTGGAAACCGAGCAGCAGGCGCAGCTGCTCAGGCTGCTGCGCTGCGACCAAGCGCAAGGCTTTCTCTTTAGCAAGCCGCTTCCCGCTGCGGAGCTCGAGGCGCTGCTTAAGCCCTTATAATCTGCGGCCTTAGCTCGGCCGCGGATGTCTCTCTACGCACTCGGACTCAACCACCAGACCGCGCCGCTCGCGGTGCGTGAGCGCGTGGTGTTCCATGTCGAGCGGCTGCGCGAGGCGCTCGGGGAGCTCAAGGGCGGCCTCGCGCGCGAAGCGGCGATCCTCTCCACCTGCAATCGCACCGAGCTCTACGTGGCGGGCGACGAACCCGCAGCGGCTGCGCACTGGCTCGCGCGCTACCACCGCTTCGAGCCCGACGGCCTGAGCCCGTACCTCTACACGCTGCCGCGCGAGCAGGCGGTGCGGCACGTGTTTCGCGTCGCCTCCGGGCTCGATTCCATGGTGCTCGGCGAGCCGCAGATCCTCGGGCAGATGAAGGAGGCGGCGCGCGCCGCCGAGTCCGCCGGGACGCTCGGCACGCTCCTGCACAAGCTTTTCCAGCGCTCCTTCGCCGTGGCGAAGGAGGTGCGCTCGACCACGCAGCTCGGCGCGTCGAGCGTCTCCATGGCCGCGGCCACGGTGCGGCTCGCGGGACGCATCTTTCCCAGCCTGAAAGACCAGCGCGTGCTCTTCATCGGCGCCGGCGAGATGATCGAGCTTTGCGCGACGCATTTCGCCGCGCAGGCGCCCGCGCGCATCGCGGTGGCGAACCGCACGCTCGAGCGCGCCGAGAAGCTCGCGCGGCGCTTCAACGCCCAGCCGATCGAGCTGCGCTCGCTCGCCGATCATCTGCATGAATACGACATCGTCGTCTCGTGTACCGCCTCGTCGCTGCCGATCCTCGGCAAGGGACTCGTCGAGCGGGCGCTGCGCGCGCGGCGCCGCCGGCCGATCTTCATGGTGGATCTCGCCGTGCCGCGCGACATCGAGCCGGAGGCGGGCGAGCTCGACGACGTCTTTCTCTACACACTCGATGAGCTCGGCGGCATCGTCAGCGCGAACCTCGACGCGCGCCGCTCCGCCGTGGCGCAGGCCGAGGCGATCATCAATACCCAGGTCGGCCAGTTCATGCACTGGATGCGCTCGCGCGAGAATGTGCCGCTGATCCGCGCGCTGCGCAGCCGCGCCGACGAGGCGCGGCGCGAGGAGCTCGAGCGTGCGCTGAAGCTCCTCGCGCGCGGCGAGGAGCCGCGCCAGGTGCTCGACGCGCTGTCGCAGGCGCTCGTCAACAAGCTGCTGCATGCGCCGACCCAGGCGCTGCACGACACCGCGGGCGAGGAGCGCCGCGCGCTCGCCGAGATGCTGGCGCGCCTGTACCGCCTGCAGTGAAGTCCACGCTTCGCGCCAAGCTCGACAGCCTCGTCGCGCGGCGGGCGGAGCTCGACCGGCTGCTCGCCGCCGAGGAGGCCGCGCGCAACATCGAGCGCTTTCGCAGCCAGTCGCGCGAGCACGCCGAGCTCTCCGCCATCGTCGTGCTCTACGACGAGTACCGCAAGGCCGAGGGCGATGCCGAGGCGGCGCGCGAACTTGCGCTCGACGATGAACTGAAGGGCGCGCGGGCAACGATGGAGCGCCTGGAGGGCGAGCTGCAGAAGGCGCTGCTGCCCAAGGATCCGAACGACGATCGCAACGTGTTCCTCGAGGTGCGCGCCGGGACGGGCGGCGATGAATCGGCGCTTTTCGCGGGTGATCTCTTCCGCATGTACACGCGCTACGCCGAGCGGCAGCGCTGGCAGCTGGAGCTTATCTCCGAAAGCGCTTCCGAGCTCGGCGGCTACAAGGAGGTGATCGCGCGCATCGTCGGCCAGGGCGCTTACTCGAAGCTCAAGTTCGAGTCGGGCGGCCATCGCGTGCAGCGCGTGCCGGCCACCGAGGCACAGGGCCGCATCCACACCTCTGCTTGCACGGTCGCCGTGCTGCCGGAAGCGGACGAGCTTGACGACGTGGTGCTCAACCCGGCGGAGCTGCGCATCGACACGTTCCGCGCCTCGGGCGCGGGCGGCCAGCACGTCAACAAGACCGAATCAGCGATCCGCGTCACGCACCTGCCGACCGGCCTCGTGGTCGAGTGCCAGGATTCGCGCTCGCAGCACAAGAACCGCGAGAAGGCGCTCGGCGTGCTCGCCGCGCGCATCCGCGACAAGCAGCAGCGCGAGCAGCAGGCGAAGACCGCCAGCACGAGGAAGCTCCTCATAGGCTCGGGCGACCGCTCCGAGCGCATCCGTACCTACAACTTTCCGCAGGGCCGCGTCACCGACCACCGCATCAACCTCACGCTCTACAAGATCGACCGCATCATGGACGGCGAGCTCGACGAGCTGATCGCCGCGCTGGCGAGCGAATTCCAGACCGAACAGCTCACCCAGCTCGCCGAAGAAGCCGCTTGACGGTAGCGGAGGCGCTCAACGCGAGCGGCCTTGAGGCGCGCGAGGCGCGCATCCTGCTTGCTGCCGCCACCGGGTTCAGCCAGGCGGCGGCGATCGCGTTCCCCGAGCGCCCGCTGCCCGCAGAGAGCGCTACCCGCTTCGCCGAGTTTGCCGCGCGCCGCCGCGACGGCGAGCCGGTCGCTTACATCCTCGGCGAGCAGGAGTTCTACGGCCTGCGGCTGACCGTCAATCCCGCGGTGCTCATCCCACGCCCGGAAACCGAACTGCTGGTCGAGCTTGCGCTCGAGCGCGAATTCCGGACGGTCGCGGATCTGGGTACCGGCTGCGGCGCCATCGCGCTCGCCATCAAGCACGAGCGGCCCGCCGGGCGCGTGATCGGCGTCGAGGCGAGTGCGGCGGCGCTGGAGCTTGCGAGGCGCAATGCGGTGCGGCTGGGCCTCGAGGTCGACTGGCGCCACGGCCGCTGGTGCGAGCCGCTTGGCGGTGAGCGCTGCGAACTCATCGTCGCCAACCCACCATATGTTGCCGAAGGCGACCCCCATCTCGCCGCGCTCGCCTATGAACCGGCGAGCGCGCTCGTTGCAGGCCGCGATGGCTTGGACGCCATCCGCGCCATAAGTGCGCAAGCGCCTGCCTTTTTGGCGGGCGGCGGCTGGCTCCTCGTCGAGCACGGCATCGGCCAGGACGCGCGCGTCCGCGAGCTGCTGGAGCACGCCGGGCTGCACGAGGTGCGCACGTGGCCCGATCTCGCCGGAATAGCGCGAGTTTCGGGCGGCAGGCGGTAAAATGACGCCCATGGACATCAAACAGCGCATCAAGGATCAGGTGACGGGCGCGCCCGTCGTGCTCTACATGAAAGGCACGCCGCAGGCCCCGCAATGCGGCTTCTCGGCGCTCGCGGTGCAGGTGCTGAACGCCTGCGGGGTGCGTGATTTCGCGGCCGTCAACGTGCTCGCCGATGCGGACATCCGCCAGGGCATCAAGGAGTACGCCAACTGGCCGACGATTCCGCAGCTCTACATCAACGGCGAGTTCATCGGCGGCTCGGACATCATGCGCGAGATGTACCAGTCGGGCGAGCTGCAGAAGCTGCTAGAGGCCACGCGCCAGAAGGCGTAGCGCCGAGCGCACCTGCGCCAGATAGCCGCCGCCGAAGAGGTTGAGGTGGTTGAGCAGGTGATAGAGGTTATAGAGGTGCTTGCGCCGCGCATAGCCGGGCGCTAACGGCCACGCGGCTTCGTACGCCGAGTGGAACTGCCGCGCAAAGCCGCCGAAGAGCTCGGTCATGGCGAGATCTGCTTCCCGGTCGCCGTAGTACACCGCAGGGTCGAAGAGCGCCGGCGCGCCGTCGGGCAGAAAGCCCGCATTGCCGCTCCACAGATCGCCATGCAGCAGCGATGGCGCGGGCTCATGACCCTCGAGCAGCTGCCACACCGGCGGCACATCGATCCGGTAGCCATTGCGCGCGGCGAGCGCGAGCTGCGGTTCCAGGCGCCGTTCGCGCCAGAACGCCATCCAGCTCTCCGACCAGCCGTTCGGCTGGGCCGTGGCACCGATGTAGTTGTCGCGCGGCCAGCCGTAGCGCTCCGCCTGGCGGCGATGCATGGCGGCGAGCATGGTGCCGAGGGACGCGAAGTCGCCGCCGGAGCGCAGTTCCAGGAACTCGAGCAGCAGGTAAGCGCTCGCGCCCGCCGTGCCGTGCGCGATCGGCTCGGGGGCGCGGCAGCCGGCAGCGCGCAGCGCGGCAAGGCCGTCTGCTTCGGCGGCGAAGGCATCGGCAAAGCGCGCCTCGTTCAGCTTGAGGAACACGGCTCGGCCGTCGCGCTGCGCGCGGTAGCAGCGGTGGATGCAGCCGCCGCTCACCGGCTCGGCGGCGCTGAGGCCGAGCTCGCCGAAGTTCATCCCGAGGTAAGGCGCGTATTGGCGAGGTTGAGCCGCTCGACGAGTATGCCGATGAAGGCGCGATCGAATTTGCTGCGGCAGGAGACGCTCGCCTGCTCGAGATCCGCGACGCGCATGCGCAGGATGCGCGAGGCCGCGCTCGCCGCGACGGTGGCGCTGCGCTGCGGGTCGCTCGCCGAAAGGTAAGTCATCTCGCCGAAGGGCTCGCCGGGCCCGAGCACCGTGAGCAGCTTCTTGTTCTTGCTGACGCGCATCTCGCCGTCGATCAGCACGCAGAAGAAGTCGCCCGCTTCGCCTTCGCGCAGGACGACCGTGCCGGTGCCGACCTGCTCCCAGATGCCGTGCTTCACCACCTCCCACAGCTCCTGGTCGGTAAAGGCGGCAAAGAAGCGCATCGAGCGCAGCAGCGCGAACTTGTCGGCATCACCGAATTCGCGCCGCGGCTCGCCGAGCCCGGCGCGCAGCGCCGCGATCAGGTCCTCGGCGAACTCGTCGCCGCTCTGGTAGCGCTTCGCCGCCTCCTTGTGCATCGCGCGCCGCACGATGCGGTCGAGCGACGCCGGCACCTGCCGCCGTTCCGCCGAGGGCGGCGGCGGCTCGTGCTGCGTGATCTGGTAGATCATGGCGTACTTGTTGCTGCCGCGGAACGGCAGCACGCCCGTGAGCATCTGGTACATCACCACGCCGAGCGAATAGAGGTCCGTGCGGTGGTCCACCAGCTCCTCGCGGATCTGCTCCGGCGACATGTAGGCGGGCGAGCCGACGCCGGTGATCTGCGTGGTCTCGGCGCCGATATTGAGCGCCAGGCCGAAGTCGCTGATGCGCACGTCGGTCGGCGAGCCGGCATACAGGATGTTGCCCGGCTTGATGTCGCGGTGCGTGACCCCGAGCATGTGGGCGTAGGCGAGCGCGCGGGTGCATTTGAAGACGATCTCCACCACCTGCTCGAGCGCGAGCAGGTTCCCCGGCGCGCAGTAGCCCTCCATGGTGCCGCCCGCGACGTACTCCATGACGATGTAGCCCGAATCCTCGCCGATGCCCGCGTCGTAGATCTGGGCGATGTGCGGATGCTCGAGCTTGCCGGCGAGCGACGCCTCGGTGAAGAAGAGCTTGCGGAAGAGCCGTCCGCGCACCGGGTCGCGCAGTGCCTCGGGAAAGATGCGCTTCACCGCGACCTCGCGATTGCGAAACGGGTCCTGGCACAGGAACACTTCGGAAGTGGCCCCTTCGCCGAGCTTGCGCACGATGGGGTAGTTCGCGACCCGGTCCATGCCGAATCTCAGCCTATACGCCGGAAAGCCGCAGGTTGGCCTTGGCGAGGCGCTCGGCGAGGATCGCCATGAAGGCGCGATCGAAGTTGTGCCGGCAGCCTTCGGAGACTCGCGCGAGCTTGGCCGTGGGAATGTAGATGATGTCCGCCTCCGCGCTCACCGTGACATCGGCGCCGCGGCGCTTGTCATTCTTCGAGAGATAAGCCATCTCGCCGAACGGCTCGCCCGCGCCGAGGACACTCAGCAGCCGGCCGCGCTTCGTCACCTTCACTTCGCCTTCGGCGAGGATGCAGAACTCGTCGCCCGGCTCGCTTTCCTTCATCAGCGGCTGGCCCGCCTGCGCATGGCGCCACGTGGAGATGTGCGCCACCTCCCACAGCTCGGCGTCGGAGAACTCCTGGAAAAAAGCGAGCGTGCGCAGTGTCTCCAAGCGATCGGAGTCGGCGAACCTCTGCGCCCTGCGGGCGACGCTGCGCCCGGGGCGGAACACGTGCGCGAGCTCGCGCGAGAACGCCGCCCAGTCCTGGAAGCGCTCCCCCCGCTCGCGCGCCATCGCCTGCATCACCACGGCGTCGATCTCGGGCGCCAGTGCGGGCCGCAGCCGCGAGGGCGGCGCGGCCGGCGCATGGGTGATCTGGTAGACCAGGCTGTAGCTGTTTGCGCCCTCGAACGGCAGCCGGCCGGTGAGCAGGTGATACATCACCACGCCGATCGAATAAATGTCGCTGCGGTGGTCGACCGCGGCCTCCTTCACTTGCTCGGGCGACATGTAGGCGGGCGAGCCGATCGAGCGAATCTGCGTCGTATCGCCGCTCGCGATGAGCGCCGCGCCGAAATCGGTGATCTTCACCTGCGTCTCGCCGGTGTGCAGGATGTTGGCGGGCTTTAAGTCGCGGTGCGTGATGCCCAGCTGCTGCGCGAACTCGAGCGCCCGCGTGCACTTGAAGATGATTTCCACCGCACGCTCGACCGGCAGCAGCGCCTCGGGGCGGCAGTACTTCTCGATCGTGCCGCCGTCGACGTACTCCATGACGATGTAATGGAGCTTCTCTTCCGCCACTGCGTCGTAGATCTGGCAGATGTGCGGGTGCTGCAGCTTCCCGGCGAGCGATGCCTCGGTGAGGAAAAGCTTCTTGTAGAGCCGGCCGCGCTCCGGATCCTGGAACTTCTCCGGGAAGGCGACCTTGATCGCGACGTCGCGATCGTTGAACGGGTCGTAGCATTGGTAGACCTCGGAGCTCGCTCCCTCGCCGAGCTTGCGGCGCACGGGATACTTGCCGATCTGCCGGAGGCGCGCCTCGCCGGTCATTCGGCGGCAAGGCGCTTGCGCGCGCGCGCGGCGGCGCGCCGCACCTGCGCGGGCGCAGTGCCGCCGACATGGCTGCGCGCGGCTACCGAGCCCTCGGGCGTGAGCACGCGGCGCACGTCCGCGCCGATCTGCGGCGAGAAGCGCTTGAGCGTGGCGAGCGGCAGCCGCGCGAGATCGGTATTGCGGCCCTCCGCTTCGCGCACCGCACGCGCGACGACCTCATGCGCATCGCGAAAGGCCATGCCCTTGCGCACCAGGTAGTCGGCAAGATCGGTGGCCGTGGCATGCCCCTCGGCGAGCGCCGCGCGCATCGCGCGCGGCACCGGCGCGAGCCCCTGAATGAGGCCGGTAAAGATCGCGAGGCAGTCCTTGAGGGTGTCCACCGCGTCGAACAGCGGCTCCTTGTCTTCCTGGTTGTCCTTGTTGTAGGCGAGCGGCTGCGCCTTCATGAGCGTGAGCAGCGCGACGAGCGAGCCGAACACGCGAGCGCTCTTGCCGCGCACGAGCTCCGGCACGTCGGGGTTCTTCTTCTGCGGCATGATCGACGAGCCGGTGCAATAGCGATCCGGCAGCCGCACGAAGCCGTAGCGCTGGCTCGACCACAGCACGAGCTCCTCGGCCAGGCGCGACAGATGCATCATCGCGATCGCGGCGCAGGCGCAGAATTCGATTGCAAAATCCCGATCGGACACCGCATCGATCGAGTTCTCGCACAAGCCTTCGAATTGCAGCTCTTGCGCGACCCGCGCGCGGTCGATCGGGAAGCTCGTGCCGGCGAGCGCGGCGGCGCCGAGCGGCAGCCGGTTCACGCGCGAGCGGCATTGCGCCAAGCGCTCGCGATCGCGCTCGAGCATGGCGACGTAGGCGAGCAGGTGGTGCCCGAAGGTGACCGGCTGCGCCACTTGCAGGTGGGTGAAGCCAGGCATTACCAGCGCGGCATGGCGCTCCGCTTGCGCGATCAGCGCGCGCAATAGGCCGCTGAGCAGCTTATCGATGGCGTCGATCTCCTCGCGCAGCCAGAGCCGCAGGTCGGTGGCCACCTGGTCGTTGCGCGAGCGCGCCGTATGCAGGCGCTTGCCCGCCTCGCCGACGAGCGCGGTGAGCCGGCGCTCGATGTTGAGATGCACGTCCTCGGCATCGCGCGACCAGGCGAACTCGCCCTTCTCGATCTCGCGGCGCACGCGTGCGAGGCCGCGCTCGATCGCCGTAAGATCCGCTTTCTTGATGATGCCTACGCGGGCCAGCATGCGCGCATGGGCAAGGGAGGCGGCGATGTCCTGTGCGGCAAGCCGTCGATCGAAATCAACCGAGGCGCTGAAGCGCTTTACGCGCTCGTCGACCGGCTCCCTGAAGCGGCCAGACCAAGGTTGCGGCTTGCTCGCCATGCTCGCACAATGAGCTTGAATACAGTTTAAGACTTGTTCGTAACCATGCCCAGTATAAGGCAAAACGCCTATCCGGACGTTCTGCCGGACTTTCGCAACCTCGCCGTCATGGCGCGCGTGCTCGTGGCCATGAACGCGCTTGCGCTCGTCGGCGCGTTCTACGCGACGAGCGCATTGGCGCCCGCGTTGGAGCGTTTCATGTACGCGGCGGCGTTCCTCGAGCCCCTGCTGCTCGTGGAATTGATCGTGCTCTTCGCCGCCTCGGCGTTGCTCGCGCGCCTGCCGTATTGGCTGGGTTGCCTTGCCGTGGTGGCGATCGCCACGGCGATCGCCGCGGCCTATCACGGCGTGGTGCGGGCGTTCGTCGGCGAGGCACTGCCGAGCCTGCCGCGTACGCTTGCCATCACGGTGCTCGCGGCAGCGTCGCTCCTCGCCTACTTCCACCTGCATACCAAGGCCTTTTCGCCGGCGCTCGCCGAGGCGCGCCTGCAGGCGCTGCAGGCGCGCATCCGCCCGCACTTCCTCTTCAACAGCCTGAATGCGGTGCTCGCGCTCATCCGCCGCGACCCCAAGCGGGCCGAGCGCTCGCTCGAGGACCTGGCGGACCTCTTTCGCACGCTGATGGCCGATGCGCGCCAATTCGTGCGGCTCGCCGACGAGATCGCGCTGCTCGAGCGCTACGCCGAGATCGAGCAGCTGCGCCTGGGTGACCGATTGCGCATCACCTGGGAGCTCGACGCCGCGCCCTCCGATGCGCTGTTGCCGCCGATGGTGCTGCAGCCGCTCCTCGAGAATGCGGTGTATCACGGCGTCGAGCCCGGCACCGGCGCCGGCGACGTGCTGGTGCGCATCGAGCGGCACGGCGACCGGGTGTACGCCGCGATCGAGAACCCGTACCTCGAGGCGGGCGGCCAGCGCGCCGGCAACCGCATG
>Ga0066679_10000179_pt1 | contig 18006 bp, 21 predicted proteins | sample GraSoiAngelo_128_FD_62298 | JGI IMG/M metagenome (GOLD analysis project Ga0066679, IMG submission 62298) | Grasslands soil microbial communities from the Angelo Coastal Reserve, California, USA - 14_0927_12_20cm | ecosystem: Environmental > Terrestrial > Soil > Grasslands | place: USA... | reverse complement strand
GCCATCGACAGCGTCGATTTGCCGGCCGCCTTTTCGCCGGCAATCAGCACGCCTTCCCCTCCGATGGCCACCGTGGCCGCGTGGAAGAACAGCAGCTCAGGCTGCATTTGCATGACCCAATTGACCGCGCAATTCGCGACCAGCGGCTGCCAGGGCTCCCCTCGGTCCACGAGCACCTGCGCGCCTTTGGCCGTCAGCAGCGGCGAACTCCGGCCCGCGAAGGCGATGGACCGCCAACCGCCACGAGCGCGGTCCATTTCGACATAACCTCGCCCGGGAAACAGCGCAAGCAGGAAATCGATGATCGGAACCTCGTAAGGAGCCGAGAATGTGACCAGGTTGGCGGGCAACCCAGCTTGTACCTCGATGTGGCACAGGAGCCCCGGGGTTGCCTCGGCACGCGAAGGGGGCTCCGAGCGAAGTTCCGCATAGAGCGTTCTAAACCTCTGCCGCAAGGGCAGATCTTCCGAGTCGACTCCCAAAAGACCATCCGCGATGCGATACCAATCGCAGGCACGGAAATTTTCCGCTGCGTCCGGAAACTGGGCCAGCAGTTTGAATGGCTCTAGCCACCAAGAGGAGGAACAAGCGGGCGGCACGTCGACCGAAGGAGAGCCGGGGTCTAGATCGGATCGGGCACCGTGCACTAGCCCCACCATGAGCCGGCGACGACGGGAACCTGGAACACGCTCATGACCTGGTTCTCGTCCATGACGGTTAGGCGAGGCGGCTCATAGGCCGGCAGTGCGGAAACCTGCCGGTCGTTTTTCTCGGGCGGGACGCCGGTTTTGTTGTCCTTCTCGGTCACACTTGTCTCCTCGAAGTGGTTCTGCGACCTTGGCGCCGGTCGCTCAAGTGCAATTGAGCGGGCAGAGCTTATTGTTTTTTCCCGATCAAACTGGAGCGTCTGTTGCGGCGCAGGTGCTGTTTCGATCGCCGGGCCTCGAGGAGTAGGCTGGAGTCGCTTCGAAGACCCCGAATCTTGGCTGGACTGGTGTACTCTAACAACGGAAAAAGTCTTTGTCAAGGTTGCCGATCGTATGGTTGCCGGTCGCAATCGATCGTAATTCAAATTGTAATTCCATCGTTCCGCTTGGCGGGGAAGTTCGATCGTGCTGAGGATGGTCTTTTTCGGCAGCGGCGGCGAAGGCAGCATGGTTCCGCTCGAGACGGTCTCCCGTGCGCATCGGGTCATCGCCCTGGTGAAGCCTTCACGATCGCAATCCTGGTTGCGTCGAACGGCTCGCTCGATCCTGTGGCGCACCGGGGTCGGGACGTCGGCGGCTATGGCCCGGTGGGCCAGAACTCACGATGTGCCCCTGCTTGAGGCGACCTCCGGATGCGATGCCAAACTCGCCAACCAACTGAAACGGCTTCGGCCGGACATCATCTGTGTCTCGGCATTCCCTTGGCTCCTCGATCGCGAAATTCTCCATACAGCCGGCCGGGCCGCATTGAACGTCCACTCGTCGTTGCTTCCGCGTCATCGCGGCCCGAACCCCTTGTTGTGGATCTACTACCATGACGATCGACGGACAGGCGTGACCGTGCACGGCATGAACGAGCGGGCCGACGCCGGCGCCATTTTCGCGCAGGAAGAGTTCGATTTGCCCCGCGGATTCCCGGTGGATGGTTTGTACGCCAGAAAGGCCCTTCTCGGCGGAGAGCTGTTGCTGCGGGTTTTAAACCAGCTTGAATCCGGAGAGGCTAGATCCACGCCACAAGAAGAAACACTGGCAACCTATGCCCCCGGCGTCCCGCAGGGGAGTAAACTTGTTAATTTCTCGGCGTGGGGCGCCGAGCGGGTATGGCATTTCCTTCGAGGGCTATGCCCCCGGCGGCGGGAACCTCTTTGGGATGGTTCCGAGCGGCAAGTTCGCTACAAATCGGTTCTCGGCTACACGGAGCACGATAGTGCCAAAGCACCCGGCCTGGTGGAGCGGACTTCGTTTGGTTGGAACGTGTATTGCCGAGGCGGGTCTGTACAATTGGGAAAATCGCGCCAACCCAATCGGTGATCAAAAACTGTGAAAACAAACATCTCGAGCACCTTTTGCTTCTTAATGTTCCTGACACTTGGTCTGCGGGTTGCCCTTTCCGGAGGGCTTCGTTCCTCGACGGCGCGGCGCCGGCGGACAAACGTCTTTCTTTGTGCCGTCCTGTTGATCAGTTTCGGAGCGGGTTTAACGCAACACAACCTATGGCCGTTCTCCTCGTGGCCTGTGCTGGCATACGCGGTGCCTACGGGCTCGAACTATCCCCCCTTGCCCCGATTCGTGGGGGTAGATACTGGGAGCAGAGAATACGATATCGATTACCGGGCATGGCGGCCGCTGGGGCTTGAGGAACTGGAGTCCTGGGTAAGGTTGCACCTTGCGCAACTTGACCCGGCGGCCCGCGACCGTGTGGGAGCCTACCTATTGGCCCGCGCCAACCGCGCACGGGAGCAAGCCTTGAGCCCAACCGGGTTGCCGTACGCGAATCGATGGTTCGGTCCACTGACCGCTCCGACGCACATGTTGCATCCTGCGGTCTGGTCGCACCAGGAGAATGTTCCTCGCCATCCCTTCGTGGAGTTGAAAATCTACGGAGAAACGTGGGACCTCGAAGAGCGCCGTCGCGACCCGCAAAAGGTCACACGCGTCCTTGTTTTCGACTATCGACAACGATGAAGCCCCTTGATCCTTCCTGGTGGATTGAAGCTTGGAACCGATTCTGGTTTGCGCCGGGTTCGCCCCGAAACCTGGCCGCAGCGAGAATCACATTTGCCGCCTACTCGGTTTGGGTGCTGCTTTCGCGAAACCTCGCGGAAATGTCCGGCTTGCCTTCCGTGTTCTGGAGTCAAGTGGGAGCGAGCGCTCGCTGGCGTTACCTCGATTTCCCCGGGCATCCTGATCTGGAGCGCGTGCTGGTGTGGATCACCGCGATGGCTTTGCTGGGTGCGATGGTGGGAGTGCTGCCGAGATTTTCTTGCTTTCTCTCCGGCCTGCTGCTTTACCACCTTGCCCCGCTCGAATCGCTCATCTGGATTCCCCATCCCTACGCGCGGGGTTTGACGATTTCGGTGATCGCCCTGCTCACCCTTTCTTTTTCCCCTTGTGGGGACTGCTGGACGCTGCTCCCGTCGAGGCGGGACAAGCTATCGGCGGAGAGAAGCGACTACACCTGGCCCGTTCGCCTGCTCCAGCTCTACCTCGTCGAGATCTATTTCTTTTCCGGATACGCTAAGGTTGTGCACGTCGGTTGGAAGTGGGCTTCCGCATCCAACATCCGAAACTGGATGCTGTGGTGCACGGAAGAAGAGCAGATCCGGGTTTTCCATACCCTGGGAACGTGGATTGCCGACAGGCCGCTTGCCTGTTGGAGTGTGGGAATCGGCACGCTCCTGTTTGAGCTTGGTCTCGTCACGGCACTTTTCTGGAAGTGGCCGCGGAGGGTGCTTGTCCCGCTTGTGGCGGTCTTCCACTTGGGCATTCTGCTGGCGATGAACCTGGTTTTCTTAAACGTGCCGCAGCTTCTGGTTTTTGTTGACTGGGACCGGGTTGTAGCCTGGTTCAAATTACAACCGCAGCTAGAGGCGTAGCGTAGCAATGCAACAGTCCGCGGGACTCGATGGACCGAACGGCGGATTTGAACGTTATTTGTGAACCCCCGTGGTCCAAGCTTTCATGGCATTGCCGTCCCGCAAAGTGTGTCCATCCGAGCTGTCCTTAACTCAAGGGCTCAGTCTATCTGTGCTTTGCGATGACGCAGTTGACATAAGCTTGAAAGTTGCGGTCACCGTATGGAAAAACAAACCGGCGCGTTTGAGATGGGGTGAAGCCCGCCAATCTTTGAATTTCTGTTGGGCACATACCAATCCCAAAATCCTGCATTTATCAAGACGATCCCTACTAAGAGCCGCTTACGACCCCGCCGACGGCCATCCCATGCCGGCCCGCTGCCTCGCGAACAGGTGCAATCCCGGTTGGCGATTACCGCTTCGGCTAGGTCCACTCCCGACGAATAATGTGCAATCTCTGATTTTCGTTGCAGCTTTTCGCCGAGTACGATAGCTTCCCAGTTCGGTTGCCCCTGTCTGTAGACGTTTAGCATCACTACTAATCCAGGTGAGTCAAACGCGGCCCTGCTTCGTCATGTTGGCTCAGGTCTTATTACTAAGGCTCTGTGCCATTGGCGGGTGGAAGCCAGTGGCGTCACTAGCCCAAGGAAGGACCAACAATGTGCATCGCAAAACCTAAAGGACCAGTAGAAATGAAGCGTTCCCTAGTCGGAGAACCGGGACAGCTGCGTACGAGCCTTCGTGGTCGAACGCTCTCAGGCCTTGCACTGTTCCTTTTCCTGGCGGTGATTTCGGCACCGCTACTTCGCGCGCAGCAGACCGACGCTCCTTCCAATTCCAATAAGCAGTCCGAGGAGGCGCTCTTGCAGCGGGTTGTACAGTTGGAGGCCAGGCTCAAAGAAGTGGAGGCCGCCCTGGCCAAAGCGCAGCCGGGAGCCGCACCAGCTGCCTCCGCCCCACCGTCCGCTGCGGCCCCAACGTTTACAGCTAGCCCGGCTCCGCAAGAAGCGACACGCGTCCCCCAGCTCCAGGCCGAGCAGACCGAGCAGGAACCGATGGACTTGAACAGGACTCTGTTGCGCATCCGAGGGTACAGTGACGTCAACCTCCATGGCAGCACTCTAAGGGGTGATCCCGCCTCCACCACCGCTTTTGGCCTTGGTCAAGTCAACCTGTTTGTGACTTCCGACGTATCCGATAAATTCAAGTTCCTCAGCGAGATCGTCTTCGAAGCTGGGAGCGACAACGCCTTTGGCGTGGATGTCGAACGCATGTTGCTTACTTACTCCTTCAACGACTACCTTAACGTTTCGGTCGGTCGCTACCACACCGCCATCGGCTACTACAATACGGCCTATCACCACAGCACTTGGTTTCAAACTGCCACCGGCCGCCCTTTTCTTTTTGCCTTTGAGGATCAAGGGGGCATTCTGCCCATCCACAATGTAGGCGCGTCGATAACCGGCAAAGTTCCCTCGGGAAGTCTGGGGCTGCACTACGTTGCCGAAATGGGCAACGGTCGCGCCTACAGAACCACCGAACCGGTGCAAAACACCGTCGATGAGAACACACACAAAGCCCTAAACTTTGCTATCTTTGCCCGCCCCGAAACTATCCGCGGCTTGCAGATAGGATTTTCCGTTTACCGCGACCTCCTGACTCCCGCGGCCCCTCCGGCGATTGCTGAAACCATTCTTGCCGCCCACGCCGTGTACACCGGCCTGGACTTTGAGTGGCTGAACGAAGCGCTTCTCATTCGTAACGCGCCGCAGGGCACGCCCCGGGTCTTCAACACCCCGGGTTTTTATTCGCAAATCTCCAGGCGTTTTCATTCTTATCGGCCATACTTCCGCTATCAATATGTCAATGCGCCTTCCAGCGAGCCGATCTTCTCGCCCAATGTGGGATTGCAGCACGGCCCTTCGTTTGGATTGCGATATGATATGAGTGAGTTTGTGGCCGTGAAGATGCAATATGACTACACGATGCTGCGTGGTGATCGCGCCTTTCACACCGTGGCCTTCCAGACCGGTTTCACGTTCTAGAGGTATGGCCATGGCGTCTCGCTGGATCGTTTTCTGTTTCTTCTTTGGCGCCGCCACGTTGCTTTCAGGCGGTCTGTCCGCCGGACTCGACGCGCAAAGCCGCGGTGCCGCCGATGATTCACTCGCCATCGTCGTCAACCGCACCAATCCGGTCGAGAACCTCTCCTTCCCGGAGCTGCGCAGGATTTTCTTGGGAGAACAAACGCACTGGTCCAACGGCCGCCGCATCACCCTCGTCATGCTTGAGCCCGGCAACTCGGAGCGCCAAGCCGTGCTTGTGCAGATTTACAAGATGGGCGAAAAAGACTTCAACAGTTATTTCCTCCATGGCATGTTCACGGGCGAAATCCATGCGGCGCCAAAAGCGCTGCCGAGTTCCGCAGAAGTACTCAAGTTCGTCCTGAATGTTCCCGGTGCCATCGGGTACGTGAAAGCCCCGGACGTGAATGACTCGGTGAAGGTGGTTCGCGTCGAGAGCCGCCTCCCGAGTGAAAAGGATTATCTGCTTCGCTTGCGCGGGAAGCTTCCCAAGTAACATCCTCAGCTATGGAGCGCGCAGCCCCAAGACTCGCAGGAGAGTTTGCTGGAGCTTCAGGAGCTCTCGCTGGCGCTCATGCTCTTCTTTTGTGCGGTCAATTAGAGCCTCTTTTAAAAGTATCAAATTGCGGCGTAACTCCATTTGGGCCAAAACCTGGCGACTGAGGGCCTTCAGTGCAGCGTGTTGACTGGAGTCTAGCTCGCGCGGGCTCCGGTCAATCACGCAGATCGTGCCCAAGGCATAGCCGTCCTCGTTGATTAAGGGGGCCCCCGCGTAAAACCGGATCTTAGGTTCTGCGGTAACCAGTGGATTGTTCCGGAATCGTTCATCGTTCAAAGTATCCGGCACGACGAAAACATCGGGTTGCCGAATGGCGGTAGCGCAAAAGGCGATTTCGCGAGGGGTTTCCGGAATGGAGATCCCCATTTTGGATTTGAACCATTGCCGATGTTCATCAACAAGAGAGATCATGGCAATCGGGGTATTGCAAATGAAAGAGGCTAACAAAACCAAGTCATCGAAGGCCTGTTCTGGCTCGGTATCCAGAATGGCGTATTTCTGCACAGCGGCGATTCGAGCCGCTTCGTTCTTGCTCGGCATGGGAATTGCCATCATGGATTGATTCCCTGTTCTGCCGTGGGTTGTGAGATTTTGGAGCCCCGTCCGCTGATAACCTACACCCTTTTGCCTGCTCTATGCAAAGTTCCTTCTGCTGTCCTGCTGTCCTGCTTTCCTGCTTCCCGAAGGCGCCAGGGTGCGGAAATTTTAGGTTGTGTTAATCCGACCGGGTCTAGGAAGCTAAGAGGCTGGGAGAGGAATTAGAACCGGGAGTCTATCGAAGCCATGGCTTCGGCTTTTATGGTGTTGTTTTGCATGGCGGGCTTTGTTGTGCTTGTCGGTATGGGATTGTGCCCCGTGGCGACCGTCGCGCTCCGGAAAGACCAGAAGTCGCCATGAGCACGCAGTCCTTTGTGCGACTTGGAAGCCTGAAGGAAATAAAGGATTTTTTGGCGCATGTGCGGTCGCTCGGAGCAACGATCCCTTTTGACACGGAAATCGCGCACCGCCAGGACTCCCCACTGCGCTCTCCGCTCCAGTGCGGAGGAATCAAAATCGGCAACCGGATCGCCGTTCAGCCAATGGAGGGATGGGATGGGACAAGGGAAGGAAACCCCAGCGAGTATACGATTCGCCGGTGGCGGCGATTCGGACGTAGCGGGGCGAAATTAATCTGGGGAGGCGAAGCGGTCGCCGTTTCGCACGACGGGCGAGCCAATCCCAATCAACTTTTGATTGCACCGCATACCCGCGAGGGACTGGCAGGTCTGCGAAGTACATTGATCGAAGAGCATCGTCGAACAACGGGTTCGCAAGACGGACTTTTCATTGGCTTGCAGTTGACGCATTCCGGGCGATTTTGCCGGCCGAACGCGCACGACCGGCTTCGGCCGCGTATCCTTTATCACCATCCGATCTTGGATCGCAGACTGAGCTTGTCGAGTGATTATCCCCTTCTAACCGACGCTGAGATCGAAGCGATTATCGAGGATTTTCATCGCGCGGGGAAATTGGCGTGGGAGCTGGGCTTCGACTTTGTGGACATTAAACACTGCCATGGCTATTTGGGCCACGAGTTTCTCAGCGCTCATACAAGAGAGGGAAAGTACGGAGGAACCTTTGAGAACCGCACGAGGTTTTTGAGGGAAGTAGTGGAAGGAATTCGTTCGGCGGCACCGAGGATGCAAATTGGCGTGCGTTTCTCTGCGTTCGACACGATTCCGTTCCAACCCCATCCACAGCTGTCGGCGAAGGGAAGACCTGGCCCTGGCATTCCGGAGCCGTTTGGCGGCTTAATTCCTTACCGTTGGGGATTTGGCGTGAATCCCAACGACCCGACGCAGATGGATTTAAGCGAGACGGTGCGGTTCCTATCCATATTGCAAGATCTGAACATTCGCCTGGTCAATGTCACTGCCGGGAGCCCTTATTACAATCCGCACATCCAACGGCCGGCATTGTACCCTCCGTCGGACGGATACCAGCCGCCGGAAGATCCGCTTGTTGGTGTTGCAAAGCAGATGGGCGTGACGCGCCAACTGAAACAGCTTTTTCCGAATCTCATTTTCGTGGGAAGCGCGTACAGCTACTTACAAGATTTTCTGCCGCACGTGGCGCAAGCGGCGGTGCGCGAAGGATGGGCCGACGCTGTTGGTGTGGGCCGCATGGTTTTGACCTATCCGGAATTTCTGTGGGATGCCAGCGAAGGAAACATCATTCAGCATAAACGGATTTGCAGGACGTTCAGCGATTGTACGACAGCGCCGAGGAATGGACTGCCTTCCGGATGCTATCCACTGGACAGCTACTACAAAGTCTCTAAAATGGCGGAGCAATTGAAGGCCGCTAAGACAAGACCATGAAAATCCCATCTGTTTTGCAACGGCAGAAGCCGGGCCGCAAGGTGCAAGGAATTGCTGCGACGCTCTTACCCTACACGGCAGATGGACGTGTGGCCGTCGAAGCCTTTCAAAGACATGTTTTAGCTACGCATCGCGCGGGGCTGATGAACGCAGTAAACATGGACACGGGCTACGTGAATTATCTGAGTGTCGCGGAGAAACAGGAAGTCATGCGGTGGACCAGAGGGGCACTGGGAAAAGATGTGCCGTTCGTCGCCGGGGCGTACATCGAAGGGCAAGCCGGGGAAGTTGTTGCTCTGTACCGAAAAGAGATGGAGTCTATTGCCGACGCCGGCGGCATTCCGATCCTGTTTCAGACGAGCCGCCTTCACGGAAAGCCAGCCAAAGAGAAGGCGGCGGTTTACCGCGCCGCTTGCCGGGGATTTTCGCACGCGCTGGCGTTCGAGTTGGGGCAGATGTTCGCGCCGGGCGGCGAGATTTTCGACGAACAGACCGTCCGGCGCATCATGGATATTCCAGAAATCAAGGGGATGAAACATTCTTCGCTTGACCGGTTGATCGAATTCGAGCGGCTTGCACTTCGGGACGCCCATCGGCCGGACTTTCACATTTACACGGGCAATGATCTGGGCATTAACATGATCGAGTATGGTTCTGACTATCTGCTTGGGCTTGCAACGTTTGCGCCGGAAAAGTTCGCGGAGCGGGACCGTTTATGGAAAGCGAATGATCCGGCGTACTACGCTCTGTCGGACGCGCTGCAATACTTGGGAAATGTGGCGTTCCGTGAGCCGGTCCCTGCCTACAAACATTCCGCGGCAGTTTTTCTTCACTTGACGGAAAGGATCCCTTCGGATCGAACCCATCCTAAGAACCCAACACGCCCCGCCTGGGAGGCCGAAATGTTAAGGGATTGCGCCCGGCGGCTGCGGGTGCAAAGCAGTATGTAAGACGACAGGCTTCTGCTACACTCCAGAGTGTTTTTCTGCGTCATTCGCATTTCACGCGGTACCGGCCAAGTTTTCCGCGGCTAACGCAACACATTGTTCTCATACGTACCGGCAAGTCCAATGGGAATCCATATGAGAATCATCCGTTACGAAGAACCCCCCGGGAAAATTCGCTACGCCGCCCAGCAGGCAGATGGGAAACATCTGCGCATCGAGGGTGACCCGTTCGCTGGATTCAAAGTGACCGACGAGCCCGCCAATGTGCAAAAGATATTGGCTCCGGTGATCCCGGCGATGATCTGGTGCGTCGGCAAAAACTACCGGCGTCATGCAGATGAAGTGGGCATGGGAATCGATGAATACCCGGAAGTCTTTGCCAAAGGCATAAACTCAATTCAGAACCCGGACGAGCCGATTCGAATTCCTGCGCGGGCAAAAAGCAGCGAAATCGATTACGAAGGTGAGTTGGTCGTGGTGATCGGAAAGCCATGCAAGGATGTTGCGCGGGAACATGCGCTCGCGCATGTCGCCGGTTATACGTGCGGGAATGACGTCAGCGCACGGGATTGGCAACTCCGAAGGGGTGGAACCCAATGGTGCCGCGGGAAGAGCTTCGACACCTTTGCCCCTCTTGGCCCATGCCTGGTAACCCCGGATTCCATCCCCGATCCCTCCCAATTGCAAATTCAGACGCTGGTGAATGGGCGGGTCCTTCAGGACGCCAACACGCGGGATATGATTCACGACGTGCCGGCCCTGATCGCGTTTCTCAGCCAGAGTACGACGCTGCTTCCAGGCACGGTGATTTTCACGGGAACCCCTAGCGGAGTTGGCATGGCGCAGAATCCGCCGCTCTGGTTGAAAGATGGTGACGAGGTGAGCGTAACCATTGAAAAGATCGGGACCCTTACGAACCGCGTTTGCGGGGAGAAATGCTGATGGCCGAGTGGCGGAAAGAAACGGCCTGGCTCTGATGAACGACCAGAAGCAGTCCCGCGGCTTGCGGCTCGAAGGCAAGGCGGCAATTGTTACGGGTGCGGCCAGCGGGATTGGCCAGGCCATTGCGCAAAGATTCGCGCAAGAAGGCGCACTCGTCTCGCTCGTGGACATCAATGAAGAGGCGGCGAAAAACACCGCTCGCGAGATTCTGAAATGCGGTGGCAAGGCCACATCGCATGCTTGCGATGTCGCGAACCAACGGTCGGTTAGAGAACTATTTCAGCAGCTCGCCAGTAAGCGTCCGATCAATATTCTCGTAAACAGCGCCGGGGTCTCTCACATCGGGAAGCTGGAGAGCACGTCCGAAGCGGACTTCGACAGACTTTTCCAAATAAACGTGAAAGGGACCTACAACTGCATGTACGGAGTCGTTGAAACAATGAAAACCAATGGCGGCGTCATTTTAAACATGGCTTCCATCGCGGCCACCGCCGGCCTCGCCGATCGCTTTGCGTATTCGATGAGCAAGGGGGCCGTGTTGTCCATGACCTTGTCGGTTGCCAGAGATTATCTGGCGCACAAGATCCGGTGCAATTGTATTTCCCCAGCGCGCGTGCACACGGCTTTTGTCGATGGCTACTTGAAGAAAAACTATCCTGGGCGCGAACAAGAAATGTTTCAGGTGCTCTCCCAGACGCAGCCGATAGGCCGCATGGGAAAGCCGGAGGAGGTCGCAGCGCTTGCCTTGTTTTTGTGCTCGGACGAGGCTGCTTTCATCACCGGAACGGATTATCCGATGGACGGCGGATTTTTCAATCTCCATGGGTGAGTGAAGCTATATAGCTCGGTCAGTAAGCTTGGACGATTCGCATCCTGCCGCAACTCCCTCCCTATCAGCCTGCGAGAAGGCGCTGGCTTGCTCGCACGCTTTGGGCCATCCAAATGATCATGGCTTCCTGCGGCCTTCCCCCGGCTGGACAAACCCGAGGGGACGCCGTCGCCTTGGGATGATGACCAGGGAATTGCACCACAAGGAGCCGCGAGGCAGTCGGGTCGGATGATTTCGAAGGCCATCCAATGGTGACGCCAGTAAGGCGTTCTGTGACGGCCATCACTGCGTGCAGAATTACTACGCTATTCTCGCCTCCGACCTGGATTCTGGGAATCAACTGTTATCCGCGCGAATTCAGAGATTGGAGCGTCCCTGGAAATGATGGGCGGGTAGCGTCACGTTCGCAGCCGCCATGGTTCAATTTCGCTTGATAACAAAGACCGTCTTATCGTCAATGCGATCTTCCTCGCCGATCTGCCGAAAATGATCGTCCTGTTTGAGGGCGTGTTCCACCAAAGCGTTGCAGATGTCTTTTGCTGGTTGCCGGTAGTGTTCGCGCATTACCCCTTCAAGTTGCTGGCGTTCGTCTTTGTCGCTGCCGTCGTAGACCCCGTCGGTGTAGAGGAAGAGAATGTCTCCCGGGCTCATCAGCGTGATCTCTGCAATATCAGAGGACTTCGCCCTCTGCCGGAATTCCAGTGAGAAATATCTGTTACGATCCGGATGGTCCTTCGGGATCTGCAGTCCGAGCGCCAGGAATTGCACCATCCGGCTTTTATCAATCTCCATGAACTTGCTATATTCGGCGGAGAATACTAGTGGTGGAGGGTGTCCAAAATTTACGAATCGAAAGTAGCCATGGGGGTGTACTTCACCGTAGAGCATCGTTGCAATTTCTTGAGCGCTCTCCTTCTCGATTATGCCGAGCGCGTTGCGAGCCGTCACCGATTGCGCCAATCGCAGGTTGAGCCTCTCGAAAAACTCCGGTGTCGTCTTCCCCCGCCGATCGAGCTCGGCAAGCATGAGGGCATGAAACGTGTCGTGGACGGTCGATGCGATTTTCGCCGAAATGATCCCATGTCCTTGAGCGTCGACGAGCAGGACGCCGGCCGTGTCATAGAGCTCATGAAGGTCCTCGGCGACGCGAACCTGCTCGGAGCTTCGCGCGCGTCTGTATTCGGTTTCCAATTCGGGCCGGTAATCCGGCCTTGATTTCAGCCATTCGACATGATCGTCAACCAAATTGCGCGGCGGCACACCTGCCGGGAGCGGCTCGAGAAACTCCTTTGAAAGCTTCAGCGCCCGTTGAATACGCGCATCGATGTCGTAGCGCTGTGGAAAGTTTATGTACTCAAACAGGTCGCCGCCAACCGTTTCCGCTGGAATGGAGTTGCCGTACATCTCGATTCCTTCCACATGCGGAATCGTTCCTTCCACCGGCATCAGCCGCTTGCGCAGATATTCATCAATGCTTGGAGCGGTGTAGGTTTTTGCCATAAAAATCCAGGGCCAGTGTCGATCACTCCGGGGATACCAATGCGAGACCTGAGTGTAGCAAATTCGCCGCTAACTCACGGAGTACCTGCGGTTTGTACGCGGGTGTACAGTGAAGACATGAACGGCGCAGGAATCAGACGTTTTCACCACATTGGGGGTAGCTCTTCGGAGCGAAAGCAGATTCCCGGAATTGTAGGAAACGTTGTGAGTTAAGATTCCCAGTGGAATTGTTGGAGCGGAGGTTGGTGCTTTGCAAGCGGGGGGCAGGGGTTCGAATCCCCTCATGTCCTGTGCTGCGCAAAAATTCCGTACGGATTTGAAATCTGACCGATCCAAGCGATAAGCCATCCGCTCGCTCGACCCGTCCTGTCAGCCAACGACACATAATGTGCCTGGCTGGGTTGAGCATTGGGTGATTCGATCCGATAGGACAGATGAGATGAGAAGGCCGGTCTCCCGCGGGATGCAATACGCTCCCAATGAATGACGCGCTCAAGGCGCAATGGAAAGGAGACCGGCCATGAAGAAGAGTAGCACGGTGCATGCATTTAGAAACGAAATTTTCAAGGAGCAAAAGCTGACGATCGGTCTGGATCTTGGAATGTGTGTTGCGGCCTTCGGTGGCCAAAGCTATCCCACGGCAACCGTCTCGCGCTACAATCGTGCCCTGAACCGGTTCGGTTCGCGGCCCGCTAATTCTTTTTAATTCCTTCTTCGACAAAAAGTGAGGGAGGCACCGCGCTTCCTCTGACCCACCGGGGGCGACCCGTCCGGCCCAATTCGGATAAAGGGAGACGACTATGGCTTTGCCAAGGATTACGTGTACAACCGTGCTTTTATGTTTAGTACTTCTGCTTCTTTCACTGGCTTCGACCGGCGGAAATCCCAAAGCTGCTCCGGCCCCGGGCCGCCCGCCCGGTTCTGACCGTCGCTGCGTTCCCGTTGGGGGAATGCTGATGACGAACTTCGGGGCATTCGGCGCTGACCCTAACACCACGCTGGGAACGGCCACTGGGGACCTTCGTGGTGCCGTCAGCGGAACGCTTCTCGGTGTGCCCCAACCCTCGGGAAACACCGTCATCTTCCATGTCCAACACCACTGGGTCACCGAGACAGGAGATACCTTGTTCTTTGACCCAGCAACTGCGACTACGGTGCCAATCGCGTCCGGTCTATTCGCAATTCTTACTTACCCAGTGCACCTTACCGGGGGGACCGGAAAATTCGCGGGAGCGACCGGCGATCTCACCAGCACGACCGGCGAGGTGAATTTGCCAAACTTTCCGGACGTAACCGGCGGCACCACGGTCTTCCGCTACAGCGGTCAAGTCTGCTTTGAGTAAGAGATTCCTTTTTTTTGCGAAGGGCGCAGCACCCGTGCCGCGCTCCCATCGAGGGTGCTGCGCCAATTTGCAGCTGGTCTTGCCTCGGTCATCCATCAAAAGGGTACGGCGTGAGACCCGCTCTTCCGACACGAATAAGTTGATCCGGAAGAATAACGCAAACGAGAAACCCCAAGTCTGCTTAAACAACTCCGTTTTCATCGGGGCCATGGCGCAAGGAGTAGATGGATGCTTCAAGCGCCAGGCTTCCGCCTATTGCGGTATATTAAGCTGCAACCGCAGGGAGCGATCTTCGGACCGAAGGTCATGATCATCAATGAATTTGCCGGTTCGGGGGGGGAGACGCTATGCCTTGGTACTTCCATCGCGCAGGTGTCGGCAAACTGATTGGAAAGAGAACCTGGGGCGGCTTGGTCGGGCGAGCCGCAGCCCCTGACCTAATGGACGGCGGCTTCGTCTCGGCACCGAGTTCCGGTGTGTGGAACCCCAATGGGCAGTGGGAAGTGGAGAACCACGGCATCGCACCGGACATCGAAGTCGAACTCGATCCGGAGCTCACACGGCAGGGACAGGATCCGCAGTTGGAGAAGGCCGTTCAGGTGGTGATGGAAGAGTTGAAACAAAACCCGGTCCCGCATCCTCATCGTCCGCCGTATCCGAACTACCATTCGCCAGCGGCCGCGCCACGATAGGCCGCTCAGTTCTAGGAGATCGAGGCGTTTGCAGTTCTCCGTCCGCCTGATTTCCTCCAACCGCCCCGGAACAATATCGCAGGTGCTATAATAAACGTCGCTGACTTTGTCTACTGCGCCAGTTCCTGAGTCATCACCGCTCCGCCCATAGAAGCCACGACCCGGGTGACCTTCACTGCTTTGTGGGTTTCCATAGGAATCCAAACGGTCTTCTTGTCCGAGCCTCCATCCGCGGAGGAAATCTCGACCCGAAGCGTGTCGAACTTGCCCACAGGTACCGTGATCTCTTCTTTTCCGGCAACAGTCAGCTGCAACAATTTCACCTTCTGCGTCTGAACATCGAAGTTGCGGAATGTTGTGCTGTAGCCTTCCGCAAGCGGCAGCATCGGCAAACAGCGGGCCGCCCAAATCGACCGCGATCGGCTGATCTTGTCAGTTCATGCTCATCTTGCATCGACCTTAATTTTGACGGGACCTGCTTGACGATTCTCTTCAGCAGGACGAGGCTTCCTTTCTCAAGCATCGCCGTGTCATTCCAGGATGCCGCCGGCTCGTGGATCGCGACGGATCAGTTGGAGACGACACAGGGCACCGCCATTCATCTGCTGGCTGCCTAGCCATAATAGCTAGCGGATTTCTGCCGCAGCGCAAGAATCGCGACAGGAAAGCCGGGTCGATTTTTCCCAGATAAGCGCAGGTGACCCGGATTGCGGTGGATCCGGATCACCGCACTGCAAGAGAATCGGTTACCAGGTAAACTTTAAGGCGAATTGAATTTCGCGATTGGGAACCTGGGTGGCATCAATCTGACCGAAGCCCGGCACGGGGTTTCCCGATGCATCGAGGGCTTCAAGATTATCAACCGGCGGCGCAAAGTTGGTGTGATTGAAGACGTTGAAGAACTCGGCGCGGAATTGCACGGCAAAGTTTTCCGAGATTCTTGGAATCTTGCTGTTCTTGACCACGGAGAAATCAAAGTTCACGAGCCTAGGCCCGATCACGGTGTTGCGCCCTAGATTACCCAGGAGATTTGCGCAAGTGCCAGGAATTCCAGGGTTACCAGGGTCCGGTGGCGTGGGCGGAGTGGGGTTGAGGTTAGGTGGTCTGAAGCCGCTGGGCTGGCACTGCCCAACAAGAGACGCGGGCGCCTGGGCGTTAACGAAGCAATTTGGATTGATGTATTGGAGCGCGCCGTGCCGTCCGGAGGAAGGAAGGGTGAGCTGGCACCCAGCGACGCGATCAGGAATCGCGATTGGTTCGGAGTTAAGCTGACCCATGGGATCTCCCTCAACGCCATCAAGCGGCCAGAGAGGCACGCCGGAACTGGCTTGGACGATGCCGCCCAACTGCCATCCCCGGACAACCCAGCCTGCGGGGCCGCCAAATGACTTCGGGACCGGAACGTCCCAGAGGGCGTCGATCGTCAAGTTGCGGCTCACATTAAAGTCGGAAAGCCCTCGCACAATCCGAAGGTCCCACCACGGAATGGTGGGGCTCAAATCGGCGGAGAAATTGTCCCCTGCGAAACTGCCGGAAGAAGTGTCCATGGTCCTGCCCCAGGTAAACGAACTGAGAATCTGCAAGCCATGGCTCATGCGCTTTTCCACTTGCACTTGGAGAGCGTTGTAATAGGACATGCTCTGCCAAAGGGTAGTCTGGATGGCGGCGACGTTTCCGTTGATCAGTCGCTCCGGAACAATGCTGGTGGGAGTGCCAACAATATTGCCGCAAACGCCCTGTGGTGGGAAAGCCAGGGGTTGCGAGCAAACCACCGGGTCATTGGGGCTCGAACCGGAGTTTGGAACCACCGGGAACAGCCAGCCGGCCGAACTTTTTGCGGGGAAGACCGTATTGATGTCGTCGAGTTGGAAGGGATTGTGGATCCCCCGGGAACCTGCATAGGCGACAGTCAATGCCAGCGAACCTGTCAACTGCCTCTGCACGCTGAGGTTGTACTGATAGATGTAATTGCGCTTGATGTTGGTGTCCACATAGTTCCAGGTCTGGGCAGAAGCGAGAAAAGAGGAGGGGAAAGGTATTTTCGGAAAGGAACCCTGCGGTGGATTCACCACCGTAATTACGTTGTGAAACGGCGAAGTTTGGGCATTGTTGATCACCAATTCATAAGGCAGCGGTAAGGCATCAAAAATGCCGAAGCCGCCCCGAACGGAAGTCTTGCCACTATGAAAAGGATCCCAGGCGAATCCGATACGCGGCTCGAAATTCTTGTTGCTTGGATTGTGAGGAAAGTAGAACTTGTTCATGCTAGGACAATTGCTGGCAGAAACACAGGCGCTGGGATCGGTGATGATGGTCGGCATGTTGGCGATTAGGCCGCTCGTTTCGGTGGGAATTGTTTCCATCTCGTAACGAAGGCCCAGGTTGAGAGTGAGACTGGGACGGAACTTCCAGTCGTCTTGAACATATCCTGCAAAAACCGAGGTGCGGTTGTGATGGGTCTTAATCGCGGCTACGTCTGGGGGACTGCCGGCGATATGAACGATGTTTTGCAGAAAGCTTGGTATGTCACTGAAGGTTGCCGAGCCATCTTCAATGAATGGCGCGAACAAATCCAAATGAAAGAGTATGATTGCGCCACCGAACTTCAGGTTGTGCCTTCCAAATGTGCGCACAGCATCGTCATAGAACTGGTAGGTTTGAAGCAGGTAGTTTTGGACCGACTGGCCGCGCAACCCGCCGCGGAAGGTGGTAAGCCCGGAGACGGTAATCCTGGGCGCGTAGAGGTTGGCAACCATTCCGAGAGAGGGATCGGCCGCCGCAGGATTGATGGCACTTGGAGTCAGCTGGCCATCGGCGTAACTGCGATTGTAGCCGCCGCGGACTGTATTGACCAACCCCGCGCCGAACAAGTGAGTTTCTTCCACGGAGAAACCCTGGCGGCCCAAAGCAAACTGATCCAGCACCTGATTTAAACCGTCGGGTTGAGTGAAAGTGGAGTGGTCGTAGTAATAGCTGCCGTTCAGGCTGTCTTTGGCGGAGATCTTCACGTCCGTGCGCGCGGTGTAATAATTTTCGGGCACCACCTGGGCGCCCGAAAAAACGTACTTCCCTGTGTTGCATATGGTGGTCACTTGGTCGCATGTGGCTCCAGCTGGTGCGTTGTCTGGGAGAATCAATCCCGCATTAGGTGTGGGGTAGAAGGTGAAGAACTTAGCGATGGTGCTGTC
>Ga0066679_10000177_pt1 | contig 18029 bp, 15 predicted proteins | sample GraSoiAngelo_128_FD_62298 | JGI IMG/M metagenome (GOLD analysis project Ga0066679, IMG submission 62298) | Grasslands soil microbial communities from the Angelo Coastal Reserve, California, USA - 14_0927_12_20cm | ecosystem: Environmental > Terrestrial > Soil > Grasslands | place: USA... | reverse complement strand
TATTTCGTCGCGCATCCGCGGAGCAAGCTTGTGCTGGCCAGCGATGTTTTTCCTGACGAGCGCCGCTTAAAGAAGTCGCTCTTTTACCGGAACTACATGGCGCCGTTGAATGGTCGATATGCGATCGGATTATTTTTTTGGAACGCCGGTCGTCTCCTTGGCGTGATCGTCATCATGCGAAGCAGAAAGCAGGGCCCTCTTTCCCGATCGGAAGTGAAACGGGTGCGGCAACTTTACACGCAATTTCAAACGGCGCTCACCCGCCTGCGGTCGTTGGAGCGTGAGCACACAGTGCGGGTCGCACTTGAACAGTTCATGCGTCGAGTCCCGCTGCCGACCATTTTGTTGCGTTGGAATCTTAGATTGGTCTATCGGAACCAAGCCGCATCTGAATTCTGTTCGGTTTGGCAACGAGGGGCGGAGCGGGCCCGGCTAATCAAAACCAAAGCAGCGCTTCCCCGTGAAATCCTCGATCGATGCCGAACACTGAAAAGGCAATGGGAACAGCTAAGCCCTTTGAACACTTTGTACTCCGGTTTCAAAGACGAGCTAGTTCATCATCCTACGCGGCGCCATCTCCGCGCGACCATTAGTTTGAAACAGATCAGCTCGGCTGGGTTAGCACGGCCTCATTTTCTCATCGAGTTCGAGAACTTGCGGCGTAGTGCCGCGCCGAAGGGTGAGATAGCCGGATCTCGGTTGCCGCATCTCGTCCGCTTAACAAGACGGGAACAGGAACTGGCGTGGCTGGTCTGTGATGGGCGCAGTAATCAAGAAATTGCTGACGAAAGCAGCTTGAGCCTGGAAACCGTGAAAAAACATCTGCACAGCGTGTTCCGTAAACTGGAGGTCAGCAGCCGCAGCCGGCTCATGGCGCTGATGCGCTGAGGCGGTTGAGCAGATTAAAGTTCGCATTTAGAAGTTGGATGCTTTAACGCTGCAACGATTCAACCGCGCCATGGCCGATTATGAAACTGTTCAGCACGATGTCTTGGTAATCGGCGCCGGCGGCGCCGGATTGCGCGCCGCGATCGAAGCATCGGCTGCGGGCGTTTCGGTCGGACTGGTTTGTAAATCGCTTTTAGGAAAAGCCCATACCGTCATGGCGGAAGGCGGGATTGCCGCGGCGCTTGCCAATGTCGATGAACGCGACAATTGGAAGGTTCACTTCGCCGACACAATGCGCGGCGGACAATATGTAAACCAGTGGCGGATGGCGGAGCTGCACGCGAAGGAAGCGCCTGATCGGGTGCGGGAGCTTGAAGCCTGGGGCGCAGTTTTCGACCGGACACAGGACGGGCGGATTCTGCAAAGAAATTTTGGCGGCCACAAATATCCGCGCCTCGCACACGTCGGCGACCGGACCGGATTGGAAATGATTCGCACGTTGCAAGATCACGGTGTGCATCAGGGAATCGAAGTGCATATGGAGCACACGATATTGTCGATCTTAAAAGCCGGCGATCGCGCTGTCGGCGCGTTTGGTTACGAGCGCGAGCGCGGTCGTTTCAAGATTTTTCGAGCGAAAGCAATCGTGCTCGCGACCGGTGGTATCGGGCGCGCCTACAAAATCACGAGCAACAGTTGGGAATATACCGGCGATGGCCACTCACTTGCGTACGAAGCTGGCGCGGAATTGATCGACATGGAGTTTATGCAATTTCATCCGACCGGAATGGTTTGGCCGCCGAGCGTGTGCGGGATTCTTGTTACCGAAGGCGTGCGTGGCGAAGGCGGAATCCTCACGAACAAAGAGGGTCGCCGTTTCATGTTCGACCAGATTCCGGAAAATTACCGCGCCCAAACCGCCGACAATGAAGAGGAAGGCTGGCGTTATTGTCAGGGCGACAAAAACGCGCGGCGTCCGCCCGAATTACTGACCCGCGATCACATCGCGCGCTGCATCGTACGCGAAATCAAAGAGGGCAGGGGAAGTCCGCATGGCGGCGTTTACCTCGACATTGCGTGGATCAAACAAAAACTTCCAAACGCCGCCGATTACATCAAGCGCAAGTTGCCGAGCATGTATCACCAGTTCAAGCAACTGGCCGATATCGATATCACGGAGCAGCCGATGGAAGTGGGACCGACAACGCATTACATCATGGGCGGCATTCATGTCGATCCGGACACGCAAATGTCGCGCGTGCCAGGATTGTTCGCCGCGGGCGAATGCGCTGCCGGGATCAATGGCGCCAACCGCCTGGGCGGCAATTCCCTTTCCGATCTGCTCGTATTCGGAAAACGCGCTGGAGAATTCGCCGCGAAGTTCGCAAAAGACAACTCGTTGGGCGAGATCGATCCGCCTCAGGCGGACAAGATCGACATGGCGGCCCGCGAGGCGCTGCAGCCATTCGAGCGAAGCGCCGCGGAAAATCCATATCTGGTGCAGCGCGATCTGCAGGAGACTATGCAGGACAACGTCGGCATCGTTCGCAATGAAACGGAAATGAAATCCGCGCTCGAACACTTAAGAACGTTTTGGGAGCGAGCGAATCGAGCCGGCGTGACCGGCCATCGCGAATTCAATCCTGGCTGGCACACCGCGCTCGATCTGAAGAATCTGCTGACGGTCTCGGAAGCGATTACGCGCGCCGCGCTCGAACGAAAAGAAAGTCGCGGCGCACAATTCCGCGAAGATTATCCGAACAAGGATGAACGTTTTGCAAACCTGAATACGATGATTTCAAAAGCTGACGATGGTTCCATGAAAGTTCGATTGGAGCCGTTGCCCGAAATGCCCGATTATTTGAAGCGAGTTGTCGAAGACAATCGTTAAATCGTGAATCGTGAATCGAATGAATCGGTGAACGCGAAATCGAAAGGAAGAACCCCTTCGACGTTTGAAGACCTGGAAGTTTATCAGGTCGCGCGCGAGTTTCGAAAAACCATGTATCGCGTTGCGAGCAAGTTGCCAGAAACAGAGAAGTTCGGACTCGCCAGTCAGATTCGACGCGCTGCTGTTTCGCTCACGAACAACATTGCAGAGGGACACGGGCGCTATCACTATCTGGAGCAGATCAAGTTCATGCTGCAATCTCGGGGGTCTCTTGAAGAGTTGATCGATGATTTGAATGTTTGTGCAGATGAGGATTATCTGCCAGCAGTCGACATGGCTCCGCTGAAAGAACCTGGCTGGCGTGTGCGCCAATTGATCGACGGCTACGTACGATATTTGCGCAGCCAGAAGGCGGCTGATTCAGTGCGTGAATCTTCGCCGCATTACGAAGGTAGCGATGCAGACGATTTAACGAATCTCGATTTAACGAATTACGAATGAACGCCACCTTCAAAATCTGGCGAGGTGATGCGAGCGGCGGCGCGTTCCGTGATTACACGACGGAAATTTCCGAAGGCATGGTCGTGCTCGATGCCGTCCATGACATTCAGCGCACGCAGGCCGGCGATCTTGCCTGTCGATGGAACTGCAAGGCGGGGAAATGCGGTTCGTGCTCGGCGGAAGTGAACGGGATACCGAAGCTGATGTGCATGACACGCATGAGCGACCTGCCGCTCGACGAACCGATCACCGTAGAGCCGATGAAGGCGTTTCCAATCATCAAAGATTTGATTACGGATGTGTCGTGGAATTTTGAAGTGAAGAAAAAGATCAAGAAGTTCAAGCCACGACCGCCAGATGCACGGGACGGCACGTGGCGGATGGCCCAGGAAGACATCGATCGTGTTCAGGAATTCCGGAAATGCATCGAATGTTTTCTTTGTCAGGACGTTTGTCACGTTCTGCGCGATCACCAAATGCATGACAAATTTATCGGGCCGCGCTTTCTTATTCACGTGGCCGCACTCGAGATGCACCCGCTCGACACGGAGGATCGCATCGAGGAACTGCGCAACGCGCAGGGGATTGGTTATTGCAACATCACGAAGTGCTGCACGAAAGTTTGCCCGGAAAGCATTGAGATCACCGACAACGGGATCATTCCGCTAAAGGAGCGGGTGGTGGATGAATTTTATGATCCGTTCGGCTGGTTTTGGAAATGGCTGAAACGGAGGCGTGAATCGTGATTCGTGAGACGTTAAATCGATTTGTCTTCTACCCGATTCACGGTTTATCGATTTAACGAATTACGAGCGAAGCCATGTCCGACCTGAAATTGCTATCCAAGGAAGCCATTCCGACCGCGCTTCAGAAAGCAGAACGCTATCGTTTGTTGAACGAACCGGGCGAGGCAGAGAGCATTTGTTTAGATGTTCTCAAGACTGATCCGGAAAATCAGGAGGCAATTGTTACGCTTCTGCTTGCGCTGACCGATCGGTTTGAAAAAGGCTACGGCGTAAGTGACACACAGGCGAAGGAATTACTATCTCACATCACGAGCGAGTACGAACGCGCTTATTACGCCGGAATTTTCAACGAGCGCCGCGCCAAAGCCAAGTTGAGACAAAGCATACCGGATTGCCGGTTTCAAGCTTACGATCTTTTTCGCGAGGCGATGAGCTGGTTCGAAAAGGCGGAAGTAATCCGTCCGCCTGGCAATGACGATGCGTTGCTGCGCTGGAATACGTGTGCGCGAATCGTCGAGCGGAACAAACTCGTTCCGCGCGAGGAAGAAGAGCGAACCGAATTTCCTTTGGAGTGATCAGGCGATGCCGTCGCGAGCATGACCAGAATTGAGGACGAGTTTGCCCGATTCGAACACGAAGGTTGGCAGCGGGTGGCGGACAACTATGACTCGGTCTGGTCGTCACTCACGCGGCAGTTCATTCCGTATTTGATCGACGCCGCGCAGATCGCGCCCGCCATGTCGGTGCTGGACGTGGCGTGTGGGCCTGGCTACGTCTCCGCTGCAGCCAGGCAGCTCGGAGCGATCCCGACCGGTGTGGATTTCTCGAGCGAGATGGTCGCAATCGCGAACCGGATCTTCCCGGAAATTGATTTCATCGAAGGCGACGCGCAAAAGTTGCCGTTCGCGGACGCCAGCTTCGACCGTGTTCTGATGAACTTCGGGTTGCTCCATCTTTCTCGACCTGAGAAAGCGTGCTCGGAAGCATTTTGCGTCTTGCGAGCTGGCGGGAAATTTGGCTTCACCATCTGGGCGGAGCCGCGCGAAAATCCCGGCGGCAAAATTGTGAACGACGCCATCGAAGCTCATGCCGATCTAAATGTCGATGTGCCGCAGGGCCCTTCGAAGTTTGCGTATGCTGAAAAAGAAGAATGCCGAAAAGCTTTGCAGCGAAACGGATTCGATGGCGGCTCGATGATTTTTCAGACGCGCTGCGTGGAATGGAATGTTCCAACGCCGCGGTATCTTTTCGAAGCCGAGCGCGATGCCGGTGTTCGCACAGCCGGGTTGCTGGCGCGTCAAACATCGGACCGGCTCGATGCGATCATGCGAGCAACTGAAGATGGCGTGAGACACTACGCAAAAGGCGACCGCTTTGTCATCCCGATGGCTGCGCACGTCATCGTTGTCTCAAAAAATTCGTAACACAGGCTTCCGGCCTGTTTTCTCAGGCAGGATGCCTGAGTTACGTGATCGCGCCGCCGCAGCTTGAGCCGGCGCCGGCCATGCAGCCGAAGCAATGGTCACCGGTCATGATCTCGCGATTGTCGATCTTGTCCGGATCGACATCCCACAAGAAAAGCCCCGACTCGTCGGAATTCTGCCATTGCATCCCAAGCTGCTGATTGAAATCGCAATCATAAATCTCTCCGCGCCATCCCACGCTGATGGTGTTGCGGCACATGAGGCCGTCGATGGTTGCAGGGTTGAACGCGCTGATGAGCAGCTCCATGTATTCCTCGAGATTGTTGTTGTGTCGCAGATAAGCGGCAAAGCGCCCGATCGGAAGATTCGTGATCGTGTAGAGGTTGTTGAACACGATGCCGAAATTTGCCGCGAGCTTGCGTTTGAAATCCGCCTCCAAGTCGGCTTGCGAACCCGGTAGAAAAGCGCCGACCGGATTGTAAACGAGATGCAGGAGAAGATCGACATCCACTCCGTAGCCTAACGAGTTGAGTAATTGCAACGCGGCGATGCTGCCATCGAACACGCCTTCGCCGCGCTGCGCGTCCACGTTTGCTGCGGAGTAGCACGGCATCGAGGCAATAATCTCCACTTGGTGTGCGGCGAGAAAGTCCGGCAGATCTTCGTAACCGGGCTCGACCAAGATCGTGAGATTACAGCGATCGATCACGTGCCGCGGCGGCTCAAGCGCCTTGGTGCGTTGGACGAAATACCGAAAATCCGGAATCATCTCCGGCGCGCCGCCGGTAAGATCGACAATCGCAATCTCTGTTTTGGCCAGCCAATCGATGATTCGGTCGATCGTTTCGCGCGTCATGATTTCCTTGCGCTTCGGGCCGGCGTTCACGTGACAGTGCATGCAGGTGAGATTGCACAGCCTGCCGACGTTGACCTGAAGAATTTCGGGCCGCGTATGCCGAAGTTTCAAGCCTTCCTTAAGAAGTCGCGCAGAGAACCGACTCATGCTTTAAGCCTGCATGTTATCGCAGGATGAAAAAATAGCAGCGAAAACAAGAGGGCTCGATTGTGTCAAGGATAGGAGGACGCGGTGGATACGTTTTTGCACTGTCGCACGCGGGTTTTACGTGAGGCAAACCGACCGACCATCCGCTCCAACATCGACATCGGTATGTGCACTAAATAAAGGGTCATGATCAGCAGGTAGAAAAGGCTCGTGCGCAACGGTCCCAGCGCTTCGTAACGCCGCGCGCTCGTCTGAATCTTGATGGGAGTCTGCCGGACCCGGCCCAGGGCGCGCAGTTTACGATAAAAGTCCGCGTCTTCCAGCAGCGGCTGATTGGGGTAGCCGCCGATCGCGAAGAAATTTTCCCTGCCACAGAATAATCCACGATCGCCCAATGCAATATGGAACAGGTTCACGCAAAGATCGCCGACAGCATCCCGGATGCGGTAGATCCAGCGCGTCGGAATGATCTGTAAGCGAAAGCAACCGCCAACAACAGAGGGATTGCTCAGCGCAATTTCAATCGCCGACAGCGAATTTCCGGCAATATGTGAGTCGGCGTGAAGGAACCACAGAATTTTGCCGCGCGCAATCTGCGCTCCAGCATTCATCTGCCGTGCGCGCCCGGGAACGCTCTCGATGACATGATCGGCCAAGTCGCGGCAAAGCTCGAAAGTTCCATCCTCGCTCCCGCCATCGACCACGATGATCTCGGCGTCCGGCGCGGCCACGTGTAAATGCTCGAGAAAGCTGCGAATGATCGCGGCTTCATTCAGCACGGGGACGATGATGGAGACACGCACAGCCATTCAGAATACGATTGTTCTCGCACCAATGCAGCATTCGCACGAGCGATATCGTCGACAGAACTGACGCATGAAAAAATATGGCAAGCCAATTGTGTTCGCGCTGGTGCTTATCGCTTTTTCAGCCGCCGCCGCGGCTCTCCCGGTGCGTGACTGGATTCGAGCGTTGGCGAACTGGGTGGAGCAACTTGGTCCGGCGGGTGTGGCTGTTTTCATCGGCGTCTACGCGATTGCGACCGTTTTGTTATTTCCTGGTTGGATTTTCACGGTGGCGGCGGGACTTATTTTCGGTGTCGTCGGCGGAACCGCAGTGGCGTTGAGCGGCGCGACGCTTGGCGCGGCCTCAGCGTTTCTCGTTGCGCGTTACCTTGTCCGCGACAGCGTTCAAAAATTCGCGAAATCAAATCTTCGATTTCAGGCTATCGACCAGGCGATTGGCGAGAATGGCTGGAAGATCATCGGCTTGCTCCGTTTAAATCCACTCATTCCGTTCAACATCAGTAATTATTTCTACGGCATCACCGCGATTTCGTTTTGGGAGTACGTCCTGGTATCGGCGATCGGGATGCTGCCGGGCGCGCTCCTCTATGCTTATCTCGGTGCCGTTGGAAAGGCGACTCTTGGCGCCGAGTCGCCGCCGAGCACTGGACGCTATCTCTTGCTTAGCATCGGATTGGCCGCGACTGTCGCCGGTACAATCATCATTAGCCGCCTCGCGCGAAATGCGTTGAAAAATCTGGCGCGCTGAGCTCGGAACGTCAGAACAATCGACAATCGTTTCGGCGTTGACGTAGAGAAACATGCAGAGAATGATGAGCAGGGCGAAACACAAGAAGGAGGAATTAATCTCTATGTTTACACGAATTAGCTTAACAGCAGTGGTTGCTTTGTTTCTGACACCAGCACTGCCCGTCAGAGCGGCGGAACATCCAGAACATCCAAAAAAAGCGGAATCCAAAGAGCATCCGGAGAAAGGAAAGGGGGAGCAGAAGCGCGTGAGCACGGCTGATATTTCGGCCGGGATTAAGAAAAATATCGGGGCCGAAACGAAAAAGGCCAGCGACGGAAAGTTTCACGTGAAGCACGAGGGCAACGATCTGGCTCTCGATCTAATAAAAGTTCACGATGACCGGCTGTCCGATCTCGGCGGCGGAAAATATTTCGCCTGCGTCGATATGAAAGCGACCGATGGCAAAACCTATGACATCGATTTCTTTCTGACTGGCGAGCCGGGAAAAATGAAAGTGACAGAGACTACCGTCCATAAGGTCGATGGAAAACCGCTTTACAACTGGAAAGAAGAAAACGGGAAGTGGAAAAAGGTTCCGGCAGGCGGCTGACGGACGAATAATCGCGATCAGCGGCGGAGGATTGCCATGCGTTTGCTGATAGGCACCATTTTTATGTTGGCTGGCGTGCTCGCGGTGTCCGCCGCCAACGAGCCTGGCATTATCAAAGGCTCCGATCAGTTCGAGTTCGTTTATCGGGTCAAACTGCCGGAGATCAAAGGCGACGCTTGCGTGTGGATACCGCTGGCGAAGACCGATGCTTTTCAGACAGTGACGGCGGAGGAATTGAGTATCCCGATCAAATGGGAAAAGGTGCAGGACCGCGATTACGGCAACGACATCTGTGTGCTCCATCCCCAATCGGCAGATAGCGGCAAGACGATTGAGCTGCGATACGGGGTCGTGCGGCGGGAAAAAGCTGCTTACTCCGCTAGCGGCGAAGATACTTCTCGTTATCTGCGCCCGGAAAAACTGGTGCCGGTGAACGAGACATTCAAAACGCTTGCGCTCGATGCGACCGCAGGGAAAACGGCGGATCTCGAGCGCGCGAAGGCGTTGTACGATCATGTCGTGCGACGAATGCGCTACGATAAGTCAGGCACTGGTTGGGGTCGTGGGGATGCCGTCTACGCATGTGATGCGCGCACCGGCAACTGCTCTGATTTTCACGCCTACTTTATCGCGCTGGCGCGCAGCGTCGGCATCCCGGCCCGCTTCGCTATCGGCGCCACCATCCCTGCCGATAAGAATGCGGGCGCCATCGAGGGCTATCATTGCTGGGCGGAATTTTTCGCCGATGGAAGTTGGGTGCCAGTGGACATCAGTGAAGCGTGGAAGAATCCGAAGCTCGCGGACTACTACTTTGGTCATAATCCGGCCAACCGTTTCGAGCTGACAAAGGGCCGCGACCTTATTGTCGATCCTGCGCCGGCGAGCGGTCCGATCAATTTTCTCGCCTATCCCTTGCTCGAGATGAACGGCGAGGTTGTAAAACCCGAGACCACGTTTTCATTCCGGCGCATCGGAAGCTGAAACGCTCATTCGGCCAGGTAAGATGGCGGCTGCCGCGACGGCGAGTCGGTTCGTTTCACGATTGTACCATCTGCCTGCCGCCAATAATCGCGTTGCTTGCGGAAAGGCATGAGCAGGGCATTTCGCAGCTGGTTGTCGTCGGGCTGTGAGTAGCCTGCGATGCCGATTGCGATCTCTGCTTGCGCGATGTTGAGACCAAGCGTCCGATGAAACCGGTCCCACCACGGAAACACGACGCCGAAGTTTGAGTTGTTCTCGCGCTGGACCTGCGAGTGATGGATGCCGTGCATGCGCGGGGTCACGAGCACTTTGTTTAACCACCGCTCGAAGCGGATGGGTAGCCGCAGATTGCTGTGGTGAAAGAGCGTGTTCGCCTGGAAAACCACTTCGTAAACAGCAAAGGCCCAACCGGAGAGACCGATCAGGCTCACTTGGACGATGCGAAAAGCGGTCGACATTGCCACTTCGCCGAAGTGAAACCGGAAGCCGGTGGAAACATCGAGATCGGGATCGATATGATGGACGTTGTGAAAACGCCAGAGGAACGGGACACGGTGATTGGCGATGTGCCAATAATAAAAGGCGAGATCCATCAGGAGAAAGCCAAACGCGAACTCGAACGGCGCTGGCAGCGGCACAAGATGGACCACCCCAAAAGTCTTCTCATTCGTCCAATGCAACGTCGCCTGTGCTGTCGGTCGCACGAGCAACGCGGCGACGAGAAAGGCCAGGGCCGAAATCGAAAAATTCACCAGCAAACGTCCGACCAGCGCCCGCGTGCTCTTTCGTAGCGGAAACAGCCGCTCAAGCACGAACAACAGCACAAGAGTTGCAAGGACGATGAGCGGTGTGAAAACGGACTTCATTTCGGACAATTGAAAGATCGACATCTCTTTTTCCAATCGGATGTTATTTTTTCTGCTCGCCGTCAAATCATAAGTGTGCGGCACCTTCGTGCTTGCTCCGCGTCGGACTCTTGCTCCTATTGGCGCGAGCATGGAATTGCGCTTGGGAGTTAATATCGATCACGTCGCGACATTGCGGCAGGCGCGTTACGCCACGATGCCGGAATCGAAGAACGCCGAGCCCGATCCGATCGCAGCGGCGGCCGTGTGTGAGCGCGCTGGTGCAAAAGGGATCGTTGCGCATCTGCGGTCGGATCGCCGCCACATTCAAAACCGCGACATTGAGCGATTGCGTGAAAACATTATCACGAAGTTGAATCTCGAAATGGGCAACACGCCCGAGATTGTCGATGTTGCCCTGCGCATCGTGCCCGATGAAGCTTGTCTCGTCCCGGAAAAACGCGAAGAAGTCACGACCGAGGGAGGTCTCGATGTGGTTGCGCAGCGCAAAGAACTCGAGGCCACAATCAAGCGCCTCCAAGCCGCCGGCATTCGCGTGAGTCTGTTCGTCGATCCGACATTGGAGCAAATCGATGCCGCCGCTGAACTCGGTGTGGAAATGGTCGAGCTTCACACCGGCAAGTTGGCCAACGCGTTTTCCGAGAAAATTGAGAAGCAAGAACTGCAAAATTTGCAAGCCGCGGCGAAATGCGCCTTCGAATTGAAAATGCAGGTTAACGCCGGCCACGGCATCAACTACACCAACATCGCGCTCGTTCACACAATTCCGCATCTAACCGAACTGAACATCGGACACTCGATCATTTCGCGCGCGATGTCGGTCGGTCTCGAAGCAGCGGTGAAAGAAATGCTCGCCGCCATGGAAAATTACAACGGATGAGCGTGCTCGGTATCGGTGTCGATCTGGTTGAATGCGCGCGTATCCAGCATTCGCTCGATCGTTTCGGCGACCGATTTCTGCACCGCGTTTTTACCGAGGGCGAAATTGAATATTCCATGTCGATGAAATTTCCGGCACGCCATCTGGCCGCGCGCTTCGCCGCCAAAGAAGCCGTCTCGAAAGCCTTCGGCACCGGCATCGGCAAGGCCATGGGCTGGCGCAACATCGACATCCGCAAGAAGCCGAGCGGGGAACCGTTTCTCGTCTTTTCGGGACCAGCACAAGAACTGGCTACGAAACGCGGCGTCAGCAACGCGCTTATCACGCTTAGCCACACCGAGCATCATGCGATGGCCTGCGTGGTCTTGGACGGAAAAAATTAAAGTCGGCAATGCGAGGCGCCTCGAAGTTTTTCTTGAACGATTCGACGCGTGGCCTGTCTTGTGCTATCACATAAATCGATGTTGAATCGGATCATGATTTCGGTGGCCGTGGCCGCGACGCTGATTGCAGCGCCGGTGAGTGTCTCCGCGCGATCATGCATCCTTTCCAACTCGCCGGGTGAGAAGGCTTGCCAGTCGGATTGCTGCGCGAACAAAACCTGTTGCGCGACATCGCCGAAGAACACAGCTCCAGCCTCTCAGCCGCTCGCGAAGTCTGCTTCCGGTCAACAGAACATTGCAACCTTTCCGGCAATGGCGGCAGTGGCCGTGCTGAATCAACCTGCGACCATTGAGTCGCACATTTTCTGCAGCGCAGCGCTTTGTGCGCATTCGCCACCGACGCTCGCGCTTATCTGCATTCGCCTCATCTGATCCGAAGAGCCTGATACCCGAGGCGTGCCGATTTATCGGCATGTCTCGAATTCAACTCAGCTCTTGGATCAATGAAAACAATTTACCTTTTATTACTTAATCTAACTTTAGCTTTATCTTTGCAGGCGGCCGACCCCGGCGATCACGGCGACCGCACTGCTCGTGGCGGCAGTCTCTCGCTCAGCCAAGTGACTGCGGCCGCACTTGCCAATAATCCGGCGATCAAAGAAACGCTGCGCAAATGGAACGCAGCGAGAGCGCGCATTCCACTGGCGGCGGCGTGGGACGACCCGCGACTAGGCGGCGAATCGCGCGTACGCCGCTTTGTCGATGTACCGCCCAATGCCTTCATGGACCAAACCGTGAGTGTCGAGCAGATGGTCCCAATCACCGGCAAGAACCTCGCACGTGCCCGCGTGGCTGCGGCAGAGGCACTTTCCGCTTACGAAGAGGTTCGACGCCAGCAGCTCGATGTCATCGCCGGCGCGCGCGCATCATTTTTCCGCCTCGCGAATGCTTACGAACAGCTCGAAATCAATGAGAAGAACATTGTTTCGCTCAAGCAGATTGCTGACATCAGCCGGAGTAAATACGAGGCTGGCACTGAGACCGCCGCCAACGTTCTGGTTGCCGAGACCGATTACAGCAAGCTGCTCGAAGCGCAGCGCGACCTTGAGCGCCAGATTTCCGACGAGCAGGCGCAGCTCAACACGCTGATGAACCGCGACGCCTTTGCGCCATTGGGCCAGCCGGCGACGGCGAGCATTAAAACACCGGAACTCTCGTCAGCCGTGCTCCGACCATTGGTTCTCACGCAGCGGCCGGAAGTTAAAATAGCGGAAGCAAAGATCGACATAGAACAATCGAAGCTTCAGCTCGCGCGTCGCGAGTGGATTCCCGATCCGGCATTGAGTGTCAAAGCGCAACGCTACAACGATGCCACGCAGAGCGTAAGCGAGTTAGATGCCGGTGTTTCCTTTACCGTGCCGTGGGTTAATTTTCGAAAATACGCCGCCGGAATTCGCGAGGCTGGTGAAAACGTCGGTGCCGCTGAGCAAGCGCTGGATCGTTCGCAGAAAGAAGCGCTGCGGCTTTTGCGCGATCAGCTCGAGAAAATCGAGACGTTGCATCATCACGTCGAATTGTTCCGCGACAAGATCGTGCCGCAGGCGCAGCAGGCCTTCGAAGCTAATCGACTCAGCTACGAGTCGGGTAAAGCTGCGTTTCTCGATTGGATCACCTCGCAACGCAACCTGCGCGATGTCGAAGCGATGGCGCGTCAGCACCTGACCGACTACCAAATCGCAGTCGCGGAACTTGAAGCGATCGTCGGCGCGCAATTTTATCCGCTGCCCGGCGCAGAGATTGAAACGGGGAATGGGCAAAAGGGGGAATCGGCGAAAGCAGGAGCAAAAAAATGAATGCACAATTTTTTCTCAGAAGAATCACGGTAATCATCGCGGTGCTGGCGCTCTTTGTTGCAGCGTCGTGTTCAAAGCCACGTACGCCGTCCGGCAAAGATAGCAATGTCGACTACTGGACTTGCACGATGCATCCGTCGGTGCATTCGAAGGATCCCGGGAAATGCCCCATTTGCTCGATGGATCTTGTGCCGGTGCTGAAGAAAAGAGGCGGCGAAGCAAAGCCGTCGCCGGCGCAAGGACAACAAATGAATGGCAGCGACATGCAAGGCATGAGCGGAATGCCAAGCATGAAAGAGGGCGAGATGAAAGCCGGCGAAAAGCCGAGCGAGTTTGTCGTGCCCGTCGAGCGCCAACAGCAGATCGGCGTGCGATACGCAAAGGTTGAGCGCAAACCGCTCCATCACACCATCCGCGCGGTCGGCCTGACCGTGCCTGACAAAACACGTAACTGGCAGTTCGTGTCACGCGTCGATGGTTACATTCAAAAACTGCACGTCACCGCGCCCGGCGAGCTCGTTGAGAAAGACGCGCCACTCTTGTCGATCTACAGCCCCGACCTGCTCACCAGTGAGCGCGAGTTCGTCGAGCTATTGCGAATGCGCGATGAGGCGAAGACAAAAGACGCCCGCGAAACGCCGCAGCGCTTGATCGAGTCGGCCAAGCGCCGGCTGCAACTTTGGAACATCACCGAACAGCAGATCGCGGAGCTGGAGAAAACGAGAAAGGCTTCCGACACGCTCACGCTGCTTTCGCCGTTCCGCGGCGTTGTGCAATCGGTACCCATCGAGCAAGGCAAGAGCGTGAAAATGGGCGACATGCTCGTCGAAGTTGCCGATCTCTCGGTTGTTTGGGTTTGGGCTGAGTTTTACGAAAACGAATTGTCGATGTTGAACGTCGGTCAAAAGTTCGCGGTCACCACCAAATCTTACCCGGGCGAGAAATTCCAAGGCACGATCAGCGTGATCAATCCGTTCCTCGACGAAACAAAACGCACAGCCAAGGTGCGGATCGACATCCCAAATGCCGATTTCAAGCTGCGGCCGGGGATGTACGTGAACGCCGAGCTCGGCATGGATATGGGCGAAGCGCTTACGGTTCCTGTCAGCGCGGTGATGCCGACCGGCATGCGGAGCGTCGTCTTCGTGGATAAAGGCGAAGGAAAACTTGAGCCGCGCATCGTTCAGCTCGGGGCGAAATACGGCGACAGCTATGAAGTGCAAAGCGGTTTGCGGGAAAATGAACCTGTTGTCGCGAGCGCAAACTTCCTGATCGACGCGGAGTCGAAAGTGCAAGGTGCGCTGAAAGAGTTTGAGGGAAGCCAAAAAACTGAAGAAACCGCTGCCCCTGGAACGAAGCCATGACCGAAGCGGAGCTGCTTTCGGCGGAATACCCCGCCGCGATTCCTAAGCGCGACACTTTGATCGAGCGGATAATCGAGGGGAGCGCGAGGAACAAATTCCTCATTTTCATTTTCACGATCTTCGCTGTCGCTGCCGGGTTTTATGGGCTGATGCACACGCCGCTCGATGCGATTCCGGATCTGAGCGACGTGCAGGTGATCGTGTACACCGATTGGGAAGGTCGTTCCCCCGATCTCGTGGAAGATCAGATTACGTATCCGATTTCCACCAAATTCATCGCTGCGCCAAAAGTGAAGTTCGTTCGCGGTGAATCGATGTTCGGAAAGTCGTTCGTTTACGTCATCTTCGAGGACGGTACGGATATCTACTGGGCGCGTTCGCGTGTGATCGAATACCTGAACTCCGTGCGCGGCTCGCTGCCGGAAGGTGTGAATCCGGTCATTGGCCCGGACGCGACCGGCGTCGGCTGGGTCTATGAATACGCGCTCGTTGATGACAGCGGCAAGCACGACCTCGCCGAGCTGCGGTCGATCCAGGATTGGAACCTGCGCTACGCACTCTCCTCGGTGAAAGGCGTCGCCGAAGTCGCGCCGGTCGGCGGGTTCGTGAAGCAATACCAGGTCGATCTCGATCCGAATGCGCTCGTCGCCTACAACATTCCGCTCAGCGATGTCGTCAGCGCGATCAAGATGAGCAACGCCGACGTGGGTGGGAAAATTTTCGAAGTGGCCACGACCGAGTATTACATCCGTGGCCGCGGCTACATCAAAAAGATTGAGGACATCGAGAACATCGTTCTCAAAGTCGAAAACGGAACACCGGTTTATTTAAAGAATGTCGGGAACGTGCATCTCGGCGCCGATCTCCGGCGCGGCGTGGCCGAACTAGACGGACGCGGCGAGACCGTTGGCGGGATCGTGGTGATGCGTTACGGGGAAAACGCGCTCACCGTCATCGATGGGGTAAAAAAGAAGCTGGAGGAAATCAAAGGCTCATTGCCCGAGGGCGTGCGCGTGGTGCCGACGTACGACCGGAGCGATTTGATTCAGCGCGCGATCCGCACACTGCGCGAAAAGTTGATCGAAGAGAGCATCGTCGTCGCGCTCGTCTGCCTCGTCTTTCTCTGGCACATCCGCTCCGCGCTTGTCGCAATCGTCACGCTGCCGATCGCGATCATTCTTTCCTTTGTGCCGATGTGGTGGATGCACGTGACATCGAACATCATGTCGCTCGGCGGCATCGCGATTGCCATTGGCGCAATGGTCGATTCAGCGATCATCATGATCGAGAACGCGCACAAGGCGTTGGAGCATTTTCGAGAAGAGAACAGCCGCGAGCCGAATGGCCGGGAGCGGGTTCAAGTGATCATCGCCGGTGCGAAAAGCGTCGGCCGTCCGCTGTTCTTCGCTCTGCTCGTCATCACGGTGAGTTTCATTCCAGTGTTTTCGCTGACCGCGCAGGAGGGCCGGTTGTTTCGGCCGCTCGCGTTCACGAAGACCTTTTCAATGTTCTTCGCCTCGTTTCTCGGGGTGACGCTCGTGCCGGTGCTGATGACGCTGCTCATCCGCGGAAAAATCACACCGGAAGAGAAAAATCCGGTGAACCGTTTTCTGATCCGGGCGTATCAGCCGTTCGCCAATTTCGTTTTGCGTTATCGCTGGTTCACTCTCGGTTGCGCGTTTCTTGTTCTTCTGATCACGATCTTTCCGTTCGAAAGACTCGGCAGCGAGTTCATGCCGCCGCTCAATGAAGGCACTTTGCTTTACATGCCGACCGCCGTTCCGGGAATGTCGATCACCGAGGCAACGAAAATTCTCCAAATACAAGATCGACAATTAAAAAAAATCCCGGAGGCCGTGACCGTATTCGGCAAGGCCGGTCAGGCCGACACGCCGACCGATCCCGCGCCGTTGTCGATGTTCGAGACTGTCGTCACGCTCAAGCCGCCGGACCAATGGCGGCGCGGCATGACCTGGGACAAGCTGCTCGCTGAGGTCAACACCAACATGAAAACGCCGGGGATGGCGAACATTTTTTGGATGCCGATCCAGACGCGCACGGAAATGCTCACTACCGGATTCCGCAGTGTACTCGGCGTGAAAGTTTTTGGGCCCGATCTCGGCGAGATCCAAAAGCTCGCCGTGCAGATTGAAAAAGAGCTTTCCGATTTTCCGAACACGCGCAGCGCATTCGCCGAGCGCACGGTCGGCGGTTATTTCCTCGACTTCGATGTGAATCGCGAAGCGGCTGCCCGCTACGGTCTGAAAGTTGGGGATGTAAACGATATCATCGAATCAGCTATCGGCGGCAAGAACATCACGACAACCGTCGAAGGCCGCGAGCGTTATCCGGTGAATACGCGTTATGCCCGCGATTTTCGCGAGGATCTCGACTCGCTCAAGCGCGTGCTCGTGCCCACGCCCAGCGGCGCGCAGGTCCCGATCTCGATGTTGGCCGACATCCATTACAAAACCGGTCCGCCGTCGGTCCGTAGCGAAAATGGCAAACTCGTCGGTTTCGTTTTTGTCGATGTTACGACGAGCGACATCGAGGGTTATGTGCGCGCTGCCGCGAAGCGACTCAGCGAACGCATCCAATATCAGCCGGGTTATTATATCCAGTGGGCCGGTCAGTTTGAATACCTGCTCGCAGCCAAGGAGCGCCTCAAAGTCGTGGTCCCTTTCACGCTCCTAATTACTTTTGTGCTCCTTTATGTCAGCACGAGGTCCGTCATCAGGACGTTCATCGTGTTGCTGACCGTGCCGTTTTCCTTGGTTGGCGCGTTTTGGCTGCTCTACGTGCTCGGCTACAACATGAGCGTCGCCGTCTGGGTGGGACTCATCGCGCTCGCCGGCGTCGGCGCAGAAACTGGCGTAGTCATGCTGCTCTATCTCGATCATGCCTGGGACAAGTTCAAAGCCGAGCGGCGAATGAATACGATGAAAGATTTACACGACGCCGTGGTCGAAGGCGCAGTGCAACGCATCCGGCCAAAGATCATGACCGTGTGCGCGATCTTATTCGGCCTTTTGCCGATCATGTGGTCGCCCACGATGCAAGCCGGCGCCGACGTCATGAAACGCATCGCGACACCGATGATCGG
>Ga0066679_10000176_pt1 | contig 18071 bp, 15 predicted proteins | sample GraSoiAngelo_128_FD_62298 | JGI IMG/M metagenome (GOLD analysis project Ga0066679, IMG submission 62298) | Grasslands soil microbial communities from the Angelo Coastal Reserve, California, USA - 14_0927_12_20cm | ecosystem: Environmental > Terrestrial > Soil > Grasslands | place: USA... | reverse complement strand
TCGCCGAAGGTTTGGCGGTGGTATTCGCGGTGAATCGGCGGTCGTTCGCGAACCGCGATCGCGTTTTGCAGCAGAGGGTCGGCGCGCGGGCCTACACGGTCCCACCGGGACGGGCGTTTCTCGCTGCTCATCCGTGGTAGGGCGATGGCGGCGGATTTGGTGCGGGGATCACGTTGCGGATCTCGACGACGCCACGCGGTGCGTCGAGCGTGATCTCGGCGTCGGGCGCCGCGGTCGCCCCCGCCAGTGGCTGCACCTCACGCACGAGCAGTGGCACACCTATCGGAACCTCCGGCGAAAGCGCGTGACCGCTCGACTCCGTAGTGAAGGTCGGCCCAAGCAATGCGCCCGTGTCCTTTCTGAGGGCTTGAAAGACCGCGCCGTCGAGCTGACCGTCGACTTTGGCTCCGTTCGCGTCGATCAATTTCTTTCGCACGAAGATTCGTCCCTTGCCGCGCCGCGGCTGCGGCGCGTCGAAGAACCGCGCACCAAGGAACCGCGGGTCGGCTGGCGGCGCGAAGAAGAAGCCGACCTTCTCGACCGTGACGAGACCGTCGGCGAAGAGCAGATCGACGCCGGCGCCCGCGGTCTTGAAGTCCTTCGCGAGCATCCAGCGCTGGAGCATCGTCTCGAAGTCGTCGAGCGAGCCTTGGAAGCTGACGAACTGGAGTCCGGCTGTGACAACGCCTCCCTCGGCCTGCACGAAAGGAACGCCTCGCCGAAAGACCTGGCTGGTGAGGCCGCCCTGGGGACGGACCTTGCGGATATGGGCGGCTGCTGCGGGCACGTCGGCTGCCGCGTAATCGCCTTCGGAGTGCGGGTCGGTTCCGGCGGTCAGATCTACGCGCGAACCGTCAGCGCGTCTGCGGCCGAGACGCCGCTCCTGTTCGTCGGGCGTCAGCCGGCTCCACGCATCGACGTCCTGAGGCAGTTTGAGGTAGGCCATGTAGCTCCCGCCCTCTGACGAGTCAGGCTCATCAGCTGCGTCGGGGCTGACGAAGACGATGCGGGGTCGATCCGGGCCAGGAATGTTCCGAAGGCCGTCGCGGAAGCCAAAGAGCTCGCGGCCGTCTCCTCGTTGGAATCCTTCCTCGATCGTCAGCGTGGCGAGGCCGGCGCCGCGCGTAGCCCAGAGGCCAAGAATGAAATCAGCCAGCTGCGCGTGGGACCGCGCCAGAACGTAAAAGACCAGATCGGCACCGACGACCGATCGCGCCGCCGGAACGCTTGGGAGGTCGGCGAACTCATGAGGGGCGCGGCCCTGAAGGTCGAAACGGGCGGCACCTGCCAAAGTGAAGAACGAGGGTCCGAATGCTGGAAGGGCGGTGGCGAGTCGCAGCCCGTCGACCTGCGCTTCGAGCGTCGCCATCAACCCGGTCGCTGCGTGCAGCCACGCGATAACACCCGCCCGGTCGAGTGAGGGCGCAAGCGTGACGAAAATGAGAGCAGCCTCGCTGGTCGGATCCTTGATGACCTCGTCTGGCAAGATCCCGTGCGCGAACGCCGCGCCAGTCGGGCCCTCGTTGGCGCCGTCGGCGGGTCTGTCGGTTGCTGCCATGTGGCTCACCTCCTGCATAAACAGTTGCCAGTCCCGGTGCAGTCTATGCACATCTGACTAGGGCAGCAAACACGCAGGCGCATCGTAAGGCCAGGACGAAATACCACTTGCCAGCCGTTATGCACATATGCATTACTGTGCCGACCAGGCCACGGCAGTTGCAGCGGACGCGCGCTAGCCGGGAGAGGAACACCGTGCTGAGCCACGTGCCAACTGACGTCGAAGTAGGACAGCGCGTGCGGGACGCGCGCGTGCGAGCCGGATTTGAGAGCGGGGTCCGTTTCGCCAAAGCGGTCGGACTGACCCAGTCGACGCTGTCGCGGATTGAGTCGGGAAAGCGGGCGGTCACCGTGCCGGAACTCGCGCGGATCGCATCAGCGGCTCGAGTTGCCCCGGAGTCCTTCCTCGAAGCGCAACCATCGGGCGAGCCGCTCTTCCGGCTGGCAGACGCGATCCCACTCACGGCAGAGAACGATCGCGCGGTGCGCTGGCTTGAGAAGTTTGCCTACCGCATCAAGGCCCTCCGCGACTTCACGCCCGAGGCCGAGATCCCGAAGCCGGACGCGCTGCCGTCGCAATCACCGAAGGGCTTTCAGGAGGCCGCACAGATCGCACAGCGCGTGCGAGCGGCCGTCGGTCTCGGCAATGGCCCAGTGCCCGACATGATCGAGCTCCTCGAGCGGGTGGGGTGCCTGGTCGTCGTCCGGCCGCTCGGGGCACCTGGCGCTGATGCGGTATACGTGCCCAGTCCACTGGGAATCGTCCTGCTCAACGGTTCACGTCCCCGGGTCCGGCAGCGGTTCACATTGGGCCACGAGCTGGGACACCACGTGTTTCACGGCAACCTCGTCACCGTCGACCTCGACATCTGGGCGTCACGCAGCCGCGCAGAAAAGCTCTGCAACAGCTTCGCCGCCCACTTCCTGATGCCGAGGAACGGAATCGGATCCGAACTCCAGCGGCGGTTCGGACTCGACCGGCCCGAACGACCTGTCCACGCCTTCTGGCTTGCGAACCACTTCGGGGTGAGCTTTGAAGCCATGTGCTATCAGCTGGCGAACCTGCGGCTGATTCCCCATACGACGGCAAACAGCTGGCGCGACGAGGACCGACGCGCCCTGGAGTACAGCCTCGGTGTCACTGACTATCGGCAGCGGCCACCAGTCGAGCAACGGTGGCCTCCGGAACTGCTCGAGCGATTGCGCTACGCGCAACAGAGAGGGGTTCTCGATCGCGCACAGATCAAGCGGCACCTTGACGGCGATCCCCGCGCCGTCGCCGCTGTGCTCGCCTCCACCTAGCATGGCTGTGTGGTTCTTGAGCAGGAGACAAGTAATACACGAGTCTGGGTGTTGGATGCGACACCCTTGGGGGGCTTCAGCAGCGTCGGTCTGATCGACGTGCTGGCGAGCGTGGCACCCGGCCGACTTAGGGTCACGCCGGTCGTATACGGCGAGCTCAAACGGCGATCTGGCCAGCGGTCGTTCCTTCGGCTTGCACTCGCAGCGATCGATTCGGGGCTGATCGAACAGGTGACCCCGACGCGCAACGAGGAACGCCTGACGCTAAGCCTCCACTCGAGCCTCTTCCTCCAGTCACCGCGCAATGGGAAGGACCTAGGCGAGGCCGAGACAATCGTTGTTGCCGGGAGCCGCGGGTGGAATGCGGTAATCGACGAGAAAATGGCCCGTAACGTTTTCCCGCTCCGCTACCCCGGGTGTGACGCCTATTGCACGCCGCAGGTCATGCTCGCACTGGTAGGCGCCGGCCAACTCACTATGGACGAGGCGTACGACAAGTTGCAGGCGATGGCGGGGGCGCCGAACTTTCAGCACGAGTTCGCCGGCAGATCGCGGGCGAAGTGGATGGCCGACCCGGGGTACTACGGGCCCGTGCCCTTCTAGCGCTAGGGCAACGCCACGAAACGCGGGGTTGCTCAGGTTTCAAGCGTGTGGGCGGTCTCATGTGGGAGCATCCGTTCTCGGCACTTGAGCGAGCGGATCCCATGGCGTCACATACCTGCCGAGGCTAGCGATCACCAGGTACCCGCTCACTAGGCGTCCATCGGCGTGATCGGGAACGCGCTAGATGCAACAGTCGCCGTGGTCGAGGCCGTCAACGCGAAGCAAGACCGTCGAATTCTTCATCCGCGAATCGACTACGAGCAAGCATGCGATGAACTCGAGACCTGAACGCGAATTGTGGATAAGTGAATGGCAGACGCTTGACTTGACTACCGTATAGCAATACTACGAACCACTAGACCTCGTGCTCTTGCGCGGACGTCAGTGAGATTTGGGGTCGCATCTGGGAGGAGGTCAGGGCGACGTCGCGCAGGCGGTACTCCGAAGCGAGTAGGGCGAGATCCCAGTGCGGATGCGAAGCAGCTTGCTTGTGGCGCTGGCTTGGTCGATGTCGCTTCTCGTTGGTCGTGACCTGGAGGGGGCGGGCATGTCAGTGCAGTTGGTGATACGCGATGGGAATCCGTATTGGTACTTGAGCCCGGATATCTGGGTTGTCCCGGGCGCTGATCCGAACAGCAGTCCCGGTGCACCCATCGCTGGGAAACCCGCATACCTGTGGGCGCACGTTGCGAATAGCGGCAACACGGACGCGGCAGGCGTGCGGATCGACTTCTACTGGGCGAATCCCGCGCTCCAGGTGACGCGCAGCAACGCGACGTTGGTCGGCGTCGCCTATGCCGATGTACCGGGAGGCGGCGGTCAGGACGTTCTCTGCCTGGTGCCGTGGATGCCCGCGATCGTCAACGGCGGCCACGAGTGCCTCGTCGCAGTGGCCATTCACCCGAACGATCCACTTCCAAGCCCGGTGCCGGATCCCTTCGATCCGCCCACGTACCGGCAGGTTGCCCAGAAGAACCTCAGCGTCCTGGTCGCGACGACCCAGGCCGCGACGCTGATGCTGACCGTCTCGGGACTTTCCCGGCGCGAGGAGGCGGTGAGCATTGCGACCGAGCTCGGAGGCGAACTCGATGCCCAGACGCTAGCGAGGCTTGGTCTGCCGAAACTGCGACCAGCGCGAGCCGCCACCATCGAGGTTGGCCTCGATCAGGTCCAGCGCTGTGTGGGCGAGCATGATCCTATCGGCAAGCCCAAGCTGGAACTGCGCGTGCCACACGGGAGCGCGGCAGCTGTTCAGGTGGCGGTGAGAGCGAAAAACCTCGCCGAAGGCGAGTACCAGCTCGTCCGTGTGGTCGAACGTCAGGGAGACACGGTCCTCGGCGGCCTCGCCCTGGTCGTCATCTCCGACCGGAAGGAGCGAACGTCATGACCGCCACCCCAATGCAAGTCCTGACCAGACCGTTCGCGATCGAGCCGGTCACCAACATCTCTTTGCCTGACGGCATCTTCGACAACGCGCTCTACAACCTACGCATTGCGTGCCACTACACGAACACATCGGGCGCCCATCTGACCAACGTCACGCTGTACATCGAGAGCGTCGGCGATCCGGGCATCGTCCCGACCGCGAAGACCTTCTGGTTCGCCGCGATACCCGCGAATGCCACCGTCTTGGTGATGTGGGACGCCAACTTCATGAACGCAGCTCCCGGGAAGCGGCTCGTGAGCTTTGTGGCCAAGGCAGATGGCTTTGACTCCCGCCGAACCATCTCCCAGATCTTCGTCTCCCAAACGCGCTTCGACGCGGCCAGTAACACGTATCGCTGCACGGTGGAGGAGGGCACACTGACGGTCTCCAAGATCAGCGCGATCGTCCAGCGGCCGACGTGGGGCACGCGAGACCGCGAAGGCAAGTGCGAATGCCCGCCCGAGGGCGGGCCATGGGTCCCGACCGGAATGAGACTGGCCTGGGCAGCCAATCCGTCATACGCCGGAACCCACGGGGACCTGCCCTTCTCGGATCCGTGGTGGAAGATCCTCGCGATCATCGTGGCGATCATCGCGGCCATCGTTGCCATCGTTGCCGCAGCGACCGGAAACGGGACCGCATCGTTTGGCGCAAGTGGCTCGTTCGACGAGACGCAGCCGTCTGTCACATGCTGCACGCCAGACACGAGCGCCGGGCCGAAGCGCGACTACACCGTAGCGGGTGTAGCCTCGGCCATCGCGGTGGGCGCGGCGGCGGTTGCGCTCTCAGATGCCGCCGATCCGTTTTGGCGTGGGCAGGAGAAGACGCCGCCGGCGAAGAACGAGCTGACGACGGGGGAGGAGGTCGTCGCCACGTGGGCCCTTCCCGAGGCTCCGAACGCCGGTAAGGCCTACGCCGCCGAGGTGAAGTGGTCGTACACGCGCTTTACCACTGGGCAGACGTACGACTACGCGGTCAGCGAAACGCAGGAGAACGTGCACGTCTCCGACGGCGTCCAGGTCGACACGCCGGCCGCCGTCCATCCGTTCCAGCCGTTGTGGGTGCGCGCGCAGTTCCGTAAGGGCACCGGCGACCTGTTTCGCGGCCCCGAGCTGTACGCGTTTGCTCTGTTTCGATCGCCCGGCGATGGTCTCTACTTCGTCGTACCGATGACTGACGACGGCCTCGGGTTCGATCCCGGCGCCAATGATGGCATCTACGCTGGCTCCCTCGATCTGGAACGCGCGTACAAACTGCTCCTGAAGGATCGGCTCTCCGTTGAAGGCATCTGGCGCGTCTACGTCTTTGCCCAAGACGTGAACCAGACCAAGCCGGGCACGGCGCCCGAGATCGCAGCGCAGCACATCGGAGGGTTCTTCGTGTCGAGCGCTATTCACATCACCTTCGATCCGTCCCTCCCGTGTCCGCTTGAGGCCCAAGCCACGATCAATGTGATCTAGGGAGGGAAACGGGCGCAGGCTCGGGTGAGGGCGAGCTTCGCATCGAGGCCTCGTCGACGCCTCGGTTCGAGCCATCGCTCTCGCCGATAACATCCCCGCGATGACATCGGTTTTGCGCGCCGACGAGCCGGCCACGACCGTCGCCCGTCACGGGACATCGCGTCGAAGGCGCCGACCGCGCGCCGGCGTCATCGCGCTCGTGCTCGCGATCCTCGTGACCTTCTTCCTCTTCGTCGTTGGCGTGCCAATCTGGGCGATGCGACGGGGCGACTGGGACGCTGCAATCACCGCCGGCGTGATCCAAGCCGCGGCCTCCGTCTTCGGCGCGATCGCCGGGGCGGTTGCACTCGTTGCGGCGGTCTTGGCGTATGACGATGCGCAGCAGCGACCTGAGCTCGCCTTACGAGTCCGAAACAGCTTGAGCGGGATCTCGTTCCAGCTCCAGAACACCGGTCCAGTCTCGGCCGCGAACCCCCGCGTCGTCGTGCGCTGTCTCAACTACCCCTACCTGAGGCCCTCGGAGGATGGTGTCGGACGCGGTCAGCACTCGGTGCAGTGGCGCTTGAGCGATCACCTCACGGGCGGACTGGGATACAACAGCCTCACCTGGGTGCCGCGCATTACCTCGCGGGTGATTCACCCGGACCTCACTCTGGAGACGCCGCCTCTGGATTTCTCGCGCGCAGGCAGGTCGCCAGTGAACGGCCCTGGGGAGGGCAGCCTTGTGCTTGAGTTGAAGGTCAGCTGGACGGCCGATCGTGCAGCGATGCTCTCGGAGCGCATGAGCCTGCGGCTGCCGACCGGTCGCGATGAGACCTACTACTGAGCTCTGAATCGGCATTCTGTACGGCGACGCAGCGGCTCGACGATTCGCCGACCCGTGTCATCTGCCCGGCGTGACAGTGTTTCCTTCGGGAGGTCCACGCATCCGGCCGCAATGCGGCGGCGTAAGCGCCTGCCCGCCGCAGGCGCCTCAGGCCGAGGCGAGCCGCAGCGCGAGTGCGGCGGCGATCGGCAGGCCTGCGCGTTGCTCGTAATAGGAGAACGCTGGGCTCGGATTGACCTCGAAGCACACGGCCTCTCCCTCCGGCGTGATGCGCAGATCGATACCCGCGAGCTCGAGGTCCAAGTCCCGCGCCAGGGTCACGCAGCGGACTGCCAGATCATCATCGAGTGCGTAGGGCTCGACCGTCGCTGGCGGTGCCCCGAACCGGTCCCCGTAGCGGTAGTCGGTTGCCCAGCTCGTGATTCGGGCGGCGAATACTGTCTCACCAACGGTGTGCACCCGCACGTCCACGCCGTCCACAAACGCTTGGAACTGTACTGGGCACCAGCGGATGCGATCGAGGCGCTGGACATCCAGGTCCGTCAGCATATGGACGACAGACCGCACGCCGCTCATCGACTTGTAGACAACACGACCGTGGCGTTCGCGGAACGCGAGGACGGCAGCGGGATCGCTCGTGATCAATGTCTCAGGTATCCGGAATCCTGCCGCCGCGATCAGCTGCGATTGATAGGGCTTCGATGCGTTACTGCCTTGCGTGTGGCCGCGGTTTACCACCATGGCGGGCGTGATCTCGAGCCACACCATGAGGCGGTCGTGCAGCGCGCGGCAGTTTTGACGAACCGGACTGCCCGCCGGTTCGGCTTCGATCTCCGGCAGCAGCCGGTCATCCATCGTGCGTACGTACACGCTGCGGATCGAGCCCAGCTCGACCCGCTCGCCACCATCATCGAACGTTCCCGCGATGGATGTGCCCTGAATCTCAAGAGCGAGTCTGGTCGCATGGATCCGCCGCTGGTCGAACCAATGGAATGGCGCGCCCATGCGCTCGAGTTCGGCCGCGACCAGGGCCAACGGTGGCTCCGATCGGATGCCACAAAGGAGGATGGTCATGACGACAGCAACGCGACCAGCGCGTCGATGGACCTCTCGCCGGCGAGACGGAGGTTGGCAAATGGCAGTACCCCGCAGAACGTGGGGAGGTTCCCTTCTTCAAACGTGAACACGATTTGCAGGGTTGCGAGCCCGGCGAGGCCAGCGAGCCGTCGGCAGGGTGCGGTCAGTTCCTCGGGAAGCTGGCCATCGGTCAACACGCGTTCGCCGACTATCAACGCCCAGCCGGGCGTGCGACGCGCACCTGGCTCGTCGGTGAGAACAAGCGCCCGGACCGGGAGACCTGCGCGAGCAGCGAGGAGTTCCCACTCTAGCGGCGACCGCCATCGGCCAGGGAGAGCGTAGGGGTCGGGTGGTTCCACGACATGGACCCCGGCCAGCTGCAGACAGCGGAGCGCGCTACAGAGGAGCGCACGCCACTCTTGCTCGACGTAGGAAACGTCTGCCGGCTCGGCTGTGTCGAGGTAGCCCTCCGGAATGCGCATCAGCCGGTTCAGTACCCAGGCGACATCCTGCGCGCGCAGGAGGCGACCATCGCCGATCACGAGCTGGAAGTCCGCGCGACCGTGGCCCAGGGCATGTTCCCAGGCCGATCCGATGCAGAGTTCTTCCGTGGTAAGGAGCATCGCTACGAGACCCCGCGCGGCGAGCCGCTCGCGAACCCAGTGGGCAGTGCCATCGTCGGGTTCGCACACAATCAAGCCGATACGCCGTGTGTCACGCGCGGGAGGCGCGAACGATGTCTCCTTCAGCGCGAAGGAGGCCTCGCGCCAGAAGGCCGCCGAGGAGGACGCGATCGCTTTGCTGGAGTGCGCGGTCGCGCGTCGCCATCCGTGCTCAGCGCCCCGCGGCTCAGATCCGGCCGCTGCTGCGGCGTGATGAAGTGACTCATGCGCGCCATCGACGACTCCAACCGCGCGACGCGCTCGGACATCGAGCGCTCATCGAAGGGTTCGAGCTCCGCGTCCTTGAACTTGGGGCCTTCGAGTGACCGTTTGTCGAGCTCAACTTCGAACTTCTCGGGCTTGCGCTCCTTGAATTCGCTCTTCTCCCTTGCCTCGATCTTCTCCAGCTTCTCGAACTTCTCCAGCTTCTCGAACTTCTCTGTTTTGACTTCTTTGTGTTCGGGCTTCTCGATCTTTTCGATCTTGATCTCTTTGTGTTCCGGCTTCTCGATTTTTTCGACTTTGAACTCTTTGTGCTCAAACTTCTCGAACTTCAGTTCCTTGAGGTCTTTGAGGATCGACTTGATTGGCAGGTGCGGCGTGAGCGTCTGGACGATGCGTCGCCGACACACCGCGCAGTACGGAAAACCGAGCGCACGCATCCGGCAGTTGAACTGCGGTCGGAAGGCACCGCAGTGGTAGTAGTGCGCGCCCTCGTACGCGCCGACCGTCCCAGCCGGCATCGGATCGGGCTGCGGATCACAAATCGTACAGTCAGCATTGGTCGTGGTCGGCATCGGCGTGGTCGCCAAGACCAGGTCGGCCCATTTGATCGTCGCCCGGTTGCTATTGATCGTGACATTTGGCTGCGTCGGCTCGACGGTGGGGTGTTGATCGTGACCGACATCGACGCCGCAACCCGCGTAATACTCGTACTCGTCGGCGAACCCGAAGGCCGCGTGCCCGATCTCGTGGAGGGCGATCTCGTTGGCCGCTGGCGCCCGAGAAACTGTGGCCACCGCTCCACCGCTGCCACCGTAGATCGGCGAGTTAACGAGAACCATGATCACGTTCCACGCCACGACGTTCGCATTCACCGCGTTGAGGACATCGGTCGTGTTGACAACGAGGAGGCGTTGGATCCCGTTGCCGCAGAAGCTCGCGTCGAAATACGTGGCCGGTGTGGCGCCGGTGCCACCGCAGCCGACCGGATCGTCGGCGCCGCTGTCCGTCGAACTGACGTCGAGTCGATAGACGTTGATTGCTCCCTGCAACGTATCGAACGGGGCGGTGGTAAGGAGCGTGTTCAGGAAGTTCTGGGTGTCGTTGTGGAACTGGGCGAGCTCGGCCGTGCGGTACCCCTCCGCGACGATGACGATCGTCCAGCGATCCGTGTCCGAGCCGTGGTCGAGGATCTTGGTCGCGCCGACGATGGCGCCATCGGCCGTGCCCATTACCCAGCTCTCCGCGGCGGAGCGAGGGGGAATCGTACGAGGGCCTCCGCGGCCGCCGCTGACTTCTCCGGTTCGAGCGGGCTGCTTACCAGCACCAGGCTGTCGGCATCCGGCAGGTCGGGCACGAGCACAACGAATACGCCGCGGGGCTTCGCGACGGGCACACGGCGCGACCCGGTCTCGAGGTCATGGACTTCAACGTCGAACTGGATTGGGTTCGCGACGATGCGCCGATAGAGGATCCCGCCCTTCGCATCGTGCAGCTCGTACCAGAAGCCGCTCTGGCCCTCGTAGCCGCGGACAGGATCGCTCGGGGGTGTAGCCATCTCGACGGTGCTCCGATCGAGTACCCGGAGGGTGGGCCCGTCATAGCCGATGGTGAATCGGACCGCACGCGATTGCGCTCGTCCCGACCGTTCCGCCACCGTCCGTACCTCCCCTTCGCCCCCGACCACGGGAGACCGGTCAGACATCGGCGAGCCTTTAGCCGGCCTGCTCCGACCGCCGTGCTGACATTGGAGCGCTCGCTGCCGCCACTTCCGGGCGGTTAGCGCTGTCTGTTCAGCAGGACATGGGAACGCTATACCTCACGTCAAGCAGCTCAGGAGGGCGCCACACACCGGATAGATCCGCGACTTGTCCCGGGGACCTCACTCGGGGTGGGTCGGCCAGGCCCGTCGCCGACGCTCCGCGGAATCGGAGGACGCGATTGATCTAATCGCGGCGGCCCCCGCGGCCTACTGATCCGGTCTAGCTCGGGTCACGGGTGATGCTCCCGCGACGTGCGTCCCGGGCCTCCCAGCGTCGAGTCCGGCCTCCGCAGACGTCTGCGATCGGGCAGGACTGACTGGGCCCGCGAGCGGCGGTGGGTCCGCGGTCGACGTCTCTCCTGCCGTGCGCGCAACACGCTTGACCGGACGGCCCTTTGGACTGCCAGCCGGGGGCGGTGCCACGCGGTAAATCCTTGCGAGCTCGGCGGGCATGACGTGCGAGGGGTCTTGGGCGAAGATCGCCGTCGTGCGCTCCAGCGCGCGAGCGACGAGACCACTACAAATCATCTGGCCCGCAAACCCAAAGTTGAAGTTGCCGCCGGTGAGCAGCGAGAGTCCGATGCTAACGATCGTCGTGTATCCGTACTGGAGCCCGACGCAGCGCTCCGCAAACGCTGCAGCCTCTATGCGATCGTCACTCGACGCGTCGATCCGAACCACCGTGAACTGCGTGTTCGCGTATTCATCGATCGAGCGGTGGGCGACCCCGGTTCCGAGCGCCTCGACAATCGCGCCGTCCGCCGACACGACCAGGGCGGCGTGATTCCAATAGGTGTAGATGTTGTCCGCGCCGCGGAAGCGGAGCTGCTGGCCAAAGCGGATCAGTTGACTGAAAAGCTCCGCTCCGTGCGTCAGGATGAAGTCGCCGGGCTGCAGATCCATCCCGCCTCGTTCGCGTGTGCCGCTGATGCGACCGCCCGGAGCCACGTGCTCGAACTGCGCGCGATTCGCCCGATTGAATCCCTGATCGCTCACGTCGTCCCTCCCTCGCTGCTGTGACATGACCGTGGTGGTCGCTCACCGATTTGTCGCCGATGCTGAACCTGACCGCGGGCAGCGCTTAGCGCGCGAGCTTGAGCGCCGGGTGGCCAAAAAAGACGTAGGCCATCCAGGTCGCGGATTCGGCCGCGTCGGTCATCGCGAACCGGCACCGTTCCTCGCGCAACACGTCGCCCGGCGCGGCGCGGTCCTGGAAGACCCGGTGATAGAACGTCTCCGCGATCTCGCGAGCAACGCTGTCCTTGACCGCCCATAGTGGCGCGATCACGCCAGACGCACCTGCGACCAGGAACGCCTCCGCCATCCCGCTGTAGTCCCCCAACAATTCTTGGCTGCGACCGACCTGACATGCGTTCAGAAAGACGAATGGGCGCCGCTTTAGGTCGAGGGCACTGATCTGCTCAGGGGCCAGGGAACTCCCGTCGACCATGATCAGACCATCGGTCGTACCGGTAGGCTCGAAGCTCCCGTGGCAGGCAAAGTGGAGGACTCCGCCGATCGGTTCGCCGAGCTTGGCAAGGACTTCCGCCAGGGTTCCCGCGTCGATCGGAGTTGCGGCGTAACTCGCGATCAGCTCGCGGGCCTCCTCGGCGGACTGGTAGAGGGGTCCATACGGGCCGCCGTCGGGGTACTGGCCACGAATGACGGCCATCGTCTTCGCGGGAGCCTGATCGGGCGGTACCGCCGCTGGCTGCGGGTCGGCACCTGAGCCGGGTACCCACCGAGCGACGGTCGACTGCGCCGCAAGGAAAGGGGGAGCCGTCGGGCTCAGTAGCGGCTTTGGAAACTCAGCCAGTTCCCAGGGCACATACGGCTCTTCCGTGAGGATCTGGACTGTCGGCAGGCGAGGCGCGACCTGCGGAGCGAGGGCGCGGAGCACGTTCCAGAACTCGCGCGGGATGTGCTTCGCAATCGTCGCTCCCGAACCGAGCAAAAACTTCGCAACGCCGGCTTTCCCCTCACGTGCGGTCATATTGGCCGCGAGGCGGCTGGCGAAGTCCCGCGGCGTTCGGCCGATGTTCTTGTAGAGCGCGGCATCTGGCAGCGACGCGACTAAACCCTGCGCGATGTCGAAGGTCCACTCCAGTCGGCCCGGCTCGCTCTCATCCAGACGGATCGTCGCTGTCAGGTCCACCGCTGGTACACCGGCGGGAGCGCTGAGGGACGCCGTGGACCGTTGGCGCGGCATCGCCCGGGGGAGAGCTCGCGCGGTTGCGCCGACAGCGACCGTCCGGATTCCGAAACCGACGACCTGGCCGGCGATCGCGTACTTCACCCGAATCTGGCGATGGACGAGCGCCCGCTTTTGCGGACGCGGGGTGAGGTGCAGTTCGAAGCTGGGGGTGGGCTCGTCATAGGTAACGCGCAGCGAGTGACGCCAGTACTCGCCTTGCCGTTTGCTGAACCCGTCGGCACTCACTTGAATGTCGAGCGTGTAGGGTCCCGGGGGCATCGACGGCGCTCGAGTAATAGCGCCATCGACACCCGACTGAGGCTCCGCCGCCAGACCAATCGATACTGCGAACTCGTCGCCGACGACCACGCGGTCGGGCCCAGAGATACGGCTAAAGGCCGTGCGGGGTGGATCGCGCCGATCCTCGGTCGCTCGTCGCGGACCGCCATTCGAAACTGCGCCAACGCCCGCCGCCGTCGGCAGTGGCGCTGGAGCGCGAGTGCGCAGCTTCGGCGTGCGGCGGACGGACCCGGGTGCGCCACGAGTCCGACGCGGACCCCCGTTTTTCGTCGGTCCGCGGTGGAGCGCTTCGGCCTTTTTCCGAACGGGTGCGCGCGCCAACGTCCGGGATGCCCTGGCCCGAGCTGTTCCGAGCGGCGGTCTCGCGCGAGCTACGGGTCGTGACGGAGATGCCGCCGCGCCCCCTCCCAGTCCTGGTGGCGCGGTCACATAGCTGATGGACCCACGGAGCGCTCCGCGAGTGGGTGATTCCTCATCCCGAGTAATCTCGCGCTTCGCAGCGAATGCGTCGCCCGCGAACGGCGTTTCTCGGTTCGGTGCAGGCGGAGTGAGATGTTCGCTCGGTGTGGGTGCGAAGCCGGAGACAACTCCGTCTGTGAGCAGACCCACCTCGCAAGGCGACCCGCCCGCATCGAGGATCACCGCGCCGGTGTTCGCGCCACCGACGAGCTGATCGCGCGCGAGATCCTGACGTGCCACGACCACTGCCGGCGGAGCGCTCTGCAGACCGAGGGCTTGCAAGAGAGATGCGCTGCCCGGTCGGACCGTACGGTTGAAATCGGTGACGCGGACGACGTAGTAGCGGGTCTCAGCCCCCAACCTGCGACGGACCAGAATGACGGGAGCCTGTTCCGTCCTGATGCGGGCTGCGACGCCTGCCACCGTGTCCGTCGATTGGCACACCACAAACCGCGCGAACCACTCGATGAGCGGCACGCTCGTCCTCATCGCGGGGCTACCGCTACCGACCGCTCGCCGTGCAAACGGCGCCTCGGCTGGGTGCCGCCGACGCTCGCCGAGCGCGAGCGTCGGGCTCCGGCAACCGCGGTTGGCATCACACCGTCCAGGGTTGCTGTTGCGCGAAAGCGGGATCGGCGGCACCGACGACGAAGTAGTTCGGGTGATGCCGTTGTGGCAGCTTGCGCGCGATCGCGCGTTTGAAGGCGCGGTAGTCCCGCGTGAAATCGCCGTCCGCCCAGACCTCCTTGAGCTTCTCGGTAAACAGGCCGTTGCTCACACCGTCGAGCGAGGTCTGCTCGTCCTGGCACGCCGAGATCAGGATCACTGTCGCCCCCACTGCTGCGCTGTTGCCATGGGGATTGTCCTTCTGAAGCTGGTCGTACATCTCCTTGTGGGCGGCATAGATCTCGAGCGCACGTTGCTCGTCCAGCCCCTTGATGGTCCGACCCTCCGCGAGGGGATCAGGCGCGGCTTTCGTTTCGCGTAGGTACTCGCGGGTAGCACTGCCGCTATGACAACTGTCAGACAGAACGAAGATGCGAACGCCCGATGCGAACGTTCCCCACAGGGCGTACAGCTCGTCGTCCACCAGCTCTCGGTCGTACAGGCACCAGGTCTCGTCGAGCGCGTCCTTGCGCTCGTCGCCGTTGTGATCCGGAACCTGTCCGCCGTGCCCCGAGTAGCTCAGGAAAAGAAAGTCCCCAGTCTTCAGGCGAGTGGCCGCCTTGCTGATGGCACTGACGACTGCCGCGGCCGTCGCCTGCCTTGTCAAGAGCAACTGGCTGTCGGTGATGCCTCGCACCGTCGCGATGTTTTGCATGTCCCGCGCGTCCGCTTCGCAGCCGTTGAGTGGTCCGGCCCACCCCTGATAGCCATTGGGGTCAACGCCGTTGAGCCCGATGTTGATCGACATCCCCATGGGCTTCCGTCTGGCTGCTGCAGGATGTGTGGTGGGTTTGGTGCCGACCGCTGGCTCGCGCTCCATCGTCTTCGCCACTTCTCGTCTCCCTTACGAGGTGACGCTCCATTTCGAGGACGCCGCTCGCAAAACCCGTCAGGCTCACCGCGCAGTAGGCATCTGACGGCGCGGTCCAGCGTCCGGCGGAGCCTCCCTCCCAGTTGGCCCTCGGTGGAGAGAGCCATGCACGTGCTACTGCGTCGGTTTTACGAAGTCAAGGGTTAGCGACACATTCTCGAGCGCGAAGTCACGTCCGAGGTTGCGTGGCCGAACCAGGGTGAGTTCCCTGTAACAGGGACTAGGGCCTGCTAGAGGTTCCTCCATGCCAGCCGTGATAGGCGATAGGCGCCCTGATTTACCGGGACGCGGTTACTAGTAATACTAGACGCGCGACGGACGTCGTCAGCTTGGAGGGGAGCCACATGGGCCTGTTCTTCGACTCACACGCCCGCCCATCACCGCGATTGGAGAAGGCGATCCAGAGCGCGCTGCTTGCAGCACCGCCGGCGCCCGCCGCCGCAGACCAGTTGGCGTCGCAGGCAGTCGAGGACCTCGCCATCAAGGATCCGGGCGTGGCTCGTCATCCGCAGGTTCGCGCGGCGATCAAAGACGCCTATCTCCGGCCCGCGCCGAACCCCCAGGACGCGTCTAGCCTCGCCAAACAGATTGCGGCGCAGGTCGCGCCGGGTGACGGGGGGTTGGTGCCGAAGTGGGCGTCATTCGTCGGCGCAACCATGCTCTTGGTCATCCTTATGGGCGTGACAACCTATGTCGCGAGCCTGGCGGATGCGCAGGCCGCAACCGTGACCAGCTCGCAGCTCAAGGACTGGAGTTCGAAGCTCATCGGGTTCGACACCACGCTCGCAGGCATCGTGTTCGGATTGATCAGCGGGGAGGCGATCGGGCAGAAAGCGTCCTCTTGATCGGACTGATCCTTGGCAGAATGGCGCAGAGACCACCGAGGGTTTAGTAGGGGGTGACCTTCGTTGGCGGAACGAACGTCCTCGCGGCCGTTCCGGGTCCGTCAGGGCGTTGGATGCGAGTCCTCTTTACTACGGTTAACTGAAACAATGAAACGCCAGAAGTCCTATCCTCAAACGAAGTGCCGTCCTCGACTCGTCGACATCGCATCGTGCATCAGCGCGCGAAAGGTCCGATCGATCCGGGTCTGGGGACGAAGATGCGCGACCTGCGCGTGCAGCGCGGTCTCACGCAGGCTGAGCTGGCGGGGAAGGACTTCTCGACTGGATTCATCAGCCTCCTCGAGACTGGTCGCACGCGCGTGTCTCTGCGGGCGGCCGGCATTCTGGCGCAGCGACTGGGTGTTTCGGTCTCGGACTTGATGGCGAACAGCTCGCAGTCTGAGCGGAGCGTTGAACTGCTGATGCTGCGCGGCGAGCAGATGCTCGCCGCCGGCAATCCCGCCGAGGCGGTGGAGTCCATTCGGGCCGCCCTGGCGCAGGCGTCCGGTGCCCTGCGCGCGCGAGCGCTGCGTGCCCAAGGGCGTGCGCTCGTCGAACTGGGCCAGCCTCGCGACGCCTTACGCCCACTCGAAGAGGCGACACACGCGTTCGAGGCGCTCGGTCAGCGCGAACTCGCAAGTCGCACCCTATACGACAGGGCCTTCGCGCACGCTCGCCTGGATGAACCCGGGAACGCGCTGACACTCGCGATCGAATGCGAAACGTCGATGCGCGCACGCGGAATCGTCGATCGCACGCTTGAGCTCCAGCTGCGGAGCCTCCTCGCGGCGATCTTCGCTCGGGCGGGCGACAACGAGTCGGCAGATTTGCAGGCGCAGCGGGCGTTGTCACTCGCGGATGATGTCGTCGACGCGCAGGCGCTGGCGAGCTTGTACTCGACCCTCGCGGTTACCCGCCAGCGTGAGGGTGACCTTGACGCGGCACTTGGGTACGCGCGCCGGAGTCTGCAGCTGTACGAGGAGCTTCGCCGACAGCACGAAGTTGGACAACTCTGGCACAACCTCGCGGCTATCTACCTCACCCGGAAAGATTACGCGGAGACAGAGAAAGCGCTCACGCGCGCGGAGCGGATCGCGAAGGAGTCCAAGCTCGGTTCGCTCGAGGCGCGGCTCCTGAGCCTCCGCGCCCAGCTTGCCACAGCACAGCGTCAATCGGAGCAGGCCCGCAAGTTCGCGCAGGCAGCGGCAGACCATCCGGCCGCCTCGGCGAGGACCAAAGGCAAGGCACTCTTGACTCTCGCGCGGTTGGCGGCGTCGCGGAAGGCGCCCCTTGCCGAGGCCCGAAAAGCGATGGAAGGCGCGATCAAGGCCTACGGCAGCGAGCCCCCACGGGTCCGAGCGGAAGCGCATGAGGCCTACGCGGAGATGCTTGCTGAACGCGGTGAATGGAAGGCGGCGTACGGCGAGGCAAAGAAAACGCTCGAGCTGCATCGCCCGACGTTCCGCTAACCCCTTCCTAAGGCCGCGGCCTCGAAAAGACGACCACTCCGTCCTCGGCTGGGCCATCATGTTCGGCGCAGTTCGTGGGCCGGTGGCCCAAGTATCCAGCCCCGTCTGAGAAACCGCACATCTTGCGCATGTCATGTAGGGACAAGTAGTAGTGTGGCGGACCTAATATCCAGGCCGATGCCGGGGAGGTCCGCGATGTGGGAGCTTGCACTGCGTCTCATAGTGGCAAGCGGGATCGCCGCGTTCGTCGCATTCTTGTTCGAACTCCAGACCAAGGCCTGCACGCCGCCGTTCCCATGCTGAGCTAGGGCGCGCGGCGCGCGGCCGATCG
>Ga0066679_10000173_pt1 | contig 18261 bp, 21 predicted proteins | sample GraSoiAngelo_128_FD_62298 | JGI IMG/M metagenome (GOLD analysis project Ga0066679, IMG submission 62298) | Grasslands soil microbial communities from the Angelo Coastal Reserve, California, USA - 14_0927_12_20cm | ecosystem: Environmental > Terrestrial > Soil > Grasslands | place: USA... | reverse complement strand
GTGAAGAAGACGAGCGCCGAGTGGATCGAGGCGCTGAACACGGCGGGCGTGCCGTCGGGGCCGATCTACGACGTCAGGCAGGTGTTCGAGGACCCGCAGATCCGGCATCTCGGCATGGCGCAGACGGTGCGCCACCCCGAGCGCGGCGAGATGAAGGTGCAGGGGCTCCCGGCCGTGCTCTCGCGCACGCCAGGCGCGATCCGCCGGCCCGCGCCCACGCACGGCCAGCACACCGACGAGATCCTGCGCGAGCTCGGCTACGCGCCCGAGGAGATCGCGGGGCTCAGGAAGGACGGCGCCGTCTAGCTACGGCTCTGGGCCGCGGCCCGCCGGCTCTCCTCGCGGATCAGCGACAGCACCTCGCGCTTGAGGTCGTTGAACGCCGCCGACGTCGTCAGCTCGAGTGCGCGGGGCCGCGGCAGCTCGACGCTGATGCGCTTCTTGATCCGGCCGGGGCGGGCGGTCATCACCGAGACGCTGTCCGCGAGGAGGAGCGCCTCCTCCACGTCGTGCGTGACGAAGAGCACCGTCTGGTGGTGGCGCTCCCACACGGACAGCAGGAGCTCCTGCATCACGAGGCGCGTCTGCGCATCGAGGCTTCCGAAGGGCTCGTCCATCAGCAGCACCTGGGGCTCCATCACGAGCACGCGCGCGATGCCCACCCGCTGCTTCATCCCGCCGGACAGCTCCGCCGGGTAGTGGGACTCGAAGCCCTCCAGGCCGACCTGCTCGAGCAGCGCGTCCACCCGCGGCTGGTAGGCCGCGGGCCGGAGGCCCCGCGTCTTGGGGCCGAAGGTGATGTTGTCGAGCACGGTGTACCAGGGGAAGAGCGCGGGCTCCTGGAAGACGACCGCGCGGCTCGGGTCTGGACGCTCGACGCGCACGCCGTTCACGAGGACCTCGCCGCGCGTGGGGCGGTCGAAGCCCGCCACCATGTTGAGGAGCGTGGACTTGCCGCAGCCCGAGGGCCCGAGCAGGGCGGCGAACTCGTTCACCTCGACGGCGACCTCGATCGCCTGCAGCGCCTCCACGCGGCGCCCGCGCTTGACGAAGTCCTTCCACACGTCGCGGAGCTGGATCGACGGGCCCCGCGCCTCAGCCATGAGCCTCGAGAGCCCGCCAGCGCAGGAGGACGCGCGAGGCCCCGTGGATGAGCCGGTCCGACAGGAAGCCGAGCATCCCCACCGAGCACATCGTCGCGACGCAGATGTCCATCCGGCCGACGTAGTAGGCGTCCCAGAGGACATAGCCGAGCCCGGACTTCACCGCGATCATCTCGGCGACGATGACGGCCGTCCACGCGACGCCGACGCCCAGGCGCAGGCCGGTGAAGATCGACGGCAGCGCCGACGGGAAGACGACCTTGCCGAGAATCGTGGTCTCGCTGGCACCCAGCATGCGGGCGGCGCGCAGCAGCAAGAGATTCGTGTCCCGCACGCCGTGGGTCGTGTTCACGACGATCGGATAAAAGGCCCCGAGCCCGATGAGGAAGAGCGCGCCCGTGTCGTAGATGCCGAAGACGGCGATGGAGAACGGCAGCCAGGCCGTGATCGGGACGGGCCGGAGGAGCTGGATCGAAGGATCGACCAGGTTCGACACGAGACGGTTCCACCCGATGAAGAGGCCGAGCGGGATCCCGAGCGCCGCGGCGATGAGGAAGCCCTGGAGCACGCGGCGCGACGAGTAGAGCACGTTGGCCAGCCAGGTGCCCGAGTAGGGCGAGAGGCTCGTGCCCGCGGCGCCGAAGATCCACCGGTACCAGGATTCGGCGACCTGCGAGGGCGCCGGGATGATCCCGGGCGCGACCCACTGGCGCGTGACCGCGGCGTGCCAGAGGAAGAGCAGCGCGAGCGGGAGCAGGACGAACCAGGGACCGCGTCGCGGCACCGCCGACCCGCCTACTGGTTCTGGCCCAGCTCCGCGGCCGACTTGCCGGTCGCCTGGCTCAGGAACGCATACGTGTAGTGCCGCGCGATCTCGCCGGAGACGTCGCGCGCGATGACGCCGTTGTCGGAGAGGAACTTCGAGATGCGCGTGATCGAGGCGAGCGGGAGCGTCGCGTCGAGGCGGGTGATGCGGATCGATTCGGCGGCGACCGCCTCAGGGAGGCCTGCCCTCTCGGCGTAGATCTTCGACCAGCGCTGCGGATTGGCCTGGGCGTACGTGAGCACGTCCACATAGGCGACCACGAGCCGCTGGACCGCGTCGGGGGTCCGGTCCATGAAGCCACGGTTCACGGCCAGCACGGAGATGAGGCCGCCCACGGTCTTCGAGCGGTTGTGGTCGAGGGTCGGGTACTGCGCGTAGCCGTCGACGATGCTCTGCGCGCAGAACGGCTGCCAGACCACGGCGACGTCGATCTCCCGGCCCTGGAGCGCCTTGAGGTAGTTGGCGCCGCCGCCCACGATGTTGGTGATCTGCAGCTTGCCGTAGTCGACGCCGTGCTCCTGGACCGAGGCGGCGAACTTGAGCCACGAGATCGAGCCCGCGCCGATGCCGATCCGCTTGGCGCCGAGATCCTTCCAGTCGCGGATGTCCTCACCCTTCCGCACGACGAGGCAGTCGTTCCCCGAGCCCACGCCGGCCACGCCCACGAGCGATTGGGCGCCCTGCGCGACCGCCAGCGTGATGTCCTGGGGGCCGAACGCGGTGATGTCCAGATCCCCCGACGCGAGTGCGGTCCGCGCGTCGGCGAACCGCTGGAACATCACCGTCTCGATCTGGATGTTGTACTTGGCCGCGTACTCGGGCAGGAGCCAGAGCGGCGACAGCGCCGGCACGTTGAGCATGCCGAGCTTCGCCTTGACCGTCGCGGGCAGCGGCTTCCGGATGGCGTCGCCCTGCGCCACCACGGTGCCGGCGCAGAGGGTGAGGACGGCAGCCACGATCAGTCGCTTCATGCCGCGTGCTCCTGTTCGAGCCGCCGCCGGCCCGGAACGCTAGCGCAGCGCTTCGCGCAGCTCGCGCGTGAGGATCTCGACCGTCCCGCGCGTGCCGCCGGCGAGCTTCAGCTTCCACTCGCCCTCGGTCTCGAACCGCCGGTCGCGGAGGCGCTCGCCCCAGGGCTTGACGGCCTCGCGGATCGCGTTGTGGTCGAACGGGTCGCGCCGGAGCTCGCGCGCGCGCGCCATCACGTCGGGTGCGGCCCGGATGAAGGCACGGAGGGCGGCGCCCGTCTTGATCGAGTACTTCCGGCCGGCCCAGGCCGCGGGGAACGTGGTCGAGAGCGCCTTGACGTAGTTGAGGAAGAAGCGCTTGGCGCCCTGGCGGATCTCCTGAATCTTGCCGCCGCTCCCGAGCTTCTCGACGGTCTCGAGGAAGTCCACGATCTCCTCGGCGAGCGGCGCCTGGCTCACGCGCCCGCGCCCGGTGCCGAGCATCTTGATCTCGCCGTGGAGCGGGGAGGTGTCGTCCTCGTTCAGCGAGCGGATCACGTCGTGCGCGAGCGCCTGGTTCGGGTCGGGGTAGAGCTTGCGCCCCGCGAGGCTGATGATGTGCGACGGGTTGAGGCGCGTGTGCTTGGCGTTGATCGTCACGAACAGCTCGACGATCTGGCGCGCGTCGAGAGAGTCGAAGAGGACCGCCGGCACGTCGATGGCGAACTGCTCGCCCTGCTGCGAGAGCGCGTGGAGGGCGAGGAGGCGGTGCTGGCCATCGAGCACGCGCAGGACGCCGTGCTCCTCGGGGATCTGCAGGAGCCCGAGGTCGTGGTGGCCGGCGACCGGGGTGAAGGTGAAGCGCTTCTCGGAGGTGATGATCACCGCGCCGGGGATGGCCGGCAGCGTCGCCGCGTCCTTGCACTCCCGGTAGTAGGACACGAGCTCGTCGATCTTCCGCCGGATGACGGGCCGCTGATAGGCAGCCTCGCTCTCCCCGATCCGTTTCTCGAGCATGTCCCAGTTCACGCGCGAGCGCGAGCTCATGCGGCTCTTCTTCTTGGGCTCCTCGCTCCGCGGACCGCCTGAGTACCCGAGAACCTCGAACTTCACCAGCCGATCGATGTCCTTGGCCGAGAGCCCGGCCTCATAGAACTCGACGCCGAACTGTTTTACACGGCGCGCTGGGACCGTGATCATAGCCGGAGGAGTCTACACTGGTCCCCAAACCCCTGTCAATAGAGGCATTTTCGGCCTTTAACCACCGGGAGTTCCGTTAAGATGGCCGCGTGTCCGGTCGCGCGCTCACCCTGGTCATCGCCGCCGCGCTCCTCCACGCGATCTGGAACGCGCTGGCCAAGCGGGCCCAGGACCAGCTCGTCTTTCTGTGGTCATCGGTGGCCCTCGCCTCGGTCGTCCTAGTGCCCGTCGGGCTCTTCCGCCTGCCCGCCGGGGGCGTGCCGGTCGCGGCGGTGCCGTGGGTGCTCGCGACCATCGCGATCCACGCCGTGTATTTCTTCGCCCTCGGGCGCGCCTACCGCCACGGCGACTTCTCGCGCGTCTATCCGGTCGCCCGCGGCCTCGGCGTCGCGCTCGTACCGCTGATCGCTCTCGCCGTCTTCGAGGAGTGGCTCTCGCCGCTCGGGACGCTCGGCGTGACGCTCGTCGTGGCGGGGATCGTGAGCCTGAGCCTGGTGGCGCGGCCAGCCGGCGCTCCGCCGGAGGCGCGCGGCCGCGGAACCGCCTGGGCGCTCCTGACGGGCGTGACGATCGCGACCTACTCGCTCGTGGACAAGGCGGGCGTCGCGCGACTGGACCCGGTCCCCTACATCGCGCTCATGGGGCTCGGCATGGCGGCGCTCCTCGCGCCGGTCGTCCTCGCCGATCGCCCCGCCCTCGCGCGCGAGTGGAGGGCGAACTGGCGGACGATCCTGATCGCGTCCACCATGAACCTGACCAGCTATCTGCTCGTGCTCTTCGCCTTCCGTCTCTCGAAGGTCGGCTACGTCGTCGCGGCGCGGGAGCTCTCGATCCTCTTCTCGGCGTTCCTCGGGACGTTCTGGCTGGGCGAGGGGCGCTTCGGTCCCCGCCTGGCCGGCGCCTCGATCGTCCTGGCGGGCGTCATCTGCGTCGCGCTCGCCCGTTAGGCTGGGGGCCCCCCATATTCAACCAGTCGGTTACCGGAGCCCGAAGGCCTCGGTGGCGAGGCCCGCGATGTGGCGGCCGATCGCGAGCGATGCGGTCGCCGCGGGCGAGGGCGCGTTGAGCACGTGGATCGCGTGAGGCTCCGTGACGATGCGGAAGTCGTCCACGAGCGAGCCGTCGGGGCTCACGGCCTGGGCGCGGACGCCCGCGCCGCCGGCCGCCAGGTCCCTGCGGCGGAGGTCGGGCACCAGGCGCTGGAGCGCCCGCACGAAGGCCGCCTTGCTCAGCGAGCGATACATCTCGTAGGTCCCGGTCCGCCAGTAGCGGCGCGCCATCCGCCAGAACCCCGCGTAGGCGAGCGTGCCGGCGAGCTCGCGGGGACTCACGCGGCCGAAACGGTAGCCCTCCCGCGCGAAGGCGAAGACCGCGTTCGGCCCCGCCTCGACGTCGCCGTGCACGGTGCGGGTGAGATGAACACCGAGGAACGGGAACTCGGGGTCGGGGACGGGATAGATGAGGCCCCGCACGAGCGAGCGCCGCTCCGGGCGCAGCATGTAGTACTCGCCCCGGAAAGGGATGATCCTCACGTCCGGGCGCGCACCCGCGAGCCGCGCGATCGCGTCCGAGTAGAGCCCAGCGCAGTTGATGAGCCGCCGGGCCCGCACCGCGAGCCGGGTCGCCGCGATCTCCACGCCCTCGCCCGTGCGCGCGATCGCCGTCACCCGTGCGCTCGTCTCGAGCGTGACCCCCGCGCCGGTGAGCTCGCGCGCCATGGCCTGGGCGACCTCGACGTAGTCCACGATCCCGGTGGACGGCGAGTGGATCCCGGCGAGCCCCGCCGCGTGAGGCTCGAGCTCACGCAGGCGCGCGGGCTCGAGCGGCTCGACCGGCACGCCGTTGGCGATCCCGCGCTCGTAGAGGGTCTGCAAGCGCGGAAGCTCCGCCTCGGTCGTCGCGACGATCACCTTGCCGCAGCGCTCGATGCGGATCCCGTGCTTCTCGCAGAACTGGTACATGAGGCCCTTGCCCTCGACCGTGAGCTTGGCCTTGTACGAGCCCGGCTTGTAGTAGATCCCCGAGTGGATGACGCCGGAGTTGTGGCCGGTCTGATGGCCGGCCACGCGCGGCTCCTTCTCGAGGATCACGAGCCGCGCGTCGGGTGCCCGCTCGCGGAGGGCGCGCGCGGTGGCGAGGCCGACGATGCCGCCCCCGACGATCGCCAGGTCGTAGGTCATTGCAGCGGCGAGAAGCTGGTCGGCCGCCAGATCTTGTTGACGACGCGCTCCACGAGCGGGCCGTTCGTCTCGCTCGCCTTCCGCGCCGCCAGCCACTCCGGGTCCGCCATGAACGCGGACCACGCGCGCTGCCGATGGGCGAGGTCGTCGTAGGCGCAGATGTAGACGAGCTCGTTCGACTCGCCGAAGACCGTTTCCCAGAAGCCGACGACGCGGATGCCGTGCTTCTTGAAGAGGTTCATCGTGACCTCGGCGAAGCGCTTCTGGATGTCGGGCATGCGTCCGGGCATGACGTAGTAGGCGCGGTATTCGTAGATCATCGTGGCTCCTCCGGGGAGAGGCGGTCGGGACCGCGTTCGTTGAGCACCGTCTTGATGTCGTTGATGACCACCTGCGGGACCAGGAACCCCGTGCTGTAGATGTTCCGAACGGCGCCGCGCTGGTCCACCAGAAACACCTTGAGCGTGTGCCGATAGCGGCCGGTGAAGCGGCCGTGCGCGTCATAGAGCTTGGTCCGGTCTTGACCAAAACCGGCCAGCATCGCCTCGAGGCTCTGCTCGGATGGCGCCCGCACGAAGTGCCAGAGCGAGCGATCGGCCCCCCACCGTTGCGCGTAGGCGTCGAGGTGCGAGGCGCGGTCGAGCACGTCGTCGAAGGTCACCGAGAGCAGCACGACGCGCTCCCGCAGGCCCTCGTGCGCCACCTGGTGCTGGATCCGTCGCATGGCTTCGCTCGCCAGGGGACAGCCGAGCGTCTCCGAGCAGGCCGTGTAGATGAAGCTCACGACGCCGATCTTGCCCGCCAGCAGCGCCTGCGTCCGGAGGGCGCGGCCTCGCTCGAGCACCGGGAACGAGCCGACCCGTGTGATCGCGGGCAGCTCGTAGGTCCCTGGAGCCGGAGGGGTGAACCTGGGGGTGAAGTCTCCCTGGATATAGACCTCCTCGGCTGGCGGGGGCTCGTGGGCGGAGGTCGGGCCGGCCGCGAGGGCGGCCAGCAGCACGAGGCTCGACAGGGGGCGCCAGCGCCGGAGACGCGTCACCGCGCCCGCGCCCGCTGCGCGATGTGGTTCGTGCCGCGCGCCACGATCGGTGCCGCCGTCCCGAAGTTCATGATGTGGGCGCGACCCACCGCCGTGAAGTCCGTGGTGAACTTGGGGACCAGCTTGCCGCCCTCCCAGGCGTACGCCTTGAGCCAGTAGTCGCCGGGCTTGTCCCACTGAGACAGGAGAGAGTTCGTGGCGTAGATCCGCTTGCCGTCCCACGACTCCGACACCATGTTGGCCATCTCACCCAGCTTGACCTGCTCGATGAGCTTTCCCTCGAACGGATTCGACACGTCGTAGACCCGCAGCGTGCCGTCCATGAACGAATTCACATAGACCTTGCTGTCGTCCGGCGCCAGGCTGATGTCGACCGGGATATTCTCGCCGATATCGGCGATGTTCTTCGTCGCCCACGTGCCGTCCTCCTTCAGGTAGATCAGGACGAGCTGATGCGTCAGGGCCGTTGCGGTGAATGCGTAGTGGTGGTTGGGCTGGAGCGCCCAGCGGAGCTCGAGCGGCGCCCCGGGCACGCGGAGGATCTGCAGCGGCTTGCGCGCGTGGAAGTCCCACACGATCACCGAGTCCCCGAACGCCTTCATGGCCTCCGGATCCTTCGTCAGCTCGCCGAAGGCGCGCATGTAATTCTTCTTGCCGGCGAAGGACGAGGTGAGCATCCGGTTCAGGTTGACGTTCACGCGGACGTCGTAGCCGTACGGGGCCTCCTTCGGCATCCAGATCGTCCGGATGAACTTTCCGTCGTTACCGTATTCGGCGAGGCCGGTGCGGCCCGAGCCGTCGGTCGCGTTCGAGAGGGCGGAGATCAGCATGCGTCCCGGCAGCGCGTAGAACGTGTGCGGGCCGACGAGTCCCCCCGTGTCCTTGACGAAGCTGGTGATCGTCTTCACGAGGCGAGGCTTGGCCGGGTTCGACGCGACATCGAAGACGAAGATGTAGCTGTCGTCGAGCCCGCCCGCCCAGAGCTGTCGCCGATCGTCCGTGAACCCGGCGTGATGGGCTTCGTGGCGTCCCCGCACCGGCGCCCGGTGGATGACGCGGCCGTAGGTCGGCGACCCCGGGCGCACATCGACGGTGACCAGGCTGTCGTTGCCATCGGCGACCCCGGCGACGCCGAGAGTCCAGACGTAGACGTAGTCCTCCTGCCCGGTCACCTTCGGCAGGAATGGCGACTGACAGGTCTCGTCCGCGACGGCGGGCCTCGCGCCCAGCAGGGACAGGATCATGAGGGCGGCCGTGACCGCGAGGCGAAAGCATCTGGCGTTCATGCAGGGCTCCTCTCCCACCGCGCGCGTCACCGCGTGGGGGACGCTATCATGCCCTTTTTGGGGCGTGTCAACAATCGCGGATCGGATATACCATCACGCCACCGAGGAGGGTCCCGATGGCGGGCAAGTACTTCGACGAGCTCGAGGTGGGCCAGACGTTCAAGCACCAGCCCGGCCGGACGATCACCGAGGCCGACAACGTGTTCTTCTCCTGCCTCACCATGAACCCGCAGCCGCTGCACGTCGACTTCCATGCGGCGTCCAAGGCCGAGTTCGGCCGGCCGCTGGTCAACAGCCTGCTGACCCTCGGGGTCGCCGTCGGCCTGTCCGTCGGCGAGACGACGCTGGGCACTACCGTCGGGAATCTGGGTTTCGACACGATCGAGTTCCCGAAGCCCGTCTTCCACGGCGACACCGTCTACGCGGAGACCGAAGTGGTCGGCAAGCGCGAGTCGAAGTCCCGCCCGCTGTGGGGCATCGTCACGTTCGAGCATCGCGCGCGGAACCAGCACGGCGAGGTCGTGATGGTGGCGCGCCGGAACGCGATGATGCGGAAGACGACCGCGTGAGCCGCCGCCGGCGCTCGCTCCACTTCGTCCCGGGCGGTAACGAGCGGATGCTCGCCAAGGCCCTCACGCTCCCGGCCGACGGCCTCATCCTCGACCTCGAGGACGCGGTCCCGCCCGACCGCAAGACGGCGACACGGCCGGTCGTGGCGGAGTGGCTCCGGGGCCGTGAGTTCGGTGGCCGCGAGCGCTGGGTGCGCATGAATCCGATCTGGGGCCCGCTCGGCCGCGCCGACCTGGAGGAGACGCTCGCGGCGCGACCCGACGGCTACGTGGTGCCGAAGCCGCGCCACGCGGGCGACGTGCGCGAGATCGTCCAAGCGCTCGAACGGCTCGAGCAGCGCCACGGCATCCCGCACGGCTCGACGCGCCTCACCCTGATCGCGACCGAGACGCCCGAGGGGCTCCTGAACATCCGCGAGGTCGCGGCGGCGTCGCCGCGCGTCGTCGCCGTCTCGTGGGGTGTCGAAGACCTCGGCGCTGCGATGGGCCTCGGCCGCGTGCGCGATGCCGACGGGCGCTACCTCGACATCCCCCGCTACGCGCGCGTCATGTGCGCCGTCGCGGCCGCCGCGGCGGGCGTCGAGGCGCTCGACACCGTGTACACCGACATCGCCGACCTCGCCGGCCTCCGGCGCGAGTGTGAGGACGCCGTCGCGATGGGGTTCACCGGGAAGATTTCGATCCACCCCAACCAGATCCCGGTGATCAACGATGTGTTCACGCCGGCGAAGGAAGCGATCGCCGAGGCGCGCGAGCTCGTCGCCGCGTTCGAGGAGCACGCGCGTCGCGGCGTCTACGCGTTCACCTTCCGGGGTCAGATGGTCGACGCGCCGCACCTGGCGCGCGCGCTGAAGCTGCTGGCTCGCGTCGGCGTCGCGTGAGCGCGCGCGCCCAGGTCCTCGCCGTCCAGGCCCCGGTCGAGACGCAACCGCTGCGCCTCGAGCGCCGGCCCGTCCCGGAGGCGAACCACGCGCTCGAACTCCTGAAGCGCGGCGGCCTCCAGGGCTCGGGCGTGCTCTTGACCGGATAGCGTTCTCACGTATCATCGCTCCACTCTTCGAACGGAGCGAGGCACGCATGACCGACCAGGACGATCTGATTCGACGCGCCGCGCAAGTGCTGCCCGGCGGCGTGCTCGGCAGCCACCGGAGCGGTCCCGGGCTCGAGTTCGTCGTCAAGGAGGGCCGGGGCGCCTACCTCTGGGACATGAACGGCCGCCGGTACCTCGACTACCTCCTGGGCTCGGGGCCGATGCTGCTCGGCCACGCGCATCCGGCCGTCGTCGCGGCGGTCGAGCGCCAGATGGCGCGCGGCACCTCGTACTTCCTCCTCAACGAGCCCGCGATCCAGTTGGCCGAAGAGATCGTGCGGGCGGTGCCGTGCGCCGAGCAGGTGCGCTACACGTCGAGCGGGAGCGAGGCGACGTTCTTCGCGCTTCGCGTGGCGCGCGCCTTCCGCAAGCGCGAGAAGATCCTGAAGTTCGAGGGTGGCTTCCACGGCGCCCACGACTATGGGCTCATGAGCGTGACCCCGCGCTCGCCGAAGGCGTTCCCGGCGCCCATGGCCGACTCGGCCGGCATCCCGCACGCGCTCGAGGGCGAGGTGCTCGTGGCGCCCTACAACGACCTCGGGACCGCCGAGGCGCTGATCGACGCCCATCACAACGAGCTCGCGGCGGTGCTTCTCGAGCCCTACCAGCGGACGATCCCGCCCGCGCCGGGCTTTCTCGAGGGCCTCCGCGCGGCGACGCGGCGCCACGAGGTCCCGCTCGTCTTCGACGAGATCGTCACGGGCTTCCGCTTCGCCTACGGGGGCGCCCAGGAGTTCTACCGCGTCGTCCCCGACCTCGCGGCGTTCGGGAAGGTTCTCGCGGGCGGCTTCCCGCTCGCGTGCGTCGCCGGCCCGAAGGCGATCATGCGCCACTTCGACGCCGCCCTCGAGGGCACGCCGGACTATGTGTGGCAGGCCGGGACATTCAACGGCAACGCCATCGCGTGCGCCGCCGGGCTGGCGACGCTTGCCGAGCTGCGCCGCCCCGGCGCCTACGAGCGACTGTTCAAGACCGGCGGGCGCCTGCGTGACGGCCTGGCCGCCGCCGTCCGGAAGCACGGGCTCGCCGCGCAGGTGAGCGGGGAGCCGCCCGTCTTCGACATCTTCTTCACCGACCGTCCCATCGTGGACTACCGCGCGACGCTGACCGCCGACCGCGAGCGGATCAAGCGCTTCAACCAGGAGCTGCTGCGGCGCGGCGCCGTGAAGGCGGTCAACAAGATCTACGTCTCGCTGGCCCACACCGACCGGGACGTGGACGACACGCTCGAAATCTTCGATCAGGCGCTGGCGGCGATCGCCGCCGGCACGTGAGCCGCGGACGCGGTCCGAGGTCAGGCTTGACGAGCCTCGCGCCCAGGAGTAGAGAGAAGGTACGGCGCGCGGAGGACGCTCCGCTCGCCGTGGGCTCACCGGGGCCCAGGAGGTGCTGGATGGAAACTCTTCCACCGGACCCAGTGGCTGCGCCGTCCGGAGCTTGCTAGCGGCATCGAACGGCGCCTGAATCCTGAAGGACCTGATCCCGGTGTGTGCCGGGACGCGCAGCTCCGACTGCGCAACACGAGACAGGGGATGCCGTGGGCGGGCCGAGCCCGCCCACGCCCCCGACAACGCCTCCCCCGGGCTGCCTGATGCCGACCGATCTCTTCATCGCCGCATCCGGCTGGCCGCCCGACGCGCTCACCGCCGCCGTCCCGCCGTCGTGCCGACGTGACGTCGAGCGCGCGCCCTCGCCCCGGCGTGAGGGCGACGCGCTCGTGGTCGAGCTGCCCGAATGGCGGCCGCGTCGGCCCGCGCGCCATCTCGTGCCGTCGTTCAGCGCGGCGTCGCCGGGCGAGGCGGGCTTTCGCTTCGAGCTATCGGTGCGCACCGTGGCGGGCTGGTCGCCGTGGGTGGCGGGCGCGCCCATCGGGCCTCCCGCCTTCGCGCCGCTCGCGACGCGCGCGGACGGGATCGCCGCCGAGATCGACGAGTTCAGCGTGACGCCCGCCGCCGACGCGATGCGGGTGAGGCTGCGTGTCGGCGGAGCGGCGAGGCACGCACTCTTCGACGCGCCTTGGCTCGTGGCGCTCTCCGCGTGGGACGGCGAGCCGCGCGAGCGCGCGGCGACGCCGGCGGGCGCGGGCGCGCGGCTGGCGGTGCCGCGGCTCTCGCAGATGGCGGAGGCCGAGGCGATCCGGATGCGGATCTGCTCACCGGCGAGCGTGGCGATGGTGCTGGGGTACCTCGGCCATCCCGTCGAGGTCGCGGCGCTCGCACACGAGATCTTCCATCCGGGCCTCGACCGTTACGGCGTCTGGCCGGCGGCGGTCCTCGCGGCCGGCCGTCGGGGGGTCGCGGGCTACCTCCTCCGTTTCCCCGACTGGGAGGCCGCGGCGTGGTGCCTCGACCACGGGATGCCCGTGATCGCGTCGGTGCGGTATCGCGCCGGTGAGCTCACGGGCGCCGCGATCCCCGAGACGACGGGGCACCTGCTCGTGCTCACCGGCTGGGAGGGCGGCGAGGTCCTCGTGAACGATCCGGCCGCGGCGCACGCGGGCGAGGTCGGGCGGCGCTACCGGCTCGACGAGCTCCAGCAGGTCTGGCTCGGCCGCGCGGGCGTCGGCTACGTGCTGTTCACGCCGTCCACGTCCCCCACCGACCGCTCTCCACGGCCGTGAGGAACTCGCCGACCGCCTGGTTGAAGAGCAGAGGCTCCTCGATGTTGACGGTGTGGCCGGTCATCGGAACGACGGCGAGGCCGGCGTTCGGGATGTGGCGGCGCATGAACAGCGAAGGCTCGGAGTACAATGCGGGCCTGATGCGGCTCGAGAGCATCCTCTTCGGCGTGGGCCTGGCGGCGGCGCTCACCGGCTGCGGCTCCGTCGACAATCGTGAGTGGATGAAGGTCGACCAGAAGTACACGACGGAGGAATTTCGCCGCGACTACGGCGAGTGCTCGAAGGGCGGCACGCTCGACGACGAGTGCATGAAGCGCCGGGGCTGGGTCGCCGTCGCGCCCGGCAAGGAAGAGAAGCGGCCGCCCGACCCGCTCTCGCAGCCCGCCGGGCGCAGCGGGCGCCGCTAGGGGACCGCCTCCTCGCGCAGCGCCCTCAGGTAGCGGTCGGCGTTGAGCGCCGCGAGACTCTCCGCCACGCGGATGCACTGCGCCACCATCGTGCGGTCGCCGAGCGTGCCGAACGCCTCGGCCGCCTCGAGCACGCCGTTGAGGGAGCCCTGTTGCCGCGCGCGGAAGAGCGCCGTCCAGTACGTCTCGCGCGCCAGCGCCTCCGACGCGTTGGCGCAGCCCGGGATCGCGCCGATGCGGAGCGACGCGGCCGCGAGCCCGCGCCAGCCCGGCGTGCCGAGCGCGGCCGCGTAGGCGTTGCGCCACGCGCGCACCGCCGCCGTCGCGTTCGCCTCCGCCAGGGTCAGGTCCATGGCGCGGATGTACTCCCTCCAGGGGCCGGACGAATCGTTGATGGTCGTTGTCATCGCAAGGGTCCTCCTTGGCTCGTGTCCATATTGGGATACATCAGGCAAGCCAGATACCAGGAAGGACGAGAGGTAAATCACCGACTTGATGGTGGTCAAGCTGGTCAACGCTGGTGGTGGTCAAGGGTTCAACGGCCCGCCGGGGAGACGGCGCTACGGCGCCCGTGAGTGCCTGTCCGTCGCGCTTCAGCAGCCGGCGGATTCGAGCGCGAACGCCTGGGCGGCCGGGGGGGCTACGCCCGTCCCTCGAGCGCGCGCTGACACTGGTCGCGGTGGTTGTCGTCGTGCCACGCCATGAGCGTGACGAAGTCATCCACCGTGATGCGGCCGCGCTGCGGATGGGTGCCGCCGCGCGTCCAGCCATCCGGCGGGAGCTTCTTGAGGTACGCCAGCGACTCCTCGCGCCGCTTCCGGAACGCCGCGAGCGCGGCGTGCACGTCGTTCTTCAGATACTGGCGCTCCTCGGCCCACCGGTCGGGGGTGGGCGACATGAGTTTCAGGTCGTCCATCGCGGCGATCTGCTCGAAGCGCGTCATGAAGAGCTCCTCGGTGTCGCGCAGGTGGCAGATCACTTCCTTCGCCGCCCAGTTCTTCGCATCGGGACGGCGGGCGAGGACGGCCTCGCTCTGACCGCGGATGACGGTCGCCAGCTCGTCGGCGGTGCGCTCGAGTCGCTTCAGGCGCAGGGCGGTGGGCTGCTTGGCGTACTCCTCCATGGTCGGCATGGCATGAATGTACGGCACGCGGGTGGCTTCGCGCCAGCCCGGAGCTGTCCGTCTAGGGGAGCCTGACGGACGCGCCGACGACGGCGACGAGCCGGATCGCGGTGAAGGCGCGGATCACGAGCCAGGCGGGATCGAACTCCCAGCGCCGCACGCTGAACTTCGGCGCGCGCGGGTGGGCGTGGTGGTTGTTGTGGAGACTCTCGCCGCCCGTCAGCCACGAGAGGCTTCGCCAGTTGAACGCCGTGTTCTCGAAGTTCCGGGTGCCGCGCCAGTGGCCGAGCACGTTGATCAGCGGAGCCAGGACCAGGACGTAGAGGACCGCGTGCACGCCGGCCGCGACGAGCCCGGCGAAGGGCCCGAGCAGGAGACACAGCAGCGCGGTGCCCACACCCAGGCCGGCCACGCCGCGGGAGAAGACCAGCCGGTCGAGCCGGTCTTCCTTGATGTCCGGCGCGAACGTCTCGAGCGTCTCCGGGTTCTTGGCTTCGCGGGCGTAGTAATAGGCGTTGAGGAACTGGAGCCGCCAGAAGCCGAGCAGGCGCGGGCTGTGCGGGTCGCCCTCCCGGTCGGTGAACGTGTGATGCTTCCGATGAACCGCCACCCACTCGCGACGTCGCTGCCCGGTGGTCAGCCAGAGGACCGTGCGGAAGCAGACGTCTGCGACGGGGTGGACCGTGAGCGATCGGTGCGCGAGGGCCCGATGCAGGTAGACCGACGTCACGAGGACGGCGGCTTGCGCGAGTCCAACGGCGACCAGCAGCGCGATCGCGGCGTGGGTGGCGGTCAGCAGAGAAGCGCGCTAGACCTTGCGGACGTTCGCAGCCTGCAGCCCCTTCGGGCCGCGGGTGACCTCAAACTCGACCTGATCCCCTTCGGCCAGGCTCTTGAAGCCCTGAGCCTGGACGGCGCTGTAGTGGACGAACACATCCTCGCCGCCCTCCTGGGTGATGAAGCCGAAGCCCTTCGCGTCGTTGAACCACTTCACTTTTCCCGTTGCCATGACTGAAACCTTCCTCTGGGGGTCTATGCCCCTTCTTGCTCCCGCCGTGATGGCGGTGTTGTCCGCCGACATTGACGGACAAACAAAAACGCCGCGCGAACTGGATCTCGCTGCGGCGTGTATCTCGAACTTCGAAACTCGAACTTCGAAACACCAACCAAGCCGACCAGCACCGTCGGTAGGTTGACACGAATCCCCCCGCGGGGTCAATCAAATTCTCACGAGCATCTCCGCGCGGGGTCAGGCGGCCCGGGGAATGCCCTTCCCGGCTTTTACCACGAGCTCGTAGTCCGCGGGAAGCCGCCTCACGACCGTCGGCCAGACGGCCTGGGTCAGCTCCTCGTAGCCCCGGGGCGCATCCAGCACCACGCGGCCCGGATGCCACAGGCCCTCGCGTGTCACCCGCACGGACAGAAGCGACTCCCCGTGCAGCTTGCGGTTGACCGCAGCCCGGATCTCGGCGCCGAGCCGTTCGGCCTGCGACTCCTTCCGATCGATCCATGCCCGCACTCCGAGCGGGAGAAAGATCACCGCGCCGATGAGCGCGATCGCCAGCATCTCCATCATGGCTCTCTCCTCCTCACCGTTGCGACGGGTACGGCGTCGCGGGAGATTCCAGCGAATCCCTCGCGCCGCGGCGCGCATCCCAACTGTGCGGCTAGACTCCAGGCATGATCCGCTTCGGGCGGGAAATCGCAGGCGAGCTTGATCTGGCCGAGCGCCGCGAGTGGCTCTGCACCAACGGCCTCGGCGGCTTCGCCTCGGGTACCGTGGCGGGAACGCTCACCCGGCGCTATCACGGCCTCCTGGTCGCCGCCCTGCGCCCGCCGGTCGGCCGCACGCTGCTGGCCGCCAAGCTCGACGAGACGATCACCTACGATGGCCTCACGACGGCGCTCGGCGCGAACCGCTGGGCTGACGGTACCGTCGAGCCGCAGGGCTTCCGAGCGCTCGAGAGCTTCGTGCTCGAGGGCACCATGCCCGTCTGGACTTATGCGGTGGGCGACGCGCTCCTCGAGAAGCGCGTGTGGATGGAGCAGGGCGCAAACACGACCTACGTGCGGTACCGCCTGCTCCGTGGACGAGCGCCCGCGGCGCTCGCGCTCGAGGCGCTCGTGAACTACCGCGACGCTCACTCGCTCACACGCGCGAACGGCTGGCGGATGATTGTGACCACCGTGACGCACGGGCTCCGCGTCCTGGCGTTCGAGGGTGCACGGCCGCTCGTGATCCTGGCCGAAGGTGCTGCGGCCGAACCCGCCCACACCTGGTACGAGCGCTTCGACCTGCCCCGCGAGCGCGAGCGGGGGCTGGATGCGCGGGAGGATCACCTCCACGCAGGTACGCTCCGCGCCTCGCTCGCGCTGGGCGGTGCGCTCACGGTCGTGCTCTCCGCGGAGGCGTTGCCCTCCCTCGACGGCGCGCAGGCGCGGCGCCGGCGAGAGCGCCACGAGGAGGGGGTGCTCCGGAGCTGGCGGCGCCGCCAGCCCACCGCGCGGCGCTCGCCCGCGTGGCTCGCCCAGCTCGTCCTGGCCGCGGATCAATTCATCTCGACGCGGGCGATCGCGGGCGGGACCGACGGGACGACGATCGTCGCCGGCTATCCCTGGTTCGGCGACTGGGGGCGCGACACGATGATCGCGCTCGCCGGCCTCACGCTCGTGACCGGCCGCGCGAAGCTCGCGCGCCGCATCCTCACGACCTGGGCGCGCTTCGTGGACCACGGGATGCTGCCGAACCGCCTCCCCGACGCCGGCGGCTCCCCCGACTACAACACGGCCGACGCGGCCCTCTGGTACGTCGAGGCGATCCGTGCCTATCACGCGGCGACCAGTGACGACGCGCTTCTGCGGGAGATCTTTCCGCGCCTCGAGGACATCGTGCGCTGTCACCGGGAGGGGACGCGTCACGGGATCGCGGTGGACCCCGGCGACGGCCTGCTCGCGGCGGGAGAGCCCGGGGTCCAGCTCACCTGGATGGACGCGAAGGTCGGTGAGCGGGTCGTGACGCCGCGGACCGGCAAGCCGGTGGAGATCAACGCGCTCTGGTACAACGCTCTCCGCGCGATGGCGGCCTTCGCGCGTCGGCTCCAGAAGCCTGCGGAGCCGTGGGACGCCGCCGCCGCGCTCACGAACGCCGGCTTCGAGAGGTTCTGGAACGAGCGTTCAGGGTGCTGTTACGACGTGCTCGACGGGCCCGACGGCCACGACGATACGCTCCGGCCCAATCAGCTGCTCGCGGTGGCGCTGCCCGAGAGCCCGCTCGCGCGCGAGCGCCAGCGCCGCGTCGTCGACGTGTGCGCGCGCCACCTCCTGACGTCCTATGGTCTCCGCACGCTCGCGCCCGACCATGCCCACTACCAGGGTCGCTACGCCGGCGGCCCGCGGGAGCGGGACATCGCCTACCACCAGGGCACCGTGTGGGCCTGGCTGCTCGGGCCGTTCGCCGTCGCCCACTTCAAGGTCCACGGTGACGCCGAGACCGCGCGCTCATTCCTGATCCCGCTCGCCGACCACCTCGGCGACTACGGCGTCGGGTCCGTGGCGGAGGTCTTCGACGGCGACCCGCCCTTTGCCCCGCGGGGCGCCATCGCCCAGGCATGGTCGGTCGCGGAGGCTCTCAGGGCCTGGCACCAGATCGGCGGCTAGGCGTCGTGGACGACCCGCTCGAAAAGCAGTAAGCTCGCTTTCACCCCGGCCGAGCATGTGTGGAGGACACTGTGGAGCGAGAGCCGCGTTGCATCGCGAGGAGTCGGTGACACCGCCGGGCTGCCGGCTTCCCCGCGATCTCGACGCGAAGGTGCGGGCCGCGCTCGAGGACTGGGCGGATAGCGGGAAGGTGGGCCGGCTCTGGGCGCGGGAC
>Ga0066679_10000166_pt1 | contig 18568 bp, 12 predicted proteins | sample GraSoiAngelo_128_FD_62298 | JGI IMG/M metagenome (GOLD analysis project Ga0066679, IMG submission 62298) | Grasslands soil microbial communities from the Angelo Coastal Reserve, California, USA - 14_0927_12_20cm | ecosystem: Environmental > Terrestrial > Soil > Grasslands | place: USA... | reverse complement strand
TGGAACGAATCGAGCGAGCGCGTGCCATTTACTCTGAGAAGCTTTTCGACCCTGGCTTGGACATTTTTCTCTGCTTCTTGAAACTCCGGAGCACCCGGCGAGGGCCGTTTTCCCATCTGGCCTGCGAGATAATTCGGCAGCGTGTTAGGCAAAACAAAATACCCGTCCGCCAGACCTTGCATAAGCGCGCTGGCTCCAAGCCGGTTGGCGCCGTGATCGGAGAAATTTGCTTCGCCGATCACAAACAAACCGGGCATATTGTTCATCAGGTCGTAATCGACCCAGAGACCACCCATCGTATAATGCACCGCCGGATAAATTCGCATCGGCACTTTGTAGGCGTCTTCACCGGTGATCTTTTCATAGACTTCAAACAAATTTCCGTAGCGTTCCCGAATCCTATCTTCGCCCAGGCGCTTAATTGCATCCGCAAAATCGAGATAGACGCCGCGTCCGCCGGGACCGACGCCGCGGCCTTGATCGCAAACTTCCTTCGCTGCGCGTGATGAGATATCGCGCGGCGCAAGGTTGCCGTAGCTGGGATATTTCCGCTCGAGATAATAATCACGGTCTGGCTCAGGAATTTCGCCTGGCGCTTTTTCGCGATCTTCCTTCCGTTTCGGTACCCAGACGCGTCCGTCGTTCCGCAACGACTCGGACATCAGCGTGAGCTTGGACTGATGTTCACCACTGACCGGGATGCACGTAGGATGAATTTGCGTGAATGATGGATTGGCAAAAAGCGCGCCCCTTTTGTACGCGCGATAAGTGGCTGTGACGTTGCAGCCGCGCGCATTGGTCGAGAGATAAAACACGTTTCCGTATCCGCCGGTGGCGAGTACAACGGCGTCGGCCGCGTGCCTATCGATTTTTCCTGAGCGCAGGTTTCGCGTAACGATTCCCTTTGCCTGTCCATCGACGATCACCAAGTCGAGCATCTCTGTCTGCGGGAACATCTGCACTGTGCCTGCGGCGATTTGACGGCAGAGCGCCTGGTAACAACCCAACAGAAGCTGCTGGCCTGTTTGACCGCGCGCGTAAAAGGTCCGTGAGACCTGCGCGCCACCGAAGGAACGATTCGCCAGATAGCCGCTGTATTCACGCGCAAACGGGACGCCTTGCGCCACGCATTGATCAATAATGTTGTTGGCGATTTCAGCGAGCCGATAAACGTTCGCTTCGCGGGAACGAAAATCGCCGCCCTTGATCGTGTCGTAGAACAACCGGTAAATGCTGTCGCCATCGTTCTGATAATTTTTCGCCGCGTTAATTCCACCCTGTGCTGCAATCGAATGGGCGCGCCTCGGCGAATCCTGAAAACAAAAGCATTTCACTCTATACCCCAGTTCACCCAGAGTGGCCGCAGCCGATCCACCAGCCAGGCCGCTGCCCACCACAATGATCTCAAACTTCCGGCGGTTGTTTGGACTGACTAAGCGCGAATGATCACGATGACTCCGCCATTTTTGAGCAAGCGGCCCGGGGGGAATTTTAGCGTCAAATGTCCCAATCATAGCTGTTGCGCTGGTTTGATGAGGCCAAGCAGGATGGCCACGGGAATGGACGTGTAGCCGACAAAGAGAAGCCACGCCAAGATCCGGCCGGTGAGGGCCAGACGCGGCGTCAGTTTTTTGTCATTCAACCCTAGCGATTGAAAAAAACTCGATGATCCGTGGCTTAAATGGAGCGCTAGCAAAAACAAACCGAGCACGTAAAAGCCCGACACATAATAATTCTGAAATCCGTACACCATCATGGAATACACGTCGTAATGCCCAAGGGGATCAGCCTTCAGCAAGCCAAACCGGCGATCAGTCACGCGCACCGTGAAATGCGCGAGATGATAAATGATAAACGCCAGCACAATCAGACCGCTCATCACCATGTGACGCGACGCGAACGTGGCCTTCACGTATCGTCTGTCGATGTACGGCTCGGGCCGGGCGCGGCGATTCTCAATCGCGAGCAAGATCGTGAAGTAAATGTGAAGAACGACTGTGACGACGAGAAAACCTCGAATCAGCCAAAGAAGCGGACCGAGATCGCGCAGATGTTGCGAATAATCGTTGATCCAATCCGGTCCGATGAAAATCTGCAAATTCCCGAGCAGATGTCCGATCACAAAAAGGATCAGAATGATACCGGTGACCGCAACGATCATTTTTTTCCCAACCGATGAGCGATAAAAAGCCGCTAAAATATTCACGCTACAAACATATCACTGCCGAGGAACGATAGGGGTGGAACGCGTTGTCCTCAACGCGTTGCTAAATCAAATGCGGCTTTGCCGCCAAATTTCAGATTATTGACGGCGCTTGGAGCGTCAAGCTGTAGCCGGGATCGCTGATCGCGGATTGTTCTCGACATCTCGGTGACATTTTTCCAGACTCCGCGCTGTGAAAATGCAAACGACTTCAGCACTTCTTATTACGCTCGCACTCCTCTGCCTCTTTTTGCCGAAGACGCAGGCGGTCAGTCCGCCGCCGGACGGCGGCTATCCCGGTGGCAACACAGCGGAAGGGCAAAACGCCCTTCTTAGCCTTACCACCGGCGGCTTCAACACGGCCGTGGGATTGTTGTCACTCAGGAGCAACATCACAAACAGCTTCAATACAGCCATTGGCGCTGGGACGCTCCTTGCCAACAATGCAGATGAAAATACCGCCATTGGTGCTGGAGCGCTTTTAAGCAACACGACTGGTAATTCGAATACAGCGAATGGAGCGTTCGCACTGTTCAGCAACACCACCGGCAACAGCAACGCGGCAACCGGTGTAAATGCGCTGTTAAACAACACCACCGGTAACTTCAACACGGCCATGGGGGTTACTGCGCTCACCAGCAACACCGTCGGGATCGGCAATACGGCTGTCGGGGCTGAAGCCCTCCTGGCCAACACCGAAGGCGCGTCCGATACCGCGACTGGATTTGACGCTCTCTTCGGCAACACGACCGGAGCACGAAACACTGCCGATGGAGCTGGCGCGCTGTTCGAGAATACGACCGGTAACGACAATGTGGCTGTCGGACGTCGCGCCCTTTTTCACAACATCACCGCATCCGAAAACGCAGCCGTTGGCGAGGAGGCGCTCGACGGCAATATGACCGGTAACGACAACACGGCCATTGGTTTTCAAGCGCTGGCTAACAACACCATTGGCGAGTCCAACACAGCCACCGGAGAGCAAGCGCTTCAGAGCAATACCACTGGCAATAACAACACGGCCGTTGGTACAATCGCGATGCTTGCGAACACCACCGGCATCCAAAACACGGCCGTCGGTCAGCAAGCACTGCAGAGCAACACCACGGGCAACGGCAACATAGCCTTGGGCTTTACCGCTGGCCAATCTACGGCAGGCGATTTCAATATTGACATTGGCAACCTGGGTACTTCGGAGTCCGGGACCATCCGCATCGGCAGAGGAATTCACACACGGACGTTCATCGCTGCTATTCGCGGAGTAACAACCGGAAACAACAACGCTATACCGGTGCTAATCGACTCCACAGGCCAGCTTGGGACGGTAAGTTCGTCGCGCCGATTCAAGAAGGAGATTAAACCGATGGACAGCGCCAGCGAAGCAATACTCGCCCTTAAACCAGTGACGTTTCATTACAAGAGCGACAAAACGAGCAGGCCTGAGTTTGGTTTGATTGCAGAGGAAGTGGCCGAGGTGAGCCCGGAGCTAGTGGTGCGCGACGAGAACGGCGAAATCTACACCGTACGTTATGACGCGGTGAACGCGATGTTGCTCAACGAGTTCCTCAAGGAGCATCGCAAGGTGGGGCAGCTAAAGAAGAACTTTGAGTCCAAGCTTGCGAAGCAGCAAAAACAAATTGAAGCGCTTACTGCGGGCCTGCAGAAAGTGAGCGCCCAGCTTGAGGCGAACAAGAGGCCTGCGCAAGTCGTCGCGAATAATCCGTAAGCGACGATGGGGTGATGCTGTAGCAGGTATCGCTGATGTCGGCCTGCGGAGCGTGTGAGGCCCTGCCGCGATCATTCGCCCTTCGGCCGCGGCGCGACAGGTCAGTCGCGGCTATAGGTCGCGGCGCGGAATAATTTCTTCTCGACAAGGTGAGGCGACTCTTGCAAAGCTCGAAGCTATGAAAACCCAAATCTCATCAGTTCTCGCCGCATTATTACTCCTCTGTTTCGCGTTTATCGGAACTATTGCGCGGGCAGTCAGTCCGGCGCCGGACGGAGGCTATCCCGGCGGCAACACAGCAGAAGGGCAAAACACCCTGCTTAGCCTCTCTACCGGCGGGTTCAATACAGCAGTTGGTTTCCTGTCACTTCGCAGCAACGCTGTCGGCCAGTTGAACACCGGGATCGGCGCCGGGACGCTCCTTGCCAACACATCCGACAGCAATACTGCCATTGGCGCTGGAGCGCTTCTCAGCAACACCACCGGCTCACAAAATGTGGCCGATGGCGCGTTCGCTCTGTTCAGCAACACGACTGCGAGCCAAAACACCGCTACTGGGTTTGAGGCCCTATTCAGCAACACCGAAGGTCACGCGAACACAGCGAATGGATTTGAAGCGCTCTCAAGCAATACGACAGCAGTAGCGAACACTGCCACGGGTTTTCAGGCACTCGCCTTTAATACAACCGGGAGTGTCAATACCGCGACTGGCTCTGGAGCGCTCACGTTCAACACCACTGGCAGCTTCAACACGGCTGATGGTGAGGACGCGCTCCATGACAACATGAACGGGGCCGAGAACACGGCAGTTGGCGAGGAAGCGCTCCTCCACAATGTTGATGCGGTTAACAATACTGCTGTCGGTTTCCAAGCGCTCACGAATAACATCAGCGGCGTCGCGAACACGGCTGTCGGCTTTAGCGCGTTGATTAATAACACTGGCGACTTCAATATTGCATTGGGGAATAACGCCGGCCTTCAACTTACTACGGGCAGTGCCAATATCGATATCGGCAATGGTGGGGTAGCTGGCGAATCCAATACGACACGTATCGGATCAGTCCAGACTAAAACTTTTATCGCTGGCATTCGCGGAGTGACAACAATAAATAATAACGCGATGCCAGTGCTGATTGACTCCGCCGGCCAACTCGGCACCGCCAGTTCTTCGCGCCGGTTCAAGACCGACATTGAACATATAGATAAAGCTAGTGAGTCCATCCTGGCACTTAAACCGGTGAGCTTTCGTTACAAGGTTCACAAGGATACTGCGCCGCAGTTTGGTTTAATCGCTGAGGACGTTGCGGAGGTGAATCCTAATCTTGTGATTTATGATGCGGACGGCAAACCGTACGCCGTCCGCTACGAGGCAGTGAACGCGATGTTGCTCAATGAATTCCTAAAAGCACATCGCAAAATGGAGGAACAGCAGAAAGAAATTGACGAGCTCAGGACGCAATTGAAACGGCAAGCGGCGGTCATTCAAAGAGTGACCGATCGGCTGGAGGTCAGAGCGGCGACAAGTTTGGCTGTCAATTCTGAGCCGTGATTCGTTGAAGCGTTGAAGCGTTAAAGCCGTGACGCCGCTCGGGGGCCGCAGCGCGCGCGGTCTCTGACCAGAACCCGAAGAAAGGAATCTTCCATTTCTCGGCGATTGAGGATATAATTGCGGGCTTAATGGGCAACAGCGAACAATCCCGGACGCTCTCTCAACAAATCCTTGGATTCGAGGAGGAGTCTTCGACAGCGGTGGTCGAGCGCGGTGGCACACGTGCCCCCCTCAGGCGGACTGGTCTGTGGTCGCATTTTCTCAACCATGAATGGTCCTCTGCACTGCTGTATCTTTTTCTTGATGTAGTGAGCTGGCTCGCAATCTACCGAATTGCAGGTTGGTTTAGGTACGACGCATTTTATGCTACGCCGTTTCAGTTCTTTATCATCAACCTCATTCAGCTCGGCGTCATTGTGACGGCGCTTTATTTTGTCGGCGGCTACGATCGCACTGTCGAGAAGCTGACTCTTGGTTATGCGGCCGAGCACGTCCTTGCCATCATTGCCGCGGCCGTGGTTAGCGCGATGCTGATTTATTCCGCAGCGACATTCGATCAGACAATGAAACCAAGCCGCGGTGTGCTCCTCTTGAGCTTCGCAATCTTTTTGCCCACGTCACTGGCTTACCGTCGGTGGATCAGGCAATACGTGGTTGCCAGCAGCGCGAGCCGATCGTTTCTCGTGATTGGCGGCGGCGCCACGGCGGCGTGTTTTTACGAGGCCTACAGAAACTCACCAAACGGACAGCAGCTTGAGTTTGTGGATGTGGATGAGCAGCGGGTGGGCCTGCCAATCGCCGGTGAAGGATCGCCGATTGTGCAAGGGAACCTCGCGGCCAAGTTGGATAATCTCGGCAAGCGTTATAGCGGCCTCATTCTCGCTGAGAGAGCGAGCTCGCTCAGCACGCACTTGCTGGAGCGACTTGTGCGCGCGCAATTTCAGGAGACGCGCGTTTACACGCTCGAATCATTTTACGAAACGCAGTGGCGTTATCTGCCGCTGGGCATCATCGATCCGTTTTGGCCACTCCAGAGTGGTTTTCAACTGGCTCGCACCTCTCCCTACCATTACCTCAAGCGGCTCTTCGATGTCGTTGCCTCGGCGATAGCACTGATCATTTGCGCTCCGCTCTTTGTGCTTGTCGCTCTGGTCATCTGGATGCAGGACGGCAGTCCGGTTCTTTTCCGACAGGAACGAGTCGGGCGCGACGGAAGACGGTTCATTCTTTTCAAATTCCGGACAATGCGACGCTCCGATGAAGCGGACGAGGACATTTACACGCGAGAAGGCGATCGTCGTGTAACGTCCATGGGGCGTCGGCTTCGGAAACTTCGGCTTGATGAGCTGCCGCAACTTTGGAATGCCCTCAAAGGCGACATCAGCCTGATTGGTCCGCGTCCGGAGTGGAGCAAGTGCGCCGAACGTTATGAGCAAACCATCCCGTTTTATCATTTTCGGCACCTGGTCAAACCGGGGATCACCGGGTGGGCGCAGGTAAATTATCCCTACGGCGAGAGCGACGAGGACGCGGTCGAGAAACTGAAATACGATCTGTATTATATCCGGCATTATTCGCTGAAGCTCGATGCGATGATCGTATTGAAAACGTTGTACACCATGCTGTTTGGCAAAGGGCGGTGAGGGTAGGCTAGTGGTCAGTGATCGGTGGATACAACGTCTGACTTCTGACGCGTGACATGTGATCTCTTATATCTTCCGCGCCGCATCTCGCTGGATTTTTTTTGCCGCACTTGTCTACGCTCCGTGGGCATACGGTGCGACAACACCGACAAGCATCCGAACAACCAACTGGGTATTGCTGACTGCGCTTGGTCTTTGGTCCGCCGAGTTGCTCATTAGTTGGCGGAGACCGCAGCTTCCGCGGCTTCTACTTTTTTTAACAGGGGCTTTGATCTGTGTCGGCGGCTGGATGTTCTTCAACGCGAAGTCCATCTACGACTCGGATTTTTTTCTTTTTGTGCCGCTACACAACTTGGCGCCGCCTTTGGCTGGCTCCGTCGATTATGCGATCAGCGCTGCGTGGATGATTCGCGGCGCGTTGCTGCTGGGGACGATGTTGTTCGTCTCGGATCTCTCTCAGAGCAACCGATGGTTGCTTCGGTTGTGGTATGTGATCGGTCTGGTCGCCGGCTCGATCGCGCTTCTCGGTTTGCTCCAGAAAGCCACTGGCGCGCAGATGATTTTCTGGCAGCCGCCACCGCCGCCGGAGCTTTGGGTGAGCACTTTTTTTGCAAGCTATTATTACCACGGCAATGCTGGTGCGTTCTTGAACCTGGTCTGGCCATTGAGTGCCGGTCTTGTTATCCGGGCCTTCACCAACCGATTTAATCCCGGCATGCGCGCAATGTGGGTAAGTCTCTTTATCCTAACGATTGCCGGCGTGCTGGCGAATACATCTCGTATGGCTCAGTTGGTAGCGGCCATATTACTGGTTGCCATCTGCGTGCAATTTGGACCCACGCTTTTGCGAAGGCTGTCCGGTACCAAGAAAAGCGTGGCCTCGGCGGGCGCTCTTGCGATTCTCTTGGCGCTGATCGCGCTTGCTCAGGCGATTCATTTAGAGCAACCGCTGAACCGCTGGCAGGCGGAGAGCCAACGGATTCACGGTGATGCGCGCTGGCGAGCTTCCCGTGTGGCAATGGGCGCGCTGCCCGACGCGGGGCTGTTTGGGTTTGGGCCAGGGACGTTTCGTGTTGTATTTCCAACGTACAACATCGGAGCGGCTAACCAGGCGCCGGGTAAGTGGAGATTTTTGCACGACGACTACTTACAGACCCTGCTGGAATGGGGCTGGCTCGGAAGCAGCCTGTGGGCGTTGGTCTTTTTCGGAGGAATCACAGTCGGGATTCGCAGCTATAACAAGCACGCCAGGCGAGACTGGACGCCGCGACGACGCGTGCTGCAACCCTTGGTGATGATTGCACTGTTAGGAGTGGCGTTGCACGCGCTGGTAGATTTTCCCCTTCAGATCGAATCGATCCAGCTATACGTGGCAACTTATTTAGGCCTTTGCTGGGGAAGCACTCTGTGGCAGGAGCGGCGGGTTAGCAGCCAAAGCGCACAATTTGGTCGTGAGAATCAGAGCTCCAAGACCAACTGACGTGATCGCTCGCGATAACGAGCCGTTTCAACCCCCCGATTTCGTAAGTCAACCTCCGAGTGCTGTTACCTCTATCTGCGGGAGAGACGCGTGCGGTTGTAAACTTTTAGGAGAATCACGCTCCTGAGCGTTGACCATCGATCTTCGCCTAGGCCCCGTTATCTTCATTGTGAGGTTTCAACTCGCTACCATAGCTGCGGTGATAGCTGCGAGAATATGCTCCTTCGTCTTTGCCGTAACCGTGCGAAGCGTAATAGTAATAATACCCAACGCCACGGCCCCGCCGCAATCGGTTCAATACGAGACCAGCCGGGCGAATTCCTGACTTTGCCAGCAGGGTAATTGCGCGGCGGACTGCCGGACGCGGTGTCTTTGCCGCTCGAATAACGATGCACACCGTCTGAACGTGTGGAGTCATCAGCAGAGTGTCGCTGACGGCGAGGATCGGTGCACTATCGATGACCACGCGGTCAAAAAGCTTTGCAGCCTCATTAATTAGCTGGCCAAAGAATGGGCCCGCGAGAATCTCGGCCGGATTCGGCGCGCGTCGTCCACCAGCAAGGACGAAGAGCTGACCGCCCGTCGCGGTGAGAATGTTGCCAGTCACTGCAATGTTCTCATCGACGAATTGAAACTCTCCTGCGGGAATCTCGCGCGCTGCCGATGCTATGTCGGCTTCACCCACCAGACAATCCGTCACTCCGGGCGCGGTATTTTCCTCTGAATCATTTTTGATGTTGGCCTCCGGGAAGCGGAAAATCTTGTGCATGTTTGGGCGGCGCAAGTCGCCGTCGATGAGAAGGACACGGTAGCCCTGCTGGGCCAGTGCCAGCGAATAATTGGCGCTAGTGAAACTCTTTCCTTCGTTAGGTACCGCGCTGGTAAATAGCGAAACCTTGCGCTCGGCTTCTGGCCCCAAAAGAGAGAGCGCAGCACGCAAATTGCGGAACGCTTCGGCGGCGGGGCTTTGAGGCGTTTCCACCACCACGCGGTAATTCGAACTTCCAAAGGCTTTGCTCCGCCATTTTATCCGGCTGACGGGGCCTTCATCGGTAGTGTCGGGAACAGCTGCAAAAACAGGCAGTCCCAGTGTAGTTTCTGCCTGGTCCACAGTTTTAATCGAGCGATCCAGCGCATCGGCGCCAAAAACAAAGGCTAGTCCGACAGCGAGGCCTGCAAGCAAACCCAAAGCCATCGTTCTTGTAGGGCGGGGACTAACAGGTGAGTTCGGAAGCGGTGAATGCTCAATCACACTCACTGCATTGGTCTTTACGTCTTTTGTTAAACTGGTCTCTTTAATCTGGCGAAGGACGCTTTCGTAGAGTGCACGATCGGTTTCGGCTTGCCGGGCCAACTCCTGATAACCGATCGCTGTGCGGTTGAGATTGACGGCGACGCCCTGCTGGTCTTGCAACGCTTGTTGCAGGCTGACTTCTGTGGCCTTGTTCTGTTCGATGGCATTACGCAGGATTGCAGGCTGGGCCATGACGGCTTGCCGGAGCTTCTCTTTGGCCTGAGCCAGCGAAGCGCGTGCGGCAATCATTCTGGGATGTTTGTCCTTGTATCGTAGTGCGTAAGTCGTGATCCCCGCTTCCATTCTTGTAACCTCGCGTCGAGCTTCTGTTACCAGTCCGGCCGCGGAGATACTCGGGATCGCAAGCAACGCGTCGATGTTGTCGCCAACCTGGTCAATTTGCTGGAGCTCGCCTTCCAGGCGAATTCGATCGGCCTTGGCGGCCGTCAGCTTGTTGTTTAGCTCTTGCAGTTTGTCCTCGACCAAACCGCCCCTAGGCGCGCCAGCGCCAGCGCCAGATCCCTGCTGTGAGCCCGTCGCTGCTGTGCCACCACCAAGTTGCAACGCATCCGGGTTTTTCGCCTTGTATTCGGCGACGGCCGCCTCACTTTTTTGCAGGTTCCTCTTCAATCGTTCTTCCTCTTCCAGCAAATAACGCAACGCCTCCTCGCTAAGCGAAGCGCGTCGCTCGATCGAGTTGCGGATGTACTCCCGCCCGATGCCCTCGGCCAGGCGCTGTGCCATGGCCGGATCACGGTGCGTCACGTACAAATCGATCAGGCGCGTCCCGCGGCGGATCGCCGGCTTCACCATGCCGGCCATTGCTCGACCCAATGCTTCTTCGAGTGGCGTAAATGTCGTAACGCCACCAGCGTTCTGAGTCTTATTGCCAGCCGGCGACGGATCGGCGCGCTGCGTCGGGCTGGAGGCCTTATCCGTGACGACACTCTGGCCCAGAAGCGCGCGTCCACCGTCTTCCGCCAGGCTTTCGGAGCGTACGACTCGGGAAAGAAGGGTTTGGTTAGTCAGATTTTGCTCGATGGTTCGCAGCGCCTCCTGGCTGGCGAGAAACATGGAGCGCATGCGCGTGGTGGAATCGTCCGTGGCGAGAACGCTCGGTTCCTGAAACTCCACTTCGAGAACTGTATGTCCCTGGTAAAGCTTCGGCGTCCGCGCGAGGTAACCCAGCGCAAGAAACAGGCCAGCCAGAACACAGATCGCGACGATCCAAATGCCCTCGACGAAAGAATGCCAGAAGCGCCGAAAATCGACTCTCTGTAGTCCCTCGGCGTATTGCCCGGCCAGAGGCGCGACCGGTTTCTCTGAATTTGAGGGACCGGTCGTTCCGGTAACGGATTGCGCAGGATCAATCACGGCAAAATATCGGCTGGAAGCATACACCAAGAAGTGCGCTCGAAAAGGCGAAGGCGCAAAAACTTTTCAGTTAAAAAATGCTTTCCCCGACGGTGATGGTATCGCCTGGCTCGACGAGAAAACCTCCGCCGCTTCCCCTGGTGAAGCGCTTTGCATTGACCTTGAAAACCTGGTCGCCACTCCCATTATGTCGTCGCACGGTGATTCGTTCTGGCGCAGCGATGCGCGTATATCCGCCGGCCAAGGCGACCGCTTCCAATAGATCGATACCGCCCGGACTGCTCTCGGGCATTTCGTAGCTACCGGGCCGATTTACCTGGCCCAAAATCGAGAAACGCCGCTTCGCGTAGCTGAGGAGCATCACATTGACTCTTGGGTTTACAAGGTAATCGCGGCCGTACAAGTCTGTGAGTTTTGAAGCTGCCTGGGTCAGGGTCAGTCCCGCTAGATGGATCGAGCCCAGCAATGGGACGCTCAAGTTGCCTTCGGGGTTCAATCTTCCGTTTGTGCGCAGGTCATCTTCGCCGAAAATCTCGACCGACACCTGGTCGTTCGGGCTCAAAATGTAACCAGCCGGTGCGCTGGCGCCGATGCTTGATGGAGCCGCCGAAACGGCTCCTGGCGATGTCGAGATGCCGGCCGGTTGCGACGCCGTCCCCGGCATTATTTGAGCTAACAGGAACTCTGGGACCAACGCCAGCACGAGCGCAATCGCCAACCACCCTCCCGATGTCCCAGCTCGCAAACGATTTAAACCCCAGCTAAAACCTGAGCGTAGCCCTAACGCCCACCTGATTGTCATAGAAACTGAAGAAATCGACTGAGCTGACGTCCTGGCGGTGCAGGTAATAGACTCCGGTGCTCAGCCACCTAGTAATCAGCACGTCAACCGACGGTTCGATAAACCAGTAATCATCATCCCTCGGCGCACTGACGTTCCGGGCAGTGGCGAAATAGTCCGAGTTTTCATAGCCGCCGCCGAACCCGAAATAAACGCGCGAAAATAAACGCTGCTGAAATCGGCCCACAATGTATGTGGTCGCAAAATCCTGGTTAGCAAGGAACCCGGAATTGTAAATCCGCCGGCCGGCCGCCAGCGTGAAAGTGGTGCCGTCGAAGGGATGATGAGTTAACCCAACTTCAAACACCGGTGTGGTGTGGTCACCCCGGTCGTTGTCGAACTGGCGGAACTCAACCCCACCCGAAGCATACAAGTTGAATTTGCTCGTCACCTCATAATTAATCCGCGCGTTCACCTGCTCGAAAGTTTGGTTGGGAGTTGGGTCGTCCACCCAATCGTATCCGAAGGTGCCGCCCACTCCCACCGATACCTTTGGCAGCCAATTGTAGTAAATATAAAGGCCGCCCGAAAGGGTGTAGGAACTAATGTGATTGGGATAGAAGAAGATCGAAGAATCACCCTCGCCCTGCAGATATACTTTCCCAGTCAGATCATACTGTGCTCTTAAACGCGTGTTGAAGATGTTCACCCGCGTGGGCCCGCTCGCATCGGTGTTTGCCCATAGCCCTGTCGTATCGACGATGCTGTTGAGGTTCGCCGACTCGAGTAGCGCGATGTCCTCGAAGAGGCTCAAGCGCAACCGGCCAGAGTTATATCCCCCCTCAAGGTGAATCAGCTGGTTAAATGCGTCTTCGTCCGAGTGGTCGACGAACAAAATGGCGCTGGGCATGTAATCCAACCGGAGATAGCTGCTGCTGCGTCCCTCGATGTCACCGAAGCCAATGGTGATCTCCGGCTCAATCGCGAAGTAATAATCGGAGACTCGGTTTGTGTGGCTGATGAAGATGTTATCATCCCAGACACCTCGCACTGTCAGCTGCAGATGGTAGTGAAAGCGACGCGATTCCCCTGAGGGAATCGCGTCGCCTACGAATACGTTCTTGTTGTCTACAGAGCCGTAAGGACCTGCCGCTCTCGGCGGCGGAATAGCGTTTGTTTGCGCCGCGGTGTAGTTCGTTGAAGAAGACCACGGGTCGGTTGAAGACGGAAAGGCCTCCTCGGAGGAAGGCACCGACGGCGCTGAAGAAGGCAAAGGCTCCGGCGCTATGGAGGGTAACGATTGAGATGAAGCGGACAGTGGCTCCGCTGACGTGGAGGGCAGCGATTCCGCTGGAGAGGACGGCTCCGCCAAAGAGGGTAGGACGTCCGGCTCAACTGACTCCTGTGCTTGCGACACAAGAACAGCCGCAAGGAAGATTCCTGCAACAAATGCAAGGGTTAGCCGGCCAACAGGGCGGCTAATCTCCCCGGCAGATTCTATTGAAATGCGGAGTGGAAATGAAGCGAAACGGCGAATGGTTAAGGCAAAACCGGAGCGCATGGCCGCGAGACTAGAGTTGCGCCACAAGCGCGTCAATCAAAAAATCTTAGTAAAATCACCAAACGAAAAACCGCGGTTCTTCCACGTTTTGGTGCCGATGATGCCTTGGAGAGATCAGCATTTTGCGGCGAAACTTGCGTTGCGATTGGTCGCGTAAGACGTTTAAGGATTCACCGAGCGACCGATCTAATCCTATAACGGCATGTCAGAACACGAAAAGACGCTGACGATTAACGAGATTTATCATTCGATTCAAGGCGAGAGTACCTGGGTGGGATCGCCGTGCGTCTTCTTGCGGCTGACCTTCTGCGATCTTCGCTGCAACTATTGCGATACAGAGTACGCATTTTACGAAGGGAAAAAGCAAACATTGAAAGAGATTGTCGAAGCGGTAGCGGCGTTTCGCTGTCCGCTGGTCGAAATCACCGGCGGCGAGCCTTTGTTGCAGAAGAACGTGCTGCCGTTGATGTCGATCTTGTGCGATGCAGCACACACAGTCCTGCTCGAAACCAGCGGAGCACACGATATCTCGAAAGTCGATCCGCGCGTCCATCGGATCATGGATTTAAAAACGCCGGGCAGCGGCGAAGTGGAAAAGAATCTTTGGTCGAACATCGACCATCTCACACCGGGCGATGAAGTGAAATTCGTAATGGGATCACGCAAAGATTACGAATGGTCACGCGATAAGGTGGAGCGTTACGATCTTCCTTCGCGTTGTCATGCCGTGCTGTTCTCACCGATTTTCGGCAGGATCGATCCTCGCCAAATTGTTGAATGGATTTTGACGGACAAACTCAATGTTCGGTTTCAACTTCAGATGCACAAATTCATCTGGAGCCCGACGCAGCGCGGAGTCTAATCGATGCGCGCACGACCTCTGCTGTCATCCTGAGTCGCGAAGACGACGAAGGATCTCGCATTGGGTGATCGGTCACGCAAAGTAGCGCAGTGATCTTCCGAGTTTATGGGAGGTCCCCCACCTCGTTGGGGATGACAAACAAGGAGAATTGAGGGGCGAGCTCCCGCGAGACCCTTCGCGCATTTTGCAAATTTGCATGGCGTGGCAGGAGCTCCGCCCTCCATTGGATGACAACGGACTTAAAGCGATGCTATTCTCTTAATCGTGAGAGCACGCCTGACGAAAGATTTCACTTTCGAAGCAGCGCAGACGTTGCCCAATGTGCCGGAGGGACACAAATGCCGCGGGTTACATGGGCACAGTTTCAAGGTCGAAGTTTCAATCGAAGGTGATGTCGATCCGAAAGCCGGCTGGGTTTACGACCACGCGGAGATCAGCGCCGCGATGAAACCGCTGCTGAAAATGCTGGACCACAAGTATCTCAACGACATCGAAGGCTTGGAGAATCCCACGATTGAAAACATGGCAGAATGGTTGTGGAAGAAGTTGGAATCTCAGTGTCCCGGCCTCTGCGAGATTGTCGTGCACGAAACACCAACCGCACGCTGCGTTTATCGCGGCGAATAGTCCGGAAGGAATGATCGCGAACGCATTTGGGCTTGAGTACAGCTTCTGTTGCCCAGCTTTGCCGGGGCGCTTGCTTACAACTCGATGGCGTAGCGCTTCATCTTGTTGTAGAGGGTGGGACGCTGGATGCCGAGAAGTTCGGCGGCCTTTTTCTTGTTGCCGCGGCATTCTGCGAGCGCCTGGAGAATGGCGGTCCGCTCGACGTCGTCGAGAGTTTGTACGCCGCTGCGCGGTAACGCGCTGAGCTCGGCCTGCTGCAGCACGGGGGGCAACTGTATTTCTGACGGGAGTTCTTTCACGCCGATCATGCCCTGGCGTGCCAACACGACCGCGTATTCAATTGCGTTTTGCAATTCGCGAACATTTCCCGGCCACGAGTAATCAAGCAGCTTTTGAAACGCGTCCGGCAAAATCTCCGGCTCCGATTTACCTAGTTGTTGCGAAAATTGTCTCTCGAATTGTGCAATCAGCGGCGGGATGTCCTCTTTACGTTTCCGAAGCGGCGGCACTTCAATTTGAAAAGTGTTTAGCCGGTAGTACAAATCGGAGCGCAGCCGGTTCTCCGCGAACGCCTGCGCAATCGGCCGATTGGTCGAAGCAATCGCGCGGAAGTCTGCCTTCATGATTTGTGTGCTGCCAAGAGGCCGAAACTCGCGCTCTTGGAGCACCCGCAAAAAGCGCGTCTGCAAATCCGCCGGCATGTCGGATATTTCGTCGAGGAAAAGCGTGCCGCTGTCAGCCGCTGCTATCATTCCAGGAAAATCGTGCATCGCTCCGGTGAACGCACCTTTCACATAACCGAAAAGTTCTCCCTCAATCATTGTTTGGGGGAAGGCTGCACAATTGAGCTTGACCATAGGTTGTCCCGCGCGCCGGCTCCGCGCGTGGATCGCGTTCGCAATCACTTCTTTGCCCACACCGCTTTCGCCAACGATCAGAACGTTGGCATCCGAGGGCGCCATCGCATCGATCAACTCCTCGATTTCCTGCATCGGTTTGCTCTTAAAAATGGGCGTCGGCCGCGCCTCCGCGATCTCCAGACGCTTTTCGAGTTGCTCGGTTTTTACCCGGAGTTCTTCCGCTTCTCGCAAAAGGAACTGTTTTTCCAATGCCTTCTCCACCAGGCTGAGCAGTTCTTCGGGCGCATACGGCTTGCTAATGAAATGGTAGGCGCCGCGTTTGATCGATTCGATGGCGTTGTGCAACGAGTCGTGCGCTGTCAGGATAATCACCTGTACTTTGGGTAGCTCGCTCTTAATGCGCTCAAGCATCTCTAATCCATCGGCGTCGGGCAGTCGGAGATCGAGCAATACGAGCGTTGGCGATTTTGATTTTAGCAATTTGAGTCCTTGTGCGGCGGTGGGCGCCGCGTCCACTTGATAACCGTGCCGCTTCAGCAGCGCCTCGAGCGTCATCAGCACGGGCCGCTCGTCATCGATGATCAGGACACGATGGTTTTCTGTTTTCATTGATTTGCACTGCTCGTACTACGCACGACCAGTGGACTCCAGTTGCTTAAACGGTGAGAAATGACCAACGTTTCAAGTCTCTTCCGCGGACTTGGCTGATACGGGAAGACAAAGCGTCGTAATGAGCGCTGAAACGTTCGAATCATAACGTGCATGCAGTTCGCCGCCGTGGGCCTCTACGATAGCGCGAACGCGATGCAGCCCAAGCCCATAATGGCGTTGGCTGATTTTCCGAAGCGGTTCGCGCCCCCAATCTTGGGTGGGCAAGTCAAAACGAGCCTTTGGTTCATGCAGGGTGAAGAGGAACTCGTTGTCATCGATTTTGGTTTTCGCGATGAGCGGACCTTTGCCGCGATCATGCCGAAGGGCATTGGCGAAAAGCTCGGTAAATGCTTCCAGCAAATATTGAGGATCAACATTCAGCATCGCATCGCCGAGCTGCCCCTCCCAACTGATTTCGCTGCTGTCCTTTGGGAAATCGTGCTCGATCTGCGCGCGCAAATCTTCGACAAAATCGGCAGCCCTGTAAGGGATCAGGTTGGGTGTGACCTCGTCGACTGCTCTGGCAAGCCATTGCAAAGTCGAAGCCAGACCTGCAACCATTTCACGCAAGCGTTTTGTCTCGCCTTTGAGTTCTTCATTTGTTTCCAGCTCACTGATGTAAGCAGATTGCAATTGGATCGCATTTAAATCATTGCGCAGATCGTGACTGAGTTGCCGGATAAAGAGGGCTGTGTCACTCCACGGGACGCTCCGGGAATCATTTCTCTCCTGCGGAGCCTTGTTTGGCATAACCCAGAGCGTTTACACCTCGTCGCCGAGCGAAAAGCGATCATCCACAGTTGCCTCGCCCGGCACGAGCTTGATCTGCGGATCGTTGCTTGCCAGATGTCGCAGCATGTGAAACACGTCTTCGGGATCCGCGTCGATGGAGCGCGCAATTTCTTCGGCGGTCTTTTCCCGATCGGTAGCGAGTTTCTCAGTCACCTGTTTTTGAAGCTGCAACAGTCTGGTCGCTGCTTTTTTTCCAGCCTCAACGCCGGGTTGATCGTAGGCATTGATGTGAACCAGCGAGCCGTAAAAGCCCACTGCACGCTCGTACAGCGCGATCAATGCTCCGAGATTAAACGCGTTCATCTCGGGAATGCTAATCGTGATTGATTCGCGCCCACTTTCGTAGAGCGCGCTTCGCGTCCCGCGCAAAAACCCCTGAAGATAATCGCCGCTTGTGATGCCGTCCTCAACTTCGAACCGCTTATCGCGCCGATCTTTGCGCACTTCGATGAACGTGACGAAAAAATTCAAGACGCCGTCGCGCAACTGTTGAACATAAGCGTGCTGATCGGTCGAGCCTTTGTTGCCGTAAACAGCAATACCCTGGTGCACAGTCTTGCCATCGAGGTCCTTTTCTTTGCCTAATGACTCCATCACGAGCTGCTGGAGATACTTGGCGAACAGTGCCAGCCGGTCCTTGTATGGAATGATCACCATGTCTTTGTCGCCCTTGCCATTGCCGGCGTAGTACCACATGAGCGCGAGGAGCATTGCCGCATTTTGTGTCACATCAGGTATGCGGGTCCGCTCGTCCATGGCCGCAGCACCAGCGAGAAAATTATCAATGTCGAAACCTTCCAGCGCCATCGGGAGAAGCCCAACCGCGCTCATCACCGAGGTGCGCCCGCCGATCCAATCGTACATCGGAAATCGAGCGAGCCATTTGTTCTCTTCGGCATATTTGTCTAAATCGCTTCCCGCGCCGGTGACGGCCACTGCGTGCTTGTTGAACGGTAGCTGTTTGTCCTTGAATCGTGCTTCGGTCTCGAGCATTCCATTTCGTGTTTCCTTCGTCCCGCCGGATTTGGAAATTACGATGACAAGCGTTTGTGAGAGCAGATCGTCCATTCTCTCAAAAACGCGATCGAATCCGTCCGGGTCCGTATTATCGAAGAAAAAAATGTTCATGGGATCATGCGCCGAGCCGAGCGCGTCTGCCACCAAT
>Ga0066679_10000164_pt1 | contig 18633 bp, 16 predicted proteins | sample GraSoiAngelo_128_FD_62298 | JGI IMG/M metagenome (GOLD analysis project Ga0066679, IMG submission 62298) | Grasslands soil microbial communities from the Angelo Coastal Reserve, California, USA - 14_0927_12_20cm | ecosystem: Environmental > Terrestrial > Soil > Grasslands | place: USA... | reverse complement strand
ACGTTGTAGCTTCTTTCGAAGGAATTCTTTCCCGCTTCAGGCCCCGGCTCGAAATCTTTGATGGCTTTCTGCGTCATGGCGAGAACCTTGCGGTTAAAGCTCGCCGCGCCCGGGTTCAACGTGCCGCCATCGGCGGTGAGTTGCGGATAAGAGACTTTGACGCCGGCCCTGCGATTCGCGATTGTCTTCGGCACTACTTTCAAATTAGCGGATCCAATGTTCTGCTCTACGAGGGTAACGTAAGCTTCGCGCGTTCCGTCAGGCTTGGACCACATACAGTCGGGTTCATCTGCGCCCAATTGTTTACACACAAACTTACCCGTAGGCTTTCCCTTATCATCGAATTCGGCCAAATTAAGTTTGCCTTGAACGTCGAGAGATCCGGTTAACTTAATATCTTCACCGACGGTGTCATATGAGTACGCGCCGCTGACGTTCGTGCCCTGAACATTCAGACGCATCTGAAAGTTACTTCCGCCAACCGAGCCGCGGTAAACTTTCGCACCCGCCGCCGTCTGGCCCATTAACATTGCGGTCGCGCCCACCAGAACTCCGAGCGCCCAAACAAATCTTGTCTTTCCAAGTATCATTGATTTTCATTCCCCTGTTCACTACCTCGAACCTAAAATCCATGTGTTTCCAGCTGACTTCGTTACAGTTCAGCATCGGCCTCGATTTCGATCAGCATTCGCGGATCAATTAAAGCTTTGATTTCGACCATTGTAGTCGCCGGCAAAATTTCTCGAAAAGACTCTCCATGCGCGCGGCCATATTCTTCCCAGCGAGATATGTCAGTCACGAACATGCGCGTGCGTACGACGTGCTCGAGGCCTGCGCCGAGTCGATTCAATGCTTTCTCGATATTTCGGAGGCATTGCTTCGCTTGTTCGTAAGCGTCACCGAGTCCAACTATCTCCCCGTCATCGCCGGTGGCCGTCGTGCCGGTAACATAAATTCGGTTCCCGACTCTCATCGCGCGCGAGTAGCCCACGATTGATTCCCATCTGGCGCCGGAAGAGATGCGTTCGCGTGGCATCATTCCTTATTTCGTTCCTCAGTAAGAATCGTAGTGAGTTCTGGAATTAGTTCCGGGGCTTTGTTGGCTGCCACATCCCAAACGATCTCATAGTCGACCCCAAAATAGCTGTGAATCAATCTATCTCTCATTCCGGCCATATCGCGCCAAGGAATTAGCGGGTATCGCTGACGTATCGATTCAGGTATTTGCTTCGTCGCCTCGCCATTGATTTCAACACTGCGGACGAAGGATCGCTGCAGGGTTTCATCACGGAGAAACGACTCAAGGTCGGTTTCTCGCACCTTCCTGGTAAGGTACTTCAGCTCATCAAGAATGTGCTCAAGAAATTCAGCTACGACTCGAGGCATATTCAACTTCACGCAAGATATGCGGGCCGATGTGCGGACTCAATGACTCTGGGGTTAGTATCTCCACGCGTCGCCCAATTTGTTTTTCAAGGAAATCGGCCAAGTGCATGAAGTTATCAAATGACTTTTTGCCACTTTCGAACTCGACGAGAATATCAACGTCACTCCGGTTGCTCTGCCGACCACTGACAAACGAACCGAAGAGACCCCAACGCCTCACTCCGAAGCTCTTGAGTTCCTCTTCATGCTTAGCCAATTGTGCAAATATGTCAGACTTGCGCTCAATCATCGGTTTCACCTCAGGTTGACATCACTCGGCCACCAGCTGCCCGTAACTCTCCGGCCGGCGATCGCGGAAGAACTGCCAGGTGTTGCGAACTTCACGAATCATGTCGAGATCAAGATCGGCAACGACCAGCGCGTCCTCATCGCGCGGCCCCTGAGCAACGATTTGACCGCGCGGATCGCAGAAGTAACTTTGGCCATAGAATTCGCCGATGTCCCAGGGCATTTCGTGGCCGACCCGGTTTATCGCGCCGACGAAATAACCATTCGCGACGGCGTGGGCCGGCTGTTCCAGCTTCCAAAGATATTCCGACAATCCCGCCACCGTTGCCGAGGGGTTGAAAACAATCTCTGCGCCGTTCAATCCCAACGCGCGCGCGCCTTCGGGAAAATGCCGGTCATAGCAAATGTAGACGCCGATGCGCGCGTACGCCGTATCGAACGCCGGAAAGCCGAGATTGCCCGGCTTAAAATAAAACTTTTCCCAGAAGCCCGGATTGACGTGCGGAATGTGATGCTTGCGATACTTGCCGAGATAGGTCCCATCCGCGTCGATCACGGCCGCGGTGTTGTAGTAGACGCCCGTGATTTCTTCTTCGTAAATCGGCACGACGATCACCATGTTGTGTTTTTTCGCCGTCTCCTGCATCAGCTTCGTGGTTGGGCCATCGGGGATTTTCTCGACCGCTTCGTACCAACGCACCTGCTGCTCGGCGCAAAAGTAAGGCGTAGTGAAAACTTCCTGCATGCAGAGAATCTGCACGCCTTGTTTCGCCGCATCCTCAATCATCGAAAGATGCTTTTCAATGTTGGCGCGTTTGATTTCATCGATACTGACATCGGTTGGACCGGCGTGCTTCGCTTGAATCAATCCACATTTAACTGTTCGTGCCATAAAAGCTCCTCATGTTAGTGATCAGAGCAGGTTGGATCACAATGCCTGCCTGAGTCCCGTAGGGACGAAATATTTATAGTTTGCGATTTCGCATTTTGATTTCAAGCTCGATCAGGAGCGAACCATCGCTCCTGATCGAGCTTGTTCCTTAAGAGCCGTCGACTGCTATAAACATTTGGCTCCTACGAAGCCCGAATACGACGTTCCCCATTTAGCTTGAACTCGCGGCCTTAGGCGGCGCAATTCTCATCAGGATCAAGTACACCACAGCGGCGACTCCGAATCCGACGAACCATGCATAGCTGTAGAGTCTGTCGAATAACCAAATGGACATTCCCAACTTATGCGATATTGGTCCACTCCATGCCAGCGCACAGCCCAAGAGAGTAGCAGCGACCGCGCGCACGTTCCAACCGCCGAAATATTTGTAGTTGCCGCGCGCGCGATAAAGATCGCCCAGCGCCAGGTTCTTACGACGCACTAACCAATAGTCCGCTATTAGCACACCGGCGATCGAGCCGAGCCCGCCTGAGTAGCCAACCAGCCAGTCAAAAATATACCCGGATGGATCGGCGAGTAGACGCCAGGGCTGCATCAGGATGCCAATAATGCCGGTGATCAATCCACCGGTGCGGAATGAAATCAATTTCGGGAAGGCATTCGCAAAATCATTGGCCGGAGAGACTACGTTGGCGGCGATATTCACAGCGAGCGTAGCAACGACGACGGTGAACATGGAAATCGCAACGACGACCACTTGATGAAATTGGCCGACCAACTTCATCGGATTCCAGAGATCGCCCGGCGGCATTTGCGGATAGATAATTACCGCCGCTGAAGTAATCATCACGCCCATCGCCGCGAAGACTGTCATCGTTGTCGGCAACGCGACGATCTGTCCGACGGCCTGCTCGCGCTGGCTATGACCGAAGCGCGTGAAATCCGGCATGTTGAGCGAGAGCGTGGCCCAAAATCCGATCATGCCGGTCAGTGAGATGATGAAGGTGGGCCAGAACTCACCGAGGCTATGAAACTTACTTTGCTGGCTCAACAAATAACCGAGTCCGTGGGCTTTCCAAATGGCCCAGCCCAGCAGCAGCGTGGTCATCACCAGGACGAACGGAGCCGCCCAGTTCTCGACCTTTCTGAGCAAGTCCATGCCGCGATAGATGATGAAAATATTCAATCCCCAGAACAGGAGAAACGAGAGCCACTCCGTTGGCGGATGTCCGCCGATTGGACCACCGAGCAAGTTATTCCATCCTGGAATGATCGCGGCGAACAGAGTGTTGAGAGCTTCGCCGCCAATCCATGCCTGAATGCCGAACCAACCACAGGCGACGATGGCGCGCATCAGCGCCGGCAAATTCGATCCATAGGTTCCATAAGAAGCGCGCGCGAAAACCGGAAAGGGTATTCCATACTTTGTTCCGGGATGCGAGTTGAGGAGGATTGGAATCAGAACGATCGTATTGCCGAGTAGAATCGTGATCAGCGCCTGCCACCAGTTCATCCCCGCGCTGATTAAGCCCGACGACAGCATATAAGTCGGGATGCAATGCGCCATGCTGATCCAAAGCGCCGCATAGTTGTAAGTGGTCCAGTTACGCTCGGAAACCTTGACCGGCGCTAGGTCGCGATTAAACAGCGGGCTCTGGGTGATTTCTTGAAACGCCTCGGGCTTCAGCTCGACGCGACCGTCCGGATATTGAATTGTTTCGGCGTTTTTCATTCTGCGGAGATCAAACGTTAATGCTCTTTTTTTTCATACTCCTCTCGGAATGCCTGTAGCTGAGGAAGTTCAATAGCATCTCTTGGCCGTTTCGCAGCACGCTTGCTCTCGATGATGTCTCTGATATTTGCCACCGGGAACCCGCTTGACATGTCAATCCTGGCCTTCGCTTCGTCATAGCTCTCGATGCCATCCGGAGCAAACACCAGATCAATGTCGAACGGGCCGTTCTTAATTTGCACGAAGTCTTTGCCGCGAAGAATGTCCGCTTCTACTATGTTGTTGATTTCGAAACCCAGATCGGACAACGCTGAGACGATTCGTCTGCCATTGTCCATGTCCTTGCGCGGAAAAACATCAACATCCTGCGTGGTTCCCGGATAGCCGAGCAGAATCGCGCCGCTCTTACCAATGAACATGTAATCGACCTGGTGTCTTGAGAAAGCTGCGGCAACTTCCTGTGCTTGCAGCGGACTAAAAGTTTCACGCTTCATCCAGCACCCGTCGCTGTAATTCGGTCAATTCGCCATACCCGAGGTACTCGGGCAGATTTTTCCGACACCACTCGCGATATTCTTCCATTGAGTTGAACGAGCGCCAATCGGCATCATCAAGCACAGGCTTATAAACGTAATTGAAACCGTAGCGCATGCGCTCTTCTACACTGCGGCACAAGCTACGCCTGCACTGTTCACGGAAATCAGAAAGATCGTCATTCATAATTCATTATCTTCGCTGCGCTTCATCAATGAACTTGCCAATATCGCTTCGTAATTTAGCCAAAGACTTCTCATCTATATACATCATATGTCCGGCTTCGTAATGCGCCGTCGAAAAATTCTTCAGCAGCACAGGATCGAGGCTGATGTGATGCAGCGTGTAATCGACCGCAAAGTAAGGTGTCGCCATGTCGTAATAACCCATCGCCACGAAAACTTTCAGGTAGGGATTCTTGGCCAGCGCATTTCGGAGTGCGAGGCTCGTGTCGACATAGCCGTTGTTCGTTCCCCAGTTCCATGGTGAGGTGATACCGCCGCCGAGAATGTAGTATTCGAGGTCGCTCTTGTAATTGAGTTCACTTCGAACGTAGTTGTTGAAGGTCGAAGTGTATGGCGGACGGATCGCTGCTTCGCTCGCGTCGAAATCAGGACCAGCCGTCACGTAGCTTGAATCATATCCGCGGAAGCGAGCATCGAGCCGTCCAATCGATCGCTTTTCATCACGCAGCAGTTCCTTGCGGAAGAAATTCAAAGACACTCGCAGGTTTGCGTTGTCGATGAATTGCTTATCGAGGCCGGTGAATCGAGCAAGTTGGGCGATAACATCGTCGCGATCCTTTCCGACCAACCGGTCGCCCTTTTGCAGGGCCAGCATGTAATCATTGGCCGCCCATTGCTCGGCTTCGTTTACGACTTGCTGGACCGGCTTTGATTGCAGATCCCGCGGCAATTTCTTGTGATACCACGCGGTCGCCGCGTATGACGGAAGATACATTACGTACGCGATATCGTTTCCCGCAGCAAAATCCGTCGTCTCGAAATTCATAATTGTCGAGATCAGCATGATGCCGTTGAAAGCGATGCCGCGATCGATCAAGTAACCGGACAGCGCTGACGCGCGCGTGGTGCCGTAACTTTCGCCAGCCAGAAACAAAGGAGAGGTCCAACGCTCGTATCGTGTCAGGTACATGCGAATGAATTCGCCGACTGACTCGATGTCACCGTTCAGACCAAAGAATCTTGCCGCAAGTTCAGGCCGCGCGGCGCGGCTGTATCCTGTGCCAACCGGATCAATGAAAACTAGGTCGGTTTGATTCAGCCAAGTGTATTCGTTGTCGACCAGTTGATAAGGTGGCGGCGGCATTGTGCCGTCCGGATTCATCGGCACGCGTCGCGGACCAATCGCGCCGAGATGCAGCCATACCGACGCCGACCCTGGTCCACCATTAAAGGAAAAAGTCAGAGGCCGACGATTGCGCACTCCGGCATCGTCCAGCGTGTACGCCATGAAAAAGATCCGGCCTTCCGTTTCACCTTCACGATTTTTGAGCGGCATCATGCCGGCGGTCGCAGTGTAACTCAGAGTCTTGCCACCGACTTGAATCTGATGATGAGTTATGACCGGCGGCTCGTCCGGTGACGGCGACGGTCGTTCCTGCGGACCGCGCGCTTGGCCTGTGCCGCTTTGCGTCGACGACGTTGGTGAGGGTGTCGCTTGAGGAGACGCGCCCTGTTGTTGGCGCCGTCCTTGTCCAATATCTTCCTGGCCAAAAGACAATAACGCAAAGCAAAGCAGAATCGCTGCAAGCATGGTTGGTTAACCTTTCACATCGGTCGGGTCGCTACGATCCGCGTTAGCGGATGGATCAAATTGAAACGTTAAGTCGATCGAAGATCCATCTGTTGATGCAGATGGTACTGACGTCGTTTTGGCAACAGCAAGGCGGCCATAGTAAGCCAAACAAGGTGAGGCGACAAGTGATTTGTTGAGAGGCGCGGGAGATTGAAATTGAAGGTATTCCCTCTCCCTTTGGAAGAGGGTAAAGGTGAGGGCTTGAGTATCTGTAACTACGTCGCCAACACCCATCTCTCCCAACAGGAGAGCATATACGGATCGACCGCTGGTCGTTAGGCGGTGCTCGGTAAAATGGTGGGCACAATAAAATCTGTGCCCACCGTATTGGCTTGGGGCTACCTAGGAATAACTACGTGCTGGGCCAAGACATTAACCGTTTTCCACTTGCTTCCTGACCTGACGGCAGCCGCGACGCGGTACACGTCGGTACCGCTCGCGGGCGGGTTAAGCGAATCGGAAAGATTCACGTATGTTTTCGACTCCTTCAACCCGCAGAGAGGGATTGCGTCCTTTCCTGGGTTCCAAACGCCTGTTCTCGACCCATGCGCTATAGGAGTGCTTTCAAATTGATCCTGTCCTTGGTGCTTCACAAAGACGACGAAATAGTCTTCATATGTTTGACAGCCGGCCTTCGTGTGGGGACCCCAAGTATCGAGGTAAATGCCAAACGATGGAATAGAGTTTTGCCCTCCTGACGAGTTACTTGGGACGGAGATATCAACCACCCAGTAATGACAACCACTTTTCTCGTAGATTCCGCCGTTACTCGTGGACTCGACGCTGGGAACGCCAAGCCCGAGGCTCAAGGTCGCGCTCGGGCTGGTGAGGGCCCAGCAGGGCATAGCATTCGCCCTGCCGGCAAAAACGAAACTAAAGCCGACGAGCGCGATACATGCGAGGACAAGCCGTGCGGGCCGCAGTTGTTTGCGCGCTTTTACAAAACCGGCAACCATACGACTCAGCGATCTGAACGACAAATTCAAGTTTGGATTTTGCATTTTCTGGTCTCCTTTGGTTGAGGTTGAGTCAGAGACTCGGTCATTGAGGAAAGGTGATCCATCAGCGAAGTACTTCTAACAGATATCACACCTGCACAGTCATACGCGGAATGCGAGTACAAGTTCACAGGTTTATATTCAAGATCGGCGAGCGATGATGCTAACGGGGAATAGCGAAAAGTCGTTACGGCCATCTTTGTAAACGCCGTTGATTTGAGCGGGAGTTACTTTCCGCTGAAGGGATTGCGCAGATGTGAGCAAGGCGTGATTTAGAAACAAGGAGGCGCAGCAAAACGCAACGTTGATTAATCTCGATGCGGAGAAACTCATTGATAGGGATTCTCGAATTTTGGTTTGCCGCCGCGAACCTTTCGATAAGTACCAGTTGAATAGACGTTGTGACCAAAGCCGCACGTCGCGTCGTCGCCGTCCTGCTTGACAACGATCTTTCCCGGAAGAAAAGTGATCGTGATTTTGCAGCCTTGCGTGTCTTCGGGAACGAACGTCGCGACATTCCCTTCGATCGTTGCTTCACCGCCGGCATAGCCGATGTTCACGCTCTTTGCCATCGTGTGATAGAGGCCGTCGAACTGCAACTTCAGTTTGTTGTGGCCGAGAGCGAGAATGCGAAACTCGTTGTCGTAGTAACGATAGACTCCATTCGCTTGGGGTGCGGTGACGACTTTCGAGTTTTGCGCCGGGGTTGTCAGACTTATGCTCGACATGACCAACAGTGCCGGAAGAAAAGTCTTCATCATCACCTTGCCTCATTCAAAGATTATCAGAACCCGGAGCAATAGCGACGGGATCAATCAATCGCTTCGTGGCGCGATCCGGTCGCTACCGCTCCCGGTTCTGACACTCAGATACTCACGCACTCGCCGCGCTTCAAGAACTGCCCGTTGCCGGACTTGCCTTTGAACTCGCCTTTATCAATCACGATTGAGCCGCGCGACAGCACAGTTTCGACGACGCCTTTGATTGTCTTGCCTTCGTAAGCGCTGTAATCGACATTCATGTGGTGAGTATTAACTGAGATTGTCTGATCTTTATTAGCATCGAAGATGACGATGTCGGCGTCCGAGCCAACCGCGATCGTCCCTTTCTTCGGAAACAGCCCGAACATTTTTGCCGCAGCCGTTGACGTGAGTTCTACAAAACGATTTAGTGAGATCCGATTCTCAACCACGCCGTTGTAGATCAGCGAGACGCGATGCTCGACGCCCGGCGCGCCGTTTGGAATCTTGGTGAAGTCGTCCTTACCGAGTTCCTTCTGCTCTTTCATGCAGAACGGACAATGATCGGTTGAGATGATCTGGAGATCATCCATCTTCAAACCTTTCCAAAGCTCGGCCTGGTTCGATTTTTCGCGCAGCGGCGGCGTCATTACATACTTCGCGCCATCCCAGCCGTCACCGTAATCATCGATCGAGAGGAAGAGATACTGCGGACAAGTTTCCGCGAAAGCAGGAATGCCGCGATCGCGCGCTTGCCGAACTTGATTCAGAGCATCCGCGCAAGAAAGATGGACAATGTAAACTGGTGACTCAGCCATTTCGGCAATCGCGATTGCGCGATGCACGCCCTCGGCTTCGGCCATTGTCGGTCGCGTGAGCGCGTGATACTTCGGTGCGGTGTGACCTTTAGCTAATGCGTCTTTGATGATCTCGTTGATGACGATGCCGTTTTCGGCGTGCATGCAAATCAATCCGCCGCGCGAGCCAGCCGCTGACATAGCCCGAAAGATGGTCGCGTCGTCTACCAGAAACACTCCGGGATACGCCATGAACATCTTGAAGCTGGTGACGCCTTCGTCCATGACCGTGTACATCTCTTCGATCTGTTTGTCTTCGAGTTCGGTCGTAATCAAGTGAAAGCCGTAATCGATCGCGCACTTGCCTTCAGCTTTTTGGTGCCAATTATCGACGCCTTGTAACAGCGACTCGCCTTTGTATTGCACCGCGAAGTCGATAATCGTCGTCGTGCCGCCATGCGCAGCCGCGATCGTTCCGGTGCGAAAGTCATCCGCTGCGGTGGTCCCGCCGAACGGCAACTCCATGTGTGTGTGCGGATCGATGCCGCCGGGAATGACGAGTTTGCCGCTCGCGTCGATTGTGACGTCGGCCTCCATGTCGAGCTTTGCCCCGATGGTCGTGATGGTTTCGCCGTCGATGAAAATGTCGGCCTTGTAGTTGTCGGTAGCGGTGATGATTTGGCCGTTACGGATTAGAGTTTTCATTTGGGTCTTCATCTGATCTCACTTCCAAGTTATCCTGAGTGAGTTTAAGTGTCGCTTCCTGCGGTTCAAGCTTGGAGTTGTCGATCCGTCGTATTCTGTTTCGAAAAGCACGAATAAAGTCTGGATTGAACTTCATTTTCTGAATCAATTCACGTTGCAATCCAAGTTCCTGAGCAAGGAGTTCTTGAGTACGCCAGCTCAAGGTTTCGCCGGTTATGGAGTCGGCCTCAATTGGTATGAACAGTTGCCTTCCTTGCCCGCGTACCAATTCCAAAATCTCTTCTAATATTTCTCTATCCTCACGTATAGGCTCTTTCACGCCGCCACTTGAGATCGGAATCGAACGCAGACGTTCCTCTAACTTAGGCCACCAAACCGCAAAACTCTCGTTAAGCTCCGACTCTGGTAGTTGCGATTCGTTGAGGCTTCGATTGACGGTGAAGATTAGTTTACGTACATCTTCCCTTTTGTCGGTGGTGGCTTGAAACTGTGCAAGGGGTTCTCTGATATCAGTCGGCCCTAAACCAAAAAGGAATGTACACACGTAGGTATTTTGCTGTTGCTTTGAAAGGGCTCCAGCTTCGAAATGAATCCATGTTGAGTCGAGATTTTCGCGAGTCAAACAAATGATTCCAACACTGGATTGCTCCAACTCCGTCGCGATTCCTGATCTCCAGCGCGTGCCCTTATCAATATCATCCGCCGACATCCAAGGGTCTAAAGCTTGAATCACTTTCGGCAGCCAGTATCGCAAGGCTTCAGCAACGGCCTTACTTCTTTCACCTGACCAACTGATGAATACTTTCATACGGCTTTCGCTCCGCTAGGAGCGAAATGTTTATAGAACCCTGCTAGAAATAAATCAACCAAGCTCCTTTAGGAGCGCAGGTAAATGATCGATCTCACATCGCGCTCCTAAAGGAGCTTGTGGAATTGGGCAGCAGGCAGGGTCTATAAACATTGCGCGTCTAACGGCGCGCCGCGTGGCTTGAGAATTCCTGTTTTGCTTTCGCTCCGCTAGGAGCGAAATGTTTATAGAACTACGACCGGAATAAATCAACCAAGCTCCTTTAGGAGCGCAATGTAAATGATCGATCTCACATTACGCTCCTACGGAGCTCGAAATAAAAAAAGCAATCGGTTGCCATAAACATTGCGCCCCTGACGGGGCTCTATCACGCCAAACTCAGACACATCTCTCCAATCATTCGACCATATTCTGTGAACAATCTTATCCGATAAATTTGAACACGTACTTATCGTCGAATGCGATGTCGAACTTGCGCAGGAGGGTTAGATATTCATCTTTGAATGAGCGTTTCTGATGATGCCTCTCTTGATTCTGAATATATCGGATGATTGTATTCAGTTGTGAATGTCCGTACGAAAACGCGCCGTATCCTTCCTGCCAACTGAATCGCCCGTGGACCAATTGCTTCTTATCGATGAAATTCGTTGAATCAGCCTTGATTTCCTGAACAAGATCAGCAAGCGCTATGGCTGGCCTCAGTCCAATCAGGATGTGGATGTGGTCAGGCATTCCATTGATGGCGATCAGTTTCTGCTTTTGGTTTCTGACGATCCCTGTAATGTATTTGAAGAGTTCTTCTTTGAATTCGGGCGCAATAAGTGATTGGCGGTTGTTCACAGCGAAGACAGTTTGAATATAGATTTGTGAGAAGGTGTTGGCCATGAGTTCACGTCACGCCCCTACGGAACTCCAAATAAAACCAGGAATCCTCTGCTATAAACATGTCGCTTCTGGCGGAGCGAAATCAGCTTAGCCTTTCCGCACATCAGGCGGCAGATCCGTAAACGCGCTACGCAGAAACGAGGTGTCTTATATGGCTACTTCCAAAATAAATCAACCGAGATCCTGGGGACCTCGGTTGAAATAAATTGGCAAAGCGCCGAAAGCCTTTAGTCTTTATTGCTGCAACTCGCTCGTCAACAACGCGCCGCCCAGACTCGGCAGCCTCGCGCTGATCTTTACGACCTTGTGTGAGTCCTTCGCGATCCAGACGGTCTGTCTGTCAGCGTCATTGTCGGCCGCGACCAATTCAACTTTGTAAGTGTCAAAGGTGCCGGCGGGAACGGTGATACTTTCGGAGCCGATGACTTTCAAAGTTTTGAGCTGCGGCTTCTGCTTCTGCACATCAAAGTTGCGGAAGGTTGTGCTGTAGTCCGCAGTCAAGGGCAAACGCCCAACCACATCGAACGCGCCGCCGCCGTCCGCGAAAATAATTCCGCCGACGTCAACCATGATCGGTTTAGACTGGCCGTTCTGCGTCATCGTTCCACTCGCTTTATTGTCTTTGAAGTCGAGTTCAATCATCACATCGCCCTGACTGATCGAACGATGCTTAAGCGCGAGGCTGCCTTTCTCGATCGTTGAGATGTCGACGATCTTTCCAAAAGGCGTGTCGGCGGTTTCAGTCGCAACCCACGACCCGCCGTCTTCCTTGATCTCTGTCGTCGTGGTCAGCGGAATTGTTTGCGGGCCGGCAACGATTGTCGCTTTGTACTTATAAGTTCCCGCGTTGAGATCAACCGCAGGCTTCGGCGCACCCGCCGCTGCTTCAACCTTCTTCGGTATCGTCACGCCCTTCACGTCAACCGTGATTTCTTTCAAGCGCGCGGCCACTTCCGGCGTCGTGCTGTCTTGAAATCTTCCGTTGAGATACTTCGCAAAGAATTTTTCCGCCTGCGAAAACATCGCCATATTATTCACTGGACGATGAAAGCCGTGGCCTTCGTCCGGAGCCACGATGTACTCAACCGGGAAACCTCGATCGCGCAATGCGATGACGATCTGATCCGCTTCGCGTTTATTCACACGCGGATCGTTTGCGCCCTGCACCACAAGCAAAGGCGTCTTGATCTTAGTCGCCGAATTCAGCGGCGATTGCCGATCGAGTTGCGCCTTGCCTTCCGGCGTGCGCGGATCACCCATGCGTTGATAGAAAAGTTCGCGACCTGCTTCCCAGTACGGCGGAATCGTTTCCAGCAGCGTGTTGAGATTTGATGGCCCAACATAATCAACCGCCGCTGCGTACAAATCAGGCGTGAACGTCACCCCGGCGAGCGTCGCGTAACCGCCGTACGATCCACCCATGATGCCGACGCGCTTCGGATCGGCGATACCTTGCGCGACCAGATACTTCACGCCCCAGGTAATGTCGTCCTGCATCTTGTCTCCCCATTGCTTATTACCGGCGTCGATAAATTTCTTGCCGTAACCGGTCGAGCCGCGGAAGTTTGGTTGCAGCACGGCATAACCGCGATTGGCCCAGAACTGCGCGAATGAATCATAGCCCCAGTCATCACGCGCCCACGGACCGCCGTGCGGGAACGCAACCAGCGGAAGATTCTTCGCCTCAACGCCTTTCGGCAAAGTCAGGTACGCAGGAATTTCCAGACCGTCCGAAGACTTGTATTTAATCGGCTTCACCTCGGCGAGATAATCGCGATTAAGTTTTTCGCGAATGCGATATTGCAGCGTGAGCTTCTTGGTTCCGCGATCGAACAGATAGGTTTGATCGGGTTCGGTATCGCTGCCGACGTCGATTAACCAAAGGCGCTCGTCCTTTGTGCCGGAGGCAAAATCGATGTCCATTTTCGGGAACTGCTTTTTGAGCGTGTTGTAATCGGCTTCATAGGATTTGTCTTTGAAGTAAACCCGGGAGCGTTCGTCTTCGTAAGACGTGGCTACGATATCGTCGGTGACTTCTGAGAACGAAACGTTACCGAGGTCAACGCGCTTCAATGGATCGGATTCAACAAATTCTTCCTTGCCCGAGGAAGGATCGAAAAGCTCGAGCTTTACCAGATCGTTTCCTGCGCCTTTGTTCGTTTCGAAGTAAACACGCTGCCCGTCTTTGTGATAGCGGACGGGGCCGCATGCCTCGAAGACGTTGCACGAATAGACTTTCGTGAAGCCTTTATCGTCGACGCGCAGAACCTCAGTGTCGCCGTTGTCGGCCACGCGCGTCGCCAGCCGCAATTGATCTTTGAGATCGAAAGTCCAGCCGACAATGCGCTCAGTGTTCTGACGCACGAGCGTGCGCTCGCCAGTTGAGATTTTTACCTTGTAGAGATCGTGCCAGGATTTGTCGCGATCGTTCAGGCCAACATAGATCGCGTCTGGATCATTGCGCGGCACCGCATAGATTTCGGCGCGCACGCCTTTCGCATCTGTCAGGTTGCGCGCAGCGGGAACGTCCTGGCCGCTTGCAGGACTCGCATTTGGATCGACTGCGTAGACGAGATAGTTTTCGTCGCCGGCTTTGTCCTGCACGAACAGAATGTATTTGCCGTCGCGACTCCAGAAGTACGCCGGAATCGGTCGCGAGGTGTCCGCGGTAATCGGTTTGGCTTTGTCGAAAGGATCTTCCGCGCGCTTGACCCAAACGTTACGCGTGCCTTTGAAGGGCTTAACGAACGCGATGAATTTTCCGTCGGGCGAAATCTGCGCGCGGGAAATTTCCGGATCGCCAAAGAACAATTCGCGATCGATGATTGGCGGCAGGCCTTTCGGCTGCGCGAAGATTGGCGCCGCGAACAGAACGACCGCGGCAATCGCTACGACAAATTGGAGTTCGAGACGAACAAGTGTAAATCTGGATTTCATATTGCAAAAACCTCTTTCAAGAATAGGGTGGAGTAGTTCGACAGACCACGACGTATTTACGCCGTCAAGGCGCAAAGAGTTTCAGTGGTCTTCGTTTGAGAAAATATCAATATTAAAACTTCGAGGGCCGGTGATCTTCGCTTCTGGTGAGACCCCGTGTATTTCAGCGTTCGCATCTGATTCTCCTTTCTCTATTTGATAGAAGGTTGAATATCATTAGCATACGGCGCTGTAATTGGCTTGAACTCATCGCGGGCGTACCTTTTTGACCTAATAAAGATTACCTTCGCGCTTTCGTCCGGTGTAATCAATGTACACCACTTTTAATTCGGTGTAGAAATCGAGCGCAGTCGATCCCTGTTCGCGATCGCCGATGCCTGTGCCTTTGATGCCGCCGAAAGGGATGTGAGCCTCGCCACCGGTGGTCGGCGAGTTGACGTGCGTCATGCCGGTTTCGATTTCATCGACAAAGCGAAAGATGCGCGCGGCGTCGTTGGTGAAGATCGAGGACGACAAACCAAATTCAGTGTCGTTCGCGACGTGCATCGCTTCTTCGAAATCCTTTACTCGCATCACCGACAACACTGGTCCAAAGATTTCTTCGCGCGCGATGCGCATGTCCGGCGTCACGTGATCGAAAACGGTCGGCTTGACGAAGAAACCTTTGTCGAGGCCGTTACCGGTTGCACGTTCCCCGCCGCAGACAAGCGTCGCGCCGTCCTCGCGGCCAATGTTGAGATATTCGAGCACCGTTTTGAATTGGCTTTCGTCGACGCTCGGTCCCATTTCAGTTTGCGGATCCATGCCATCGCCGATGCGCATCGACTGCGCCCGCTTAGAGACGCGTGCGACGAACTCGTCGGCGATCTTATCGACGACCACCGCGCGGCTCGTAGCGGTGCAGCGTTGACCAGACGATCCGAATGCGCCTTGCGCCGTGTTCTCAACCGCGAGGTCCATATCAGCATCTTCAAGGATCACCACCGGGTTCTTCCCGCCCATTTCGCACTGGCACTTACCGCCGCGTCGCGATACTTGTTCGTACAGACGAATGCCGACCGGATTCGATCCCGTGAACGAGACGGCTTTGACCGCCGGATGATTGACGATCTCGTCGCCCGCGTCAGAGCCTGAACCGAGGATCAAGTTGAGCACGCCCGGCGGAATACCGGCCTCTTCAAATATCTGCATGATCCGAACCGCAGTCGCGGGAGTAATCGTCGCCGGTTTGAAAACAACCGTGTTGCCCGCGACCAGAGCCGGCGCAATCTTCCATGTCGGAATCGCGACCGGAAAATTCCAGGGGGTGACACACGCGACAACGCCGAGCGGCTGCTTGATCGTGTAAACAAAATTCGAAGGCAGCTCGGAGAAAATCGTTTCGCCATTCATGCGACGCGATTCGCCGGCGCAGAACTCAGCCACGTTGATCGAGCGTTGCAGCTCACCCCGTGATTCCGAAATTGTTTTGCCTTCTTCATGCGTCAGGATCGTAGCCAGCTCTTCCTTCGCGGCTTCCATCAAACGCGCAGCCTTGGCGACGATCTTTCCACGCGCGGGCGCAGGCGTGCGTCGCCAATCGTGAAAGGCTTCGGCCGCTGCTTCGACCGCGGCGCGCGCCTCTTCACGCGTGGCTTGTCGATTCGTTCCAATGACGTTTTCGATATTTGCGGGATTGATATTGTTGACGGTCTTCGAGGATGTCGACTCAACCCATTTGCCGCCGATGAAATTCTTATAGGTGTCCATATTTCGCTGATTCGTTCAGGTTTTCAAAGGGTTGACTATATCACGAACCCTGCGGCGGGATCAGTGTTCATTCGGGCCGGACACCGTGCGCATTCCTGTGGCCGAATGCTGACCGACGACCGCGCTTTGGATCATCGACGCTAGAAATTACTATACTGCGAACCAATGACGGGCGAATTTCGCAATATCTACGACTTGCTGCAACAGAGAGTCGCGGCGGCGACGCAAAAACCTTTCTTGTTTTCTGAAGCGGGCGGGCGACAGTTTACTTACGCGGAATTTCAAGCCGCGGTTGATCGCGCGGCGGCGATGCTCGCTAGCCATGACATTAGCAAAGGCGATGTCGTTAGCCTGCTGATGCCGAACAGCGCTGAATATATCATTGCGTACTTCGCCTGTTGGAAGCTCGGAGCGTTGGCCGGCCCCGTGAATTCGCTTTTGAAAGAACACGAAATCGAATTCGTCATGAATAATTCGGAAGCGAAGGCGATGCTGGTAGCGCCGGAATTTCGCGAGCGAATCGAAGAGATTAGAAGTCAGCTGCCACACCTGCAGTCGATTATCACGTTTGATGACGAAGAAAAAGCGGCGCGAGACTTCTCGTGTCAGAAGCCCGACTCCGGGTTCCCCAGCCGAGCAGGTCGACTGGGCTGGGGCAAATCGGAACAAGCCCTTGCTGACGCGCGGGTTTCTGACACCATTACACGCGATGACGATGCGATCATTATCTACACCTCAGGCACGACCGGAAAACCAAAGGGTTGTTTACTCACTCACGGAAACCTCATCGCGAATGCGCGCCAGATTAGCGAGTGGCTGAATTTCACGTCGAGCGATCGATTGCTGACGATCATGCCGCTCTTTCACATGAACGCGGTTTCGGTCACGACAATGTCGGCGTTATATGCGGGCGGATCGACGGTCGTAAGTCCAAGGTTTTCCGCGTCGCAGTTCTGGAACATCATCTCGGATTATCAGATTACTTCGTTTGGGTCGGTCGCAACGATGTTGTCGATGCTGTTGAATACCTATGCCGATGGAGTGCCGTCAGGATTGAAAACTGATCGGCTTCGCTTTGCGATGTGCGGCTCTGCGCCAGTACCGGCCGAAGTAATGAAGAAGTTCGAGCAGACTTTCAACTGCCCGGTGATTGAAGGTTACGGTTTGTCCGAATCAACCTGCCGCTCGACTTTCAATCCTCCGGATGAGCGGCGGCGAGCAGGCTCGTGCGGTCTGCCGATTGGTAACGAAATGAAGGTTGTAGACGACGATGACAATGAAGTTCCAGACGGCGGGCTCGGCGAGATCGTCTTACGCGGCGAAAATATTCTGAAAGGTTACTTCAAAAATTCCGAAGCAACTGAAAAAGCATTTCGCAACGGTTGGTTTCATACGGGCGATATAGGCTATCGAGACAAGGATAGTTTCTTCTTCATAGTCGATCGGAAGTCAGACATGATCATTCGCGCCGGTGAAAACATTTACCCACGCGAGATCGATGAAGTTCTCTATCAACATCCTGCCGTCGCCGCTGCCGCGACGATTGGCGTTCCCGATCCTTTATATGGTGAAGAAGTCGCAGCCTTCGTCGTACTGAAAGATGGAATGAGAGTCAATGAAGAAGTATTGATCGATCACTGCAAATCGGAGCTCGCCGATTACAAGTGCCCAAAGACGATTCGTATCGTCAACGATATTCCTAAAGGGCCGACTGGCAAGCTTCTGAAGCGAGAGCTCGCAACAGCTTATTTTGCTGCTGAGTAGATTCTCTCGTCGGCCAACGACGACAATTTTTCGCAATCGTCCTGAGTGAGTTCGCACGATTAGCCGGTCGGCTGCGCAAATCCGCGCCCGAAGTTCTATGAAATATTGATTTCGTCAAAAGGCACAGCCGTTGCTCGCAGTGATCGAAACCTAACGATCCGTGGGCTGGAATATTGGTGGCATTGAAAGTTTGCTAAGGGAAAGTTTTGTTTTCGCATTGCCGGGACCTCTTCTAAAACGATCAGTACCTTAGAAGCCACGCGATTGACAGTCTTAAGTTATCTGGATAGAGTACGCACGCTCTTGTAGCAATAAGTCCACCGCCGGTTGGGTGCGGACACCCGACGGTGCGTGTGGTGTTAGAAGCCGAAAGCCCCCAAGACGTTTCTCTTGCCCGCTTGCCGCTTCTCCTGAAAGACACCCGCGAATAATTTTAGGTTTTGAAACTCTTTCGGCGTTGAAGTGTCTTCGCCGTTAATCGGTCGGTTCTCATAACGACCACTCACATAATGACAAAGGAGAATTTATGAATTACAAAAGAAGCGCCGTGTTACGAGCACTGGCGTTAACGTTTTCGATGGGGCTAATAATCTTTGCGAC
>Ga0066679_10000161_pt1 | contig 18709 bp, 15 predicted proteins | sample GraSoiAngelo_128_FD_62298 | JGI IMG/M metagenome (GOLD analysis project Ga0066679, IMG submission 62298) | Grasslands soil microbial communities from the Angelo Coastal Reserve, California, USA - 14_0927_12_20cm | ecosystem: Environmental > Terrestrial > Soil > Grasslands | place: USA... | reverse complement strand
CGATTCGAATCGGCCGGCTCCAGCAGAGACAGAAATGATGCGGGATTTGGTTCGATAAAAGTGCAGGAAATCTTATTGGCAAAGAAGCGCTCGTTGGTGTCCAGCATTACGCAGGAAGAATAGCCGGCTCCGACTTCAATAATTCTTTTCGGTTTGAGGTGGCGGATCAAACCATACAAGCAAATGCCGTCCGCAAACCCGAACATCGGGTTTTGCAGAAAATATCGCAGGCCCTCCGTCTTCCCAGGTTGAAAAGGGATCTCATCGCAGTACTCGGCGAGTGACGTCAGCGTGAGAAGTTGCTCGTTAACATTCAAATCGATCGCCGGAAGACGTTCGGGAATTCTAAAGATTCTTTCCTCATTGCGCCGGACCTCGTCGTGAGAAGGAATCGGCGAATAAAAGTGACCGTCAGGTACGCAGGAGACTTGAGCCTTACTTGTTGCCGCCTCATCCGGCTGAACCAAAGAAGTATCAGGCTTGCGTCCAAACGTTCCGGCAAGCGGCATAATCCTCTTCAGTTTTTTGATTACTCCAGGGGCCATCGAAGAATTCGGTTTGACTAAGTCGCAAAGCCACTAAGTCTCAGCGACCTTTCTGATGACGGGTTCGAATCTTAGTGGGTCGTTTCTGTGCGCGATCCACGTTACATTCCACTTTGTTTCATAACGGCGGCGGTTCTCGGTGAATATTTTTTCGTATTCGCCATTGTCGATTAGTTTCTTGAATGCTGCCTGCCCAAAGTGGTGAACAAAGACGTCGGCCGCGCAGACGATCCGCAAGCCCGTTGATCTTGTGCGCATGCAGTAATCGTCATCTTCAAACATGCCAATTCCGAATTGTTCGTCCAGGGGGCCGATGCGATCGTAAGTCTCACGCCGCAAGGCCAAACAAAACATTGCCAGCATGTGAATGTCGGCGATCTGGCCGTCATTCGTTCGCATCCATTCGTCCGCGAACATCTCCATGTCGCCGAGCGTCCGATAGTCTGCGGCAATCTTTGCTTCGTTGCCGGCAAAGTTCGTCACCGGACCCACCAAACCAATCTCCGGAATGTCGAGGTGGCGTAGCAAGCGACCTAACCAGCCGCGCGAAACGATTGTGTCGTTATTGAGAACCACTAAACGCTCACCCGAACTGGCGGCGATTCCCTGATTGACCGCGCGAGGAAAACCTCGATTGTCGGAGTTCAAAACAATTTTCACGCGCCGATCTCGATTCGCCAATTTCTGCAGATAAGCCGGAGTGCCATCGCTCGAATGGTTATCAACCACGACTATTTCGTAATTCGGATAATCTGTGTTTCGCATTACGCTCTCAAGGCAAAGCCTGGTCATCGCAAGGCAGTTGTAACTGACCACCACGATGCTGGCCAACCGCGTGGCGTCGCTGAGTCCTGCCATGATCGCCTCGTATCGCCCGCGCCAAGTATTTTCCGCAGCAAACTTCCGGCGCCGCTGTCTAATGTCCGGATCGTCTTCGGCAATTGCTTTATCGAGCTGCTCGACAAAATGGTCGCGGTTACGCGCGACGTACAAAAGTTCCCGGAACGAGTTCAGCTCAGGCAAGTCCACCGAGACTACCGGTTTGCCGCAGCTCAGATATTCGTACACCTTAACCGGATCGGTCGCCTGTGTCGTGCTATTAATTTTGAATGGAATGATGCAAGCGTCGAAGTGATAAAGATACTGCGGCATGGTCTCGTAGGGTTGCTGACCCAGCACCTGCACGTTGGGCAGTCCTCGCAACTCGGTCACATCAACCTCAAAGACGCCGCCTAACAGTACGAAGTTGAAGTTAGGTCTGCGACGCGCCACCGCGATCATCAGATCGAGATCAAACCAATCGGCGATCGCTCCGAAATAGCCGACGATCGGATGTTTCGCGCCCAGCATCTTATTCGTCCGGCAGCGTTCCTGATAGAAATCGAAATCAACTGCGTTTCGAGCCAATACCGTTGGGCCGTTGCGCTTTCGCCACTTTTCATACAATCGATTGGCACTGACCACGAGTAGATCGCAGTTGTCCACCAAACGATCTTCGGCATTCGCGGCCAGTCTTCCGAATCCGGGAAATCCATTCCAATCGTCCATGCAATCATAAACGACCCGCCATCCCCAGCGACGTTTTGCTTCCTGGGCCATCGTGGTCCATGAAGGCGTCATCACATAGGCAATGGCTTCCCCGATGCCGTAGGCGGCTCGTAACTCTTCGAGCGCGGCACACAGTGAATCTGCATTCCCGCCTTTCACATCCTCCTGGTTAATCATCACCGGCCGCAGCGCCGCGAGGGTAATCTGGTAAAGATTTTCTTTGAGCTGGATCAAGGAAAACTTAGGACGAGTCTGTATCGAGAGCGTTTGATCGAGCCGAATTAGAAATACTCGGTGCCCATTGGCAGCAAACTGCGACATGAGTTGTTGCGGCCGTTGAAATCTGAAATTCCAATCGACAATGGAAAAGCACACTACGTCGGGACGCAAACGGGCCGATGTTTGAGGCTCGTTGCGGGTGGCTTCTCTTAACGACGCCGGTGATGACAAAACTACTGCTTGTTCTACATGCGTCAACGCGGCCGGCCGCACCGCGCGCATCGCCGGAGTGTTGCTGAGAGGCTTCCCGTTTTTCTTTTTTCCGTTCCGTTGAAAGCGATCGAGGACAGGGGACAACGGCGATACGAGTACTTGTTTCACACGACTGGCTCGTTGTGACCAGCGCCACGCCCGGCAAGTCAAAATCGCATTTATTCGAGCATCCCTCGCGGTGAGTTCATCGGTTAAAGCCATGACCGTTGCGTCGCGATCCGCCAGGCTTGAGTCTCGCGTTGCTACTTCGGTAAACAGATTGTCGATCACTTTCTGTTGGTGCACCCTATCCAGCCGAAGCTTTAGGCGTTCTCCTATCTGCTCGAAGAAGGCTCGGATCATTTGCGCCTCGGCTTCGGAGGCATTGACCAGCGAGTGAAGTTCGTCAGGCACGTTGGGGCCGATCGAAACTACGCCCAGACCATGCTGATGGATAAACTCGAAGTGCGGGTATCTGATCTTTATTTCTTCCCAAAGCCGCCAAACGCCGAAGTCCCGTTCCCGCACGTTGGTATCGTGCAACAGCATCACACCACGGTCGCTCATCTTTGGCAGCCAGCTCTTAAAATCGTGTTTGACAACGTCGTAGGTGTGATAACCGTCGATGTGCAAAAGATCGATCGCGCCGTCTTCGAAGTTATCGAGGGCCTCGTCAAATGAACTTTCAATCAGGGACGAGAAGGCGCCGTAAAGTGGATCGTGATGGCGCTTTAGATCGGCAAGAATCTCATCGCCATAAAAACCGCTGTGTTCATCGCCGCGCCACGAGTCGATCGCATAGCAGCGAGTATCAAGCTTCAACTCTTCCACCGCCTGGCAGAAAGCGCAGTATGAAACCCCGGTGAAGGTTCCCAACTCAACCACCGCGCGCGGGCGCAAAAGATCGATCAGCAACATTGCGAACGGAATGTGAGCGGCCCATGCGGTCGACGCAAGTCTCACCGGCTCAGTGAGGCAGATAGGATGAGACGCTGGAGTAAATCCTGATCTGGACATTTTTTAGAGTTCGCTACGGGATCAAGTTTAGGACGGCTTTTTCGGAATCGACATCGTTACAGTGTGGGGCCTAATCTAGTATAGTTTGGTCATGCCTGCAATGGATCACTGCTTCGGTGAGCCGAGTGCTGCGCGTGATAATTCTCACGGTGCCGGCGTCGAACTTTACCTCGAGTTGATGAAGCGTTGCTTACTCAATGAAATTTATCCCGAGCTCGAAATGAGCGCTAAAACGTATGAAGCAAGCGATCGACAAGAGGGTCGCGAATGGCCGGCAGGCGCTCACACAATGATCGGCCGTAAGCGCCTGGATAATATTCAATCCTGCATCGAGGACATTCTGAAACACGACATTGCCGGTGATCTGATTGAAACCGGCGTTTGGCGCGGTGGTGCAATTATCTTCATGCGAAGCGTGTTGAAGGCATACGGCATTTGCGACCGCATTGTTTGGGGCGCGGATTCGTTTTGCGGATTGCCGCCACCCAAAGAATCTTATCCAGCCGACCAGGGAAGCTGGCTGCATGAATGTGAGGAGCTGGCCGTTTCGTTGACAGAAGTTAAAGCAAATTTTCAAAAGTACGGCTTGCTCGATGATACTGTCCGCTTTCTACCGGGGTTCTTCAATGATACTTTGCCGAATGCGCCGATTGAGCGGTTGGCATTGATTCGTCTGGACGGCGATCTCTACGAATCAACGATGGTGGCGATCGAACATCTTTATCCGAAGCTTTCGATTGGCGGGTACTTGATTGTTGACGACTATGTGCTTCCGCCCTGCCGCCAGGCGATCTCAGATTATCGAGCCAGCTCTGGGATCACCGAAGAGATAGCGGCAATTGACTGGACCGGAGTGTTCTGGCAGCGTTTGTCATAGAGGTTACGTTGCGTTCAATCGCGGACCAATTTCATCGGCAATATTACGAATCGGGTATCTGGCGCAACACGTTCTGGCTGGGTGTGGCCGCCCGAAAGTGTCCGCTTGATCTTTGGATTTACCAGGAGATTCTCTTTGAAACGCGGCCTGAAGTGATTATCGAATCAGGCACTGAGTCAGGTGGAAGCGCGTTGTTTCTGGCTTCCGTCTGCGACTTGATCGGTGAAGGGAAAGTCATCACCATCGACCTCCAGGATAATCCGCTGCGGCCAAAGCATCCGCGCATTACTTACGTTTTTGGTTCGTCCGTTGCGCCTGAGACGATTGACCTGGTGAAAAAAAGTGTCGAACTCCAGACGCGCGTGATGGTTATTCTTGATTCAGATCATGGAAAAGATCACGTGCTCAATGAACTGCGGGCGTATGCAGATCTGGTGACGCCGGGATCCTATTTGATTGTCGAAGACACTAACGTCAACAATCATCCGGTGGCTGAAGACTTTGGCCCGGGCCCGATGGAAGCAGTCGAGGAATTCCTCGGCACACGCGATGACTTTGTTGTCGATCGAGAGCGTGAAAAATTTTTCCTGACTTTCAACCCTAAGGGTTATCTACTTTGTGTTGGGAGCAGGAGCGAGACGTTCGCTACATCAGACGAATAAAATCGCATGACCCTCGTAAGCGTAATCATTCCAACTCACAATCGCCCCGATCTGTTACCGCGGGCCGTTGAAAGCGCTCGCGCCGCCGGCACTGATGTCGAAATCGTCATCGTGGATGATGCTTCGACCGATGCAACGGCCTATGTTTGTCGGGAACTGAGCGACATAAAGTACGTGCGCGTCGAAAGAAATCAGGGTGTCGCCGGCGCGCGCAACATCGGAATTTTTGCGAGCACCGGAGAGTATGTCGCATTTCTTGACGATGACGATCTTCGGCTGCCCGGATCGTTAGATCTTCAAGCGGCGTCACTCGCTGCTAATCCGGATGCGGGTTTTGTTTGCGGCGCCATGATCATGACTGATCAAAATTATCAGCCGACCGGAGAAGTCATCAAACCAAAGCACGCGAGCGGGGACATCTTCTGGGCATTGCTGGAACTGGATTTTCCGGTGATGCCTTTGTGTACTTTGATTCGGAAAGAATGTTTCTTGCGGGTCGGCCTGCTGAATCGGCACGTCAGCAGCATTGATGACTGGGACATTTTCACGCGCATCGCAGAGTTGTATCCCGCGGTGGTGATTCCTGAACCGGTGGGCCTTTATCGTCAGCCTACTCCGTTTTCTGATCAGGGATCTTCTGCCAGAGCGTCGCAATTGCATCGCGTTGCGAATCATCAACGTAACCTGTTGAAGCTGCCGCGGGCCGCAGCCGCCGCAAAGGCGCAACGCCGCGCAACGCGCAAACGGATGGTTAATCGGATTTCGGAAAATCTGATTTGGACCGCGGCGGCGAAATATCTGCCGAGACTACAACTCAAGCCAGCGGTTGCCAATTTGTCGGTTGCGCTGAAGCTGGATCCGATAAGTTTTGTTCGTCCGGGTGCGTACGAAAAGCTTGCGAAGAACTTGATTGCGAAGACTGGATTAATTGATCGACAGCGAGTTTGAAAATCCAAACGCGCTCTTCGCGCTATTCAACTTCTTAATGCCAAAAATCAGCGTCATTATCGCCACGCACAATCGGCCGCATCTGCTGCCAACCGCGATTAGCAGCGCGAGGACCGCCGCCCGTGACGTCGAGATCGTTGTTGTCGATGATGCTTCCAGCGATGACACCGCGGCGGTTTGTAAATCGATCTCGGAGATCACATACGTTCGCGTCGACCGCAATCAGGCAGTTGCCGGGGCGCGCAACGTCGGACTAATCGCGAGCAGCGGCAAGTACATAACTTTTCTGGATGATGATGACCTGCGGTTGCCGAATTCGCTCGACCGGCAAATCGAAGCTCTGGAGCAAAATCCAAACGCGGCATTTGTCTACGGCCAGGCCATACCTGAGAGTTCAAACGGCGAACGCGGACCAGCTCAACCGAGGTGCTGTCCGCAGGGAGATATTTTTTGGCTTTTGTTGACGCGCAATTTCATTCCGTGCGGCAGCGTCGTCTTCCGGCGATCCATCCTGTCGAAGATCGGTTTGCTTGACGAGGCAATTCCCGGAATCGACGACTGGGATTTGTGGCTTCGCATCACTGAACTTTTTTCGGTGATCGCAATCGAAGCGCCTGCGATCATTTGGCGTCAATCGTCGCCTGCTTCGACACAAGGCAGCTCGAACACGGTCGAGATAATCGCAAAAAGTGCACGGCATTTTCGTCGCGTGTTTACCCAGCTGCCGCGTTTCGCTAATGCTTCGCAAAAGGACCAGCGCCGCACGTGGCGCGATTTTTCGACGAACGTCGCTGAGCATTTGTCTTGGGAAACATTCAGCGGCTTTCGCAATGGTGCTTTTGGGCATGCCCTGCAAAGTGCGCGAACACTTTTGTCGCTCCACCCAGCGGCGTTTATGTCTGTATTTCGCTGGTGGATGAACGTCCGCACAATTGCCGCATTAATTAAATCTACTGTTACTCCAGTTCAGATCGCGACCGCGAAAATGCATTTCAAGACCGTTTGTTCCAATTTGCCCGACGATGAAAATCATTCTTTGCAAAAGTCATTTTGACGGTCCAATCAGCGGCGCAGACGAGACGCTGGTGACCTACGCGGCGCATCTGCGCAAAGCAGGTCAATCCGTTTCGGTGTTGCTGATGTATCTGCACGCCGAAGAGGATCAGTACTACCAACGTCTGTTGGAAGCGGACGTGCCGGTGTCCTGGATTGCTTCAAATCTTACGCAGAACTCGTTCGGCGCCGGTCGAAAACTTGCCACTCGAATGTTCTACACCTTTCCGGCTTCGAAGAGTTTCGTTCGCCGCAAGACGCAACCCATGCTTACGGCTATAGCCGAACGCTACTCGGGAGCGTGCCGGCGATTTTTTGAAACGCAGCAACCGGATCTCGTGCATGTGATGACCCCTAATGCGGGCGCGGCCGTAATGATCAGGGCCGCGCACGACGCCGGCGTTCCGGTGATTTATCAGGAGCTTGGCATACCGTTCAATCCACCCGGCTTTGATTATTATCACCAGTTCGCTTCGGTGCTGCCGCTCTGTTCAGAGATCGCGGCACTCTCTCCGTTGCTGATGAATCATTGTCGTGAAGAGCTGCCGCCGCAAAAAGGTTTGTCAGTTCTTCCGATCATGTCGCAGGAATTGGCGAACGGCCACAACCCTGAGCATCATCGAGATGAAAAGATTACGTTTGGATTTGCTGCTCGAATGGAAGAACTGAAAGGCCCGATGGTCTTGATGGACGCGCTGGCGATTGCCTGCCGCGATAACGATCACATTTACCTGAACCTGGCAGGCGACGGATCGCAACGCCAAAAGATCGCCGCGCGCGCCAAAGCTCTTAATGTCGCCGGGCGCTATCGTTATCACGGAGTTTACACTCATCCCGAAGAGCGCCGCTCGTTTATGGAACGCATCGACGCTTTCGTCATGCCGTCGTTTACCGAAGGCACGCCAAACAGCATCGTCGAAGCGATGGCCCATCGAAAGCCGATTATCGCGTCGCAAGTCGGAGGCGTGCCCGACATGCTGGGCGACGAGGCTGGGTTACTGGTCCCCCCCGGCGATGCGGACGCGTTGGCTGAAGCCATGTTAAGACTAGCCGCTGATTCAGACCTTCGTCATCGCCTGGGCCGCGCCGCGCATGAGCGCTACCAAAAATTCTTTTCGCCTTCCGTCGTTCTCCCTCTGCTGCTTCATACCTACGGCAGGCTAAGCGGCAATGGACACGACGGCGCCAACTCGTCCGGCAATGGCCATGTTCATCCGTGGGCACTTGCTGAGCCTCAAAAAGTCGAATAACAGATTGCCTGATGCCATCTTCGCAACAAGCTTTCACCTCGCCAACCAAACGCGAATGGCAAATTGATCTGATCGTTGCACTCCTGCTGTTTGGCGGGACAGCCGCCGTTGTCGTCTGGCAAAACTCGCATCTCGCAGTGCTTTGGGATCTGAGTTACACGCTGGAAAATTCGTATCGCATTGCGCTCGGCGATATTCCTTATCGCGATTTTCCGTTTGCGCATGCGCCGATTACATTTCTAATTCAAGCCGCGATCATCAAGCTGACCGGCCGCGTATTTTGGCACACGACGGCGTACTGCGCGGTGGCTGGAGGGCTCGGCACGGTTCTAACGTGGAGGACTCTGCGGAATGTTCTGCGTGCGACGAAGCATTCGCGGCTACTCGCATTCTTGTTGAGCCTGCCGCTGATTCCGCTCGGCATTTACTCGGTTTTTCCGCATCCGTTTTATGATCCCGACTGCACGCTCGCAATTCTGGTCGCCGTGCTTCTGCTTCAACAAGTTGAGCGGAAACCCTCGTCAAAGTTGGTTGCCATCTTTGCCGGTGTTTCTCTCGTCATCCCGCTATTCGTAAAGCAGAACACCGGATTGCTTTTTCTCGCGAGCGGAATTGCCTTGATCGCTGCGCTGATTGTCTGGGAAAAAGTTCGACGCCGGACCATCCAGCGATACGTGCTGATTTTGTCAGGCGCGGCCGTGACGTTCACGGTTGCCATTCTGCTGATTCATTTGACCGCCGGGTTGAAGAATTATTGGCACTGGACGATTCAGTTTGCCGCCGAGCGTCGCACGCCAGCGCGCGGAGAGATGCTCGGGATTTACACCGACAAGATGATCGTGCTTTGGCTCGCGTTCATCGTCGCGGGAGCGTTGCTGCTTTGGTTCAGTCGGCAGCGGAATAGACTCTGGACGATTCCCGCGGCGTTGCTACTTTCCATTCCGTTTCTTTGGCCGGCGATTTATCTTTTGCGCGACTCTGATCCGTCAGAGCGCGCCGAGCGACTATTAAATGTTTGGCCCGTGGTCATCATCGCTGCGTTCGCTTTGGCCATCGCCGCGTTTAGGAAACGGTCAGGCATTTCGTTGATCCTGCCTCTCATTTTGATCGCTGCAATCAACGGCTGTTTTATGTCGCAGCAGCTTTGGGGATCGACGTATGCGATCTGGCCGCTCTTCATGATTCTCTTGGCGATGAGTTTGATCGCGCTCGCAAAGTTCGCAAAGCAGCGCGCCTCGCTCGTTCTGGTTTCACTCACGTCGGTAATTGTGTTTTCGCTGACAATCGCGGGCGCATTTTACCTGCGCTCGCACGAGCGTTTGAGCTATGCAAACCTGGATGATGGCGAGTTGAAACGATCCACGCTACCACAATTGAAAGGACTCTCGACGCGCGGCGACTGGATTCCGAATTTCGAAGAACTTGTTCGCTATGCCGATCAGAAGATTCCGCGCGACGACGGCATCTTGTTGCTTCCCGGCGAAGATCCTTTTTATTACGCAACAGGTCGTCGCCCACAGTTTCCCGTGCTGTTATTCGATCACACGGTGAACCCTTACTCGCCCGAACAGATTCTGGAAATTTGTCGCGCGCGCAATATCAAGTGGCTGATCGTCAAACAGGATTTGCAGGACGAAGACGATGGCGTGAATCAGGAAGAAGAAAAAATCACCGCGGCCTTGGAACAGGACTTCGAACAGATCGACAGTCTTGGCAATTACGAAATCTACAAACGGAGCGACGGTAAGAAGGCCGGCGATGATGACGACGATGATGAACCTTGAGGAAGATGTTCTGTTTCCCTCTCCCGCTGGGAGAGGGTTAGGGTGAGGGCGTTAGTAGGCGCGTCGCAAACCCTCACCCCAGCCCTATCCCAGAGGGAGAGGGAGATCCAAGGGCTCGTTGCATCGCGCGAATTGAGTCGCGCCGAAATCTTGCTTGGAAGCTCCTGGTGACCGGATAACCAATGCGAGCAAGCAGCGCCGTCGGCTTCGACACAGCGCGAATCCAGTAAACAACTTCTTCACGTTCATTCAACGAGACTTCGAATATTTCTTCGCCGCATTCAGCGTGATTAGTTAAAGTGCCGTAGGCGAATCCGAATCGCGCACCATCTTCATCATCGATCGCGTAGACGACGCGGCATCCATTTAGCGACCACAATCCCAAGTGACGCGCCAAAACCGCGACATCGCTTCCAGGTTCAATCGATGCGCCTTGGGGAAACAACTCAACCCAACCCAACGCGAAGTGCTTCCAATTCATTAGCGCGGTTTTTGCTCGCGCGAATGCTTCGCGCGCGCTGCCAATCACGGCACTCGCTTCATCGACTGCGAAGCCAGACGGATTTTGTTTGGCGATTCCAATTGGATGGTACGAGAGCGCGAGATTTTTCGATTGTTCGATGAACTCTTCGATTTGTTTGGGCGAGGGACGATTAATTGAGAACATAAAAGTTCCTCGGCTACTCGATCAGGAACTTTAATAAACCGCCCGCCGCTGAGAGACCGTCGATTCGCTCGTCGGCTGCAGAATAGTGAGAGTGCATCAACTCTCGATTGGCGGCGGCGTATTGTTCGGCGCGAAGCTGCTGGCGCTCGTGCTCGAGCTCGATCTTTTCTTTCTGCCGCGAAACTTCCAAACCACCGTCGCGAATGAATTGGATAATTGTGCTCAGCTCATCGCGATCGAACCAGGTGCCGTGACCCTTGCAAACGTCGACGATCACCCCCGAGCAGCGCGCAAAATTAATCCGATTCATCAACTGGCCGCATTGCGGGCAAGGCACGTATTGAATCTTTGCTTCATTCGTCGTCGCATGACTCTCCGGAGCATGCGACGCACCGCCGAGAATCGCTGATTGTTCTTCGCGGCTGGCGCAAAGCTTTTCAAACGCCGCAGCCGCCAGCCACAACCCGCCACACGTCTCACATTCACGGATTTGCTCGGCGCCCAGCCGAATCGAATTCATATCGATTTTGCAGCGCGGACACTTCAAGATCGAAAGTTCGATTTTGTCGGGATCGACGGCCGCCGCGCCGCACTGCGGACAATGTCGGCTTCCCGCGAACATCATCGCAAAGCACGATGGACAGGCGATCGTGGCCAGCTTGGATTCGCAGTATTGACAGCGCGGCGAGTCCGACGAAATTGCGGCGCCACAGTTTGGACAGTTGAGGGTTTGAGCTTCCATCGAATGAGCGCTTGAATCCGGATGGCGCGCTTGTTCAGATTACCATGAGCACGAGAACTGTAATGAGAGATTTATTTTGCCCGCTTACCGCGGGCGGTTCTGTATCGAAAAACGCTGGACGAAAATAGATCGTTGTGCGATGCTCACGTTTCAAATCTCACGTGTCAAGAAATCGATTAGTTTGCGTCGTTTGAACGCATCCCGATGAGCACTGTCATTGACGAAGTGGTTCTCGAAGATCGCCCCGATATCGATCTGTCGGTGCTTGCCGCGTCTTTGCGCACCGAACGCGAGGACACCATTACGCTAGCCCTCGACATTGGCAGTTCAGGCGTGCGCGCCGCTCTTTTCGGCGGCCGCGGCGATGAAATCAAGGGTTCGCGGGTTTCTCTTTCTCATGAATTTTCTGAAGTCAGCAGCGGCTCGGACGCGGACGCCGACGCGCTGCTTGGTTTTGTCGAGCGCGCGATCGATGTCGCTGTGGCGCGCGCCGAAAGTTTTGTTTCGCGCGTCGATTACGTGGCCTCTTCGTGTTTTTGGCACAGTCTGGTCGGTGTGGACGAGGAGGGGCGGGCGTCGACGCCGTTGCTAGGCTGGGCCGACACCCGCGCAGCAAAATTCGTCGAGGATTTGCGATCGCAGTTTGACGAAGCCGAAACTCATCCGCGCACCGGCGCGCGTTTTCATCCGAGTTACTGGCCGGCGAAATTGCTCTGGCTTAAATCACAACAGCCGGAATTGTTTCGCAAGGTGAAGCGATGGTTGTCGTTGCCAGATTATGCATTTCTAAAATTCTTTGGCGATGACACCACCAGCGTCTCGATGGCTTCGGCTACCGGTCTGTTCAATCAACAGATCTGCGCATGGGATTCCGAAATGTCGATCGGAATCGGAATCGCGATCGGACAACTGCCAGCGATCGCCCCGTCGGGCAAGACCTTTCAGTCGTTAACCGAAGATTATGCTGCGCGTTGGCCAGTGCTTGATCGAGCCGGGTGGTTTCCCGCGATCGGCGATGGCGCGGCGAACAACATCGGTGCAGCCTGCGTCACGGCTGACCGAGCTGCGCTGATGATTGGGACTTCCGGCGCGATGCGCGTGCTCTTTTCAGGAACGCCACGGAAGTCGTTGCCTCAGGAGCTTTTTTGTTATCGTGCTGATCGCGATCGCTTCGTTATCGGCGGCGCGCTTTCAGACGGTGGCGGGCTCGTGCAATGGATGCGCGAGACGCTGCGACTTGATTTCGAGATCGATGATTTACAAGAGCAGCTTTGCGACAGCGCGCCCGATTCTCATGGACTGACTATGCTGCCGTTCTGGTCAGGAGAACGCGCTACCGGTTGGAACGCAACGGCGACAGGATCGATTGTGGGTCTGACTGCGCGGACCAAACCGATCGATATGCTGCGCGCGGCCATGGAAGCAATCTGCTATCGTTTCGCGCTGCTCGCCAAGGCAATCGACGAGGTTGCTCCCAACGCGACGATTGTGGCCGCCGGCAATGCTTTGCTGTCATCGCCGGGTTGGTTGCAGATGCTTGCGGACGTGCTGGGCCGGCCCGTCGAAACTTCGCAAGCGCATGAAGCTTCCCTACGCGGCGCGGCCTTGCTCGCGCTCGAAGCGATTGGCCAGATAGACAGCATCGAAACAATCGATTCGGCTGGCGGCGAAGTTTACGAACCCGATCCAGCTCGGCACGAAGTCTACGCGCGAGCGATCGAACGTCAGCAGCAGTTTTACGAGAAACTAATGAAATGATGTCTCAAGTTTAAGGTTCCAGGTTCAAATTTCGGCGGGCGAACTTGAAACTTGAAACCTGAAACCTGAAACTTGAAACTAAGGAACATGAGCGCACGAATGCAGCAGGAAACCAACTTGAATCCCGAACTCGATCAACTTTGCATCAACACAATCCGAGCGCTGACGCTCGACGCAGTGCAGAAAGCGAACTCAGGTCATCCGGGTTTGCCGCTCGGCGCCGCACCGATGGCCTACGTGCTTTGGACCAGATTCATGCATTACAACCCGCGCAATCCGAAGTGGGAAAATCGCGATCGATTTTTGTTATCGGCCGGCCACGGTTGCATGCTGCTTTATTCGCTGCTGCATTTGACGGGCTACGATTTATCGCTCGACGAAATTAAGAATTTCCGGCAGTGGGAATCGAAAACCCCCGGCCATCCGGAGAATGTTTTGACGCCCGGCGTCGAGATTACCACGGGCCCGCTAGGCCAGGGTTTCGCCAACGGCGTCGGCATGGCGATGGGCGCGGCGCATCTGGCTGCGAAATTTAATCAAAAGGACTTTTCGCTCATCGATCATTACATTTACGCGATCGTTTCCGACGGCGATTTGATGGAGGGCGTGGCGTCAGAAGCGGCGTCGCTCGCCGGACATTTGAAGCTCGGTAAACTGATTTATCTCTACGACGACAACCACGTGACGATCGAAGGTTTCACCGATCTTGCCTTTTCAGAAAACGTTCCGAAGCGTTTCGAAGCTTACGGCTGGCACACTTCGACCGTGGAAGATGGAAACGACACAGCCGCCATCGACGCCGCGGTTCGCGACGCGCAGTCAGTCGGTGATCGGCCATCGCTAATTTCGGTCAAGACAATCATTGGTTACGGCATGCCGACCGCCGGCACGCGCAAAGCTCATAGCGATCCTCCCGGCGAGGATGCCGTGCGCGAAGCCAAGCGCCATCTCGGCTGGCCCGAAGACAAACAGTTCTACATTCCCGACGAAGCGCTCGCGCATTTTCGTGAAGCAATCGATCGCGGCGCGAAATCCGAAACGGAATGGGACGCTCTGGTCAAGAATTACAGCGAGAAACATGCGGAGTTGGGCGAGCTTTGGCGGAGCACCATGAGCGGCGAGCTGCCCGAGGATTGGGAGAAACATTTGCCCTCATTCGACGATGCCGAAGCGATGGCCACGCGCGTCGCGAGCGGCAAAGTCATCAACGCGCTCGCGCCGCATATGCCGATGTTGATTGGCGGATCGGCTGATCTCGGCGTCTCGAACAACACGGACATCAAAGACGGCGGGAGTTTTGAAGCCGGCAGTTACGACGGCCGCATCATTCATTTCGGCGTACGCGAACATGCGATGGGCGCGACACTAACCGGCATGTCGCTGAACGGCGGCTTGATTCCTTACGGCGGCACGTTCATGACGTTTTCTGATTACATGCGTCCATCGATTCGCCTCGCGTGCTTGTCCGAGGTGCAGGCCATTTATGTCTTCACGCACGATTCAGTCGGTCTCGGTGAAGATGGCCCAACGCATCAACCGATCGAACATCTCGCTGCGCTTCGCGCCATTCCGCATCTGTTCGTGATTCGCCCTGCTGATGTGCACGAAGTACGCGAAGCATGGCGGCTCGCGATTCTCCGTCGTCACGCGCCGACGGCGCTCGCACTCACGCGCCAGAAGGTGCCTTTGATTGATCGAAAGAAATTTGCTTCAGCAGAGGGTCTGCGTCACGGTGGTTACATTCTTGCGGAAGCCGATGAAGCCGGTAACGGGAGCGGTAACGACCGGATCAAGTTAATCCTGATCGCGACCGGCTCCGAAGTCTCTCTCGCCCTCCAGGCACGCGAGCAGTTACAAGGCGACGGCATCACGAGTCGCGTCGTCTCAATGCCTTGCATCGAACTCTTCGAAGAACAATCGCAGGATTATCGCGATGAAGTTCTTCCGCCAAACGTCACGGCGCGTCTCGCGATCGAAGCCGGCGTGCGACAAGGTTGGGACCGATACGTGGGACCGAAAGGCGATGTGATTTGTCTCGATCGCTTCGGCGCGTCAGCGCCGGGGGATGTGGCGCTGAAGCATCTTGGATTCAATGTTGAGAATATTTTGAAGTATGCGCGAACGATTCTGAAATGAAGTCAGTACCGCCCGCGTCAGCCGGTGGATCAAGAATCAATCTCTTGCACGCCTATTGTCCCATCCGTTCACACGGATGGTACTGACCTCGTCATCGCGCGATCATTCTGGTCCATGAAAGTCGTAACCATAACTTCGTTCGGCGGCGTCGAAGGCCTCGAAATTCGCGAGGTCGCTGATGCTCCACAGCCAACCGCCGATCGTGTCCGTGTGCGTGTGCGCGCGGCTGGATTGAATCGAGCCGACATTCTGCAACGACTCGGGCGCTATCCCGCGCCGCCCGGATATCCGCAGGACATTCCCGGAATGGAATTCGCCGGCGAGGTTGAATCGATTGGTGAGGAAGTGCGCACCTGGAGAGTCGACGATCGCGTCTTCGGAATCGTGGGCGGCGGCGCGCAAGCCGAATACGTCACCGTCCCCGAAAATCATCTCGCTGGAATTCCTCCAAATCTCGATTGGATCGAAGCGGCCGCGGTGCCGGAAGTCTTCATGACTGCACACGATGCTCTCTTCACGCAATGCGGAGTGACCATCGGCGAACACGTTCTGATTCATGCAGCCGGATCGGGAGTTGGCACGGCTGCGATTCAATTGGTCAGAGCTGCTGGTGCATTCGCTTACGGAACTTCGCGCACCGCGGACAAGCTTGAGCGCGCAAAAGAATTTGGTTTGAGCGCATCGTGTGCGGTTGGCAGCGATCCGATGGAGGTTGTAGAGGCTGTGAAAGAATGGACAGGCGGCGCGGGAGTGAACGTAATTCTCGATCTCGTCGGCGCAGCTTACTTGAAAGCGAACCTGCAATCGCTGGCAACGAAGGGCCGCTTGATCTTGGTCGGCACGACCAGCGGATCTAAAGCTGAAATCGATTATGCGATCGTGATGCAGAAGCGCCTGAAGATCATGGGCACGTCGCTGCGGACGCGTTCGGCGGAAGAGAAAGCGACTGCAACGCGTCTCTTCGCGCAGCAAGTCGTACCTTTGTTAGCCAGCGGCGCAGTCCGTCCAATCATCGACAAAATTTTCGAAATGAAAGACGTCCGCGCGGCCCATGAGCGAATCGAGTCGAATGAGAGTTTCGGGAAAGTTATGTTGATGATTTGAAACCACAGATGAACACGGATTAGCACAGATAGGAACGGCAACTATCTGTGCTAATCCGTGTTCATCTGCGGTTTTGCGGTCGGAGCACTCATCCGACGCGCAGCCTCATCGGTGATAATGCACAAACCGTGACGGCCTTCACCGCCGAGACGATGAACCAGCCGACGCGCTTCTTCATGACTTAGCCCGCTGGCTTCACAGCCGCGCTCGCTGATCACCGACCACCGCTCCATTTCGAGTTCGCTGGTCATAGAAATTGCGGGCAAGGATGCCCGCGCTCCGTCATCTTCCTTTGAATTCGGGCTTGCGCTTTTCCAAGAAGGCTTTGACGCCTTCATCCTTGTCTTCGCTCGAGAAGCATAACGCGAACAGATCAACTTCACGACGCAGACCTTCATCAAGATTCGAACGCGAGGCAATCTTCACTGCTTCCTTTGCCAGGCGCAGCGCAATCGGACTCTTCTCTGCGATGCGATTCGCGATTTCCATCGTCTTCGTCTCAAGCTGATCCGCCGGCACGACGTGATTCGCGAGGCCGATGGCCAAGGCGGTTTGCGCATCGATGATCTCACCGGTGAGAATCATCTCCATCGCTTTGCCTTCGCCGACCAGACGCGTCAGGCGTTGGCTGCCGCCGCCGCCGGGAATAATGCCGAGGTTGATTTCCGGCTGACCGAACGAAGCTTTCTCGCTGGCAATGCGCATGTCGCAGGCGAGCGCAACCTCGCATCCGCCGCCGAGGCAATAGCCATTCACCATCGCGATGATCGGTTTGGGAAAACCATCGATCGCATTGAAGAGAGATCGCTCGAGCATAACTTCGCGCTGAGAGATCGCCGTGCGCGTAGCAAACTCTACGATGTCCGCGCCGGCGATGAATGCTTTATCTCCAGCCCCCGTCAACACGACGACACGAATTGAATCATCGGCACGCAACTCATCAAGAACAGCCGCGCCTTCAGCGCGCGTTTGAATGTTGAGCGCGTTGCGTTTCTCCGGCCGATTGATGGTGACGACGGCGACGGCTCCGCGCCGTTCGACCAGAATGGTCTCGTATGATTGGGTCACGTTAATTAGCTCCAGTTATGAACTTCTCAGAAAGTAAATCATTCTATTTGACATTTGTCATTTGACATTGTGCATTGGTCAATTTTGAAGAGACGTGTAGCCGCAAACCCGAAAGGATCGGTTCAGCACGAAAGTTCTTCAACATGTTCGCAGCCTTTGTAATGCCTGCGAATCATCAAATGACAAATGTCAGATGATAAATGTCAAATAATTTTTGATTTCGGGGAAAGGGAAAAGTCAACTTTCGCCCGGCGCCGCCGCTTGCTCATCAGCGACCCAGGATACAAACAGGCGAGTCCAATTTTCGGCCGGTTCGGCGATCTGTACGCCGACGCGCGCCGTGCCATAGATCGCGGGCGAGAGACGCACGACCGTTGCCGTGGCTTCAGTCGGCGAGCCGTCGGGCCGATGCGCGCGGATGTAAAGCTTTTCGCCGATGCTGACCTTTTGATTCAGATGAAAGAGCGCACCAGCCGTCGAGATGTCGTCCGTTTCGGTCGGCTCGCTCCATGCCGCGCCATCGTCCGATCGACCTGAGACCACGATCGGAAGTCGCAGCGCCATGCGCAGTGCAAAGCGTCTCTCTTCGTTTTGATAAGGGGTGCTCACAACAGTCGCCACGATTTCTCGTTGACCGGTTAGTATTGCTTTACCGGCTAAGTAGTATATGCCTTTTGGGCCTTGTCTTGGTTGACCGGTTAGTATTGCTTTACCGGCTAAGTAGTATATGCCTTTTGGGCCTTGTCTTGATCGTTCCAGCGATAAAAACCTTCGCCGGATTTTTTGCCGAGCTTGCCCTCGCGCACCATCCGCCGAAGAATTTCCGGCGGCCGAAAAGTTTCCGAACCTAACTGCTGATGCAGGTACTCGGCAATGTTGAGCCGCACATCGAGTCCAACCAAATCGGTCAAACGCAGCGGACCCATCGGATGGTTATAACCGAGTTCCATCGCCGTGTCGATGTCGCGCGCGCTGGCGACCCCCTGCTCGATCATGCGCATTGCTTCGAGTCCAAGCGTCACGCCTAAACGACTCGACGCAAACCCCGGAACGTCACGCACCACGATCGGTTCTTTCTT
>Ga0066679_10000159_pt1 | contig 18712 bp, 13 predicted proteins | sample GraSoiAngelo_128_FD_62298 | JGI IMG/M metagenome (GOLD analysis project Ga0066679, IMG submission 62298) | Grasslands soil microbial communities from the Angelo Coastal Reserve, California, USA - 14_0927_12_20cm | ecosystem: Environmental > Terrestrial > Soil > Grasslands | place: USA... | reverse complement strand
GCGTGGGGAATGTTTGCGTCCTTGCTGATGGGAGCCAGCGCATTCTCGTTCATCATTTTTCCTGAGCTTGCCAAGGTCGTCGGCGTTGGGATTTATGGAACTCCGATCTTCTTCTTCGAACTGACGATGGGCTTTTGGCTCCTGCTGAAGGGATTACCACCTTCCGGAGATGCGCCCGATAGCGTACTCGGGTCAGACTTCCTTAAATAGAGTGATCGACTTCTTGAGTAAAACCTCCGCCTGTTTCACTCTTCAATTCTCAGTCGCTGAATGAATCGCGCTTTCGTTACCGGCTCAGGAGTCGAAAGCGAAAGCTTCTGACCGCGCGCTTGACGCTCACCTTTGTCGACCGCGCCCGGAGGACCTGGAGCAGTCACCGTGTTCGTTTCGATCGCAGTCTGAAAATCTTTTAGCTCTTTCGGTTCGTCGATTGTCGGATCAATCAGCAGCTTCACTCCACCTACATTAATACTAAAGCGATTGTCACCCACTCTCTGGATTCGATCGTCAGCGTGCAACAGCACCGTCAAAGTTACCGGCTTTAATGTTTCTACTTCGTCGGTGATGGTAAAGTCGCCGCCAAGAGTATAAGCAAACTCTCGCTCGAATTTCTTCAGGCCCAAATCAGGCGAGTAAGCCGCACTCGCATCGCCTCGCACGATGACGCGATCCTTTTCCGCCTTCACTTCGCTGATTCTGATGCGATTCAAAAGTTCATACGACAGATCGGCGAACGCATCGTGACCTTCGCCTTCTTTTCCCTGACCTTTGCCATTGATAAGCAGAGTGTTGTGCTGCTCAGTCATCGGCACGCCGGCGTAACCACTGTCGCCCGTCAGATATTTACCGCGCGCGAAAATGATGAAGCTGTTGGCGTCAGGATGCGCGTGGCCGGAAGACAGACGCCAATCGGGAAACTGTTTGAGCAACGGTTCGGTGTGATGACCTTCGGGCGGTCCACATTTGAATGCAAATGCCGTCGCATTCTTTGACCAATCGCTGCGCCAGTACACGACCTCGTGATCGGGAAAGTAATGCCAACGCTCCTGTTTGGCGATCGGCGCCGGTTTCAATTTCGCGTCGTACCAAATTAGCGACCAGAAATCTTCCGCGTTGACTTGACCGAAACTTTTCAGCCATTCGGCCACGCCCTGTGCCTCGCCGTTTTGAAATCGTTGCGCGACGCGATAAAGCAAATTGTAATTAGTATTGAAGTGTCCCTGCGGATGAGTCCGCGGATACTCATCGCCTTTGTGCGCGCGCGTCAACGGCCCTTCGAAAATGTCGCCGAAATCGAAAACGTAATCGCCGTTCGGCAGCATTGAATGCGCGACGTACTCGTGCATCAAACGGAAGCCGGGCCGATCGTAGAGATCTTCTCCGGTCGCATGCGCGTGCGCATCGAGATAATGAACCAACCACGGCGTTGAGAATATCCAATACTCAAACCCTTCGTAGTAGTAACCATCCTGCGAATATGTCGCCAACACGCGATCATAAATCGCGCGCGACAGTGCGGCCCAACCCGGGGCTTCGGGCGTTTCGTCATAGAGCGCGTAAGCAGCGATACCCAAACCTGCAATGGGGATAAACGTGTGGTTCTGACTGTACGAGTATGTCTTTCCCGACTTCGGCTTGAAGTAATCCGCCATCAAGCGCGCTTGCTTGATCAACTTTTGGCGATAGCGTGTTCGCTCTTGATCAGTCAGATCGTGATAGAGCAAATCGTAGCCCCAACCCAAACCGTAGAGCAGATGACCCGCGGCGAGATCGACATTCGGTTTGTTCGATGCGTAACCCCAAATGTCATAACTCACGGCGGCATCCATGTACTTGCGCGCGGCGTCGAGATATTTCTTATCACCTTCGATCTTGTAAATGAACGCAGCCTCTGCGATCGCGATCGCAACTTCGTTCTGTTGCCGGCGGGCTTCTGCCGGAGGCGGTGGCGGATCGCCGTTGAGTGCGCGCACGTGGCTGAGCGCTTGCTGCCAGAGTTCGCGGTGCGTGGTGTGCGCACGCACGCGCAGGACAGCGAGTTCCTTATCGGTCACGTAAACGCGCGGATGGACGCCCCTCAACTCCGGCCGCAGCGTTGACTTGCGCGTCCGCATTAACTCAAGCAGCGGATGCGCGCCTTTGATTTTGTTGCTTGCAGCGCGCTCCGTTTGTAATTCGCGCGAGTCCTGGGCAAGCGACGATGTGTGCGAAACAGAGGCGGCAAAACATAATCCAAGGGCTAGGATTTGGCAGAAAAGCCGAGAGAATCTTGAGTCGATAAGCATCAGAGTTTTTCGGAAGCTTCGCCAGGCAAGCCCAGCCGCCACCTCACCCTATCTCGCTCCTGATTAACTCTCGCTGAGAGTTAATCAGCAGCAGAACGTTCAATCGTTCTTTACCAGTCGCTAGGCCCTCACCTGACCCTCTCCCAGAGGGAGAGGGCAATTAACGGATCAATCCATGAACATGCCGCCGTTGATCTCGATGGTTTCGCCAGCGAGATAACTTGACGCTGCAGAAGCGAGAAAACAGATCACCGACGCAACTTCCTCGGGCGTGCCAACTCTGCCCAGCGGAATCCCAGCGACATATCCTTTGATCATCTCTGGCGTTGAAAATGTTTCGTGATATCGCGTGTCGATCACGCCGGGCGACACAGCGTTGACGCGGATTCCAAACGGCGCGAGTTCCTTAGCCAGCCCTTTCGTGAAAGTGATCAGCCCTCCTTTGGCGGTCGAATAATGAATCGAGCCGAGCGCTCCGCCCGTGCGTCCCGCGATCGAAGAGACGTTGACGATCGCGCCGGTCTTCCGCTCGATCATTGAAGTTGCAACTGCGCGACAGCATAGATAGGCACTCTTAAGATTGAGATCGATCACCTCATCCCAGCGCTCCTCGGTTAGCTCGAGGATTCGCAGCCGTTCAACGAGCGAACCGGCGTTATTCACCAAAATATCGATTGGCCCAAGTTCATCGACCGTGCGCTTGACGAGTGAATCAACCTCGGCTGACTTCGCGACATCAGCCTGAATCACAATGGCCATGCCGCCGGCGTTAGCGACTTCCTCGCGCGTTTTTTCTGCTCCGTCTTTATTCTGATGAAAATTAATCGCGACTCGCGCGCCATTCGCCGCGAGCAACTTGGCAGTGGCCGCCCCGATTCCCGATGATGCACCGGTGACGAGCGCGACTTTTCCAGTCAAATCAAATGAGTTACTCACAAATTCGTCTCCTCTAATAAATGCTGCCAGCTCGAATCAGACACGCGCTCAATGCGACCGCAAAGTGCGAACAGGACCAGCGTCCCGAGCGGCGCAAGCAAGCCGGCCGTCACCAACACGGGCACGTAGGAAAAATGATCTACGACCCAGCCGGTCCCCAGAATAAAGATCATCGACCCGATACCCGCGCCAGTTCCGCCGAGGCCGGCGACCGACGCGACGGCTTTGTCAGAAAAGAAATCGCTGGGCAAAGTCTGCACGTTATTGATCCAAACCTGAAATCCGAACAACACGACGCCGATCAAAACCAACGCGACCATCGCATCATGCGCGAAAGCTGCAAAGATTCCCGCGGGCATTAGCGCTGCCGCGAACAGAATCACAATTTTGCGCGCGCGGTCTACGCTCCAACCGCGCGCAATCAGAAACCCTGACAACCAACCGCCCGAAAGACTGCCCGCGTCGGCTGCAACGTATGGCACCCAGGCAAACAGTCCAATCTTCGTCAGCGAGAAACCGCGCGCGTCCGCGAGATACTTCGGCAGCCAACTGATGTAGAGCCACCAAACGGGATCGGTCAAGAATCGCGACAACACGATTGCCCAGACCTGTCGATATCGCAGCAGCTCTCTCCATTTCGGCGCCGCGCTTCTCTCAGCTCGCTCATTATTGTCTTGACCATCACGAATTATCTCCCACTCTTTTTCGCTCAACCACCGATGACGCTGCGGAGTTTCGTAAAAAACGAGCCACAACGCCAGCCAGAGAAATCCGAGTGCGCCCGTCGCAATAAACGTGGTGCGCCAACCATAAGCCAGGCTCATCCAAACGATGAGCGGCGGCGCCACGATCGAACCGATAGCGGCGCCGCTGTTGAAGATCGCCATTCCGAACGCGCGTTCGCGGATCGGAAACCATTCGGCAACAGTCTTGGCTGCGCCCGGCCAGTTCCCTGCTTCGCCCAATCCGAGTACAAACCGAAACGCGCTGAGGCTGGCCAGCCCGCGCGCGAAGGCGTGCCCCATCGCCGCGATGGACCACAGCACGATCGAGCACACAAAGCCTAGTTTGGTGCCGACGCGGTCGTACAGTTTTCCCGACAGCCCCTGACTGATTGTGTACGCGAGCAGAAACCAGGAAATGATGCCGCCGAACTCAGTGTTGGTGAGGCCGAGATCGTGCGTGATCACCGGCGCCAACACCGAGATCGTTAATCGATCGATGTAATTGATTAGCGTCGCGAGGAAGATGAGGCCGACGATCCACCAACGCAAACCGCGCAGCTTGAAACCGATGTCGGTTGTAACTGCTTCGGTTAATTGTGGTGAAAGCATCGGTTGGACCGCTCAGGAATTAGGAATGGATTGATGTCGTCCGCGCGGCAGACGATTGAGCCCAGCGATTCATCGCTGGGTGGTGAAGCCTCAACAATCCAAAGCCCGTGAAACTCGCGACAGAGTTTCGCTTACCGCTTCGTCTGTCGTCCGCTTCGCGGACTATCGTTCATCTTCTGTTTGCCAACCCAGCACTGAAGTGCTGGGCTACTACCGCTCGTCGGCTTCGCCGACTTCCAGTGCGGAATCCCATAAGGATCACCGTCAGAATCTACTTCAGAAACTCAGCCGCAAACCAAACTGAAGTTTCCTCATCGGTCCGGCCGAAGTGATCACACCAAACGTCGTCGAGGTTGCTCCTGAAGGAACAGAGTTGCCAGGTTGTCCGAGGTTTACATGGTTAAAGAAGTTCGTCCCATCGACCCGGAAGCGCAAGCGGAAGCGCTCACTCAAACGGAAGTCGCGCGAGAGTGCCAGATCAACAACCCAATAGCCGGGTCCATCAAGAAGGTTGCGCGGCGAGTTCCCGTCAGTCGCAACGCCCGTAACAACTTTATTCTGCAAGAACGCCGCCGTATTGAACCACTGGGCCGCGGTGGGATTGCTAATGCGGGGATTGCCTACCAACTGCGCGCGATCGTTGGTGTTGCCGTCGAGGTTCGCATCGACGTTGCCATTCGTGATCGAAAAAGGAAGGCCACTGCGTATCTTGATGATTGGCGAGATACTCCAACCATTCAGCAGATGCCGCATGAAACGGTTATCGCCTTTGTAGTATTCAGGTTCGTAATTGAAGCTCATGCTGAAGACGTGACGCTGATCCGTATCAGCGCGACCAGCATCTTCTGCAAGAATGCTGAAGTTCTGCGCTCCACCTTGAGTCGTATTGTTCTGAAGCTGCGCGCTGTCGTTCGTGTGGCTATAAGTATAGAACGCGTTGAAGCTGAGGTGGTGACTCATGCGCATCGCGCTGGTGATTTGAAGACCGTGATAGTCAGCGTTCTGATCGGATTGCAGCAGCAGCACTGCGCCGAACGCAGGGTTCGGCCGGCGCGCGAGAATGTTCGCCCCAGCACTCGTCGCGGTTGTGGTCAGTACCGGATAGTTGACGTCGCGCGCGAACGGCAGGTCGCGACTGAGCGTCACGACATAGGCAGCGCCCACCATCAAATCTCTTGTGAGTTGACGCTGGACGCCAAAATTCGCTTGCCATGAGTGCGGCCACTTAAAGTCTTGCGCGACGGCAAACAGGCCGCCGCCCGTCACGAACGTTCCCTTGTACGGAAACGGATTGCCGCCCACGAACGCGTTATAGGGATTGACGAGCGACGCGCCCAGCGGAACACCAGTCGAACTCGTCTTCGGATTGATATTCGAGAAAGTCAGTCGGGTGGAGAACGGCTGAAAGTTTGTCATCGTGTTCCACTCGTTACCGGAAACGCTTCCATAAAATAGACCGACTGCTCCGCGAATCGATGTTTTGCCGTCGCCTTTTGGATCGATCGCGATTCCGATGCGAGGTGAAAAATGTTTGTAAGCGGTTGGAATACCGCCGCGCTCGACGCCGGGGTCACCGAAGAACTGCGCTCCGATTGGCGCGATTGGATTAACTGTGGACTTCAGGCCCGGCACATAGTTGACCACGCGGTTAAGCGGATCGGTTGGCGCCGTCTGCGCGTCCCAACGCAAGCCTAGATTAAGCGTGGCGCGCGGACTGACACGGAAATCGTCTTGCGCAAAAAGCGCCGTGTACCAGCTATTCGTGTAACCGGTAACCGGCGCGTCCTGGGTAATCGCACTTGGAATTCCAATCATAAAATCCGCCAGCGCATTCTTGGTCACGCTGTTATTAAAAGTGAAGACGCCGTAGTTGTTGAGCAACGTCTGCTGAATGTCTTTGTCGAGAGAGATTTCTCCGCCGAGCTTCAGCGCGTGTTTGCCCTTATTCCAACTGAACACGTCGCGGATCGAATAAAAGTCAGTGCCTGCGGTCGGTCCACCAATCGAGTTTGTCAGAGTGAAGAAACCACTTACAGTGATCTGCGGCAAGGACGGCGTACCTTGGATCGTAAATGCGGAACCCAAGTCGCCGAGCGACGTCGCCGGCAAATTCAAGCGACCGCCAAAATTTCGCGTGTAAGTCGCCCAAACCTGATTGATCTTGGTGGAGCTGACGATCCAGACATCGCTGGCGTTGACATTATGCTGTCGCCAATTGAACTGTTGACTGGCCCACGGCAGGTTGCCGCTTCCTGCTTTGACCCTGTTCGTGCCCGACGTCTCGAAGTAGCTGAACGTCAATCGATGCTTGCTATTGAGCTGATGATCGATCTTGGTTAGAAAATCGTTCGAGTTAAATGGGCTGGGCACATTGCCTTGCCACTTGCTGCCCGTGACATTGGAAAGCGGAATGTAAGTGTTGATGATCTTCGCAGCCACCGGATCGATCCGATCCGGACAGATCACATTGGTGACGCCGTTGCAGACGAAAGCCAAGCCGTTCTTGGGATCGACGGGCTTGGTTCCGGAGGCGGTGAAGTCTCCGACCCGCTCCAAAGCAGTCGGCACAACCGCGCCATTCAAAAATGAACTGGTCGTCTGGCGCAAACCTGAATACGAGAAGAAGAAAAAGCTCTTGTCTCGTTTGATGGGACCACCGATGGTTCCTCCGAACTGATTGCGATGAAACGGCGCGCGCGCCAACGTCGAGCCCCAGTCATTCGCGTTGAAGACGGTGTTGCGAAGGTATTCAAAAACCGAACCATGAAACTGGTTGGTACCCGACTTGGTAAGAACGTTGATGACGCCGCTGGCAAAGCGACCATACTCGGCGTTGTAGCTGTTGGTTTGGACTTTAAATTCCTGGATGGCATCTGGATTCGGCAGAATGTTTCCGGTGTTCCGCAGTCCGGTCATGTTGTTCCCGCCGTCGAGGTAATAATTTACTGAACCAGTTCCGCCATCGACTCCGCCATTAATCAGCGTGCGCTGTTCGGGAAATCCAAGAATGAGAGAACTTGTCCCGGTCGAGGCAGCCGCGACGCCGTTGTTGTTCGATTGCACGCCCGGCGTGAGATCGAGCAGCGTGTAGACGTTACGCTCAACCAAAGGAAGACTTGTGATTTCGGCTGACTGAATGGTGCGCGCAATTTCCGTTGTGGTAGTGTTCACTGCCGGCGTCGAAATTTCAGAGATCGTCACGGTTTCGTTAACCTGGCCCACACTGAGCGCGACATCGACGCGCGTCGTATCGTTAACCTGTAGAACTATGTCGCTAACGAGCGCCTTCTTGAAACCCGTGTAGGTCACTTCAATGCTGTACTTACCCACGGGCAGGAATTCGAGTCGGTAAGTGCCCTCATCAGTCGAAACCGCGCTGCGCGACAGTCCGGTTTCAGTATTGCGCGCGGTGACTTGAGCGCCCGGAACAATTGCGCCCCCGGGATCGGTCACCGTACCAACGATCGTGGCGGTTGTAACCTGGCCAACCACACCAAGAGGAATCGCCAGCAGCAATGCGATCACTGCGAATTGAATCGCCCGCAAACGAAAAGTTTTTGTGAGCATCTCAGATACCTCCAATTAGAAATTCAACGCCGCAAGCAACGTCTCGCGTTGCTCTTCCGTAAAAGTCTTCCCCGTGTTCTGCTTGTCTCTTTTGATTTCTAAGCAACGCGAGGCGCCGCAAAAGTTGGCGCGGCTATCAGCGCTGCGGCGCCGCGAAGTCGCGGGTATTCTTGAGTCGATCCGACTCTTAACGGTGTCCGACTGACTCTTTCCGTCAAGGCTCTCTCAGCCAATCCACTCGTGACCTGCTTGGAAATCAAATCCCAGGCTGCGGTTATTTCACCGTCAAGATAAATGCACTCCGGATTAATAACGTTGATGATGGTCGCCAGCCCTAAGCCGAGAAAGCGACCGGTCGACTTAATCGCCGCCATTGCCTTGGCGTCACCACGTCGTGCGCGCGCGATCAAATCCTGAACCGTAAAAGAACCCTGTTTGGTGCCATGAAGCTTATTTGGACTAAGCTTGTACAAATTCCATTCAAAGTAACGAGAAAGGGTCGCAAGGTTCGAGATGTATGCCTCCCAACAGCCAGCTGCGCCGCACATGCAACGCGGACCTTCAAGGTTCAGAGGTACGTGCGCGAACTCACCCGCGATGTGATCGGCGCCGCGCAGGAGTTCGCCATTGACGACGACGCCTACACCGACGCCGTCCGAGACGCTGACATACACAAAGTTCTGAGGCCTTGTTGTTTCGCCGTGCTCAAGCCAAAGCAATGCCAGCGTGCATGCGCGGCCTGAATTCTCGATTTCCACCGGCAAGCCGGTCGCAACCGCCAGTGGCTTTCGCAACTCCAGATCACGCCAACCCAAGGCCGGCGCATTCAGAACGCGTCCCGTTTGTTGGTCTACCATTCCGGGAACGGCGACGCCCACGCCCTCAATTCCAGCCTTTGTTCCATGCGCTTTTGCGAGCCTGCGGATGCGTTGGCCCAGATCACGTATGAAGTCCGGCATCGAAAAAATTGTGTCGTAACTCTCAACCGCTAGTTGCCGTCCCGAGAAGTCGCAGACCATCACGTACGTCTTACTGAAGCGAACGTCGACAGCGACTGCCAGACGATCGTGACTCTTGATATGCAGCAAAGTTGGCTTGCGCCCGAACGCGGCTTCCCCGGTTGCTCCTTCGTAGATCAAGTCCTGGTCGATTAGTTCCTGAACCAGAACTCCAGCCACACCACGGGTGACCTTCATTCGGCGTGCCAACTCGGCTCGCGAGATCGGTTGATGTTCGTGAATAACGTTTAGGGCGATGCGTCGATTGATCTCGCGCGAGGTCGAGCGAGTAGCAACATGAAAGTCTCGGGTGTTTATCTTGCGCATCGGCGGCGACTTTGTACAGCGTGCGTACAATATGCCGCAACGGAATACCTGTCAAGCCTTTTTTTGGTGTAAGACTCCGAGTTTTATTTCGAGATGTTCCTAAGAAAGTGTTAGCCCGAAATCACATTTGAAGAGTGGATAATACTGCACGTCACGAACCTTGATTGGAATCTGAGCCATTGCCCGAGGCAAGGATCGTTTTATCCTCTCGTATCGATCCTTTCGGAGGCAAGCAACCGCCTGTGAAACCATCCAAACAAATTTGTCCAACATCAGGTCCGGCCGAGCCGCCCGCCAAAGCTTGCAAAGCGGCAAGCAATTGATCGGGATCATCCGGAAGTGCATCGAGATCACAACCCTGCAGGACGATGGCGCTCGCATTGTGGTCCGCGTCTGTGCTTAAAGATTTTTCGGGAGAGACCGTTACTTCTTGCTTTACGGACGCCATCCTCAAGGTAAGCTATTTGATGGCCGATTCTGCTACCAGCCTTACGAGGCGCTTCTGTTGAGTTGTTTGCGGAAGAAGCTAGTTTCGATTCTGTAGCCGGTGCAGCAGAGAGTGCTTGAGTGATGCATGATGCGCGGCCAGTTTCGCGATCCTTAATCCGGCGCGGCCATCGCGAAAACCTCCTTTCAGAATGAAGCTGCGCACGAAAGCGAGCGGTCCAGCGATCGTCATTTGCAATGTGGACGTGCGCTTTCCTTCTTTGAGCATTTGCTCGGCGCCGAGCGGCGCGTATCGTTCTTCGATCATGCGGCGATGATGATCCGGATCGCGCATCGAATAGTGCAACAGGTCGCCGTGCAAAGTCATGACACGTCCTCCTTTGTCCATCACAACCGATTCGTGAATCACACGATCCCCCCAATGACCGCGGCGGCGATTGAATAAACGAAGCTGATAGTCGGGGTACCAACCTCCGCCCTTGATCCAGCGGCCCATGTAAAAAGCACGACGTGAGACCCGATATCCGTCCGCGAGTTGCGATTCTTCCGTTTCCCGCAGTTCATCGATCGACGATTGCAATTCAGGCGAGATTCGCTCGTCAGCATCCAGACTGAAGATCCAATCATTTGCCGCCGCGTCGACGGCGAACTGCTTTTGTTTCGAGAAGCCGGGCCAGGAATTGATGAGAACGCGAGCGCCGAGATCGTTTGCAATATCGCGAGTAGCATCAGTTGATTCGGAATCAACTACGAGGATTTCATCTGCCCAGGCCACCGACTCGCAGGCGGCGCGAATGTTTTCGCCTTCGTTGAAGGTGATGATGGTGGCGGTGATCTTCATTGCCGATTTCCGATTGCCAATTGCCGATCTCCACTATCGACCACGACCAGTATATATGGCGTTAATTGGCAATCGGCAATCATCACTCGGCAATGTTCTAGGGCTTCGTCGGGTTATCCACCGTCACGTTGTTTGCTCGCAGCGTCGATCCGGTTGCGCGTTGCAAATCGGCAAGCGCCTTATTGTAATCAGTCTGCGCCTGCAACTCGTTTGTGCGTGCCGCCGTCAATTCCTGTTGACGTTGCAGCAAAAGGAAGGTTGTCGAGCGGCCAACTTCGTAGAGCTTCTGCTCTCCCGCCAGTTGCGCTTCAGCGCTTTCGCGCGCCGCCCGCGACGCGACGACTCGCTTCTGTGCCGTGTCCACGGATTGCGCGGCGTTGCGCACGTCCATCTCGATCACTTGATCCTGCGATCGATATGAAGCGTCGAGCTGTTCGCGTTGAATGCGCGCGCCGGCAAGATTCGCTTGCGCCGTCTTGTTGTGGAACGGGAATGAAATCGCGACACCAACAGTCATGTTGCGCGTGCCAAATCCAAGCAAGTTTGTCAGATCTTTTCCGTATCCTCCGATCAAGTAAGGCGCGACGCCGCTGGTTGCCACGTTCGGAACCGTCGCGACGGGCAGACCTGCGTTTCTCTGGAGAGCCTGAATCTGCGTAAGGAGAAACGCGCTGGAGTTGGTCGCTGGGTTTCCGGAAATCAGTGGGACCAACGTGCCGGCAGGAGTGCCGACTTGCGTTCCGGCCAATCCAGTCGTGGCCACCGTCGATTGAATATCAACCTGAGGCAAAGTCTGGTTTTGGAAGAACTGAATATCGACCGCGTTAATGTCTTTTTGCAGGTTGAGACGCCGCAGCTCAGGACGATTCTTGTGCGCGTCGTCGAGCGCAGCGCTCAAATTCACCGGCGACAAATCAAACGAAGGCTGGTCGGTCGGCGTCAGTTGCGCGGACCATTGCGGCGACGAAGGATCTTTGAGCATGAATTGCTTCAGACTGTTCTCAGCCACAGAGACGCTCTGCGTCGCAATATAGAGATTTGCTTCACGGGTTGCGATGTCCGTTTGCACTTGCGCGCGATCGAGCGGAGCTTTTGCGCCGGCTGAGATTTCGGCTTCGATGTTGCGCATGTTCTGCCGCGCAACATTTAAGCTGTCTAATTGATTTTGTTGATTTCGCAACGCGAAAACCAAATTCCAATACGCCGCCTGAACCTGTGAAATGATTTGGATTGTTCGCTGACGAAAATCAGAATCCGATTGCTCGAGCCGTTTCTTCTGAACTCGAATCGCGTGGCGGTTACTGTCAATCGATCGATTGCGCAGCAACGGCTGATTGATTTGCAGCGATAGGTTCGACGAATAGAAGGGATTGATCAGATTGAAGCTGTTGCTCGTGTTAGTGCGGCTGTTGGAGAACGTCAGGGTATAAGTGCCTCCGCCTTTCTCGAACGATTTCGTCACCGACGGGTTCACGTTGAAGATCGTCGTCGTCGTTTTCCCGGTGCTACCCGAACCGCCGAGTGAGCTTTGTTGAGGAGTGATGTTGTGTATGTACTGCGGCGTGACACTGAATATTGGTTCGTAGACGCCTTGCAGCGAGATTAGTTGTTGCTCGGCAAACCGCACCTCATCGCGCGAAACCTCGATGTCGTTGTTGTTGAGCAACGCCGTACGAATCGCATCGTTCATGGATAGCGGCACGGTGTTACTGCTTAGCACGCCCACGCGCGTTAGATCCGGCAGCGGCGGCAACGGCTGCGGCTTGATCTCAGGAAAATTCGGTTCCTGAATAATGATCGGAGTGATCGGCGTCGGCTGAACCAGCGGCGTTGGCGAAACCTGGGCGCCCGGAGGTGCAGTCGCGGGTGGCACTTGCTCGCCCGGCGGCAGTATTGCCGGATTGACGGGCGTTGGGCTAGGCGTTTGCGCAACCGCGACGATCGAGATCGCAATGACGAACATCATCGCGACGAAGACTCTCGTAAGCGTACGAGTGAACTGATTGGACATCGAAAATGCTCCTCTAAAAAACTATCGGGGATTTGCCGAACGGCGCCGCAAGCTGCGAGCAGACAGATAGCGCCAAGTCATAGCCTACTACGTCGGTTAACTCTACGCGGTTTCAAAAAGCTTAACAAATGCATTGCTTGACACTAAGTCGAGCGGGCATTATCTTCCAATTTCACTCAAAGCACAGCCGTTTCAGTTAGAGCTACAGCAACTGCCGCGGTGTATGTGTGTGATTATCTCAGAGGAGGTCGGTATTAATGGCGGTGAAAGTTGGCATCAATGGTTTCGGTCGCATCGGCCGAAATATTTTTCGTACGGCCCTCGGCGACGGCGACATCGAATTCGTCGCGGTGAACGATATTACCGACACGAAAACTCTCGCGCATTTGCTGAAGTACGATTCAGTGCTGGGGAATCTGCATCACGATATTAAGACTTCGGGCAACGGAATTACAGTTGAAGGAAAAGAGTTTCATGTTTTTTCCGAGCGCGATCCAGCTTCCATCCCCTGGGGCCTGGTCGGCGCTGAAATCGTGATTGAATCTACCGGTCTATTTACTAAAGCCGAAGACGCCTCCAAGCATCTGCACGACAGCGTGAAGAAGGTGATCATCTCAGCCCCCGCCAAAAATGAAGACATTACAATTGTCCTGGGCGTGAATGAAGACAAGTACGATCCGGCACTGCACAACATTATTTCGAACGCGTCGTGCACGACAAATTGTTTGGCTCCGGTGGCGAAGGTCATTCACGAGAAGTTCGGCATCCGGAACGCGCAGATGACCACGATTCACTCTTATACCAACGACCAGCAGTTATTGGATCTTCCGCACAAGGATTTGCGTCGAGCGCGTGCTGCCGCACTCAACATGATCCCTACTTCGACTGGCGCCGCCAAAGCCGTCGCGTTAGTGCTGCCCGAGTTGAAAGGTAAGTTTGACGGCATCAGCGTGCGCGTGCCGACGCCGAATGTCTCTCTGGTCGACGTCGTAATCGATGTCGAAAAAGAAACCACCAGCGAAGAAGTAAACAAAGCCTTGAAGGATGCGGCGAACGAAGAACTTGCCGGCATTCTGGCTTTTTCTGAAGAGCCGCTGGTTTCCTCCGATTTCAAACAAAACTCAAACTCGTCAATCATCGACGCTGAATACACCAAAGTAATTGGCGGCAATATGATCAAGATTCTTTCGTGGTACGACAACGAATGGGGCTACTCGTGCCGCGTGCGGGATTTGATCAAGTTCATTGCGGGGAAAGGACTGTAAGCATTGCCAATTGCCGATTTGCGATTGCCGATTGGCATCATGAACCGCGGCTTCTTGAATCGGCAATCGACAATCAAAAATCGGCAATGCCTAAGCTCTCCATCCGCGACCTCGACCTCAAGGGCAAGCGCGTCTTCATCCGCGTCGATTTCAACGTTCCCATCAAAGACGGAAACGTCGACGACGACACGCGCATTCGCGCGGCGATTCCTACAATCAAATACGCAACTGAATACGGCGCGCGTGTAGTTCTCGCGTCGCATCTCGGCCGGCCAAAAGGTCAGCGCGTCGATAAATACAGTCTGCGTCCCGTTGCTGATCATCTTTCGGAATTGCTTGGTAAATCAGTTTCGTTTGCGGAAGATTGCATTGGCGAAGCGGCTGAAACGAAGGCGACAGAATTGAGTGACGGCGAGGTTCTGCTGCTCGAAAATCTGCGGTTTCACGCCGAAGAAGAGAAAAACGACGAACAATTCGCGAAGCAACTCGCTTCGTTGTGCGACGGTCTTTACGTCAATGACGCGTTTGGAGCTGCGCATCGTGCGCATGCCTCGACGGCGGGAATAACGAAGTTCGTGAAGCAAGCGGCGGCGGGATTACTGATGGAGAAAGAGCTTGGGTATCTAGGTCGCGTCATCGCGAATCCCGATCATCCTTTCGTCGCGATCCTCGGCGGCGCGAAAGTGTCAGGCAAGATTCCGGTGATCAATGCGCTCGTCGATCGCAAAGTAGATCGGCTCTTAATCGGGGGCGCAATGGCCTACACGTTTTTGAAAGCGGAGGGTTTCACCGTCGGGAAGTCGCTCGTCGAAAACGAAATGCTCGACACGGCGAGACAAATCGAAGCACGTTGCAAGGAAGCTGGAGTCGAGCTTTTGCTGCCGACGGATCATCAGGTCGTCGACAGCTACGAGCCCGTAAAAGGCGACCAGGTAATGGCGAAAACGATTCCTATCGAGTTCACGAACGCCGGACACGCGGGGATGGACATCGGCATCGAGACCGTTAATCACTTTGCGAATGCTCTGACCGATGCGAAAACAATTATTTGGAATGGCCCGATGGGCGTGTTTGAAGAGCCACCATTCGATCAAGGTACGATCGGAATTACTCGGGCTGTGGCCGACGCTGCCGGCCGGGGCGCGATCGTAATAGTCGGTGGCGGAGATTCAGTCGCAGCCGTGACGCGCGCGGGTGTCGCCGATCGCATCACGCACATTTCGACTGGCGGCGGCGCGACGCTTGAATTTTTGGCAGGAGAAGAACTGCCGGGAGTGGCAGCGCTGAGCGATAAGACCTAACCACGAAGTCACAAAGGTTAACCTGTCATCTTTGTGCTCTTTGTGCCTTTGTGGTTAGCTTTAGTTCACTATGCGTAAACCAGTCATCGCTGGAAACTGGAAGATGTACAAGACCGTCGCCGACTCAATCGCGACGGCGCTGGCGCTGAAACCACTGGTCGCCAACGCGAACCACTGCGAAGTGATCCTTGCACCGGTGTTCACGGCCCTAAAGAGCGTCGCCGATCGCCTGGAAGGATCGAACGTCAAAGTAGCTGCTCAGAACTGCGCGACCGAACGGAGCGAAGGTGCATTCACCGGCGAGGTCGCTGCTTTCATGATTCACGATGCCGGCTGCTCGCATGTGATCCTCGGACACTCGGAAAGGCGGCAGTACTATCTCGAGACTGATCAAGTCGTGAGCAAGAAAGCCCACGCTGTTCTGGCTTCAGGATTGTTCGCGATCGTTTGCGTCGGAGAGACCCTTGAGCAACGCGATGGAGGTAAGGCGCTGGATGTCGTTAAAGACCAAATTGTGGGCAGTTTGAGCGGGTTGACAGCCTCAGATCTCGACCGTATCATCGTTGCTTACGAGCCTGTCTGGGCCATCGGGACTGGACGCACCGCGACGCCGGAGCAAGCGCAAGAAATGCACGCGTTTATCCGGCGCGTTTTCGCGGAGAGGCACTCTGAAGCAGCGGCTGAAGAGTTGCGAGTCCTTTACGGCGGCTCAGTGAAGCCCGACAACATCGCAGGTTTGATGAAGCAAACGGATATCGACGGCGCGCTCGTTGGCGGAGCAAGTCTTAATGCTGAAAGTTTCGCGAAGATTGTTAATTACAATGATTGGTCAGTCGTCGGTTGATAGTTGTCAGTTGTTCGCGATTTTCAACTGGCCACTCACCACTGACTACTGACCACTGACACTATGATAACTTACATTTTCTACGGCCTGTTTGTTCTTTCGTGCGTTATTTTGATTTTGTGCATCTTGCTTCAGCCCGGCAAAGCTGATGCGGGCGCGCTATTTTCGAGTTCAGTTTCGAGCACCGCATTTGGTCCGCGCGGAACGCAGACACTGCTTTCGAAGATTACGATTGGCGCGGCGGCGTCGTTTATGATAATTGGGCTGTGCCTGTCGTTGCCATTCGTTAGCGGCACAAGTTCAGTTTTGCAGGCGGGTGAGTCGCCGCAAACTCCGGCGGCGACACCGACGCCTGCCCCAACGCCCCAACCGGCTCAGTCGGCTCCGGCAGCTGTCCCGACATCGACTGTGCTAACGCCGTCACCTGCGCCGACGAAGAAGAAATAGCATTCGTGCAGCGCAATGCGCGCTACGATATGCACACTTGAATCACGCTCCTAATGATTGTTTGACAACCTTCCCGAACGAGCCGAAGTGGCGGAACTGGTAGACGCGCACGTTTGAGGGGCGTGTGAGGTAACTCGTGGGGGTTCGAGTCCCCCCTTCGGCACCATACTTCCTCAGATTTCCTTAGCACATTTGCGTCTTTTCTGATTTAGTGTCCATTTGTGGCCACGCATGTCTACTGGGCGGTTTCTTGAATCTGGTCGTGTCATCGAAAAGTTTTGGACGTCGCCGGACGGGCTCTAAGAGCCGTCACGGCTCGAGGCATACAACGCTTACGCGGCGCCATTCTCAGTATGGATGAAAATCTGCGGTTTCGATTCTTACGCGGTCTTTGTTGCGGCGAGTCCTTCTAACGAGCGGCCAGCCTCTTCCCGTGATTGCTTCGAAGCATGCGAGTAGTAAAGTACAAAGGCCTTGTCGGACCAACCCATCCATTCCTGAACTGTCTAGGGACTAACGTTACTTTCAAAGCTTGATGGCCTTGATGCATTACAGCAAGCCGAAGTGTTACTTCGCTTCGGAGCCATAGCTGGATGGCTGGGAAGTAGTGACCAAATCGCTGGCGGACTTTGAGGCGTTGGTCAGATACCACAAAGCGATTCGGATTGAGCGGGCGCGGGAGTTCTGGAACGTACGACGCTAAGTATCAAGCAGATCGCGTCCGCGATAGGAGTTGGGGACAGGAGCCACTTCATAAGAGACTTCGGAAAGGAGGAAGGCTTATCGCCAAGGCGTTACTGTCTGAACTTCCTTACTAAGAATCGCCGCGAACGCCGAAGATTGACACATCTGGACCAACCAAAGTCCGACGAACGCAGAACGAACAAGTAATCAATAGCTTGCCACTGCATCGTGATAAAGACCTAAACACGAACTTCGTCGTTCTCTTGCCGTGTTACAATGTTCGCCCGGATGCCGCCGCCGATTGACACTGTCATCAACGTGCCGTTGCCTATCGTTTGCGTATTCATGGCAGCGCTCGGCGCGATCATCGGGAGCTTCCTCAACGTAGTCATCCACCGAATTCCTCGCGAGCAATCCATCGTTTTTCCGTCGTCGACATGTCCGAAGTGCCACGTCGCAATTAAGTTCTACGACAACATTCCGATCTTCAGTTACCTGATTCTGCGCGGCCGCTGTCGCGCATGCGGCACCGGCATCACGGCTCGCTACCCGGCAGTTGAAGCGTTGACAGCGATACTGTTTGCGGCGGTAAGCTGGCACGACGGGCTATCGCTTGCGCTGGCGTTCGACCTTGCCTTCGCCGCTGCGATACTCGCTTTGATCTTCATCGACGCCGAACACATGATTCTGCCGAACGCGATCACTTATCCCGGCATTCTCTTCGCGCTGATCACTCGCGTGGCTATTCCTTATCTCGCGGGGCCAACGCACTTTGATGATCTGCCTCAGCTCATGACGTTCTTTCCGACGCTGCCGGTTTGGTTGGTTTCACTCATCGGTGCGGCGATCGGCGCACTCGCTGGCGGCGGATCGCTTTGGCTAATGGGTTTCATGTGGGAGAAGTTGCGCGGCGTTGAAGCGATGGGCTTCGGCGATGTGAAAATGATGATGATGGTGGGCGCCTTTCTGGGATGGCGGTTGACGATTCTGACCATCCTGATCGGTGCGTTATCAGGGTCGATCGCCGGGATTGCGATGATGTATCGCCGCGGCGGACGAAACCTGCAGATGATGTTACCTTTCGGAATCTTCCTCGGCATCGGGTCGATCGTTTCCCTGCTGTTTGGATCACGCATAATCATTTGGTACGCGTCGCAATTTCGTTAGTCATCATGCATGCCAGCCGTCTTCAGTATTTGCTGATCTTCCTCGCCGGAATATTTCTGCTCGGCACAGTTTTCGTTGTCGCAGTTCTCGCGGTAGCCCCAGAGACCGCGCTCGTCTACCGGCCGTTCTTGCTCACGGCATTCGTAGTCACGCTGTTCATCAGTATGGTTTCCACGGCCTGGTTGCTGCGCGGACTGTTGCGCCCATACAGCCAACTGGTCGGCGAAGCGAAGCGCGCTCCGGTCACGCATTCAGGCA
>Ga0066679_10000153_pt1 | contig 18870 bp, 20 predicted proteins | sample GraSoiAngelo_128_FD_62298 | JGI IMG/M metagenome (GOLD analysis project Ga0066679, IMG submission 62298) | Grasslands soil microbial communities from the Angelo Coastal Reserve, California, USA - 14_0927_12_20cm | ecosystem: Environmental > Terrestrial > Soil > Grasslands | place: USA... | reverse complement strand
ATGCGCTACTCGGTGTCCGACACCGCCGAGTACGGTGACTACACGCGGGGGCCGCGGGTGGTGTCCGACCAGACCAAGGCCGAGATGAAGAAGATCCTGGGCGAGATCCAGTCCGGCCAGTTCGCCCGCGAGTGGGTGCTGGAGAATCAGGCCAACCGCGCCGGCTTCCTGGCCATGCGCAAGCGCGACGCCGACCACCAGATCGAGGACGTCGGCCGGCGCCTGCGGGCGATGATGTCGTGGATCAAGCCACCGAGAGAATGATGAGCAAGGTTCCGATCGCGCGGGAGGGCTGGCCGTTCGTCGCGATCCCGGGCGCCCTCGCCGTCGGGCTGGCGCTGCTCGGCCACCGGCGGCTGGCGCTGCCGTTCGCGGCGGCGGCCGCCGCCTGCGCCGGGTTCTTCCGCGACCCCGAGCGGGCGATTCCGGTCGTGGCCAACGGCGTCCTGGCCCCGGCCGACGGCCGGGTGATCTCCGTCGACGACGCTGTCGACCCGTTCGTGGGGCCGTCGGTGCGAGTGGCGATCTTCCTCTCCCCGCTCGACGTCCACATCAACCGGGCGCCGATCAGCGGCGTGGTGAGCGAGGTGCTGTACACGGCCGGCGGATTCACGGCGGCGTACGATCCCGGCGCCGAGCGCAACGAGCGCTGCGCCGTCCGGCTGCAGGGCGAGCACGCCCGGGTCACCGTGGTGCAGATCGCCGGCATCGTCGCCCGCCGGATCGTGTGCTACGTCGCTCCCGGCGACAAGCTCGACGCCGGTGCGCGGTTCGGCATGATCCGGTTCGGCTCGCGCACCGACTGCTACATGCCGCGCTCCACCGAGGTCACCGTGCGCGCCGGGGAGCACCTGCGCGGCGGCCAGACCGTGATCGGGGTCCTGACATGAGCAGAGCCGGGCCCGCGGGTGGCGCCCGGTGATTCGACGAGGCAAGCGGCTGAGGCGGCGGCCGTGGCACGAGCTGCGCGAGCGGCGGCGGCAAGGCATCTTCCTGTTCCCGAGCCTGCTCACCACCGGCAACCTCTTCTGCGGCTTCCTGTCGATGTTGCTGGCGGTCGAGCACCGGTGGACCGAGTCCGCGCTGGCGATCTTCGTGGCGATGATCATGGACCTGCTGGACGGGCGCGTGGCCCGGCTCATGAAGGCCACCAGCCAGTTCGGCGTGGAGTACGACTCGCTGGCCGACGTGATCTCCTTCTGCGTGGCGCCCGCGTTCCTGCTCTACTCGTTCGCGCTGCAGCCGCTCGGACGGGCGGCCTGGTTCGGCGCCTTCCTGTTCCTCGTGTGTGGCGCGTTGCGGCTGGCCCGCTTCAACGTGCAGACGGGCACGGTGGATCGCCGCTTCTTCATCGGGCTGTCGACGCCGGCGGCCGCCGGCGTGGCCGCCTCGACGGTGATCCTGCTGCAGGGTGAGGAGCCGACCCGGGCGGTCCGCGTCGCCCTGGCGATCACCAGCTACGTGCTGGCGCTGCTGATGGTGTCGACGTTCCGCTACTGGTCGTTCAAGGAAGTCGACTTCGCGCGCCGGCGCCCGCTCGAGACGCTGCTGGTCGTCGTGCTGGCCGTCATGGTCGTGGCGACCATGCACGAGATCTTCCTGTTCCTCGTCTTCGGCGGATACGCGCTCTCGGGCCCGGCCCGCCGCGTGATCGTAGGCCGGCCGCCCGCCGGCGCCACCGCCGAGCCGGCCAAGGAATCGCACTAGGGGGGTAGCCACCATGGACCGAGTGATCATCTTCGACACGACGTTGCGCGACGGCGAGCAGTCGCCCGGGTTCTCCATGAACGCGATGGAGAAGCTGGAGATGGCCCGGCAGCTGGCGCGACTGAACGTGGACGTCATCGAAGCCGGATTCCCCATCTCGTCGGAGGAGGACTTCGAGGCGACCCGGGAGGTCGCCCGCCAGGTGGGCACGCTGGAGGGCGCCCCGATCATCTGCGGCTTGAGCCGCGTGGGTCTCGGCGACATCGACCGCTGCTGGGAAGCGGTGAGGCACGCCCGGCGCTCCCGCATCCACACCTTCGTGGCGACCTCCGACATCCACCTCAAGTACAAGCTGCGCAAGTCGCGGGCCGAAGTGATGAAGGCGGCCGTCGAAGCCGTCCGCCACGCCCGCGGGTACTGCGAGGACGTCGAGTTCTCGCCGGAGGATGCCTCGCGCTCCGACTTCGACTACATGTGCGACGTGCTGTCGGCGGTCATCGACGCCGGCGCCCGCACGATCAACATCCCCGACACGGTCGGCTACGCCATCCCGACGGAGTGGGCGGAGCGCATCGCGCACATCCGGGAGAGGGTCCACGGCGTCGACAAGGCGGTTCTGTCCGTCCACTGCCACAACGACCTCGGCCAGGCGGTGGCCAACTCGCTGACCGCGCTCATGCACGGCGCCCGCCAGGTGGAATGCACCATCAACGGCATCGGCGAGCGCGCCGGCAACGCCTCGCTCGAAGAGATCGTGATGGCGCTGCGCACCCGTCGGGATTTCTTTGGCCTCGAGACCGCCGTGAAGACCGAGGAGATCTTCAAGACCTCGCGGCTGCTCTCGCACATCACCGGCGTCCACGTGCAGCCCAACAAGGCCGTCGTCGGCGAGAACGCCTTCGCCCACGAGGCGGGCATCCACCAGGACGGCGTCCTCAAGGAGAAGCTCACCTACGAGATCATGAAGCCGGAGGACATCGGCCGGCCCTCCAACAAGCTGGTGCTCGGCAAGCACTCCGGCCGCGCCGCGCTCTCGTCGCGGCTCAAGGAGCTCGGCTTCGACCTGACCGGTTCCGATCTCGATCGCGCGTTCAAGACCTTCAAGGACCTCGCCGACCGGAAGAAGGAGGTCTACGACGAGGACTTGATGGCCATCGTCACCGACGAGGCGACTCAGATCGACACCGTCTACGACCTCGAGTACCTGCACGTCATCAGCGGCACCGGGGTGATTCCGTCGGCGACCGTGCGGCTCAAGAAGGATGGCGAGTCGTACCAGGATTCCGGCGTCGGCGACGGTCCGGTCGACGCGGTGCTGGCCGCCATCGAGGCGATCACCGGGATGAAGGGCCGGCTGCAGGATTACTCGATTCGCGCCGCCACCTCCGGCAAGGACGCGCTGGGCGAGGTGGCGGTGAAGGTCGACTTCGACGGCACGTCGGTCTCGGGCAAGGGCTCGTCGACCGACGTCATCGAGGCGAGCGCGCGGGCGTACCTCTCGGCCCTCAACCGGATGCTGCGCTCCGGGCAACGGCCCAAGGACGCCGGAGGCGTGTGAGACCGCGATGAGCACCTATCGGATCGCCGTGCTGCCCGGCGACGGCATCGGGCAGGAGGTCGTGGCGGAGGCCGTTCGCGTCCTCCGCGCGGTGGGCAAGGCCGCCGGCGCCTCGTTCGAGTTCGAGGAAGCCCTCGTCGGCGGCGGCGCCATCGACGCCACCGGCCAGCCGCTGCCGGCGCCGACCCTCGCGCTCTGCCGCTCGTCCCACGCCATCCTGTTCGGCTCCGTCGGCGGGCCCAAGTGGGACCACCTCCCGCAGGAGCAGCGGGCCGAGCGCGGGCTGCTCGCCCTGCGCAAGGAACTGGACCTCTACGCGAATCTCCGTCCCGCGACCTGCTTTCCGATGCTGGTCGACGCCTCGCCGTTGAAGCGGTCGGTCGTCGAAGGCACCGACATCATGGTGATCCGTGAGCTGACCGGCGGCCTCTACTTCGGCGAGCCGCGCGGGCGCGCGCCGCTGGCCGGGGGCGGCGAGCGCGGCGTCAACACGATGGTCTACACCACGCCCGAGATCGAGCGGGTGGCCCGGGTCGGCTTCGAGGTGGCCCGCAAGCGGAAGAAGCGGCTGACCTCGGTGGACAAGGCCAACGTGCTGACCGTCTCGCAGCTCTGGCGCGAGGTCGTGACGAAGATCGGGAAGGAATATCCGGACGTCACGCTGGACCACGTTCTGGTCGATAACTGTGCCATGGCGCTCGTCCAGAAGCCCACGCAGTTCGACACGATCGTCACCGAGAATACCTTCGGCGACATCCTGTCGGACGAGGCGGCGATCCTGGCCGGTTCGATGGGGATGCTCCCGTCGGCGTCGCTGGGCGTGGCGGGGGCCGGCGGCGTCCCGGTCGGGCTCTACGAGCCGGTGCACGGCACCGCGCCCGACATCGCCGGCAAGGGCATCGCCAACCCGATCGCGGCCATTTTGTCGGCGGCGATGCTCCTGCGGTACTCTTTGAGCATGGGTCGGGAGGCGGATCGGGTGGAGGCGGCCGTCCGGCGGGTGCTGGAGCAGGGGCACCGCACGCGCGACATCGCCGCCGCCGGCGAGCGGATCGTCGGCACCAAGGACATGGGCGAGCTCATCGTGCGCGACGTGGAGCGCGGGTGATGGCCGGCGGCGTGACCGTCGCCGTCGTCGGGGCGACCGGGGCCGCCGGGCAGACGACCCTGCGGATCCTCGAGGAGCGCAAGTTCCCGGTCCGCGAGCTGCGCTGCTTCGCGTCCGAGCGCTCGGTCGGCAAGACGGTGACGTTTGCCGGCGAGGCGGTGCCGGTCCTGCGCTTCGAGGCGGCCGCCTTCCGGGGCGTGGATATCGCGATCTGCTCGGCCGGCTCGGCGCAGTCGAGGGAATACGCCCCGCTCATCGTGAAGGCGGGCGCGATCGTCATCGACAAGTCGAACGCCTGGCGCATGGATCGCCAGGTGCCGTTGATCGTGCCGGAGATCAACCCGCACGCCGTGCGCGGGCATCGCGGCATCCTGGCGAGCCCGAACTGCACCACCATCGTGACCGTGATGCCGCTCAAGCCGCTGCACGACGCTGGCCGGCTGCGGCGGGTGGTGGCGACGTCCTACCAGGCGGTCTCCGGTGCCGGCGTGAACGGCATCGCGGCGCTCCGCGAGGAGACGCTGGCGTGGGCGCGCGGCGAGAGCGTCACGCCGCGCCACTTCGCGCATCCGATCGCGTTCAACCTCATCCCGGCCATCGACGGGTTCGCCGACGACGGCTACACCGGCGAGGAGCACAAGCTCGTCAACGAGACGCGCAAGATCCTCGAGCTGCCCGACCTGGCGATCGCGCCGACCACCGTGCGGGTGCCCGTGTTCACGTGCCACTCGGTGGCGGTCAACGCCGAGACCGAGGAGAAGATCAGCGCGACGCGCGCGCGTGACCTCTTCGCCGGCTTTCCGGGGCTGCGCGTGTGGGACGAACCCACCGAGCAGCGCTATCCAATGCCGATCGCCGTCGAGGGCCAGGACGACTGCTTCGTGGGCCGCGTGCGCGAGGACCTCTCGCACCCGCGCGCTCTGAACTTCTGGGTGGTGGGCGATCAGCTGCGCAAGGGGGCCGCGACGAACGCGGTGCAGATCGCGGAGCTCGTGCTCCGAAGCTAGGGACGATGTCCCGGCCACGCCTGTACCGGCGGACCTGGCGCCACGCGCGGTTCAACCTCGCCGTGCTCCTCACCATCGTGGTCGTCGCCTACGCGGGAGTGCCGCAGGTCGTCCGGGTGATTGATGCGCTCGGCGGCTACACGGCGGGCCACTACGAGCCCAAGGACGGCGAGCGCGGGCAGTGGCTGCAGCGGAGCGACGACGAGGGATTGCTGACCCGCATCCCGTGGGGAACCGTCTTCAATATCACGCTCTTCCTCCTGGTCGCGGTCATGTGGCTGACGTTCTTCCCGAGCCGCGTCTCGCGCCGGCCGCCGCACTGAGCCTGACGCGCACCTACCGCCTGGTCCTTGCCTACGACGGCACGGGGTTTCACGGCTGGCAGGTCCAGCCCAACGTCGTGAGCGTGCAGGGAGCGCTGATCGAGGCCGTCCGGAGCCTCATGGCGGGAGACGTGCGCGTCGTCGGAGCCAGCCGGACCGACGCCGGCGTCCACGCGCTCCGCCAGACCGTCTCGGTCACCGGGGAGTCAGCGCTGTCGGCGGCGACGCTGCAGGCGGCGCTCAACGCCCATCTGCCGAGGGAGATCCGCGTCGTCGCCGTGGCCGAGGCCGCCCCCGGCTTCGACGCCCGGCGGGCCGCGCGTGGCAAGCGCTATCTCTACCTGGTCGACAACGCGAGCGTGCCGTCGCCGCTCGCCCGGCGGTGGGCCTGGCACGTGGCGGCGCGCCTCGATTTGAAGGCGATGCGCGCGGGGCTGGCCTCGCTGCGCGGCCGCCACGACTTCAGCGCGTTCTGCGCGGCGCCCGGACGCGAGGCCGATCCCGTCTGCCGGGTGCGCGCGGTGCACGTCCTGACCCGGAAGTCCCGCGTGGCCATCCTGGTATCGGCCGACCGCTTCCTGCATCACATGGTGCGCAACATCGTGGGCAGCGTGGTCGAGGTCGGCCGCGGCGCTCGCGACCCCGGCTGGCTGGCCGACGTCCTGCGCGACGGCGATCGCACCCTGGCCGGGCCCACCGCCCCCGCCCACGGGCTGTTCCTGGTTCGCGTCCTGTACTGATCCGGGAAGGTCGCCCGCGGAGGTTCGGGGGCGTCTCGCCCCCTCCAACGTTAGAATGAGGCTGCGGATCAGCATGCGAACGTATCTTCAGGTCAGAGGGCGTCGCGTGGTCGAAGTCGCCGGCGAGGTCGTCCGCGAGCAGCCGCTGAGCGTCTTCGTCAACGGCGAAAAGTTCCTCACGCTGCTCTGCTCGCCGATGGGGCTGGAGTCGCTGGTGACCGGCTACCTGTGGATGGAAAAGGTCATCGGCGATCCGGCGGAGATCGCGCGCCTGGAGATCTCGCCGGTCGACGGGCGGGCGGAGGTCACGCTGACGCACCCGGTGACGCTGCCCACCGAGCGCATCCTGACGTCCGGCTGCGGCGGCGGCATCACGTTCCGCATCGACCACCGGCTGTTTCCGCGGCTGCACTCGCGCCTGCGCGTACGGCCGACGGAGCTGGCCGCGCGCATGAAGGATCTCTTCCAGGCCGCGCTGCACTATCAACGCTCGCGCGGCATCCACGGCGCCGCGCTGGCCGACGCCGACCGACTGCTGATCGTGGCCGAGGACGTGGGCCGTCACAATGCGGTCGACAAGGTGAAGGGCGAAGCGCTGCGGCGCGGGATTGCCACCGAGGATCGCCTGCTGTTGTCGACGGGGCGGGTGTCCTCGGAGATGCTGCTCAAGGCCGCGCGCATGGGGGTGCCCGTGATCGCCTCGCGCACGTCGCCGACCGAGATGGCGGTGGCCCTGGCCGAGCAGCTCGGGGTGACCGTCTGCGGCTACGTGCGACCCGACGGCCTCAATGTCTACGCGGGGGACGCGGTCGTCCTCGACGCGCCGGTGCGAGCGGCGGGTGGCTGAGGAGTCGCCCGAGGCCCGGGCCTACCGGCGCGGCTTCCGCCAGAAGGACAAGCGCGACGACTACGCCCTCGATCTCTTCCACGAGGCGCGGGCCAAGCTCGGCACCGACGCCGGCAGGGTGGGGCAAATCCTGAAGGAGCTGGCCCGGCTCTACAATCCGCTGATCGACGCGCCGGTCGTCGACCTGGCGACCAGCGCTCGGATCATGGCGCTGCTCGAGACGGGCCGGTCCGAGGACGCCGCCGCGCTCCTGGACGACCGATACCGGCTCTACGCTCCGGTCGATGACGCCGAGCGTCACGAACCCGGCGCCCCGACAGTCTGAATCGCCGCTCGGCCGCAACAGGTTCGCCCAAGTTTTCACAATCATGCGCGTCTTGGCGTATGCGCATGTTGACACCGAGCGGTCCGACCACCTACGATGCTCGCAGTCGTCTTCGCCACGCCTGTGGCCCGAGGAGGTCGACGATGAGTCAAAGCCTCACCGACTGGCTGCAGCAGAGCCGCTTCGTCGTGGTCGGCGTCGATCCCGGACGCCGGCGTCTCCGCATCAAGGGCGAAGCCGAAGTCTGCACGGATCTGTCGTGCTCGGAGCGCACGCTCGTCGTGACCGACGAGGGCACTGGGCCCGATCTCGCGGCGCTGAACGCCGGCGACATCGTCAAGATCGAGGAAGCATCCGGCCGGCCCGAGCGAATCGTCGTGGTTCGTCGAGTCTGGGAGGAACTGACCTCTCCGGAGTGGTGAGCCACGGTTCTCGCCCGGTCATCATCGACCGCCTCTGGCAAGGAGGGTTGTGATGAGTCTATCGCGGCGTGACTTCCTCAAGTTTTCCGGCGCGACGGCCGCCGGCGTAGCGGCCGGCACCGGCATCGATCTCGCCCCCGTCGAGGCGGCGGCGACGTCCCTGAAGATCAAGGAGGCGAAAGCCTTCGCCGGCGTGTGTCCGTACTGCGCCGTCGGCTGCGGCCAGCTCATCTATACCCGCGACAACAAGATCATCGACATCGAGGGCAACCCCGACACGCCGCACACGCTCGGCCGGCTCTGCCCCAAGGGCGCCGCGACGATCCAGCTCTCCAACAACCCGCTGCGGCCGACCCGTGCGCTCTACCGTGCGCCCGGCTCGGACAAGTGGGAGGAGAAGCCGATCGAGTGGATGTACGAGCAGATCGCCGGGCGCTACCACGACACCCGCGAGAAATATTTCATCGAGAAGGAGAAGGACAAGGACGGCAAGGAGGTCACCGTCAACCGCCTGGAGGCCATCGCCTCGCTCGGCTCGGCCTGCATCGACAACGAGGAGTGCTACCTCCTCAGCAAGCTGAACCGGACGCTCGGCATCGTCTACCACGAGCACCAAGCCCGAGTTTGACACTCCGCCACGGTCCCAGCTTTGGGGACCACGTTCGGGCGCGGGGCGATGACGACGAACCTCATCGACATGCAGAACTCGGATGTCATCATGGCCACCTCCAACATGGCCGAGAATCACCCCGTCGGGTTCCAGTGGGTGATGAAGGCCAAGGAGCGCGGGGCCAAGCTGATCCACGTCGACCCGCGCTACACGCGCACCAGCGCGGCCGCCGACATCCACCTGCCGCTGCGCTCGGGCACCAACATCGCGTTCTTCGGCGGGCTCATCAACTACGCCATCGCCAAGAACCTCTACTTCCGGGACTACGTCGTCCACTACACCAACGCGTCGTTCCTGATCGATCCGGCCTTCAAGACGCCGACCGACCTCGACGGCCTCTTCACCGGCTACGATCCGGCCAAGAAGGTCTACGACCGCTCGTCGTGGAAGTACCAGGTCGACGGTGAGGGCAACCCCCGGCGTGACAACACGCTGAAGGATCCCCAGACCGTCTTCCAGCTCCTCAAGCGCCACTACAGCCGCTACACGCCCGACATGATCGAGAAGGTGTGCGGCATCCCCAAGGCGAAGTTCGAGGAGGTCGCCCAGCTCTACTGCTCGAACTCCGGCCCCGAGAAGACGGGGGCGATCACCTACGCGCTGAACCTCACCCAGCACACCAACGGCGTCGAGAACATCCGCTCCCTCTGCATGCTGCAGCTGCTGCTCGGCAACGTGGGTCGCCCCGGCGGCGGTGTCGTCGCCTTGCGGGGTCACGCCAACGTGCAGGGCGCCACCGACCTCGAGCTGCTCTACCACGAGCTGCCCGGATACCTGCCGATGCCGTTGCGCGACCAGCATCCCGATCTCAAGACGTACCTGGAAAGGGAAACGCCCAAGGGCGGGTTCTGGGTCAACCGGCCGAAGTTCATGGTCAGCCTGCTCAAGGCGTTCTACGGCGACGCCGCGACGAAGGACAACGACTTCGGTTACCAGTGGCTGCCCAAGCGGGCCTCCGCCGACGCCTACAGCCACCAGCACATGTTCGTGGACATGTACGAGGGCAAGATCAAGGGCTTCCTGGCCGACGGTCAGAACCCCGCGGTCGGCGGGCCCAACGCCAAGCTGACGCGGGCGGCCATGGCCAAGCTCGACTGGCTGCTGGTCGTGGACATCTTCCTGACCGAGACAGCCGAGTTCTGGAAGGCGCCCGGCATCAACGCCCAGGACATCAAGACCGAGGTGTTCTTCCTGCCGGCCGCGCCGGCCGCCGAGAAGGACGGCAGCCTGACCAACACGATGCGGCTCATCCAGTGGCACGACAAGGCGGTGACGCCGCCGGGCGACGTGCACTCGGACGCCGACTTCTTCTGCTCGCTCGCCCATCGCCTGCAGAAGCTCTACGCCGGCAGCAAGAAGGACCGCGACAAGGGCTTCCTGGCCGCCAACTTCACCTACGGCGCCAAGCCCGACGAGCCGGAGATGGTGGAGGTGCTGAAGGAGATCAACGGGGTCGCGACCGAGGACATCACCGACAAGGACGGCAAGCTCGTCTACCGGAAGGGCCAGCCACTCAACTCGTTCGCGCACCTGACGGACGATGGCAAGACGACCTCGGGCTGCTGGATCTACACCGGCGTGACGGTCGAGGTCGACGGCAAGCTCGTCAACAAGGCGGCCGGCCGGAAGCCGGCCGACGACAAGGACTACCTCGCCCACGGCTGGGGCTTCGCGTGGCCGGCCAACCGCCGCATCCTGTACAACCGCGCTGCGGCCGACCTCCGCGGCAAGCCGTGGAGCGAGAAGAAGAAGCTGATCTGGTGGGACGCCAACGCGCCGGGTCAGAAGCCCGAGGACAAGGGCAAGTGGGTCGGACTCGACGTTCCCGACTTCAACGCGTTCCTGGCGCCCGACGCCAAGAACGGCGACAAGCCGTTCATCATGCGGACCGACCTCGTCGGCGGCTTCTTCGGTCCGCTCAACGACGGGCCGTTCCCCGAGCACTACGAGCCGGTGGAATCGCCGACGAAGAACCTGTTGTCGAAGACGCAGATCAATCCCGTCGTCAAGATCTGGAAAGTCCCGGACCAGAAGAACGAGCTGGCCCCGGTCGGCTCACCGGACTACCCGTACGTCATCACGACCTACCGCCTCACCGAGCACCACCTGTCCGGCGTGATGTCGCGGTACCTGCCGATGCTGGCCGAGCTCCATCACTCCCACTTCGCCGAGATCAGCCACGAGCTGGCCCGGGAGCTCGGGATCGAAAACGGCGAGAAGATCACCGTGCTGAGCCCGCGGGGCAAGGTACACGTCACCGCCATGGTGACCCACCGCATCAAACCCTTCACGATCAACGGCAAGACCGTGCACCAGATCGGCGTGCCGTGGCACTGGGGTTGGAAGGGCGTGGACGAGCTGCCCGGCAGCCGCGGCGACATCACCAACGACCTCTCGGCGACCGTCGGAGACCCCAACGTCTACATCCAGGAGACGAAGGCCTTCGTCTGTAACGTGAAGAAGGGGGTGGTGTAGTCATGGTCCGTACGCTCGCGATGTTCACGGACACGTCCCTGTGCATCGGCTGTCGGGCCTGCCAGGTGGCGTGCAAGCAGTGGAACGAGCTCGGCCTCGAAGTGCCGGAGTGGACGGGCGGGTACCAGAACCACGCCCACTTCACCGACAAGACGTACCGCCTGGTGCGGTTCATCGAGGAGCCGGGCGGCAAGCCGAACGGCGACCTCGCCTGGCTGCTGATGTCCGACGTCTGCAAGCACTGTGCGGAGGCGGGCTGCCTCGACGCGTGCCCGACCGGCGCCATCTACCGGACGGAGTACGGCACGGTCAACATCAACCAGGACGTCTGCAACGGCTGCCGCTACTGCGTGTCGTCGTGCCCGTTCGGCGTGGTCAGCTTCAACGAGTCGACCGGCACCGCGAAGAAGTGCACGTTCTGCAACGATCGGATCCACAACGGCCTGGGGCCTGCCTGCGCCAAGGCGTGCCCGACGGAGTCGATCCAGTTCGGCTTCCGCGACGAGCTGGTGGGCAAGGCCGCCAAGCGCGTGGAGAAGCTGAAGGCCATGGGGTTCAAGGACGCCCAGCTCTACGGCGCCGATGCCAAGGGCTTCCTCGGCGGCCTCAACGCGTTCTTCCTGCTGCTGGCCAAGCCGTCGACCTACGACTTGCCGGACAATCCACGACTGCCGCAGCGCAACGTGATGGTCGACTCGCTGCTGTCGATCGGCTCGGCGCTCGTCGTCGGACTGGGCGTGCTGCTCTCGTTCCGCGAGCGCGGGAAGGGAGGCCCCCATGCCTAAGCCGCCGCACTGGGAGCTGATGATCGTCTGGTATTTCTTCCTCGGCGGCATCGCCGGGGGCGCCTACTTCACCGCCGCCATCGCCGACAACTTCGGCGGCGCCCGCGATCGCGGCGTGGCCCGGGCCGGCTACCTGCTGTCGCTGCCGCTGGTGGCGGTCTGCGGGCTCCTCCTGATCGCCGACCTCGGGGTGCCGACGCGGTTCCTCAACATGATGCGCACCCTCAAGGTCTGGGATCCGATGTCGATCGGTGCCTGGATCGTGGGCGTCTTCGGGCTGTTCACGTTCGTCTCGTCGGCGCTGAGCCTGTCCTCCTCGCCGTCGCACGCGGCGCTGCGGCGCAAGATCGGCCTGGTCGGCATCTTCTTCGGGTTCTTCCTGGCGAGCTACACGGGCGTGCTGCTGAGCAACTCGGCGATGCCGTTCTGGCGGGACGCACGGCTGATGGGCGCGCTGTTCCTGGCCTCGGGCGCCTCCACCGGAATCGCCGCGATCACGCTCGTGCTCTTCCTGACCGGCGGCTCGGCGGGCGAGGGCTGGGGCAAGCTGAAGCACGCCGACCGGTACTCGATGCTCGTCGAGCTCCTCCTGCTCGCCGCGTTGATCGCGGCCCTGGGCGCCGCCGCCCGGCCGCTCGTCAGCGGCCACTTCGCGACGCTCTTCTGGGGCGGCCTGATCGGCCTCGGACTGCTCCTGCCGCTCGCGCTCGACCTGCTGGGCACTCGCGCGCGCGCGCTCGGCGCGCTGGCGGCCGCGCTCGTCCTCATCGGTGGCTTCGTCCTCCGCTACGTGGTGTTGATGTCGGTCCAGGCCTGACGCCTTCCCGCGGGCGAGGCGCGCGGACCGCGAGGACGCATACCGCCCCCTCGCGGGCTTGGCGGGCATGACTGAGTTGCAAGATGCGTGGGCGGATCTCCTCCGGCGCCGGCCGGCCTTCCGTGACAGCCTCACGATCTACGGCGAGATCCTGGACGCGTGGGCACGCTGGTCGCCGCCGCGTCCGCTGGCATTGCCGCTCGACCGCGCCCGCTGGCGCGGGGCGTGGGAGCGCGGGGAGCCGCTCGTGGAGCACGCCGCCGCGACGCTCCGCCCGTCCGACGTCGAGGACCTCCTCGGCGCCGCCATGGAGAGCCTGGCCCGGGCCCAGCCGACGCTCGGCGCCTCCTTGCAGCGGCTGGCCGAGGCCTGGGATCGCGGTGCCGTCGCGCCGGCCGCGCTGCTGCCCGCGCGCGGTCGCGTCGGCTCGGGCGCCGTTGAGCAGGCGAGCGGTCTCGCTGCCGACGTGGTGGCATTCCTGGCCGGCGCGAGCCTGCGACCGGCGCTCGAGGCGATGTTCGCCCCGGCGCGGGAGCATCTCGACGAGGCCGCGTGGTCGCTCGGCGTCTGTCCATTCTGCGGGGGCCCGCCGGCCTTCGCCGACGTGATCGAGGACGGTCGCCGCCGGCTCGCCTGCCACCTGTGTGGCGGCGCCTGGCTCTTCGCCAAGCTGCGCTGTCCGTTCTGCGGCGTGGAAGGCGCCGAGCACCAGGTGCGACTCACGCCGGAGGAGGCGCGCGAGGAGGGCTATCTCGTAGCCGCCTGCCGCTCGTGCCGCGCCTATATGAAGGAGGTGGACCGGCGCGCCCGCTGGAACGCGGGCCCGGCGCTCATCGAGGACTGGGGCACGCCGCACTTCGATCTCGTCGCCCATCGACAGGGGTACTGGCGCCCGACTCCGTCGATCGTTCAGCTCGGCTGATGTCCCGCTGATCGCCCTTCACCATATCGGGAATGTGGTAAAATCCCGTAGCCATTGATCTTTTTGGTGAAATGCATCCAGGCCTGATCAATCCGGCAGTCGTCGGCTACATCTGCGCGATGGGGCTCGCGCTCGCGTACCTCGTGCAGCGCCACGAGCTCGTCCATCGTCTCGCAGTGCTGTCCACGCTCGCCGGCTGGGCGGCCCACACCGTCGCGCTCATCGTGCGCGCCGTCGAGCTGGGCGCGCCCCCGTTCGGGAGCCTGCCGGACGCCGTCAGCGTCGCCGTGTGGGTGATCGTGCTGCTCGAGGTGCTGATCGAGCAGCGCTCCGGTCTGCGCGTCCTGGGCGCCTTCGTGCTGCCGATCGCCGTGGTGCTGATCCTCAAGGCGACCACGGCGCGGCCGGCGACGCTGGCGCCGGCGCTGGCCGGCGCGTGGGTGTGGGTCCACATCGCGCTGGCGCTGATCGGCATCGCCGCGTTCGTGTTCAACTTCGTGGGCGCGATCATGTACCTGCTGCAGGAGCGCCAGCTCAAGCTCAAGCGTCCGGGGGCCTTCTACTATCGGCTGCCGGCGCTGGAGACGCTCGACCGGCTGACGTTCCGCACGCTGGCGCTCGGCTTTCCGTTCCTGACCGTGGGCCTGCTCCTCGGCGCGCTCTGGGCGCGGACGTCCTGGGGCACCGCGTTGACGTTCGATCCGCTGGCCTTCTTCTCGCTGGTCGCGTGGGTGATCTACGCCGGGACGCTGGCCGGCCGGGCGGCGGGCGGCTGGCACGGACGGCGCGCCGCGTACTTTGCCATCGTGGGCTTCGCGGCCCTCGTGGTCACCCTGGGCGCCGGTCTCTTCATGCCGGGCCGGCACGGCTTCTGATGGCTCTCTTCGTCGCCGGGCTCAGCCACAAGAACGCGCCCGTCGCGCTCCGCGAGCAGCTGGCGATCGACGACGACAAGCTGCGGGAGCTGGTGCGCGACATCCAGGGCGCCGGCGTCCTGCCGGAGGTCGTCGTGCTCTCGACCTGCAACCGGGTGGAGGTGTACGGCGTGGCCGAGGCGCCGGGGGAGGCGCGCGCGCTGGCCTTCCGTTACCTGTGCCGGCATCGCGGGATCGACCTGGCCGGCGTGGAGCCGCTGCTCTACACGCACGTCGATGCCGAGGCCGTTCGCCACGCGTTCCGCGTGGCGGCCAGCCTCGACTCGATGATGGTCGGCGAGCCGCAGATCCTCGGGCAGGTCAAGGACGCCTTCGCCCTCGCCCAGGCCTGCGAGACGGTCGGGCCCCGGCTCCACACGCTGTTCAGCCAGGCCTTCAGTGTCGCCAAGCGGGTGCGCACGGAAACGGAGATCGCGCGGCACGCGGTGTCCGTCTCCTTCGCCGCGGTCGAGCTGGCCAAGAAGATCTTCGCCGGGCTGGCCCGCCGGGCCGTGCTGCTGATCGGCGCCGGCAAGATGAGCGAGCTGGCGGCCAAGCACCTGGTCGAGCAGGGCGCCTTTCCGGTCTACGTCGCCAACCGCACCTGGTCGCGCGCCCAGGACCTCGCGCGCGCGCTGTCCGGTACGGCGGTGCCGTGGGACGAGCTGGAGACCGCGCTGGGCACCGTCGACATCGTGGTGACCTCGACCGGGGCGCCCGAGCCCGTGGTCACGCGGGAGGCCGTCAGGCGCGTCATGCACGGCCGGCGCGGACGTCCGCTGTTCTTCATCGACATCGCGGTTCCCCGTGACGTCGAGCCCGGCGTGGACACGTTGACCGACGTCTATCGCTACGACATCGACGATCTCAAGCAGGTCGTCGGCTCGAACCTGCGCGAGCGCGCGCGCGAGGCGCAGCGCGCCGAGGCGCTCATCGAGCGCGAGGTGGGCAAGTTCCTCGCGCGTCTGGGCGACGTCGAAGTGATTCCCACGATCGTCTCGCTACGGGCCCGGCTGGAAGAGATCCGCGTGGGCGAGGTCAAGCGGACGCTGGCCCGCCTGCCCGAGGCCACCCCCGAGACGCGCGCGGCCATCGAGGCGCTGTCCACTGCGATGGTGAACAAGATGCTCCACGCGCCGATCACCAAGCTGCGCGAGTCGTCGCGGGCGGGGGCCGGGCGTTCGTGGCTCGAGCTCGTCCACGAGCTGTTCGCGCTGGGGCGGCGCTCGTGATTCGCATCGGCACGCGCGGCAGCGCCCTGGCCCTGGCGCAGGCGCGGAGCGTGGCGGCCGGTCTCGGCGCCGACGCGGAGCTCGTCCCCATGCGGACCGAGGGCGATCGCCTCGCCGAGGCCCGGCTGGCCGCCGTCGGCGGCAAGGGACTCTTCGTGCGCGAGATCGAGGAGGCGTTGCTCCGCCGCGATATCGACGTCGCCGTCCACAGCCTCAAGGACCTGCCGGCGGAGCCGCCGGCGGGCCTGGTCCTGGCCGCCTTCCCGCCGCGGGAGGACGCGCGCGACGTGCTGGCGGCCCGCGCACCCGCCACGCTCGAGGGGCTCCGTCCCGGCGCCGTGGTCGGCACCTCCAGCCCGCGCCGGCGGGCGCTGCTGCTGGCGCTGCGTCCCGACCTCGCCGTCGAGCCGATCCGCGGGAACGTGGACACGCGGCTGCGCAAGCTGGCGAACGGCGGCTTCGAGGCCGTCATCCTGGCCGCGGCCGGGCTGCGCCGGCTCGGTCTGGCGCCCGAGCACTGCCAGCCGCTCGACCCCGACACGTTCGTGCCGGCGGTGGGGCAGGGCATCATCGCGGTGGAAGCGCGTACCGCAGACCGGGCGACGCTGGCCCGGCTCGAGCGGATCGACGACGCATCGACCCACGCCTGCGCGCTGGCCGAGCGCGCGTATCTCGCCCGACTCGGCGCCTCCTGCACCACGCCGATGGCCGCCCACGCGCGGCTGGACCGCGGCACGCTGCGCATGGCGGCGATCGTCGCCAGCGAGGACGGTCGCCACGTCCTGCGCGCCAACGCCGCCGCCCCGGCCGCCGACGCCGAGCGCCTCGGCCGCGACCTCGCCGACACCCTGCTGGCGAAAGGCGCCGCCGACATCACCAACCTCAAGCCGAGTACCGGAGCTCGATCCTGATGGCGCGCGTGCAACCGAACCATGACCGACCGCTGGAAGGCCGCACCATCGTGGTGACGCGCGCCGCCGCGCAGGCCCAGCGCTTCACCCAGCTCCTCGAGGCCGCCGGCGCGCGCGTGCTGGAGGCCCCGGCGATCGTCATCGCACCGCCGCCGTCGTGGGAGCCGCTCGACCAGGCGCTCGACACGCTCGAGCAGTTCACGTGGGTCGTGTTCACCTCGGTGAACGGCGTGGCGATGGTCAACCGGCGCCTGCCGGCCCGCGGGCTCACCTGGTCCGCGCTGTCGGGCCGGCGCGTGGCGGCGATCGGTCCCGCCACGGCCGACACCCTGGCCGAGCACGGGGTGCGCGCCGACCTGGTGCCCGCCGAGTATCGCGCCGAGGGCCTCGTCGACCGCCTGCGCTTCGTCATCACGCCGGCCGATCGCGTGCTGCTGCCGCGCGCGGCCCAGACGCGCGACGTGCTGGTGACCGAGCTGCGCCGGCTGGGCGCCCAGGTGACCGAGGTCCCGGCCTATGCCACGCGCCGGGCGGACGCCGGCACCGCCCGCCTCCGCGAGGCGCTGGCGGCCGGCACGATCGATGCGGTCACGTTCACCTCGTCCTCGACCGCGCGTAACTTCGCCGAGCTCTTCAGCGAGGACGAGCGCCGGGCCTGGCTCTCGCGCGTCACCGTGGCGTCGATCGGGCCGATCACCGCCGCCACGGCCGCCGAGTACGGCATGACCACCGAGGTGATGCCCGCCGAGTACACGATCCCGGCCCTCGCGCGCGCGCTGACCGAACACTTTGCCCGCGCCCCGCGCGGCGGCGGACGCCGCGCCAGGAGGATGTGATGCCGCACCCGATGTTCCGCCCCCGCCGGCTGCGCGAGAAGCCCCTGCTGCGCAGGATGGTCCGCGAGACCGTCCTGGCTGTCGACGACTTCGTCTACCCGCTGTTCGTCGTGCACGGCCGCGGCGTGCGGGAGGCCATCGGCTCGATGCCGGGCCAGGCGCGCCTCTCCGTCGACGAGCTGGTGAAGGAATGCAAGGACGCCGCCGGCATGGGCATTCCCGCCGTCCTGCTCTTCGGCCTGCCCGCCGAGAAGGATCCGCGCGGCACCGAGGCCTACGCCGACGACGGCATCGTGCAGCAGGCGGTGCGGGCGGTGAAGGAGAGGGTACCCGACCTGCTCGTGATCACCGACGTGTGCCTGTGCGAGTACACGAGCCACGGCCACTGTGGCGTGGTGGAGGACGGCGCCGTCCGCAACGATCCGACGCTGGAGCTGCTGGCGCGCACCGCGGTGTCGCACGCCGAGGCCGGGGCCGACGTCATCGCCCCCTCGGACATGATGGACGGGCGCGTGGGCGCCATCCGCGAGGCGCTCGACGAGGCGTCGTTCGCCGAGACGCCGATCATGGCCTACTCGGCGAAGTACGCCTCGGTCTTCTACGGTCCGTTCCGCGAGGCGGCGGATTCCACGCCGCAGTTCGGCGACCGGCGCTCGTACCAGATGGACCCGGCCAACGCACAGGAGGCGATGCGCGAGATCGCGCTCGATCTCGACGAGGGCGCCGACATCGTGATGGTCAAGCCGGCGCTGCCGTACCTGGACATCATCTCGCGGGCCAAGGCCGAGTTCGGCGTGCCGCTGGCCGCCTACTCGGTGTCCGGCGAGTACGCGATGATCCGGGCGGCCGGGCGCCTGGGCTGGCTCGACGAGGAGCGGGCCATCCTCGAGTCGCTGACCGCCATCCGGCGGGCCGGCGCCGACGTCGTGATCACGTACTTCGCCAAGGACGCCGCGCGGCTGCTCGAGCGCGGCACGCACCTGCGATGAGGCGGCCACGGTGAGGATCTCCGCCAAGGGCGAGTACGCGATCAAGGCGATGCTCGACCTCGCCATGCATCGCGGGCGGCCGCTGGTGCCGATCCAGGAGATCGCGACCCGCCAGGCGATTCCGCAGCGTTATCTGGAGCAGGTCCTGCTCGCGCTCAAGCGCGAGGGGCTCCTCACCTCCAAGCGCGGTTCCACCGGCGGCTATCACCTGACCAAGGCCGCGGAGGAGATCACGGTCGGCGCGGTGCTGCGAGCGGTGGAGGGCGGCAGCGCGCCGTTCGA
>Ga0066679_10000152_pt1 | contig 18871 bp, 16 predicted proteins | sample GraSoiAngelo_128_FD_62298 | JGI IMG/M metagenome (GOLD analysis project Ga0066679, IMG submission 62298) | Grasslands soil microbial communities from the Angelo Coastal Reserve, California, USA - 14_0927_12_20cm | ecosystem: Environmental > Terrestrial > Soil > Grasslands | place: USA... | reverse complement strand
CCGGCCGAGGAGCCTGTGGATGCGCCAATCCTATTCCTGTTCCTAGCGCGCGTCAAAATTTTTGTCGGCATGCTTCTAAACAAATGACAGATAGGGCGCATAGCCACTCTTGATATCAAGCCTGCCTGATATCCGTTGATTTGACAGCCTGGTTGCTGTCAAGCAATCTGTCGAAATTATCCGATGAGCACGCTCGCAAATCTTCCGTCCAACTCGCTCGAGCAATTTGCCCGCACGGCTGAGGCTGTAGCCGCTACTACGAAGAAACTCGAGAAGGCGGCGCTGCTCGGAGAATATTTCGCGCGGCTTGATGATGACGATCTGGCGCGCGCCGCGCGCTATTTCGCCGGCCATCAATTTGCGCAGAGCGACGCGCGCACGACAAACGTGGGCGGCAGCATTCTGAGCGAAGCGCTGGTCGCGGCGATCGGCATAGCGCCCGAGAGTCTGGGGCCGCGTTATGCGCGCTGGGGCGACGGCGGCGACGTGGCATTCGAAATGTTTGTTGAAGCGAAGCCGAGAAACCAACCGAGTCTCGCGCTCGCTGACACCGAACAGTTGTTAGCGCGCTTGAGCACGACACGCGGGAAGAACGCGAAGACTCAACTGCTCGCAAAGGTGCTGACGAACGCGACGGCGTTGGAAGCGAAGTACCTCGTCAAACTTTTATCGGGCGATCTGCGCATCGGCCTGCGCGAAGGATTGGTCGAAGACGCGATAGCGCGCGCATTCAAGCAGCCGCTGGCCGAAGTCTCAATGGCCAACATGTTGCTCGGTGACATCGGCGAAGTGGCGGTGCGGGCTCGCGCCGGTGCATTGGGCGACGTTGAGTTGCGCCTGTTTCACCCGCTGAAATTCATGCTCGCGACGCCTGCATCGGATCTCGCTGACATCGCGCGCACGATGCCGAAAGAATTTTTTGTCGAAGACAAGTTCGATGGGATACGGGCGCAGGTTCATGTGCAGAATGGCCGCGTAGCGATCTACTCACGAACGCTCGCCGAAATCTCGGCACGATTTCCTGAACTGCGTCCGTCCCTGGCTGAATCTCCGACCGACGTGATCATCGACGGCGAGATCATCACTGCGCGTGGCGAAGAAATTCTTCCGTTCGGCGATTTACAAAAGCGCCTCGGCCGCAAGATGATCAGCGAAGACCTTTTGAAAAGTACTCCGGTGGTTTTTGTCGGCTGGGATCTTCTCTACGCGACGGGCAGAGTGCTAATCAACGATCCGTTGGAAGCGCGGCGCGCGCGCCTGGAAGACATTGTCAGAACCGCTTGCGGTAGCAGGCAGGTCAATCTTGGGACTCTGCGTCTTTCTCGCGCCAAACGATTCACTGACATCGCCGCGCTCGACGATGAATTCGATGCAGCGCGCGCGCGCGGCAACGAAGGATTGATGATCAAGAATCCTTCGTCGTTCTACAAGCCCGGACGCCGCGGTCGTGATTGGTTGAAATTGAAGAAGGCGTTGGCCACGCTCGATGTGGTGGTAACGACCGTCGAACTCGGTCACGGCAAACGCCGCAGCGTGCTTTCGGATTACACGTTCGCCGTGCGGCGATCCGAAACTGATCCCAAGCTTCTTAATATCGGCAAGGCCTATTCAGGATTGACTGACGTTGAAATCGCACAGATGACTGAATGGTTTCGCGCCCATACTATTCAAGAATTCGCGCATGGCCGCGTGCGACTCGTCGAACCGCGCATAGTTTTGGAAGTAACTTTTGACCGCGTTCAGCCATCAAAGCGCCACAAGAGCGGATACGCGCTCCGGTTTCCCCGCATCGTTCGTCTGCGACCCGACAAGAATGCCGATGAGATAGACACGCTGGAGACGGTGCGGAAGCTCGCGAGCTCAAGTTGACAAGTAAAGCCACCCTTGGGAAAGATGCCTTGATGAATTTGACCAGAACTATTCTTGCAGTCCTGATAACTGTTCTTTGTTTCAGTGTCGCCATGGGCCAACGACGCCGAACGACGCCGCCGGCCAAACCGGTTGCTACTCCGACACCAGCGCCGCAACCAACGCCGGCTCAGCCGTCGGACCCATCATCGCCTTCGATCGCGATCGTCAATGAGACAACAATCGCCGCGTCGGACATTCAGGATGAGGTAAGCGCCGTGGTCATGCGCGATTCCGATCCTTACCTGCGCGATTACTACACGGATCCGGCGAAGGCGATTCGCGAAGCGCGGCAGCGCGCAGTCGATGCGCGCGTCGGTTCGTTGCTGGTCGCGGCCGAAGCAAAGAAGCGCGGGAAGGATTCTAACGACCTAATTCAAGCTGAAATCGATGCCCGCATTCCCGCGCCCACCGAAGAAGAAATCAAAGCTGCCTACGACGCGAATCGCGATCAGATTGGATCGGCTGATCTGGAATCGGTGCGGTCCGAGTTAATCAATTACCTTCGCGAAAAACGGCGGCAGGATCTCTACGCGACGATGATCACTCGGCTGAAGATGACCAACGTGGTGAGCAAAGGCGCGGACGTAAACGCGGCGAACCTGGCTTCCGGCACCGTGCTGGCTTCGATTAACGGCGAACCGCTACGCGTCGACGCGATTAACGAGCGGATGAAGGCGTACGTCTTCAAGCTCGACATGCGTCTGTTCGAGATCCGCAAGCGAGCCCTCGATCGACGCATCAACGATTTATTGATTGTCGCCGAGGCTAACAAAAAGAAGGTTGGTCCCGAGGAAATCGTTCGCACCGAGATTACCGACAAACTGAAGACGCCGACCGAGGCGGAAGTCTCCAAGTTCTACGAAGACAACAAAGCCAGAATCCGCGGCGATCTCGCGAGCACAAAGGCGGGGATTGTCACTTTCCTGCAACAGGAGCAACAGGAAAAACTGGAAACCGCGCTCGCGAACACACTGCGTGCCGGCGCGAAAGTTCAAATTTTGCTGAAAGAACCCGAAGCGCCGGCGATAAACATTGCGCTTGGCACTGGTGCGTCGCGCGGCGACGTGAACTCAGTGGTGACCGTCGTCGAGTTCACGGACTTTCAGTGCTCGGCTTGCGGAGGCATGTATCCGATCGTCGAAGAGGTGCTGAAGTCCTACGGCCCTCGCGTGCATTTCGTGATCCGAAATTTCCCTTTGACTTCAGTTCATCCAAACGCCTTCAATGCTGCGCAGGCGGCGGAAGCGGCGAAAGCCCAGGGCAAGTTCTGGGAATACATCGATCTGATGTTCAAGAATCAAAACGCGCTCGATGTTGATTCGTTGAAGAAGTACGCGACGCAAGTCGGACTCGATCGCAAGCGCTTTGATGCTGAGCTTGAGTCAGGCAAATACATTCCCATCGTACGTCACGACATGAACGACGGCGAAGAATACGGAGTCGAAGCGACGCCAACGTTCTTCATCAATGGTGTGGTTCTGACTGATTATTCCGGTGAAGGATTGCGCGCCGCTATTGAGAAGGGGTTCGCGCGAGCGAAGAAGCCATAGTTTTTCAGTTCACACTTTTATCGAGGAGAAGAATCAATGAAGTTAACCAGAGTAGTTGTGTTCTCGATCGTTTGTCTTATCGCTATCACCGGCGTGGTCGCGGCAAATTTTGCGGCGCAACCCGCGGTAAACGTCGCGGGCGTCTACGAAAACTTTTCCATCGGTAAAGGATCGGGCGACCTCGAAGGCATGCGCGTCGTAATCGTGCCGGCGGGCGACGGCTATTACGCCATCGTGCAAATCGCGCAAGGCGGCGCCGAAGATCCGAAGCCCGAATTCGTGCACGCAAACGTCAAAGGAAGAACCGCGAGCTTCACCGTCGGTGATGAGAAATACACGGCGACGGCGACGGCTGCTGGATTGACGATCAAGAATTCCGCGGGCAACACCCAGAGGCTCAAGCGCAGACCGTGCGCTTCTTATTTCAAATAGGCCGAAGCTAAGGAAACAATGATGAGTTCGAAAATCTTGCGGCTGATCTTTATGGGGTTTGCTGGCTCGGCCATGCTGCTAGTCTTCGCGATCGTGGGCGCTGCGCAGGCGCCGAGATTTAGCAGTCTCTACACAAATCTAAAAACGGATTGTCGCGGCACGATGACGGTGAAGCAAGCCGAGGAATCCGGCGAGGACATGCCGCTCAAATGCAAAGGCTATGGCGGCTATGAAATTAATATTGGCTATAGCGCCACCAGCTCGCAGTTCAGCATTAACCGCGCCGGCAAGCCTGATGAAGACGTCGTCACCTCAACCATGCAGCCTATCGACTACGACCTCAAACGAAAGGTTGAATGGCGCTTTGCGAATGGAAAACCGTTTGCGGTGATCTATCGGATCGACTTAACGAAGAGTGACTCGTCCGATCCGACAGGCATGTGGTCCAAGGAAAACAAGACCGGCGAACACCTGGTGATAAAAGGCTTGAAGGGATTCGAGCATATCGACTTTGAAGTCGATGCCAAGACAGCCGACGCGAACGTGAAGGCGCGCGAAATGGCGGACGCCGCGTATGCGAAGAAGCCTTAACTCAAATGGAGGCATGAGATGACAAAGAGTCTAAGAATGGCGGCGTTCATCGCTGCAGCGATCATTGTGCTTGGTTGCTCAGCAATCATTTTGGCTCAGAGGACGGGCGGCTATCGCGAGATCGATAAGGCTGACGAAGGCGCAGCTGCGGCCGCGGAGGTTGCGGTCAAACAGGAATCTGAGAAAGAGGAAATCACTTACAAGCTGGTCGAGATCGAGCATGCGGAAAGCCAGGTCGTGGCCGGCATCAATTATCGGCTTTGCCTGAAGATCGGATATCACAAGGCTGATGACGACGTCGACACGACAGAGTTTGTGCGCGTGGTCGTCTATCGCAATCTGCAGAACCAATATTCGCTGACAAGTTGGACGGAAGAAAACTGCGGCGACGACGGCGAGTAACAAAATGGTGCTAACGCGAGGTTGATTGGGCTCGGCGCGATCGAGCCGCGTGACGTTTTACCTTAAGAAAGGCGGCTAGAAATGCGAATGATCAACGGCCGTTCTCCCCTAAGTATCTTGCTCTTCGGCGCATTCGCACTTGGTGCGACAACCCAGGCGCAAAAACCGTCTCAGCCAAAATCAGGAGAACCGAATGACGATGTCGTTCGCGTCAAGACCGAGTTGGTCCAGACCGACGTGACCGTTATCGACAAGCGGGGCCGAGTTGTCGAAGGCCTGGCGCCGGAGCAGTTTCAATTGCGCGTCGACGCAAAGCCACAAACTCTGGTTTTCTTTGAGCAAGTCGCCACTGGTGCTGCCACGGAAGAAAAACAATTGGCCGCTGCGAGGAATGGAAAGACCGCGATTTCACCAGATTCTTCTTCAACCGGCCAGATGGAAGATCGAGGCCGTCTGATCTTTTTCTTCGTCGATGACATACACCTCGCCAGCGACAGTCTGGTGCGCGCACGATCTCTTCTGACGCGGTTTGTCGAGCAGTACATGACTGCCGGCGACCGCGTGGCGATTATCTCAGCCAGCGGGCAGATTGGATTTCTTCAGCAGCTCACCGACAACAAGGTCGTTTTGCGCGAGGCCATCACCCGGATCAACTCCAAATACAATCCCGAGACGATAGCCAGCCATGTTTCGATCAGCGAAGTTGATGCAACCCTGGTTGCCAATCACCGCGAGGGTGGTCTGTTCGCTTATCTGGTCGAAGCGACCATGAAGGAATACCAGACCGATGTCGTGAACGCCGTCAATATAGTCAAGAATCGTGTTCGGCAGATTAACGCGCAGTCAAGCAGAGTCGAGATTGAGACGCTTTCGCGGCTGGAAAGTTTGATACGTTCGACAGCGCCGCTCGCCGGGCGCAAACTTGTTTTTCTTATTTCGGATGGTTTTGTCGTGGACGCGAAGCGGTCCAACGGATCAGATGTTATGCGGCGTGTGGCCCAGCAAGCAGCGCGCGTCGGCTCAGTGATCTACTCGCTGGACACGCGCTCGAACTTTCTGGGGGCGGGCGTCGACACCTCAAAAAATGATTATCCGGATTTTTCGGGGAGAACCGCCGGCAGATCCGTAGCCGAGGACACAATGCCGCAGGCGCCTCTGGAGACGCTCGCCGACGAAACCGGCGGCCGCTCTTACCTGAATTCAAATACATTGGACGACGGCCTCTCGCAGGCTTTGGCTGAGAACTCGACCTATTACCTATTGGTCTGGAAACCTGGCAGTGACAAACAGCGCTCGGGAAAGTCACGGATCGACGTCGCAATCAAGGATCGCCCCGATCTGCGCGTGAGGGTGCGGCGACATTTGTTTGATCCGGCCCTTCCCGCACCAGCTAAGGCGATCGCTGCTTCAAAAGTGACGCCCGAGGATGAACTGAAAAGCGCGCTCGGCTCTCTCTATCCACGCCGTGATGTGCCGACCTCTCTTGTTGCCGTCGTTGATATCATGAGCAAGGGGGCCGTTCTGAATCTATCCATGCAGATTGATAGCGGCAATCTCACTTTTGACCGCGCGAACGGCAGAGAGGTAGCGATAGTGGATGTTTTGGGAGCAGCGATTGACGATCGCGGTGTCTGTTCTACCTTCAGGCAAAAGCTTGAGGTGCCGCGCGAAGCGGTGGCGGCTGACCCGCTCGTGAAATGGAAACAGTCTTTGCCATTGCCGCCCGGCCTCTATCAAGTGCGTGTAGCTGTGCGTGATCGTCAAAGTGGACGCACCGGAAGTGCGATGACCTGGGTTGAGGTTTCGCCGCTAAAGCTACTTCCCGCGGAAAAGCACTGACACTGATCTGCAGGCTGGCTGCGTGGGTCTGGACTCTGATGGTTGAGCTTTCGACGCTTCGTCAAGGAGTGCCCAACTGCTTGAACATTTCTTCGATCGTCTTATCCAGAGCGATCTTCCAATCCTTATCTTCTTTGACGAAGTAAACCTTGTCCCATTTCTTCGTCTCTTCGTTCTGAACTTCGAGCGTGGCGTTGTCGCCGTCGATCTTTTCATTGCGCGTCTCGGGCACCTTGTCGGTCTTCGCACCCGGGCTTTCGAAGCCTTCGGTCAAAGCCTGATCGACGGTCTTCTTCTGATCCTTCGCGGCTTTTTCCATCATCGCGAGCGAACTCTTCGAAAGCGTCTTCTTCATTCCCTCGACGTCTTTCTTCTTTTGCGCTTCATAGAAAGTTTTGAAAGTTGCGGCGGGCGAGGATGAGCCGAACTTGCAAGCTGCAAAAGCAAATAGGACCAGAGTGGCCGCGAAGAACACTTTCGAGTTTTTCATCATGAACTCCGTTCGTGAATTCCCTCTCCCATGGGAGAGGTTTAGGGTGAGGGTCTTATCAGTTAGAAGAGTTAGTGTCTAAATCTTTGCTACTTCGCCCTCACCCCTGCCCTCTCCCAGAGGGAGAGGGAGCGAAACAGCGGCGACGCTACTGCGTGGCTTTCTTGTGCGACAAGATGTTGCATGTATCGGCTGCGCCCGTGATGTCGATGGCTATGTTGCCTTCGTCGATATGCTGAATGATCCCGTCCTTGTCGATCACGAACGTCGCGCGATTTCCATAACCGCCGTCTTCGTTGAAGGTGCCGTAGTCCTTGACCACCGTGTGCTTGATGTCGCTTAGCAGCGGGAAGGTGACGCCGATCTGTTTAGCGAACTCAGCGTTGGCATAAGGACTGTCGATGCTGACGCCGAAAACCTGTGTGTCGTTGCCTTCGAATTTGGCGATATCAGCCTGATACGCCTTCATTTCTTTCGTTCAACCACCGGTGAAAGCAAAGACGTAGAAAGCGAGCACTACGTTCTTCTTACCCTTGAAGTCGCTCAGTTTGTATCGCACTTTCCGGCCGTCGGGTCCGCTGATGGAACTGGGCAGAGTAAAGTCCGGCGCAGCCTGACCGACCTTCAAACTTGTATGCGGCGCTGGCGGGGTGGCCGGCTTTTGCGGCGAAGGCGTTTGCGTTGGCGCAGGTTGCGCGGCGGCAATCGATGCAGCCGCAAATAAAAAGACGACGCAGAGGGCTCGCTTGATCATCGTTCTCTCCTTTAGACAGGTCTCGGAAGCAGCGAGAGTTTACCTCGCTCCGCAATTTCGCGCCAGTTTCCACACGGGAATCCTGATCGCAATCAAAACTCAAGAATTCCTCAAGGGGTGCTCTGAATAATTCGATTGTTCCCTGAAGTTACCGATGCGCCGACGCAGACGAAAGATGATTTCCCACTGGCTTATGAAAATCGAAGGGCACTTTATCCACGAAAAGATCGCTATTCCCGCAGCGACGGCACGCACTACGCGGCTGCGTCTGTTGAAGTTGCTGGCGGAGAATGTTGGGTCGGCGAATGCGACGGTCGTCAATGGGCGCGCCGGTACCGGCAAGACTGCTTTGGCCGCAGATTTCGCGCGACACGCCGGCCGATCCGTGTCCTGGTACAAAGTCGATGCGGCCGACAACGATTTGCATTTGTTTCTGGAATATCTTGTCGCGTCGATCAGATTGCAGCGGCCGCTAATCGACGCGAATCGATTACTCGACCTGACCGATTCGATTGAGAGCGATCGCGCGGAATTGGTCGCCGAGGGGCTCGTCTATCAACTGACAGATGCGAAGTCTGAGGCGCTGCTGATCGTCATCGAAGACCTGCACCTGGTTTACGACGCTGACTGGGTGATTCCGTTTTTCCGTCGATTCTTGCCGCTCTTACCGGCCGATGTGCATGTCCTGATCACCTGTCGAAGTTTGCCGCCGACGCCGCTTTGGCGTCTGCGTTCAAAGCAGATGCTCCGTGTCGTCGAAGAAAGTGAGCTAGCTTTCACTATCGACGAAGCAACCGCGCTGTTCGAAACTTACGGTCTGAGCGAAGAGCACGCGCGTATTGCGTGGAGCCAGACGAACGGCCGCGCTGCAACCATTTCAGAATTCGCGGCGACACCGGGACGCGCTGGGCGCGCCATGGCCGACACGATCCTGTCGCTTAAGAATTCTCGATTTACTTCGCTTCCGCAGACACCGGATTTTCAAACTTGATTGTTTTATGAGTCAAGATCTGTCGCCCGCTAAAGCGGGCTCATTTCCAAATTGCGGAAAGCGTACCCAGCGCTAAAGCGCTGGGCTAGTTTCAAATGTCCCCTAGCGCGGACAAGTAATGCGCGCTTGCTACCGAGCGCGCCTCGGACATGCAGGTCAATGCCTGATCGAAACCAATCCTGGGTTCAAGTCTTCAGTGCTGAACGCAGCGCGCAAAGCCCAAACTGTTTTCCCTCTGATAGAACCAGCGCTTTCAGCTATGCTACGCTCCGTTCGATCCTGAAAACATCTCTGCTGGGAAATTCAATGGCCAGGCAGAAACGATCAAGTTCAGACGCGGTCATGCCTACGACGACGTCGACCGCAACAGCTTCGGGAGCGTTTTTCCTGCGAACAAAGCTTTTGCCGCCTCGGCCAGCGCCGGAGATTTTGGCGCGGCCCCGCCTTATCGAACGGTTGCAGGCGAATCTCGCGCTGCCCGTAACGCTGGTCACCGCCAATGCAGGCTCGGGAAAGACAACGCTGGTGGCGGATTTTCTGCGAAAGCAGGAACGGCCCCATGTCTGGTATCAACTTGATCACACTGACGCCGATCCGGCGGTGTTCCTGGGTTATCTCGCGTACGGCATTCAGCAGCGAATCCCGAATTTTGGCGAATCGGTTTTTGCTTACCTGCAACAGCCACAGGAGTTGGCGCAGCAGCCAGAGCGCGCCGCAGATGTGCTCCTGAATGAGATTCTCGAAGGGATCGAGCAGCAGATGATCATAGTCCTCGATGACTATCATCATCTAGGCAGCGATACGCCGGTGCATGCGGTGCTCGATCGTCTGATTGCTTACCTTCCAGACGTGATTCACATCGTGATCATCTCGCGCGAGATTCCGCCGCTCTCGCTGGCGCGGCTGCGTTCGCAGGATTCGCTCTCGCTCGTCGATCGAGCCGATCTGCTGTTCACCGATGAAGAAACGCAGGAGTTGTTTAGAAAAGTCTTCGGTTTGGCGCTGACGCAGCAGCAACTGCGCGAGTATGGCGAGCGCACGCATGGCTGGATTACGGCTTTGCAACTAGTGCGTCAGGTGGCGCAGCGACAAATTGGCGCGGAGAGAAAACCAGTCGATCCGCTGGCGGTATTGCATCAATCCGAACGCGACATCTTCGAATATTTTGCCGAAGAAGTATTCGCCGCCGAGCCGCCCGAGGTTCAGCAGTTTCTAATGCATATCGCTTTGCTGGATCGCGTCGCAATCGAAACCTGCGCGCGTTTGTTTCCTGAAGTCAGATCATCGGTGGTGTTGCCGGCGCTTGTCCGCGGAAATGTTTTCATGACGGTTGCGAGTGACCGAACCGGAGAAGAATATCGACTCCATCCGCTGTTCCAAAGCTTCCTTCGTCGACGTCTGCGGGCAGAGATTGGCTTGGCCGGCGTGGCCGCCGAACATGCGCGTTGCGCGGAATTCTTCCTTACGCGCGGCGCGTGGGAAGCCGCCGTGCGCCACCTGCTCGAAGGTGAGAATTTCGATCGCGCCGCTGAACTGATCGAGATTCACGGCGGCGAATGGATTGGCTCGGGAAAGCTGGCATCGCTGGCATCGCTGGCCGAAGCGTTGCCGGCGGCGTCGCTTGATGCGCATCCGCGCGCGCTGGCGTATCGCGCCGAGGTTGCTCGGTTGCGAGGTGACTTTGAATCGGCGCAGAGCCTGTTGCGGCGCGCGATCGCTTCGCTCAAAGGAATTGGCGACGAGGAAGGCGAAGCCGAGGCTCTGCATTCCATGGCGACGATTGCCCGTCGTCGGGGCGATTACGATGCGGCCTTCGAATATTTGGATCGCGCGGTTGAACTAACGCCGCCGAATTCAGTCGTGCGCACCAAATGTGCGAATACGCGCGGGCTTTGTCTGGCTACGAAGGGCGAGTGGGCGGCGGCGGACCGTGAATTCCGCGTGGCGCTGCAATCGGCCGAAGAACAGCACGACGAGCTTCACGCTCGACTGATCACGCACAACCTTGGTTTGCCGGCCATGATGCGCGGCGATTTTGGCGAGGCTTTGCGTTGGTTGACCCGGATGCTGCGCCGCGACTCTGACTTGCCGCTGATTCCGCAGGAAGCAACGGCGCATTTGAACATCGCGCGTTGCCATCTTTATCGCGGCGAGATGGAAAAGAGCGAGCAGCACCTCGATTTTGCGCTCGAGGGTTGTCAGCTTTTCAATATGATTGGGCAGGTCGGCGAAGCATTCGAAGCCTATGGCAATTTGTATCGAGAGCGCGGCGACCTGGTTCGCGCCGGCGAATTCTATGAACGCGCGGCGCGAAGTTACGACGAAGCGGGAATCGATTTGTCGCGCGTCGAACTGCTGGAAGAACGCGCGCTTCTTAGTTTGAAAGCAGGCGATGCGCCGCGCGCCTTGTCGCAGATCGATCGACTGCTGGAACGTCGGCCCGCCGACAAAAATCCAATCGGTCATTTCACGGCGCGGCTCACGCGCGGACGGATCTTGCTGGCGCTTCCCGATCCTGAAGCCGCGCGTGACGAATTTACACCGGCGCTGAATTATTTTCGCGAGCGCGGACTTTGCTATTACGAAGCCCAATGCTGTACCGGGCTGGCTCAGTGTGAATTGAATGCCGATCGTGAGCCGCAGATGCTCGAGCAGTTACGCCGCGCGCTCGATCTGGCCGCCCGATACGATTACGAATATTGGCTGCATCAAGAGATCGCTTCGCATCCGGCGCTGTTCGCTTCAGAAGACGCGCAGGATTTGCTGCCTGCAGATTTGCGAGGCGTGCAAGTATCACAACAAGCCGCTCCCATCATTGCCCAACAGAAGTCGATTCTCACCTCGCCTCCGCTGGTTGATTTGACCATCAACATGCTGGGCCCAATCGAAATCTTTCGCGATTCCGCGCGGCCTTTCGCGGCTGACGCATGGACGACGCGACGCGCCCGAGACATCCTTTGCTTCATCGCGTCGCGGCCGCACCGTCGCGCCCCGAAAGATTCAATCATCGATCTGTTTTGGCGCGATACCGAGCTCAAAACAATCGAGAAAAATTTTCACCCGACGATGTCGCACGTTCGCAAGGCATTGAACAGCAATCAGCCTTTGAAGCAGAACTTTCTCGCCTATCGGGACGGCGAATATCAGCTCAGCCCGGAGTTTTCTTACCGCATCGACACTGAAGGATTCGACCGATTGATTGCCGAAGGCGAGGCCGCGCGCCGCGAGCGCGACTTTGACGGCTGCATCGATTTGTATGAAAAGGCCGTCGCGGTTTATCGCGGCGAGTTCATGCAGGGAAGCTACGAAGATTGGGTCGAAGAGCAACGCTCGTATTATCGCGAGCAATACCTGCGCATGCTTGAATCGCTGGCTGCGGTCGCGGAAAAGAAACAGGAATTCCTTCGCGCGATGGACCTGGCGCAAAGGATTCTGCGCGACGATCCGTTTCGCGAGGATATTCATTGTTTGGTGATGCGCGCGCATGCCGCGCTCGGCAATCGCGTCGCGGTGAAGGAGCAGTACGAAACCCTGCGTGGACTTTTGCAAAAGGAGCTAGGCGTCGAGCCGGCAACGCAGACCCAGAAGACATTTCATGAGTTGGTGGGAAGCTGAAAATAACGGCGAAACCGAGAACAAAATTGCAAGGCGACCGCAACAAACAGAAGTATTTGGGTTAGTAGAATCCGCGCGTCGTCTCAGTTTTTCGTACTCTCGCCTGACTGCCCAGACAAGCTACTGTCTTGACCCGACCGTGGCGATGGCTTGTTGATTAATGATACGAGACCTATTCAGAAAATTTGAACGGCTGATCGCACTGACTCTGGTGCTTTTGCTCAGTTCTGTTCCGGCGCTGGCGGGACTGACGATCACGGGTGCGAACGGAATCACCGTCAGCGGTGCTGATGGGATTCTTTATACCGGCACGAACGGTATCACGGTGAGCGGCGCCGACGGCGTGCTGGCGTTTGATCCAAACGGAATCACGGTCAGTGGCGCCGACGGTATTACTGCATCGGGAGCCGACGGCATTACCGCATCGGGAGCCGATGGAATCACGGCATCAGGAGCTGATTCGACGGCGATCAATCGCGCGGACGGGATAACAATCAGCGGCGCCGACGGAATCACCATCAGTGGTGCCGATGGCAACACCTATCGCGCGGATTCAGTCACGATTCGCAATCCTACGGGCATTACGATTAGCGGTGCAGACAGTCTCATCGCTACAGGCACGAATGGCATCACCGCGAGCGGCGCCGACACCCGCAATATTGGTCGAGCAGACGGAATTACGATCAGCGGCGCAGACGGAATTACGATTAGCGGCGCGGACACCATCACTGCGTTAGGAGCAGATGGTGTGCTCTACGCAATCCCGCCGACTTCGATCACGGTTATCGGCACGACTGGAATCACTGTCTCAGGCGCGGACGGAATCACCATCAGCGGCGCGGATAGTTTGGTCGAGACTGGCACTAACGCCCTGACTTCCGCGCTGAACGCGAGAGTCGGACAAACTGGTATTCAAAGCGTGGATCCTGAACTCGCAGTGCTGCTGAATCGCCTGACCGACGACAGCAACGTCGATGCGGTGATTATCTTTCATCATGCGCCGACCGATGCGGACATTGCGGATCTGCAAAACGTTGGCGTTCTTGGTGGCACGCGCTATCGCATGTTGCCGATGGTCGCCGTGACGACGACAAAGGCGCGCCTTGCGGCGATATCCCATCTGCCGGCGGTGCGATCGATTTACGGCAACCGAACTTTGCAATGGAATCTGGACGTAGCGGCGCGAAATATTACGGGAGTCGAACGCGTTCGTCGCAACGCTGATTTGACTCGAGCCAATAGAGGTCTTGCCGTCAGCGGTCGCGGCGTTACCGTCGCGGTGCTCGATACCGGTGTTGATGGAACCCACGGCGACTTATCAGGCCGCGTCGTGCAGAATATTAAGCTGGCCGACACGCAAAGCCTTGGCGTCGGATTCAATTATCCGATGGCCACGTCGAGTCTGCAAAACACCGATCAAGCCTACGGCCACGGAACCTTCGTTGCCGGCGTAATCGCGGGAACCGGCCAGCAATCAGGCGGCAAGTACGCGGGAGTTGCGCCCGGAGCGAACATTCTGGGATTGAGCGCGGGTGACGCGAGTCTGCTCTTCGTGCTTTCAGGATTCGATTACTTGTTGGCGAACGCGACAGCTTTCAACGTGCGCGTGGTCAATTGCAGCTTCTCTGCGAATACCGTATTCGACGTTAACGATCCCGTGAACATTGCAACGAAGATGCTGACTGATAACGGCGTCAACATTGTGTTCTCGGCGGGAAACACCGGGCCCGGAACCGATTCGTTGAATCCATATTCCGTTGCGCCGTGGGTGATCAGCACCGGCGCGACCGACAATCTCGGTCACCTTGCGGACTTTTCATCACGTGGCGACTTTGGCAGCCCGCTCTTCCATCCAACCATCGTTGCGCCCGGAGTCAATACCGTCAGCTTGCGTGCTTCTACCGTAGCCGCGGTGACGACCGTCGATGGTCTTGCGGCGAATGATGCCTCATTGGCCGCGAGTGAACTTCCGTATTACACGACCGGAAATGGCACCAGCTTTTCAGCGCCGCAGGTCGCCGGGGTGGTCGCTCTGATGCTCGAAGCAAATCCAAATCTCACCCCAGCGCAAGTGCGCGATATCCTCCAACGCACGGCGACGCCGCTACCGCCGTATTACATGTATGAGGTTGGCGCCGGAATGCTGAACGCGCAGGCCGCCGTGCTTGAAGCAGCGTTTTCGCAGAGAAGGTTTGGCGGATGGCGTGGCATGGCTTATCAAGGCCAAGTCACTTTCGTTAATAGCTCACAGACGTTCAGTGGCAACGCCACGCCCGGATCGAATAGCGATTCATCGCTGAATATTCCAGCTAACGCTTTGCTCGCCTCCGTCCAAGTCGCCTGGGGTGACGTGGTGAATCCCGCAAACCTGAACCTGGCGGTACTTGATGCGAGCGGAACGCAGCAGGCGGCGGCCGATCACCTAAACGCCCCGGGATTGACGGGTCGGAGACAACGAGCGCTCGTCAGCGCGCCTGCCGCTGGTGCTTGGAAAGCGCGTGTCGCAACCGCCGCGGGCACCGCGCCGGCCGGAACCACGTTAGCAAACACGGGCAGCCAATCGTGGTCGCAAACTTACGTCGGTGTCTTGCGAGTCACGATCGCGAATTATCCAGCTCTTTCCGATTTGGTTGGTATGGATTCAGCATCGGTTGGCGAGATCGATCAAGCATTCCGTTCGTTGACCATCGCGCCGATTGGAACTCGATTCCGCCCTAATCTCGCAGTGACTCGCGCGAATCTCGCCGCGGCCTTGGTGCAGGGCGCGCGCGTGCCGCAGTATCTGCCGGGACAATCCAACTACACTGACGTTCGCGATCACACGATGATGCTGTTCGTCGAGAGCGCACAAGCTTCGCCGAATGGCGCGCTGTTTCCCTCGATTAGCACCGGCGGGCCGTTCCAGCCGGATACCGCCGTCGATCGACTGACGGCCGTGGTAGCGTTAGTTCGCGCGGCAGGGTTGCGCCAGCAGGCAGAGACGGGCACCTACACGCTTACTTATTCTGACGCTGCGTGGATTCCGAGTTCGTTGCGCGGTTATGTGGCCGTCGCGGTTCAAAACGGATTGATCAGAACGAATGGGACGAGCTTCAATCCGCAGGGCGCCTTCACGCGAATGGATCTGGCGCATGCGCTGGCGAGAATTGCCGCGCACTAGCTACGTTACTCGCCCGTAATAAACTTCCGTTTCGTAATTGAAATCAATTTTGTCGTCTTTCCGGTTAGCATCGAAGAGCGAGCGCAACTCGTCGATCATTTTGTCAAAGTTTGGATCGCTTGATTCCGGCGCGTAAGACGACGAAAGCAGTCGTCCCTTCAACCCTTCAAAATCAAACATCTGACTGAACGCGAACCGCGCGCGCTTATAAGGCTCCGTCGCGAAAAACGACTCGACATCGATTCCGTTAATTTCCCGCGCAACCTCTTTGTAGTCGGTGCCGTAACGCAGCACAATTTCCTGATAACCGTTATTCAGCGGGCTGGTTTCGACGCGGAACCCATTCCAAATCAGAACGGCCCAACCGCCCGGCTTCAGGATGCGCTGAAATTCCGGCTTTGCTTTCGCCCGGTCGAACCAGTGAAAGGCCTGGCCGGCAACAATCAAATCAATCGAATGATTCGGAAGCGTGGTTGCTTCGGCACTGGCATCTACGCTAGTGAAATTCTGATATTTTGCGAGCAGCTTCTCGCCTGCTGCGCGCATATCGACGTTTGGCTCGATGCCAAAAACTTTGTTGCCGTACTTGAGAAAAAGTTTAGTGAGAAATCCGGTGCCTGAGCCCAAGTCTGCAACTACAGACCGCGGTGTCAGACCGCATTCAGATTCAAGCAAAGGAATGATCTTGGCGGGATAGCCGGGACGATACTTGATGTAGTTTTCGACCCGCTTGGAAAATCGTTTGGTTGGATCGAGCACGGCCCGCATTATACGACGTTACAGTACCGCGAGCAGTAGCGAGCGGATCGGGCGTTAACGCGGTGGCACAATGCTACTCGAAGCAATAGGACCTTTGTAATACTTCGCCAAAACTCTGAAGCCCAGCAGCAAAAGCAACACGAACGCAAACGTCAGCGGGATCCGGACATCAGATTTCACCAGCATGTAGTAGTGCAGCACTCCCAAGACGCCAGAGACGTAAACGATTTTATGCAGGCGCGCCCAACGTTTACCGCCGAGCCGCTTCACCATTTTATCGGTCGAAGTAATCGCTAACGGCAACATCAAGACAAACGCGGTGAAGCCAATCGCGATGAACGGCCGCTTCAAAACATCCGCGGGAACCGTTGTGAAATGAAAGAACCGATCGAACGCGACGTACGTCATCAGGTGAAGTGAACCGTAAAAGAAAGCAAACAACCCAAGCATTCGCCGAAATCTGATCAGCCAATTCAGACCGGTAATTCGTCGCAATGGCGTGACGGCCAGCGAAATCAAGAGAAAAACAAGCGTCAACATTCCCGTCGTGCGCGTCACGAACTCCAGCGGATTCGCGCCGACTTGATGCCGAGCAACGTCCCAGAGCAACAACGCCAGAGGCACCAGGCTGTTGATGAACAGGACGAGTTTGGGGAATCGTGTGTCTTTCATGCTGGAGAAGCTTTCAACAGTCAGCTATCAGCAGTCAGCCATCAGCAACCATTCTCCGTCTCTGGCTGAAAGCTGAAAGCTGAAAGCTGAAAGCCGACAGCTGATAGCTCCATCAGTAATTCACGTTCAAATCCATTCCCTGGTACAAATGGCCGACCTGCTCAGCATAGCCGTTGAACAGAAGGGTAGGCCGCGAACTGTATTCTCCAATTCGATGTTCGGTCGCCTGGCTCCAACGCGTCTGGCTCACGTTTGGATTCACATTCGAATAAAACCCGTACCATTCCGGGACTTGAATATTCCAGGTTGTGGGCGGCTCATCTGCTACCAGACTAATCTTCACGATCGACTTGATTCCCTTGTATCCGTACTTCCACGGCACGACCAAACGAATCGGCGCACCATCCTGCGGCGGCAGCGTGCCTCCGTAAAGTCCCGTCGCCAAAATCGTCAGCGGATGCATTGCTTCATCAAGTCGCAGCCCTTCAACATACGGCCAATCGAGCACACTGGTGCTCTGATTCGGCAGACGCTTCGGATCGAGCAGCGTCTGAAACGCGACATATCGCGCCGTTGATAACGGCTCGACCTGTTTCAGCAGCGCGTTCAAGGAAAATCCAACCCACGGAATGACCATCGACCACGCTTCGACGCAGCGATGCCGATAGATGCGCTCTTCCTGCGGCGCAAGCTTCAGCAAATCATCGAGGTCGAATGTCTTTGGCTTATTGACCAGTCCGCCCACTTCAACTGTCCAGGGGCGCGTTATGAAACCACGTGCTTCCGAAGCAACTGATCGCTTCTCAGTCGAGAACTCGTAAAAATTGTTGTAGTTCGTGATGTCCTCGAACGACGTTGGGGCTTCATTAACTTTGAACCCCTGACGCATCGATTCATCCGAAGGCGGCTTGACGATGCCGGCTATTTTGGGCTGCTCCTCGACCACGGCAGCGGGCGGATTGAGTTTTCGATACAGCAGTCCAGTGGCCGCGACTGAACCAGCCAGAACGGCTCCACGGATGAATAGACGGCGGTTCAGATAGACTTTCTGATCCGTGATCTCGCTCGATTTGATTTCGTCCGGTTTCTTAATCAGCATCTTCCGTCTAATTAGTCGTGACAGACCCTAGCTTACTAACACAAATACCAATTTTGAGACGCTCTATTCCCTTTGACCGTTGTCGCCGAGCTAACAATTCGCTTGAACCCTCTTCTCGCAGAGTTTAGTATCGCGCCGCTTTCGTCGTCGTTCAACTAACGGTCTGAATCAATTGCATGAGTAAATCGCCCGAAGTACCGGATGGTCATCGCGCTGCGCTTCTCGCGGGCTTTTTGGGTTGGATGTTTGTGGCTTTCGATTTCTTTCTGGTGGTTGTGACCCTTACCGGGATCGCCAGAGAGTTTCATCGTCCAGACAAAGATATTGCTCTCTCACTTGCACTCACACTTGGCTTTCGTCCTGTCGGAGCACTCATTTTCGGATTGATTGCAGACCGTTATGGCAGACGACCACCTCTCATGTTTGTTCTGGTGTTTTATTCGGTCATCGAGGTGCTTTCGGGTTTGGCTCCCAACTACGCCACTTTCATGGTGCTGCGTTCATTGTTTGGAATCGGAATGGGCGCCCAGTGGGGCGTAGGCGCTTCGTTGGCTATGGAAAAAGTGCCGCCGGGCCGGCGAGGGGTGTTATCTGGGTTGCTCCAGG
>Ga0066679_10000151_pt1 | contig 18871 bp, 14 predicted proteins | sample GraSoiAngelo_128_FD_62298 | JGI IMG/M metagenome (GOLD analysis project Ga0066679, IMG submission 62298) | Grasslands soil microbial communities from the Angelo Coastal Reserve, California, USA - 14_0927_12_20cm | ecosystem: Environmental > Terrestrial > Soil > Grasslands | place: USA... | reverse complement strand
AATGCCGACTGTAGCTCTCGTAGCGATTGCAGCCGTGGTTGGGTTGGCGTATTGGAAGACGCGGCCGCAACGGCCGCCAATCAATCGGACAGCCGTTGTAACAGGCGCCACACCATCGCCGATAACGGGCGGAGACGAAGTCGCGGCGAAAACGCCCGACGCTGGATCGCAAAAGCAACCGAGGGAAAGTCAGCCGTCGATCCAGCTTGTCGCATACAACGCCAAGCGGCCGTCGATCAAAGTTTCGCGCTCAACCGATCAATCCGATGTGCTGCCCGATAATGATCCGGCAAACAGCGACATCGAAGATCGCGACACGGCCAGTCACCTCGAGCAGGCGCAGAACCTTTTGACCTCGTTCAGAAGCATTAAGTATTCCGATACGGATGAAGAGGTCGATGTTTCTTACGAGAAGGCTGAGTCAAAGCGGCTCTTGAGCGAGAACGTTTTGCTTCGCCGTGATGCCGAGCAAGCCGGCAAGTACCCGGCAAAGTCGATGCTGGGAAGTTTGGAACCTTTTCTGATTGACATTGCAAACTTGCCTGACAAGGCGAAGCCGGCCGATGTTCGTCAGATAACCGATCGCGTGCAGAGAACCGAAATCGTTGCTGAACTCCGTGGCTACTAATATTTTGAGAGAACCCCTGAAGGAATGAAAAAGATGAACTACTTAAGGAAACTAAATTCAATGACCAAACCACTTGCTGTCGCAGCGGTGTTGCTGCTTGCCGCCGGTACGATTTATCAGGCCGCAGCGCAACAGTTCTCAACTCGCCCCAAGGCGAACCGGTTCACCCAGCAAGGCAGCAACGCTGCAGCGAATGCGATGTTCAGCGGCGCACGCGACCTGATTGATGACGCGCAGTGGTCCAAGGCCGAAGATCAATTCTCGAAATACATCGCGGCGTACCCGAAAGAAATCAATCTCGATGCGGCCATGTACTGGATGGCTTATTCGCAGTACAAACTGCGCAGGTTCAATCAATCAAAAGACACGATCGATCGTCTATTGAAGACTTATGAGAAAACCGGCTGGCGCGACGAAGCCGAGTTGCTTCTGGCTCAACTTCCCGGCGCCGTCACTGTCAAAGTCGATCCGGTGACGGTTGATCCGGTCGGGCAGGTTTCGCCGGCGGTTAACATTGCGCCAGTCGCTGTGTTGGTAGGTCCGGGAGTCGCGAGTGCGGCGCCGGTAGCTATTTCTGTCGCCGGCCAGGATCCGGTCGACGTGCAAATCCGCACGCAGGAGATTCAGGAACGCATCGCCGAAGCGCAAGCGCGATCGCAGGAGCGAGTCCGCGAATCGCAGCAGCGAATGCAGGAACGCATGGATGAAGCGCGCGAGAAGATCAAAGACAAAACCAAAATCGATTTTGATTTCGACTTCGATTTTGATTTCGACGGAGTTGGCAAGGGAATCGGCAAAGGTAAAGCCGGCGACGACGATCCGTCTGAATTCAAGATCGTCGTGCTCCAGGCCTTATTCGAAAGCGATCCCCAGCGCGGCATGGCGGTCGCGACTGAATGGCTAAAGCCGAACTCAGGACAGACAGTTGCCTGCAGACGCGCCGCGTTGACTCTTCTTGCGCGACATGGAGGCAAAGCAGTCACACCGATAATTCTCAGCGTTGCTCAGAACGATCCCGATCTAAAAGTTCGCGCACGGGCGATTTCGCTGCTGGGTGCTATGAACGATGAGAGTGTGGTCGATGCGCTACGCGACTTTGCCTTGAACTCGCAGCAATCCGAAATCTCCGAAGCGGCGATTTACGCGCTTAGCCAAAATACCGGAGCGCGGGCCGCAGGCGTTCTGGCAGACATCGCGCTCAGCAACAAACCGGTCAATCTTCGGAGGACCGCAATCTCGAGCATCTCGGCTCGATCGGGTGAGCCGGCGGTTGATGCGCTCTTTAAGATTTACGATTCGGCCAACGACATCGAGATTCGTAAGTCAGTAATATTGGGATTGTCGCGCCGCAAGAGCGATCGCGCCGGTGCACGGCTGCTGGAGATCGCCAACTCCTCGGAAAACGTCGAGTTGCGCAAGGAAGCGATCCGCGGCATTGCGCGCCGCGGAGGAGAAACCGCGGTCGACACGCTCATGAGGCTGTACGATTCGGAAAAGAACGAAGAGCTGAAAGACACCATCATGAATTCTTTCGGATACTTGAACGATAAACGAGTCACCAACAAGCTCATCGAGATTGCCAAAAATCCCCAGACACCACTTGAACGCCGTCGCCGTGTGGTTATGTTGTTAAGTAGCCGCGGCAAGGATCCCGATGTGATCGCGTATCTCGAGCAACTCTTGAGGCAGTAGCGGCGACATCCACCTGAGCAAAAGGGCGGATTGCTGATACCAGGCAGCCGGCATCACACAATCAATCGCTTTCACCGACAGAAGCGGAGGCTCGCGGTGTACAAACTCATCAAGCTAGCTTTACTGATCGCGCTCGCTCTTACTTTCTTCGCCAACGCGGGAGCACAAACGAAGAACTTCACGCCCGTCGAAGGCGCGAGTCTAAAAGCGAAGATCGACAACGCAATCACTCAAGGCAAAGCAAACGCGCAGGGCGGACGCTTTTGGGTTGGCTATCAATTCGAAGTGCGTTCCGGTGTCGCAATCGATTTCGAGATCGTCGACGCTAGCGGAACGATCTCGATTTCGAATGACGGCTGGTCGATCATGTCTGATTCGCGCTATGAAACGCGCGAGTTGGGTGTGTTCTTCTTCTATGAAACTGCGCGCGACGCCTTCACTCGCGCCGAAGTTTACAACTTGCGCCGCGAACATCAGTACGGCGGTTATCCGGTTTATTGGGCCAGCCATGCGACGAACGAAGAAAGTCTCAACTACCTCAAGTCAATTATCGATTCCAACTCGCCTGAGATGAATCGCCTCAGCGATCGCGCGGCCTTCGCGCTGGCTCTGCATGACGATGCGCGCGTCGAGTCGCTGCTCACGGAACTAATCAAGAAGCCGGTCGCCGAGTCGATTCGCAATCGCGCGATCTTTTGGTTGGGTTACACGCCAGAGAGCCAGGGGAAGAATGAATTTCTCGCCGGCATGGTGCGCAACGATCGTGAATCGAACGACGCGCGGCAGCAGGCGATGTCCGCGCTGGCCATGAGCCGCGCCGCGCCGACTCTACCGTTGCTCGAAACTCTTTACGAGACGATGACCTCGCGCGATTTGAAGCGACGCGCGCTCGGAGGGATCGGGCGAAACGACAATCGCGATGGCGCGGCAACTTACCTGATTCGCGTGGCGGAAAACGGACCGGAACTCGAACTAAAGAAGAGCGCGATTGCGAATCTTGGCCGCGTTGCGGGCGAGAAGAGCCTCGGCGCGCTGACCAACACTTTGGACTCAAATCCCGAAGTCGAACTTCAGAAACAAGCAGTCATGGCCATCGGCCGGCGTCCGAAGGATGAAGCCGTGCCGATCTTGATCCGCGCGGCGCGCAATCATCCGAGCGCCGAAGTGCGCAAGATTGCCGTGCAGATGTTGGGCCATACCGGAGACGAGCGAGCCATCTCGTTCTTCAAAGAGTTGCTCGCAAAGTAATCACCCGCGGTTGAAATCAGCCGCGAGAAGACGGGGGAAACAAAATGAGCACGATAAGCTGGAGACCTCAGGATTTAACTTCAACTCAAGCTGCAAACCTTCTGCGTGACGAAGCTTTCGAGAGCCGCCTTAGCTTTCTGCGAGACGTCGCGATCGAACTGCTGAATGCGGTGGAGAGCCTGCGCTCGACAACTACGGCCAACGGCAATCACAAGCTGGAGCTGTACGAAGAGGTGCGCAAGTTCGAAATCGATTTGATTCGCGCGGCTTTGGTTAGGACGGGCAGCAATCAATCGCGCGCAGCGCGGCTGCTCGGCGTCAAGCACACGACGCTGAACGCGAAGATCAAGCGCTACGGCATCTCGCTCGAGACGAGCGGCAGCGAAGAAATCGCCGCTTGATTGCGCGCGCGGCTTAACAACTTTGCCTCGACATTGTTAACGACGAAGAATTAACAAACGCGACGGCGAAAACGTCTTTTTTAAGGAAACCATTTTCGGTCAAATGCGTTCTAGGTGAACTAAGCGAAATATTTCTGCATGAAATTTCAGTCTGCCTCATTGCTGTTAGTTCTGTTCGCGCTATGCGCAACCGCGTTTGCTCAACCCGCGCCGGCTGCTAAAGCGAGTCCTTCCTCTTCTGTCAAAACAAATGGCAGCGGTCGGCCGTCCGTCGTGTTGCCGCCTGAGAAAGCCAACCCGGTGAAGCTGCCGAAGTTCGAAAAGCCGCCGGTCATCGACGGAAAAATAGACGAAGAGATTTGGAAGAGCGCGATGGTCCTGAAAGATTTCTATCAGGTTCAGCCGGGCGACAACATCGCGCCATCGAAACCGACGGAAGTCATGCTCGGTTACGATGCGAAATTTCTCTACATCGCATTTCACTGCTACGACGAACCCGACAAAGTGCGCGCGGCAATTTCGAAACGCGACAATATCTTCAACGACGATTACGTCGGCATTCTTTTCGATACTTTCAACGACGGGCGCAAAGCTTATGAATTCGATTTCAATCCGTTGGGAATTCAGGCCGATGGAAGCTGGACCGATAACGGCGAGGATTTTAATCCCGACGTCGTGATGGAATCGAAAGGCCTGATCACAAACGACGGCTGGACGGTCGAAGTGGCGATCCCATTCAAATCGCTGCGCTATGTCGCCGGCAAAGACAAACTTTGGGGCGCGCATTTCTGGCGGCGCATCAAGCGCTTTAACAACGAGCTGGATATGTGGATGCCACTCAATCGCGATGTCTCCAGTTGGCTGGCCCAGGAAGGTCACCTATCGGGATTGGATGGCATCTCGGCTGAACGCACTCTGGAATTGATTCCAAGCTTGACGCTGTCGGAAACCGGAAAGCGCAAAGCGACTTTGTCTTCTGCGCAACTCGCTACGGGCATGCTCGATCCCGGCCGCATGGTGAACGACCCCATCAAGTTCGATCCCGGCCTGACCGGCAAGTACAGCATCACGCCGAATGTCACGCTCGACTTTGCAATCAATCCCGACTTTGCTCAGGTCGAATCGGATCAACTGGTCGTGACCGCGAACCAACGCTTCCCGATCTTTTTTCCTGAGAAGCGGCCCTTCTTCCTCGAAGGCATCGACATCTTCAACACAGCAATCGCGGCGGTGCACACGCGCACGATCGTGGATCCTGATTTCGCCGTGAAGCTTACCGGAAAGATCGATCGGAACACGTTCGGCTTGATGGTCGCGTCAGACAATGCGCCGGGAAACTTCAGCCCGGAAGAGCGGCTCACCGCTAACCCGCGTTTGATCGACCGAAACGCCTCGGTCGGAGTGTTGCGTCTGAAGCATGACATTGGGAAGAAAGATTCGTTCATCGGCTTCCTTGGCACCTACCGCAAATTCGTCGATCAATATAACGAGCTGGGCGGTTTCGATGCGAAGCTGCGCATCAACAAACAGACAACCTTCAATGCGCAGGCTTTGGTAACGCATTCACGTCGCAACTTCTTCTATCCGGATTTGGGCCAGTCGCTCGATCGAGTTGAAAACGGATTTATCTATGCGACCGACTACAACATGTCGGGCCGCCATTTCAGCTACGATTACTCGACGGTCGGCCGCACTCGTTATTACCGCGCCGACGTGGGATTCAATCGGCGCGTGAATACGAACAATCACAATCTCTTCGCTCAGTACCGCTCTGAGCCGCATCCGAAAGCCTTCCTGGTTAATTGGCGCGTCTATAACGCCTTCGGCACGAACTTCGATTGGCAGGGCCGGATGCAGAACTACAACAACGAGGCGCAGATGCAATGGAATTTTCCGCGTCAAACCTCGATCGGTGTCGGTGTGGACATCGGCTACGAGCGCGTCTTTGAAGAAGAGTTCGGTCCTACGCGAAAATTCTTCGGCACGAACTGCGCGATCAAGAACACCTGCACGTTCTGGGGAGATGATGCCGAGCGATCCTCGCCCAACAGCGGTCTGTATATCTTCGTCCAGTCAAACGTAAACAAGAAATTCAATTTTAACTTCTTCGCCGACCAGGCTTACAACATCACGGATTACGACTTTGGCGCTGGTCCACGCTATCCGCGCGCCAGCATTCCCGCGGTTACCGCGCGCAACGCGAAAGCTGCTGGCCTTTGCGGCAGCGCGACTCCCCCGGCAGTTTGTCTCGCGCCGCAGGATCCCGGCCCGGGCAAATTCTTCAACTTCAGCGGCGGCATTACGTATCAGCCTTTGACTCCTTTGAATATCAACTTCAGCTATAACAAGCAGCGCTTGCGCCGCAACGACACCGGCCTGCTGGCGTTCGATGAAAACATTGTATCGGTGAAAGCGACTTATCAATTCACTCGTTTCGTCTTCGCGCGCGGCCGCGTTGATTTCGATTCAATCGCGTCGAACTACAAAGGGCAGTTTCTGTTTGGCTGGACACCGAATCCCGGCACCGCGCTCTACATCGGCTACAACGACGATCTGACGCGGAATGGTTTCAGTCCATTCACGGGCCAACTCGAGCCGGGCTTTCGTCGCAACGGCCGCACCTTCTTCATCAAGATGTCCTATCTATTCCGCAAGAGCTTTGGATGAGCGCGTGACCTTCATAGCCAGGGGTGAGCGCGCGGCGCGACATCCCCGGTAAACGAGAATTCAAAACTCAAAACGCAAGTTAACAACTTAGGCTACTGCAGGAAATCTCCCGCAACAAAACAGAACAAACGTTACTCCCAAAGCGTAAAAGGGAACGATATTTGAAGCAGCGCCGTCTAACTGCCCGAGCATCGAACGACGGCATTTAACAACCGTGACAAGTGACAGGCGATGAGTGACTGGCGATGAGTGATGGTGACAAGTGTCGCGCTGCTGACCAGAAGGTAAGCACGCGGTCGCGCCACTTTGGATCGCTTGAGTTTTGAATCGCTCCCCAGAAGGGCACAAGAAAAGTTCTCGCACCGCTTCAGGGTGCATAATCGATTGAATCGCTTACCAGGGGTGACGCGTGCTTGCCCCTGGCTACTTTATTTCACGCTGCTCGCGTAGAGAGAGTCTCCCTCTTCCTGTGGGAGAGGGAGACACTTCGCAAAGTTAAAAACTTGAGCTACTCACGAATGATCCTCAAGCGTCTCACGGTTGTCGCTTGGCTGCTGTGCTTATGCGTCGCGGCGAGCATCGGCGTCGCTGCTCAATCGAGTTCGACAAACAGTTTAAGCAAATCACCCGCGCCCGCGAAGCATCCGGTTGTCATCCCTCCCGAGAAAGCCAAACCCCTGAACGTTCCTCGCTTTGATAAGCCGCCCGTGATCGATGGGAAGCTCGACGATGAAGTTTGGAAGCAGGCGGCGGTATTCAAAGACTTCTATCAGACTAGTCCCGGTGACAACATCGCGCCTTCGAAGCCAACCGAAGCGATGATCGGATACGACTCGCGGACGCTTTACCTTGCGTTCCATTGTTATGACGAACCGGACAAGATTCGCGCGAGCGTGGCGAAGCGCGACGAAGTGTTTGGCGAAGACAACGTGCGCGTGTTTTTAGACACGTTCAACGATCAGCGGCGCGCGTACGTATTAGGATGGAATCCGCTCGGCGTGCAGGCCGACGGGATCATGACTGAAGGTTCGGGCACAGACTTCAGCGTCGATATCGTGATGGAATCGAAGGGGATGATTACCAGCGACGGTTGGACGCTGGAGGTCGCGATTCCATTCAAGTCGCTGCGCTATGAAGCGGGCAAGGGAAAGCTTTGGGGCATTCATGTTTGGCGCAACATCGATCGCTTCAATGACGAGATCGATTCATGGATGCCCAACTCGCGCGACATCTCTTCACTGCTCAGTCAGGAAGGACACATGACCGGTCTGGAAGGGATCTCGACTGAGCGCACGCTGGAAATTATTCCCAGCGTGACGGTGTCCGAGACCGGCAAGCGAGTCAACGCGCTGACGGTCGCGCAGCTCGCCGCAAATCCGAACGCGTTCGATCCCGGGAGGCTGCTCAATCAACCGCTGAAGTTCGATCTTGGTTTGACAGCGAAGTACAGCCTGACGCCGACGGTCACTTTGGATCTCGCAATTAATCCTGATTTCGCGCAAGTCGAAGCCGATCAAACTGTGGTGACGGCGAACCAGCGTTTTCCGATCTTCTTTGAAGAGAAGCGCCCGTTCTTTCTCGAAGGCATCGATATTTTCAGGACGCCGATTCAGGCGGTGCACACGCGCTCGATTGTCGATCCCGATGTTGCAGTAAAACTTTCCGGCAAGCGTGGCAAGAATACTTTCGGGCTGTTGCTGGCGAGCGATAACGCGCCCGGCAACTTCACCGAAGAAGAGCGGCAGGATACAACCACGTTCCCGACGATTCAGCGCTTTCTCGACAAGAACGCTTATATCGGCATCCTGCGTTTGAAGCGCGACGTGGGGAAACAATCTTATGTCGGCTTGTTGATGACCAGCTATAACTTTATTGAGAAACACAACCAGCTCGGCGGCATCGACGGCCGTTTTCAGATCAGCAAACAAAAGACGTTTACGTTTCAAGTGCTTGGTTCAACTTCGCGTCGTTGTTTTTTCGAGCCCGGGAAAGATGCGCAGCGGCCGGGACCATCCGACGGTTGCTTCGTTGGTTACGATCCGACACCGGCGAATCCAACGCGGCCGGGCCAAACCAACAGCTACTATCGCACGGGCAATGGTCTGGCTTATCAGATCAGGTACAACCGCGACGGTCGCCATTTCTATTACGGTTTGAACGGAAATGGCCAGACACAGAATTACCGCGCGGACGTGGGTTTCACGCGAAGGCTCAACACAAACTTTGAAGGCGGCTATATGGGCTATAACTCTGAGCCGCATCCGAAGCAGAAGTTGATAAGCTGGAGCGTCGGCGACAACTTTGGGATTAATTTTAATTGGCAGGGGCTTAGTCAGAACTTCTATCACGAGACCAACGCGAACCTGAATTTTCAGCACAATACGAATTTGAATTTTGGAGTTGACGAAGGATACGAGCGGCTGTTTGAAGAAGAATTCGGGTTGAAACGAACGGCAACACGCGCCGGCGCATTCTTTGGGTCGCCCGAGCGTTCGACGAAGCAGTACAGTTTCTACTTGTCCGGGAACACCAAGCCGAGCCAGAAATATTCATTCGATATGTCTTTGAGTTATGGATGGAATTCGTTTGACTATGATTTCGGCGCGGGCCCGAAATTCATTCGCGTGAGCCCGGCCGCGCTCGCAGATCCAAACGCGGCGCTCGATCCGGGTCCGGGTAAATCATTCGACATAAATTTCAGTGCGAATTATCAGCCGACTAAACCGCTCAACATGTCTCTGAGTTGGGAACAGAGCAAGCTGAGACGTAACGACACCGGTTTGTTGGCGTATCAGGACAACATCTATTTGTTTCGCACGACATACCAATTCAACCGCTTCACGTTTGTGCGCGCGCGCATCGACTACGACACCCTGTCATCCGGCGCCCGCGCCCAATTCCTTTTTGGCTACACACCCAATCCCGGCACGGCGTTTTATGCTGGATACAACGACGACCTGACGCGCAACGGCTTCAGTCCGTTCACGGGACAACTCGAGCCGGGCTTCCGCCGCAACGGCCGCACCTTCTTCATCAAGATGTCTTACCTGATTCGCAAAAGCTTCGGCGGGAAATGAGCCCAACTTGTCTCGAGTGGTCAGTACCATCCGCGTCAGCGGATGGGATCAAGGAGTTAATTGAGGCAGCTCCCGATCCCATTTGCTTACGCAAATGGTACTGACTGCTCTTTGCGCAACTTCGCAATTCACCGCGTAACTTCCTCGCCCGCTGCGGCGTATTAAGTCGAGCGTGCTAAACTACGCCCTTGCCCGGCATTCACTTGAAATGGCTTTACCAAAATCTCGAATCCCTGTGAAATTGATTTTTTTGTGCCTGGCCGTCCTTTTATTGATCGGGACGACTGCGTGCAAGAGCGATTATCCCGCCTCGGGAAAAGCGGCGACCAGCGATCCAAAAGCACAACCTCGTCAGGTGAAAACCGTGAAAGTCGCCGAGGTGCCAATCGGCGAAACCGTCGTCGTCAACGGCAACCTCGCGGCCTTTGATCACACCACGGTGGGCATGAAAGTGCCGGGCCGTCTGCAAACAATTTCAGTGGATCTCGGCAGCGTGGTTCATAAGGGCCAGGTCATTGCCCAGCTTGAACCGCAGGATTACAAATTGCGCGTGCAGCAGGCTGAAGCAGCGTTGGCCCAGGCGCGCGCCCGGCTGGGTCTGTCGCCCGATGGCGCAGACGACCGCGTCTCGACGGAAGAAACGGGAACGGTGCGTCAGGCGAAAGCAGTTCTGGAAGATGCGAAGTTGAAACGCGATCGGGCCGCGAAACTCGTGCAGCAGGGAATTACTCCGCGGGCTGAATACGACACCGTCGATTCGGAATACAAAGTTGCGCAGAGCCGTTATCAGGATGCGCTGGAAGAGATTCGCAACCGCCAGGGATTGTTGGCGCAGAGACGTTCGGAACTGGCGCTCGCGAAACAGCAACTCGCCGACACGATTGTTTACGCGCCGATGGAAGGCGTCGTGCAGGAAAAGAAAGCCAGCGTCGGTGAATATCTGGCGGCGGGCGCGCCCGTCGTCGATATGGTACGGATCGATCCGCTGCGTTTGCGAGTCGATGTTCCTGAGCGCGAATCTCACAACATCAAAAATGGACAAAGCGTGCGGGTGACGGTCGAAGGCGATCCGGATTCCTATCTGGGCTACATCAAGCGTTTGAGTCCGACGATCACTGAACAGAATCGAATGCTTTCAGTCGAAGCTGACGTCCGCAACAACGGCCGCTTGCGTCCCGGCGCGTTTGTGAAAGCTGAGATCGTAACGAATCAAACTGCCAGTGCAGTCACCGTTCCGCCAAACGCAATCATCACCTTCGCGGGCATCGACAAAGTGATCATCATTGAAGGCGGCAAGGCTCTCGAGAAAGCTGTCACGTTGGGACGGCGGGGAAGTGATTGGGTCGAAATTAAAGCCGGCGTGAATGTTGGACAAGCAGTCGTGGTCGATCCGGGGAATTTGCAGTCGGGACAAGCCGTCACGGAAAACTAGTGATGGTGGTTACGGGTAACAGGAGAACCGCGTGATGTCACCACAACTACCAAATGTCGCGGAGGAATTGCTTAAGACGCCGCTCACCGTGCAGCAGCGCCTGGAACTCATCGGCGAGCTCTGGGACGGTATTCCTGATTCAATCGATGCTTTGCCTGTACCCGAATGGCATCGAGAGGAACTTGGGAGACGGCTAGCTGCGGCGGATGCAGATCCTGACGCTGCGATTCCGTGGGAAGACATTAGGCGGAACCTTCGCGACAAATCATGAGCCTGGCGATTGCATTCAGGCCTGAGGCTGAACCTGACGTACTCGCCGCGCATGATTGGTATGAGCAGCAACAATCTCGTCTGGGATCTCAGTTCGTCGACGCGCTGAGCATCCTCCTCGATCGAATCAAAACCATGGCGGGAATGTATGTACTTGTCTTTCGCGATGCCCGTCGAGCAAAGCTCAGAACGTTTCCCTATTTGATTTATTATCGAGTATTGACTGATCGAATCGAGGTTCTTGCGGTGCTGCACGGCAGCCGTGATCCGAGACTTTGGCAAGAACGCATAAACTAATCTTCCATGCAAAAGCTCGCCGAAATTTGTATCCGCCGCCCCGTCTTCGCCGCGATGATTATTTTGTCGCTGGTTGTGGTTGGCTCGGCGAGTTACTTCAAGCTCGGCGTCGATCGGTTTCCCTCCGTCGATCTTCCCACGGTCAGCGTGCGCACCAATCTTCCGGGCGCTTCTCCTGAAGAAATCGAGACGCTTGTCTCACAGCCAATCGAAGAAGTCGTCAACACCGTCGACGGCATAGACAATCTGCGTTCAGTCTCAGTCCAGGGCGCCTCGATTGTCATCGCGACTTTCAATCTGAATCGCGACATCGACACGGCCGCGCAGGACGTTCGCGATCGGGTCGCTACGGTCGTTCGCGATCTACCTCCCGACACCAAGCCTCCGGTGATTGCGAAGTTCAATAACGACAGCACTGCAGTAGTCACGATTGCGCTTTCGGGTCAGCGCTCGATTCGCGAGTTGACTGAATACGCCGACAAAGTCGTCAAGGTGCAGCTCGAACGCGCGGGCGGCGTCGGTGAAGTTGATGTCGTCGGCGGATTGGATCGCGCCATCAATGTGTGGATCGATGCCGAACGGTTGGCGGCGTACAAGATTCCGATCACCCAGGTGCGTGACGCTCTGCAACGTCAGAACGCGGACGTGCCGGGTGGCAACGTAGAGACTGGCAAGCGCGAATTGGTTTTGCGAACGTTGGGCCGTTACACCGATCCGCGGGAGATGGAAAATCTTGTCGTCGCCAATATCAACGGCTCGCCAGTGAAGATTCGCGACATCGGCCGCGTTGAGGATGGCACGAAAGAGCAGCGCTCGATTGCCCGTTTGAATGGAACGCCGACGGTGACTTTGGAAATTCGCCGTCAATCGGGCGCGAATACCGTCGAGGTGATCCATAACGTCAAGCAACAATTGGATCGGGTCTCGGCGCAACTGCCTTCGGACATCAAAATCGAAGTCATTCGCGATCAGGAGCGCTACATCGGCGCGGCGCTGCACGAGATCACCCGTCACCTGATTCTGGGAAGCATCCTCGCAAGTCTCGTCGTTTTGCTTTTCATGCGCTCGTGGCGCTCGACTCTGATCGCGGCGGTCGCGATTCCGTGCTCAGTGATTTCGACATTCGGCATGATGCGAGCGATGAACTTCACGCTGAACGGCGTGACTATGCTCGCGCTCGTCTTGATGGTCGGCGTCGTAATCGACGATGCGATCGTCGTGCTGGAAAACATCTTTCGTTTCGTCGAAGAGAAGCGCATGACGCCGATGCGCGCGGCCAAAGAAGCAACTGCCGACATCGGGCTCGCGGTCATGGCGACGACATTTTCACTGGTCGTGATCTTCTTGCCGGTGTCGTTCATGTCGTCGATCTCCGGACGATTTTTGTTTCAGTTCGGCATCACCGCGGCGGTTGCGGTGCTGGTGTCGCTGCTCGTTTCATTCACTTTGACGCCGATGATGAGCGCGCGCTTACTGCGAACGAAAGACGCGTCTGCCGGTCACGCGCATGACTTTCATCATCACGACACTGTTTCGTCGGCCGGTTCGCGGCGCGGCTTTTACGCTTTCATTGATCGCTCGTACACCTGGCTGCTGCGACTCGCGATGCGACATCGATTAGCCGTCGCCTTGATTGCGATCGCGGTGGCGCTGTCCAGCATTCCGCTCTATCGCGTCGTCAAACAAGAATACATCCCGAGCGACGTCGATGAAGCTGAGTTTGACGTCAACGTGAACGCGCCCGAAGGCACGAACATCGACGCGATGGACGCGGCGATGGTCGCGATCGAGAAAGATTTGATGTCGACACCCGGCGTTCGCCTGATTCTTTCTTCCTCAGGCGGATCATTTTTGGGCGCAGTCAATAACGCGGGCGTCTATGTGCGAATCGCGCCGCACGAAGAGCGCGTGTTCTCGCTCACGAAACTGTGGAACGCAATTCGTGCAGGTCATCCGCTCGAGGCATTCAAAGGCAATTACACGCAGCGCGACGTAATGCAGGAGGTGCGGCGCCGCTTGCAAAAGTACGCGCCATTTCGATCCAACGTTCGCAATGCTCCTTCATTCAATATTGGGGGCGGCAACTTTGATATCGATTTCGTTTTCCGCGGGCCGGATTTGCAGATGCTATCGAAGTACGCCGACACCCTGCGGGAAAAAACTTTGAAAGAAATCCCGGGTATCGTCGATGCGGACACGACTTTGAAATTGGATAAGCCTGAGCTGCGCGTGCACATCAACCGCGATCGCGCAGCGGATTTGGGAGTCGACACGGCAGACATTTCCACGGCGCTGAGATTGATGGTTGGCGGCGACGATCGCGTCTCGCGTTTTCGCGATCCATCAATGAATGAAGATTACGATGTTCAGCTTCGCTTGAGCGGTCAGGATCGCGCAGACGCCGCGACCATCTCTCGTTTATACGTGTCTTCGTCGCGTGGCGGGTTGGTTCGCGTCGACAATTTGGTCGACATCAAGGAAGACATTAGCCCTTCACGCATCGACCGTCTGGATCGACAACGTCAGGCGTCTGTTCGCGCTGGGATCGCGCCGGGTTTCGCTTTGGCGGATCGCCTGGATGCTTTGCGCAAAGCAGCGGTTGACATGAAGCTGCCCGCGACGTATTCAACGATCGTTGCCGGACGCGGCCGCGAATTAGAGAGAACGTTCGTCGAGTTCCTTTGGGCGTTTCTGCTCTCGATCATCTTCATGTACATGATCCTCGCCTCGCAATTCGAGAGCACGCTTCACCCGCTCACGATTCTGCTCAGCCTGCCGCTTTCGGTTCCGTTTGCGTTGCTTTCGTTATGGCTTTTGAGCGATACGTTGAATCTTTATTCGGCGCTCGGCATTCTCGTCCTGTTTGGCGTGGTGAAGAAGAACGCGATCCTGCAAATCGATCACATGAACAATCTGCGCGCGCTCGGAATGGAACGCGATGCCGCGATCGTTCAGGGCAATCGCGATCGTTTGCGGCCGATTCTGATGACGACGCTGGCGCTGGTTGCCGGCATGGCGCCGCTGGCGCTCGGCACTGGACCGGGTGCGGAAGAGCGACGCTCGATCGCCATCGTGGTCATCGGCGGACAATCACTTTCGTTGTTGCTGACGCTGATTGCGACGCCGGTCGTTTATTCGTTGCTCGATGACATGCGCGCGACCGCGAGATGGCGAAGGCTCGCCGCCGCCACGGGAAGATTTGCGGCGCCGGTCACGAGGGTGGTGAGACGAATGGCTCCCACGCGACGAGGAGAACACGCCGTCGAAGCCGAGAATAATCCTGTCGTCCCGGCCTTACACACCGACGATTGAAAGCGCCGCACGTGCAGAATGCAAAAGCCTTGGGCCAACGGCCCAGGTCACCTCGCCTAACCCGACTAGATAATCTTATTACTATTGACAAGCGCGCACGCTCCAAATACTTTTACCCGGTCGTTTCTGTCTAATCAGAAGGAGAAGAACATGCCGTCTAACTCCGAGTCCCGACTGACTGCCGCCCCTATCTTGTCGCTTTTGCTTCTGCTGGCTGCGGTGATCGCGTGCAGCTCGGGATCATCAGCTAAAAAATGTTCAGCGACGCTGAATAACGATGGCAAGACATTTGTCGGCGAAGGCGCATCAACTGACGACGCAACACGTTTTGCCTGCAATAAATATTGTCGCGAAGCCGATCCCGGTTACGAGGCCATGTACGGAGTTTGGCTGGACTCACCGGCGGGAAAAGCCGCCGGCCGGCCTTCAAAAGAAGAGGCCATCTTCAAAGACAAAAAGTTAATGGACTATGTGACGGTCACGTGCGCGAACGAGTGTCTGGCGAAAATCAAAGACGGCAAAGCGAAAGTGGAAACAAAGTGCGAGTGACCGTCTCTTAATCGCCGCTATTTGATCCGAAACGTCGCCATGTCCGCGAGCGAGTTGCCAATGATCGCGTACTCGCCCGCAGGTAATGGCTGAAGCGGACGAAGCTGCATGTAATTGATGAAGAGAAAACGATTCGGACCCGCCTCGACGTGTAGGCGTTTCAATATTATTCGCTCCAGGCGAATGTTATCGCCATCAAATGGCGCATAGCCCCTACGCCCTTTAATCACCGAAATCTTCAGCGAGCGTTCCGACTTACCGCCCGCCAGTCGCACTAACTGATGAGGTGGGGGATCCATTCGATCCGCGACGAACACAAAGAAGTGCAGATTCTCATTCGTCAGAACTTTTTCCGCTCTGCGTCCACTCACCCGCACACGGGTTACCCGATCTTCGCTTGCCGGCTGAAAGACGTTGACGGAAGTTGTTCCAGCTTCGAATGGCAACGCGATCAAAGTGTTGTTGGCGGAGAGATAATAGATTTTCGTAAAGTCCGCCGGCGGATCGGGAGATGGTTCTTGACTGATTGAGCGAACAGCGGGATTGCCGGCAGAAGCAAACCAGAGTGAGCAAACAGCGAGAGTGAAAGTTAGGAGCGTCACCACTTCAAGATCTATTTGGCTTGCACCAGTTCGTCGGGGACTTCTTCCGGTAGCTTCAAAACTTTTTCCCAACCGGAATTGTCGGCGCGCATTTGCGCCGTGAGATCGTCGCGCAGCGCTGTCAATCGATCGCTCAGGCGCGTTGGATAATTGTGAAGATCGGAAAAGCGTTGCATCTGACCGGCGACGAAGGCTTTCTGCTTTTCGATCGAAGGAATCGGTGAATGCTGTCCGTTCTCCCAGAACGGTTGCAGCAGGCGCTCAACATTCACCGCGTCTTGAATTTCGATCTGCTCGTCATCCAATCCCGTTACATCCGCCAGGTAATTTCCGCGCGCATCGATCCCCCGAAAAACTTGCAGGTTCCCGGGCAGCGTCGTTTTGTCGAGCGAATTAGAAGCCTTCAGCGTCGCTCGGCCGTCGATTACGCAGGCTTTGAATATCACGCCGGCGACATTCTTAACTTCGCTCGAAAGCTTTGTGCCAATGCCAAAACCCGCGGCTTCCGGGAACTCTCTGATGATGCGCTTCAACTTTTCGACGTCGAGATCGCCGGTGAGATTCGGACGCAAACCATGCAAGCCGTTCGCTTCGAAAAATTCCAGGCACCATTTTCCAAGTTCCGCCAAATCACCAGAGTCAACGCGAAAACCTTTGAATGCTTTGCGGCGCACGTCACTTGATGTCGCGGCCATCGCCGCATGCACCGCGCCCATGTAAACATCGATCGTGTCGAGCAGCAGCGTCGTGCCGTTTGGATTCGCGTCGAGCCAACGTTCGAATGCGACTTGCTCGAAGTGTTTCGGTTGGCCCGTGCGCGACTCAATCTCCGGCTCGTACATATATTCGAGATAGGCTTGCTGCCAGTAATGCGCTTCGGTGCCGACCGCGGGAATGTCGAGGCGATGCGCGGCTTCCATATTCGAGGTGTCGTTGAAGCCGCCGATGAAAGCGTAGGTAGCAATGTCAACGGCGCGTTCGATGTCGCCATTGCGCCGCAAAGAAAAATCAGACAGCCAACGCTTGCCGGCGGCCATGCGAAACTGCATCGCGGTGCTGGCGGTCGTCATCGGCAGATCGAAAGCATGTTCGAATTTGATCTCCTGCGCCTGTGTCAGGCCGAATCTGCCGGTGATGTCGGCGATTGGTTGCTGCGGAAACATGATCGTGCCGGGCTTAACCGCGCGAATGCTCCCGGCGAACTGAATATCCTCAATCGCTTTCGCAAATCGTTGCAGCCCGCCGCGATCCTGTTCGAGAAAACGCAAACGGGGCCGATCTATCTGGCTGTCGACCAGCAGACGAATCAAACGTTCATGGCCCAGCACCGGCGCAAACGGCAGCTTACGCTGGGTCACATAGAACGTCGCGATCATTTCACTCAACGGTTTATCGTGTACGCGCGCCGCGTCTTTGTATGACGCATCGCCCATCGCGGCGTGATAACGATCGAAGTTCAGCGTGCCCATTTGACCTCGCATGATACTCCCGGGCCATCGTTGGCCCAAAATTCAAATTGACGGTCAGGCCTTCTCGAACCTCGATTTCAGTAGTATTCTTAGGCCGATTCCCCTTCAACTCTTCCCGCTTTGATCGCGTCGCGTGAAGCGATTTGAGACCTAAAAGCTTTCGTCAAAGGAGAGAATGAAATGAATGCCGTGAAGATCGTTAAGACTGTGGTGCTTTCATTTGTGGTCGCCGGAGTCATGTTGTTGGGGGCCAGTCAGACATCATCAGCAGGAAACCGCTGCACCGATCACTGCGCCGATCGCTACAAGGTAGCAAAGGATGCCTGCAAATTAATTCCGTTCAAGACTGAGCGAAAGATTTGTGAACGAAGAGCAAAGGAAGCGAAGAACGATTGTAAGCACCGATGCCGTTGAATCAGTCCGCGTAGCGGACGAGTGAGAATAGCCCAGCGCTTTAGGAACTTGGTTCAGCAAAAGTCAGAGCCCGCGAAGGGGGCGACAGTTTCTGTCGGCCCGTTCGCGGGCTTCCTTTTGAGGATTGCGTCGAGTCCCAGGGATGCTGTGCTTGAGCCCGGTGATCGCGTGCTTGAGCCCGGTGATCGCTGATCGCCGCCTTGGCGGGGATCAGTCCCGCCTTGGTGGGGATCAGTCCCGCCTCGGAGGGGATCAGCGCCGCCTTGGAGGGGATCAGTCCCGCCTCGGAGGGGATCAGTCCCGCCTCGGAGGGGATCAGTCCCGCCTTGGCGGGGATCAGTCCCGCTTCGGCGGGGATCAGTCCCGCCTCGGAGGGGATCAGCGCCGCCTCGGCGGGGATCAGTCCCGCCTCGGCGGGGATCAGTCCCGCCTCGGAGGGGATCAGTCCCGCCTCGGAGGGGATCAGTCCCGCCTCGGCGGGGATCAGTCCCGCTTCGGCGGGGATCAGTCCCGCTTCGGCGGGGATCAGTCCCGCCTTGGCGGGGATCAGTCCCGCTTCGAAATGGATGATCCATTCCCATTAGACTTTAGGAAATTGGCCGAAAAGACCAACTTCCGGGTAGGCCCCACCTAGGCTCGTTCTTAACTGTTTCGGTTGATTGGCGGCTGATAAATCGCTGGGCTATTCTCGGAATGTCCGCTTCGCGGACTATCAAACCTTTAGGACACGCCTGCGGCCTTCGCTGCATCGCCAACAACTTCAGCTCCTGCCTGGCGCATATCTTGAACTGCCTTGGCGCCATCTTCCGGGCT
>Ga0066679_10000147_pt1 | contig 18966 bp, 18 predicted proteins | sample GraSoiAngelo_128_FD_62298 | JGI IMG/M metagenome (GOLD analysis project Ga0066679, IMG submission 62298) | Grasslands soil microbial communities from the Angelo Coastal Reserve, California, USA - 14_0927_12_20cm | ecosystem: Environmental > Terrestrial > Soil > Grasslands | place: USA... | reverse complement strand
GGCGAAGCGTCCGCTGGGGCCCCCGCGACGCAGTCGCGGGAGTGCCTCCCCCCTCGCGAATTTCTCATGCCGCTGCTCCGGTGGTGTCCTCCTCACCCTCGCGCGCGCTGTTGAAGGCGGTGATGGCGACCTCGAGCATGTCGTCGGACGGTTCTCGTGTCGTGAACTTTTGCGTGCCCAGCACCGGCAGCAAAGCCACCTTGACGACAGGGTGGGTCCGGTTGCGGGCCATGAAGCGGATCAGCTCGAAGCCGGCCCCCGCGATCAAGGGGATCGCGAGAACGCGGCTGGCGATCAGCCAGAACCAGTTGGGGTGGAAGAGAGCCACCACCGAGAAGACGACGACACTCACGACCAGGACGACGAGGAGGAATCCAGTACCGCAACGCGGGTGGAGAAGGCTGGCGCGCCGCACCGACGCTACCTCGAGCGGCCATCCCGCCTCGTATGCGTTGATGGTCTTGTGCTCGGCGCCGTGGTACTGGAAGACGCGCTTCACATCGGGCAGGAGCGCGATGACGGATAGGTAGCCGAGCACCAGGCCGACCCTGATGACCCCCTCGACGAGGACGAACGTGAAGTTGTTGCTGCGGTGCGTCGCGATTCCGGCGAGCAGAAGCGGGAGCCCGATGAACAAGGCCAGGGCGAAAACGCCGGCCACGGCCACCGAGCTGCGGATCTCCTTCTTGCCGATCTGTACGCCCTGGCTGCCGGCGTTCATGTTCGCGGACCACATGAGCGATTTCATGCCAAGGTGCAGCTGCTCACCGATCAGGGCCAGCCCCCGTACGAACGGGAGCTTCCAGATCGGGTTGACGTAGATCGCGGCCTTTAGCTCGCCTCGGTCGACGACGATCTCCTTGGTGGTCGGGAGGCGCACTGCCACCGCGTAGTGATGCTTGCCGCGCATCATCACGCCTTCGATGACAGCCTGGCCGCCATAAAAGAACTGGTCTTTTACGGCCGGCTGCCGGACTTCCGAGGTCACCGGAGTCGAGACCTCCGGATCCGACATCTAGTTAGAGCGGGTCTTAGCCGCCCTCTTGCGGAAGCGCTCGACCTGGCCGCCCGTGTCCACGATCCTCTGCGTGCCGGTGAAGAACGGGTGGCAGACCGAGCAGATTTCCGTCTTGAGCTCCTTGCGCGTCGACCCGGTCGTGAACGTGTTCCCGCACACGCAGGTGACGACCGCGTCCTCGTAATAGGTGGGGTGGATCTGTGCTTTCAATGTCTTGGCTCCAGGTGAGTGAGTTTACCGAACGAAGGCGTTGAGCATGGTGTCGGCCTGGTACATCGCGAAAGCGAGGTACACGACCAGCGCCAGCCAGGCGGCCCCCATCGCGTATCGGGCGGCGGCCGGCCCTGACGTCAGGTGAGCGTCGAGGGCCCGATCACGGAACCGCTGGAGGACCATCGGAATTCCGATGATGAAAAGGATGATCACGAGCGGGCTCACCAGCTGGGCCAGGAACAGCCCGACCAGCACCGCCAGCCCGGCGACCTGGACCCACTTCGACACCGGGGCCAGGATCCATCCACCGTCCAGCATCCCGAAGGGGATCAGGTTGAACAGGTTGATCAAGAAGCCGTAGTACGCCCAGACCAGCAACACGACCCAATGCGTCGACCCGAAGAGGACCAGCGCAACCGTGGCGCCCAGGGTGCCCGCGATCGGTCCGGCGATGCCGATCTGGGCCTGCTTGATGGGGTCGGTTGGATGCGAGCGCTGGAAGATGGCTGCACCGACGAAAGGTATGAAGATCGGCGCCGTCGCTTGCATACCCTGGCGTCTGATCTCAACGACATGGCCCATCTCATGGACGAAGATCATCAGGACCAGGCCGACCGCGAACCAGGGGCCGCCCCAGAACGAGTACGCGACCAGGCTGACGAGCGCGCTTCCGACCGTCGCCAGGGCGGGAACTTTGAAGGCCAGGAGCAAGACATATTTGCCATAGGCCCACGCCGCGGCAAGCAACCCGACCAGGCCGCCCGCAATGCCTCCGTTCCGCCTCGACTTGGGCGCGGGCGAGTAGTGGTGGGGCGACTGCGGGGGGATGTCCGCGGTGACCGGGTAGATCGGCGGCGGCGGCGGCAGCTGCCCGGCCCCAGGCGGGGGCGGGAGCGGCTGGTTCCTCTCTTCCATCTCGTCTAACTTGATACCCCGGCTGGGAACGGCCTAATCCGCCCTGTCCCGCCGGGGATCAGCCGGATGCGACCGCGGTGTGGTGGCGCGTGGTCATCCGCCGGACCGTCGCCTGGCGGCTCGACATCAAGAGCGACGACGACTCGGCGTAGCCGCTGCCAAAAGAAACTCCTGGAAGCAGCGGGCCGCCGGTGACACCTGTGATTGCCACCGCGACCTCCGTCGCAGTGACGAGGTCCGTGACACCATAGACGCGCGAGGCGGCCTCCCCCAACAGCTCGCGCTCCTCGTCGTTTCGGGGCCACAGCCTGGCCTGCATGGCGCCGCCAAGGCAGCGGACCGCGCAGGCCGCTACCAGCGTGGCGTGCAGGCCGCCGATGCCGACGGCAGCGTCGATACCGCTGCCGGGCATGGCGGCCATCACTGCGCCGGCGATGTCGCCTTCCTCGAGGGTCATGATGCGCGCGCCCGCGGCGGCCACCTCGGCGATGAGCTCCTGGTGGCGGGGCCGGTCGAGTACGGCGACCGTGAGGTCCTGCACGCGTGCGTCGCGGGCAAAGGCGATGCGGCGCAGATTGTCGGCGATGGTGTCGTCGAGGTCGACGGCGCCTCGGGCCGCCGGTCCCGCGACAATCTTCTCCGCGTACCAGACCGCCGGCAGCTGGACGAAACCTCCCGGGTCGACCGCCGCCACTATCGACACCGCATTCGAGTAACCGCGCGCAACCTGGCCCGCGCCCTCGACCGGAAACAGCCCGAAGTCGAGCCGGGGCTCGCCGCCCCCCACCAGCGTGCCCGGCGGGAGGATGGGATCGTTTCGCGTCCCCAGCACCACTGTGCCCGTGAGCCCGGAGTCATCGAGCATGCGCCGCATCGCGTCGCCGGCCGCTTCGTGGATGCGCTCCTCATCGCCTCGACCGAGAAGGCGCGCCGCGGCCAGGGCCGCCGCCTCCGTCGCATGGACGAGATCGAGCGCGAGCTCGCGGCGCACGTCGATATAGCTACGAGGTTGGTCCTGCATGGATGTACGTCCTGCCCAGCTAGTCGATTTCCGGTTCTTCCAGCAGCTCCGCCGGGCGGAGCTCCATCTGGTCGATGCCGCTCTGCAGGAACGCTGCACGCACGAAGTCACGGAACAGCGGGTGTGCGCGGTTCGGTCGTGACCGGAACTCAGGGTGGAACTGCGTGGCGACGAACCACGGGTGGTCCGCGAGCTCCACGATCTCGACCAGGCGCCCGTTGGGCGAGATGCCGCTGAAAACCATCCCGGCCTCGCCGAGCGATTCGCGGTATTCGTTGTTGAACTCGAAGCGGTGACGGTGGCGCTCGTACACGACCTCTTCGCCGTAGGCCTTGTGTGCAAGCGACCCGGGGACCAGCTTGCACGGATAGAGGCCAAGGCGCATCGAGCCTCCCATCTGGTCGACGTTTCTCTGCTCGGGCATCAGGTCGATCACGGGCGTCGAGGTAAACGCGGCGAACTCCGTCGAGTTGGCGTCGGGTGCGTCGAGAACCTCGCGCGCGAAGTCGATGACCGCACACTGCAGGCCAAGGCACAGGCCGAGATAAGGGATTCGGTTTTGGCGCGCGTAGCGCGAGGCCTGCACCTTACCTTCGATGCCTCGGTAACCGAACCCGCCCGGAACCACGATGCCGGCGACGCCCATCAAAGGCGAGGTGTCGCCAGCGTCGAGCTTCTCAGACGAGACCCAGCGGATCTCCACAGCGACGTTGTGGTGGACACCGGCGTGCTTGAGAGACTCGATCACACTCAGATAAGCGTCAGGCAGCGCCACGTACTTACCCACGACAGCAACCGGGACGGTCGCGCGCGGGTGCTTGATGTGCTCGACCATCTGGACCCAGGGCTCGTTCTCCGGCGCGTGCGAAGTCTCATCGAGCTCGAAGTGCTTCGCCATCACCCTGCCGAAGCCGGCGGCCTCGAGCATGAGCGGCACCTCGTAGATGGAATCCACATCAGGCACCGAAACCACCGCTTCGCGCGGGACGTCGCAGAACAACGCGATCTTTTCCTTGAGGTCGGCGCCGATCGGCTTCTCCGATCGGCAGATGATCGCGTCGGGCTGGATACCGATTGCGCGCAGCGCATGCACGGAGTGCTGCGTGGGCTTGGTCTTGGCCTCTTCGCCGCGGATGACGGGGACCAGCGAGCAGTGGACATAGAAAACGTTCTGGCGGCCGACGTCGTTCTTGAGCTGCCGGATGGCCTCCAGGAATGGGAGGCTCTCGATGTCTCCCACCGTCCCTCCCACCTCGACCACGACCGCATCGGCCTGCGGGTCGCGCGAGGCGCGGAGGATCTTTTCCTTGATGGCGTTGGTCACGTGCGGGATGACCTGCACCGTGGCGCCGAGGTAGTCACCCCGACGCTCGCGGGCGATGACCTCCTGGTAGATCTTGCCGGTGGTCACGTTGGACGTCACCGTGAGGTTCTCGTCGACAAACCGCTCGTAGTGCCCGAGGTCGAGGTCGGTTTCCGCGCCGTCGTCGGTGACGAACACCTCGCCGTGCTGGTACGGGCTCATCGTCCCTGGGTCGACGTTGAGATAAGGGTCCAGCTTCTGCAGGGAGACGGTGAGGTGGCGGGCCTTCAGGATGTTCCCGATGGACGCCGCGGTGATCCCCTTGCCAAGCGAGGAGACGACACCCCCGGTCACGAAAACGTACTTCGACATTGACGACCTCCAGGGCGGTTTTTCAAATCTTACCGGGTAAGCGACCCCGGTAAACATTTCAGCGTGGCTCGGCCTTCGGCTCCAGGAGCACCAGCTTGGTTTCGTAGTCGCCCGAGGAGGCCTGGACGGAGAGCTTGGGCTGGGGTTCCCCAGCCGTCAGGCCGATCTCCTTGAGAAACCTGTCGATGGGATCGAGCTCAACCTTCAGCCCGGGGATCGCGTAATGCATCGGCACGACGTACCGCGGCTCCAGCTGGCGCACGACCTCTGCCGCCTGGGTGGCGCTGATGGTCGATCTTCCGCCCACGGGGACGAGCAGGACGTCTGCCGACGAAAGTGGCTCCGCCACGCTGTCGTCGAGGCTGTGCCCGAGGTCGCCCAGGTGGCAGATTCGCACGTCGTCGATCTCGATCACATAGACCGTGTTGCGGCCGTGCTTGGCGCCCTTCTCGGGGTCGTGGTAGGTCGGTACGCCGACGACCGCGACGCCGGCCACCTCGTACTCGCCGGGGCCCCGGATCTCGTAGGCCTCACGCACCACCTGCGCGTAGTTGTGATTGTCGTGCTCGTGGCTGATGGTGACGAGATCCGCGTCGAGCCGCGACAGCTTGAGCCCGATTGCGGGCGGGTACGGGTCCGTGACCACGGCGGCGCTGCGGCCTCGGAGCCGGAAGCAGCCGTGCCCAAGCCAGGTGACGTCCAAATCGCTTCTCCTTACATCCTCTCGGGGGCGCTGACGCCAATCAGGTCCAGCGCCTTCCTCAAAGTGTGACGCGCCGCGCGGCACAGCTCCAGCCGCGCCCGGGTCAGAGCCGCGTCGTCGACCACCACGCGATACTCGGTTGTCTCGTTGCCTGCGTGATAGAAGCGGTGGACCGCCGTCGCCAGGTCATGCACGTAATAAGGAATGCGATGCGGCTCGAGCAGCCGTGTCGCGTCCTCTACCACCTCCGGCCAGAACGCCAGCTGGCGCGCGACGTCGAGCTCCCAGGGCTGGACCAGCAGCGAAACGTCAGCGTGGTCGGGAAGCGTGGGGTGCCGCTCAGCGGCCGTGGCCTCGACGTTGACGAGACGCGCATGCGCGTACTGGGCGTAGAAGACCGGGTTCTCGTTGCTCTGCGTTAGCGCGAGCTCGAGGTCGAACTCGATTGTCGTGTCCGGCGAGCGCAGGAGATAGAAGTAGCGCACGGCGTCGGCGCCAACCCTGTCGACCAGCTCGTCCAGGGGCACGAAACGGCCGGCGCGCTTCGACATCTTGCCCTCTTTGAGGTTGACCATCTGGTGGAGGATGATCACCAGCCGCTCGGGGTTGAGCCCGAGCGCGGCAGCCGCCGCCTTCAGGCGGTCGACGTAACCATGATGGTCGGCCGCCCAAACCTCGACCACGCGCTCGAAATGCCGGCGTTCGAAACGGCTCAAGAGGTAGCCGAGGTCGGACGCGAAATATGTGGGTTCACCATTGGAGCGGATGACGACGCGGTCCTCTTTGCTCGACCTCACCTCTTCGCCGAGGCCGTCCTCCTCCTCCAGGGCCGGGCCGAACCACAGGGCGCCGTCGCGCTCCTTGAGAAAGCCCGAGGCGCGCAGCCTCTGGATGGCGAGCTGCGGCAAGCCCTCTTGCCACAGCCGCGACTCGTTGAACCATTCGTCGTATCGCACGTTGAGTCGCGCGACGCTTTCCCTGATGCGCTCCACCATGATCGCGATGGCGTACTGGCGGACCTTCGCTTCGGCTTCTTCCGTGGGCAGCGCATCGAGATCACCCAGGTCCCGCTTCGCCATCTCGGCCAGCTCAGACACGTAGGCTCCCGTGTAACCGCCTTCGGGTGGCTCCTGCCCATGCATGCGTGCCCAAACCGAGGCGCCGAAGCGGCGCGCCTGCGTGTTCTGGTCGTTGACGTAGTACTCGCGCTGCACCCCATGGCCGGTGAACTCCAGGAGCCTGCACATCGAGTCGCCGAGGACGACGCCACGGCCGTGGCCGATGTGCATCGGCCCGGTCGGGTTGATGCTTCCGAACTCCACCTGCACGCGCTCGCCGTGGCCGGCGTCCGTGGCTCCGTACGTCTCGCCGCCCGAGGCGACCTCCGCGACCAACCGCTGCAGCCACTCCCGCGTCAGTCGGAAGTTCACATAGCCGGCGACCGCTTCGACCGCTGCCGCAGACTCGGGCACCGCGATCGTCGCTGCGATGCGCTCGCCGATCTGGTCCGGACTCTGCCGAAGCGCCTGGGCCAGCTTGCGGCCGGCCGGGCTGGCGTAGTCGCCGAGCTTGGGATCTTTGGCCCGACCAAGCTCGAGGTCTGGCATCTCGCCCTCAACCCCAATCGATCGCACAGCTCCGGCCAGCGCCTCGCCAAGCCGTCTGCGGATGCCCATACCCGAGCCGGCGGTCCTCAACAGGTGGGGTGCACCCCGGCCAGCGTCAGCTGCACCTGAGTGGACGCGTTGGCGCGCGAGTACGTGACCGTCACGCGCTGGTTGGGATGGAAGCGGGACCTCAACAGGAGCGGCAGCGGGTGGGCCGCATCGACCGTGACGTCGTCCAGCTGTGTGATGACATCGCCGGGCTGCAACCCCGCGGAAGCCGCTGGGCCGCCTTTGTCGACCGACACGAGATGGCTTCCCTCCACCGAGCCGATGAGCGCGGCGGACTGCTGCGTCAGCACGCTGCTCGTGGCTCCGACCGACGCGATGACGAGCTGGCCGCTGGAGAGGATCTGCTGCACGTCGTCGGTCACGTCGGCGGCGCTCAGGCCGAACCCGCTGCTCGAGCCTTGAGCCGCCATTGACACGCCGATCACCTGGCCGCCGACGTTGAGCAGCGGACCGCCGGCGGTGCCAGGGTCGATGCTGGCGTCGGTCTGGATCGTGTCGCTGATCTCGAGGCTCTTGTCAGAGCTCGCCGGGTCGGTCACCGTGACGGCTCGATGGAGAGCGCTGATGTGACCGGGCAGGGCCGCACCAGTCAGTGGGCCGCCCACCGCGACGAGGACCTGGCCCTGGACCAGCGTGGTCGTATCGGCAAATGCGAGCGTCGGCAAGTTGTTGACCTGGTCGATTTTCAGCACTGCGACACCGGTCTGGCAGTCGTAGTCGACCAGGCGCGCCTTGTGGGCCTTGGCGTCGCGTTGGATCAGCACCACCAGGGTGCTCGAGTGGGCGATCACCTGGACGTTGGTCACGATGTAACCGTCGCTGGTGGCGAGGTACCCCGAGCCGGCGGTGACCGACGGCTGTGTCTGTGTGACCACGCTGACGACGGCCGGCCTGGCGTGGGCTGCGGCCTGGACGATGGCTGAATCCTCCGTGATGGTGACGCCTGGGCGGAGGTTCACGGACTGCGGGTTGGTGGGCGACTGCAGCTGGAGCACGCCCAGGGTGACGCCGCCCGACACCAGCGCGGTGAGCACGATGAGGGCGACCACGACTAGGAACGGGCTCCAGCGCCGAGCGGCGGGGGCCGGCCGCGCATCCTCGCCGGTGGCGGCGTCCGATGGGCGTACCTCGCCAGGGGCGTGGATCTGGGGTTGCACCCTCCGAGTTTAGGTTTCGGGAGGAATCGACCCCTTGCCGGCGGTCGCGTCCGCTACTGGTCGGTCGGGTACCAGGTCATGACGAGCTGCCGGTTGGGCTCGAATCCGGCCGAGCGGTAGAGCCTGACCGCCGCCTCGTTGTCCGGCCTTGTCCAGACGTAGCCGAGGGTCACTCGTCTCTCGCGGAAGAGCCTGACGGCCTGGTCGATGAGCATGTCGCCCACGCCTCGACCGCGGTGGTCGGGCGCCACGTAGACCTCCGCGACCTCGCCCTCCAACCCGGTGCCCGGGTCGAAGAGGACGATCCAGCAGAAGCCGATGACATCGCCGATTTCGTCCCGCACCGCGAACACCACGTTCTCGCCGCGGAAGTTCATCGGCACGGTCGCAATGTGATCCTCGATCTCTTCCCGCCGGAGCTGCGGATGGTCGGAGTAGTGAACCTGCTCGCCCATGTGCAGCTCGATCAGGAGGGGTTTGATGAGGTCGTAATCGCCGTCGGCCAGGCGTTCCACGTCGAGTGTCCTCATCGTCTCGATGGTAGCCTAGGCGCCCACTCAAAAAAGAATTTTCTGCACTGAAAATGCCGACGTAGCTCAGCTGGCAGAGCAGCCGCCTCGTAAGTGGCAGGTCGTGAGTTCGAATCTCACCGTCGGCTCCGCAAAACCCGTCCCGGTTGCACAAGCGAAAGCAGGAAGAACGCCTCCGCCAGCAGGATTGGTATGGCGAGGACGACCAGCGCGAGCTGCAGCAGGGCGTAGCCCACGACCATGAGCCCGACCTGGAAAGCCGACGCCCCCCCTCGCAGGACCAGCCAGCCGGCGACGATCAGCATCACGAAGTCCTGGAAGCCGAGGTACGGGGTCGCGAGGAGCGAACCCAGGATCCCGGCCGCCATCGGAATCTCCGGACCGTGTGCCCGGTGGCGCCAGGCGGCCACGAGTGCGACGGCTATGACCGCGACCTGGGTGACGTTGAGCAGCGGCCCAAGTCCGAGTGGACCGGAGATGGAGTAGCGGCGGGTGATGTCCCAGGCCGGGGTCTGCGTCTGGGCTAGCACATCTCGATAGCGGGCGACCCCATCGGGACCGAGAAGGGCGAGGGCGACGAGCACGATCAACAGAGCCGCCACAAGCCAGGCGCCGAAGGCCCGCGCGTGGCCCGACACCACCAGGCAGGCGGGCACCAGGACGGCCAGCTGGGGCTTGAGGGCGATCAGGCTGAGGGCGGCACCGGCGAGAACGGGACGATCGTGCTTGAGCAGCCACCACGCCGTGGCGACGGCGGCGGCCACCCAAGCGCCCGGTTGCCCGACCATGACGCCGAAAGCCACCGGGAAGACGCCCAGCAACAACGCGAGGTGAGCGGCGCGGGCCAATCCGTCTGGCGGAGCGAGCAGATACCACGTCCACACCAGCGCGGCCAGCAGCAGGATCGTCCAGAGAACCAGGGCCGCCTGGAAGGGAAGCACCAGCAGCGGGGTGACCAACCAGGCCAGCGGCGGTGGGGAGATGAAGGGTTGCGGGTTGAAGCCGCGACCAAGGCTCTCGATCGCCGCCTTTTGGTCGGCGAGGTCGTACAGGTGGCCGTATCCGTCCCGGATCCCGACCAGGGCGGCACCGTACGCGAGGCGAAAGTCGTTGCGGACCGCGTACTGGGAAACGTACGTGCCGGCCAAGACAGACAGGTCCCAGCCGATCAGGATCAGGCCGACGACCAGCCCGACCGCGGCCCAGAGCGTCCGCCGGGCACGGATGTAGGCAATCACTCAGGAAAGTAAAAGGGCTCGGACCGAAGTCCGAGCCCTGATTGGCGCTTTGGCTACGAGGCCTTAGTTGACCTCCCGGTAGTCAGCATCGACGACGTCCTCTTCCTTCTTTGGCTCTCCCGTGGTGCCATCCGACTGGCCGCCGTCTGACGAGGTCCCGCCCCCGCCACCGGCGCCCGCGCCCTGGTAGATGTGCTGGCCGATCTTCTGGAGCGACTCGTTGAACTCGTCCATCTGTCGCTGCAATGCCTTGGTGTCCGAACCTTTGGCCGCCGCCTTCAACGCCTCCAACTTGGTGTTGACCTCGGTCTTGAGGTCTTCCGGAATCCGCTCGGCGTTTTCCTTGATGACCTTCTCGGCCTGGTGGATCATGTGGTCCGCCTGGTTTCGAACCTCGACCTCTTCGCGCTTCGCGCGGTCCTCGCCGGCGTGGGCCTCGGCCTCCTTGACGAGCCGGTCGACCTCCTCTTTGCCGAGGGTGGACGAGGCGGTGATCGTCACGGACTGCTCGCGACCGGTGCCCTTGTCCTGGGCCTTGACGTTGAGGATGCCGTTGGCGTCGATGTCGAACGTGACCTCGATCTGGGGCACGCCACGCGGGGCTGGCGGGATGCCGTCCAGGTGGAAGCGACCGAGGGTGCGGTTGTCCCGCGCCATCTCGCGCTCGCCCTGGAGAACGTGGACCTCGACCGACGTCTGGTTGTCAGCCGCGGTGGAGAACACCTGCGACCGCGAGGTTGGGATGGTGGTGTTGCGCTCGATGACCTTGGTGGCGACTCCACCCAGGGTCTCCACGCCCAGCGAAAGCGGCGTGACGTCGAGGAGAAGGATGTCCTTGACCTCGCCCTTGAGCACTCCGGCCTGGATGGCGGCCCCGACGGCGACCACCTCGTCCGGATTGACGCCCTTGTGCGGCTCCTTGCCGCCGAGCAGGTTCTTGACCAGCCCCTGGATCACAGGCATGCGGGTCGCTCCACCCACCAGCACGACCTCGTCGATCTGCTGCGGCGTGAGGCTGGCGTCCTTTAGCGCGGCCAGGAAAGGTCCGCGGCACCGCTCCGTGAGGTCTGCTGTCAGCGACTCGAACTTGGCGCGAGTGAGCGTCATCTCGAGGTGCTTCGGTCCGGTCTGGTCAGCGGTGATGAACGGCAGGTTGATGGTCGTCTCGAGCCGGGAAGACAGCTCGATCTTGGCGCGCTCCGCGGCCTCAGTAAGACGCTGCAGGGCCTGACGATCGGTCTTCAGGTCGATGCCGTTCTGCTTCTTGAACTCTTCGGCGAGCCAGTCCACTATCCGGCGGTCGTAGTCGTCACCACCCAAGTGGGTGTCGCCGTTGGTGGCCTTGACCTCGAAGACGCCGTCGCCGACGTCGAGGACGGAGACGTCGAACGTCCCACCGCCAAGGTCGAAGACGAGGATTGTCTCGTTGGTCTTCTTGTCGAGCCCGTACGCGAGCGAGGCTGCTGTCGGCTCGTTGATGATGCGGATCACGTTGAGACCCGCGATCTGGCCGGCGTTCTTGGTCGCCTGCCGCTGTGAGTCATTGAAATAGGCGGGCACTGTGATGACCGCGTCGGTGACCTTCTCGCCCAGGTAGGCCTCGGCGTCAGTCTTCAGCTTCTGCAGGATCATCGCGGAGATCTCTTCCGGCGTGAAGTCCTTGTCCATGGCGGGGACGTGCACGACGACGCGGTCGTCCTTGCCCGCCTTGACCTGGTACGGGACGATCTTCCGCTCGGACTCCACCTCGGCGAACTTGCGACCCATGAATCGCTTGATGGAGTAGACGGTGTTTTCAGGGTTCACGGCCGCCTGCCTGCGGGCAAGCGTGCCGACCAGCCTCTCACCACTCTTGGTGAAGGCGACTACGGACGGTGTCGTTCGCGCACCCTCCGCGTTCGGGATGACGACAGGCTCGCCGCCCTCCATGACGGCGATGACCGAGTTGGTCGTCCCGAGGTCGATTCCTACGGTTTTCGGCATCTGCGATTCCTCCACGCGCCATGGCGGGCGCGCATTTCAATTTTCAACTCCCTGTTCTCTTCCCCATGCCTACGGCTTCAAAACCACTTACCGGTAGGCTTCTCGACGTGCCCATCTTCGAGCTCGACCCGGTCGACGATATTGCCGTGGCGGCGGTCGGCGAGCCGGGGCAGCGCCAGTTCTTTCTGCTCGCCAGCGGGTCGGGGCGCACGCTCACGCTGACATGCGAGAAATCGCAGATCCAGGCCTTGCTGGTCCGCCTGCAACAGATGATGGCCGCGCAGGGCGTCGAAGGCATGCAGGCTGGCGCCAGCGGCAGCGCACTCCTGCCCGGAGAGCCGGAGTGGCAGGTGGGCGAGATGGGGCTGGGGTACCACGAGGACCGGCGCATGTTCGTCCTCGTCGCGAGCGAAGGCGCGGCGGGCGACGAGGCTGCGAGCGAGGAGGCGCCCAGCGTCCGCTTCTGGCTCAGCCACCAGCAGGCGGCCGACTTCTCGAAGCAGGCCGAGAGCGTGCTCACCTCCGGCCGCCCGCTGTGCCCGCGCTGCGGCCTGCCGATGGACCCCGCCGGCCACCCGTGCCCGGTCAACAACGGTGCCCGCCCGATCTTCTGATTCCGCCGCGGAGCCGACCGAGCGGTTGCTGACGCAGCTGCCCGAGATGCGGCTTGCCGGCGTCCTGCACGGGGCGTCGAACTACACGTTCCTGGCGACGCTCGCGCCATTCCCGCCCTCAGGGATGCGGGTCGTCTACAAGCCGGCGCGCGGCGAATCGCCGCTGTGGGACTTTCAGGCGGGCACGCTCTACAAGCGGGAGGTCGCGGCTTACAGGCTCAGCAAGGTTTTCGGGTGGCCACGGATCCCGCCCACTGTCGTGCGGCGTCGCGCTCCGCACGGTGTCGGGATGGTCCAGGCCTTCGTGGACGCCGACGGCCGACACTTCCTGGGCGAGCAGTCGTCGTTCCGGGACACATGGATCAGGGTCGCCCTCTTCGACGTCATCACCAACAACGCAGACCGCAAATCGGGCCACTGCCTCTTCGATGCCGACGACCAGGTCTGGGTCATCGACCACGGCCTCACCTTCCATGTCGACCCCAAGCTCAGGACCGTGATCTGGGACTTCGCCGGCGAGCCCCTGCCGGGCAACCTCTGTGGCGATGTAGAGAGGGCGCTGGCGAGCCTCCAGGCCGGCGAGCTGGCCGGCTCATTTCGCCGCCTGCTCGACCCGGACGAGATCGACATGCTCCAGCGGCGGCTTCGAGGCGTGCTCGATCCCCGATGGAGGTTCCCGGAACCGACGTCGGCATGGTCTATCCCTTGGCCGCCTATCTGAGGTAACCTTCGCGCTTCGAGTGAGTCCGTTCAAGACCCTGGTCCTAGTTCCCGTCTGGTTTGTGCTCCTGTCGCAGACCCCTTCGGCGACTCCATCGCCAAGCCCGTCACCGACGCCAAACCCAACACCGACCCCGGTCTCCTCGCCAACGCCACCCCCCTCGCCGTCGCCCACGCACGCTTACATCACGCTCGACAGCGCCGCGGGCGGCCCCAAGACCAAGATCTCCGTCATCGGCTCCAGCTTCCCGCCCAGCAAGGCGGTCAGCCTGTACTGGGACACCCCGAGTCAGGTGGCAGGCTCGAACACCTCAGATTCGAACGGGACGTTCACGACCAGCGTGATCCCATTTCCCGGCGCCAGCCCCGGCGCGCACAGGCTGTGCGGCTCGGCCGAGGGCTTGAACCAGCCGGCTCCCTGCGCGACCTTCACGCTGCAAGGTGCGCCCACTCCGACGCCCCCGGCCACACCTTCCCCCTCGGCATCCCCCACGTCCTCGCCGTCTTCCTCGCCGACTCCGAGCGCCTCGCCGGTGGTGCTCACCGCCAACTCCACTCGAGGCGGCTTCGACGTGATCATCCGGCCGCCGCTCGTCTTTCTGCCGATCATCGCGCTGCTGGCGCTCCTGGCGGCGCTCGCGTACTGGCTGCTCATGCGGGTCGACCGCACGCCGGTCCTGCCGGCCGCTTCTGTCGTGCATAGAAGCTCACGCCCTGAGCTGGGACCGACGAGCACGCGACCGAGCTTCCCGACCCCCAGCCCTCCCGCGCCGGAGATCCAGCCGCCACCTGCGGAGCTGCCACCGCCGTACACGCCGCCGGAGGACAGCGCTGGTGCGCCGGCCCCTGGGACACCTGAGCCGCCTGCTTACTAGCCACCCGGGTCGTGCGTCCTTAGACTGACCCGAAATGGCGCTTCTCGAGGTGCGAGACCTGGCGGTCCGCTTCGGTGGAGTCGTCGCCCTCGATCGCGTCTCGTTCAGCGTCGAGGAAGGCCAGGTGGTCGGACTCATCGGGCCCAACGGCGCGGGCAAGACCACCCTCTTCAACATCGTCACGCGCATCTACCGGCCGTCGGCAGGCACCATCGTGGTCGATGGCAAGCCCGTGCTCAAGATGGCGCCGCACGAAGTCATCGGGAACGGCGTCGCGCGCACCTTTCAGAACCTGGCCCTGTTTCGCTCGATGACCGTGCTCGAGAACGTGCTCGTCGGCGACCACATCAAGACGAGGCGCAGCGGGCTGCTCGAGGCGGCGCTGCCGCTGCCGTCGGCGCTGAAAGCAGAGTCGGCATCGCGGGCTCGGGCGCTGGAGGTTCTCGATTTCGTAGGTCTCTCCCGTCACGCTGATCACCCGGTGGCGGCGCTGCCCTTCGGCACGCAGAAACGGGTCGAGCTGGCGCGGGCGCTCGTCTCGAGACCGCGCCTCCTGCTTCTCGACGAGCCCGCCGGTGGCATCAGCCACGAAGAGGTCGATGCCATGTCCCGGCTGCTGAGGCGCGTGCACACTGAGCTGAGCGTGACGATGCTGCTGGTCGAGCATCACATGGGTTTCGTCATGGGTATCTCGGACCGGGTGGTGGTCCTCGACTTCGGCAAGAAGATTGCGGAGGGCAGCCCCGCCGACGTGCAGCGCAACCCGTCGGTCATCGAAGCCTACCTGGGAGCCGCCTAGTGCCAAGCGCTCTGCTCGAGCTCGAGAACGTGCACTGCGGATATGGGCAGACGTCGGTCCTGCACGGTGTGACGTTGTCGGTGCCCGAAGGCAGCATCGTTTCGCTGCTCGGAGCGAACGGAGCCGGCAAGACGACCACCCTGCGCGCCATCACCGGTGGCGTCCACTGGCTGGGCGACATCCGGTTCGCGGGCCGCTCCCTGCGCGGCCGGCATACGGAGGACATCGTCGGCGAGGGCATCGCGCACGTCCCGGAAGGCCGCGGCATCCTCACCGAGCTCACGGTCGACGAGAACCTGCGCCTGGGCGCACATAAAAGAAAGGATCGAGACGCGGTCCGAAAGGACTACGACCGGGTCTTCGAATACTTCCCCGTGCTGAATGAACGGCGCTGGCTGTCAGCCAGCACCCTTTCGGGGGGCGAGCAGCAGATGCTGGCGGTGGCGCGCGCGCTGCTGATGAAGCCCCGGCTCATGCTCCTCGACGAGCCATCTTTGGGTCTCGCGCCGCTGGTCGTGCGCTCGATCTTCGAGATCATCCGCACGATCAACCAGACCGACCATGTTGCCGTGCTGCTGGTCGAGCAGAACGCGCGCCTTGCGCTCGAGCTCTCGACCGAGGCGTACGTGCTCGAGGTGGGCCGCGTCGCCGTCAGCGGGAAGAGCGCCGAGCTCCAGGGCCAGGAGTCGGTGCGCCGTTCGTATTTGGGCTATTAAGCATGCAAGAGCTCATCCAGCAGGTCGTGAGCGGGCTGGCCAGCGGAGCCATCTTCGCCAGCCTCGCGCTCGCGCTGGTGCTGATCTACAACGCCATGGGCCTGGTCAACTTCGCCCAGGGCGAGATGGCGATGTTCGCGACCTTCATAGCGTTCACTCTGATCATCCACGGGCTCAATTACTGGATCGCGTTCCCGCTCACCCTCGGCATCGCCTTCGTGGCGGGCGTCGTGATCGAGCGTGTCGTCATCCGTCCGGTGGAACGCGCGCCTGTGCTCACGCTCGTGATCGTGACCCTCGGGCTGGCGACGCTCGTCAACGGCGCGGCCGGCTTTCTCTTCGGGTACGTGCCGCGCTCGTTTCCAAGCCCGTTCTCAGTGCAGACCATCAACATCCTCGGCGCCTTTGCAAGCTTCCAGGACCTCAGCGTGATCGCCGTCTGCGGGATCGTGCTGATAGCCATCTATCTGCTGCTGCAGCGCACCACCATCGGGCTGACCCTGCGTGCCGCCGCGCATCATCCCGAGCCCAGCCGGCTGCTTGGAGTGCGCGTGAGCTGGATGCTGGCGCTCGGCTGGGGGCTGGCGTCGGCTGTCGGAGCAGTGTCCGGGATCATGGTGGCCCCGATCCTGCTGCTCGAGCCGAACATGATGCAGACGATCATCATCTACGCCTTTGCAGCCGCGGTGCTCGGCGGCATCGAGAGCCCATTGGGGGCGGTAGTTGGTGGGCTCATCGTGGGCCTAACCGTCAACCTCGCGGGTGCATACGTGCCGTTCGTGGGTGGGGACCTCGAGCTGGCGGTGGCGCTGGCAATCATCGTCGGCGTGCTGGTCATCAAGCCAAACGGGCTCTTCGGCCGCGCGGCCGTCCGCAATGTATAGACAAGTCCAGCAGCGCCTGCGGAGCGCGCCACCTCGCTACTGGCTCGTGCTCGTTCTCGTCCTCTTCTTCATCGGGCTACCGACCGTGATCACGAGCTTTCAGGCCAGCGAGTGGACGCTGGTGCTGATCTTTGCGATCGTGATCATGGGCCTCAACATCCTGGTCGGATACAGCGGCCAGATCTCCCTCGGTCACGGCGCGCTGATGGCGCTGGGCGCGTACACGAGCGCGATCCTCATCCATCGCTATCAAGTCGATTACCTGGTGACGATTCCCATCGCCGGGCTGGTGACAGGGTTGATCGGCTTTCTGCTGGGCATTCCGGCCCTTCGCCTCTCCGCCCTCTACCTGGCCCTCGCCACCTTCGCCCTGGCCGTGGTGACCCCCAGCCTCATCAAGCGACCGGCCGGGCTGACCGGCGGCGTGCAGGGAATCCTGATCAGCTCGCCCGACCCGCCTCAGTTCGCGAAAGACGCGTTTGCCTCGGTCACCAGCGGACCTCCGATGTCGAGCGACCAGTGGATGTACTACTTGAGCCTGATCTCCGCGCTCGTACTCTTCTGGCTGGCGTGGAACCTGATCCGGCGCCGCCCCGGACGTGCGCTGCGAGCTATTCGGGACCGCGAGGTGGCCGCCGCGTCGTACGGCATCAACATCGCCGGCTACAAGACCATGGCCTTCGGCATCTCCGCCTTCTATGCCGGGATTGGCGGTTCGCTGTACGGGCTCGCAATCGGCTTCGTGAGCCCGGACACGTTTCCTCTGGCCCTCTCGTTCCAGCTCCTGGTCGGGACGGTGGTGGGCGGCCTGGCCTCGATCGCGGGCCCACTCATCGGCGGCGTCTTCACCTTCTGGCTGCCGATCGTCTCGAGCCAGTTCGTCGGGTCCCAGTCATGGATCCCGGCCCAGATCGCCTCCGTCTTCCAGAAGGCCGGGCCGGCCGTGACCTATGGGGCGCTGCTGATCGTGGTCATGATCTTCGCTCCCAACGGGGTCGCCGGGCTGATCCGGACCGGTTACATGCGCCTGCAGGCGAGGCTGCGCGGGGCGGGGGATCGGGGAACTGGACAGATGCCGCCGGACCCCCAGACTGTTTAAATACTTTCACAGAAAAATAGGAGGAGCTTCTATGGCAAAAACGGGACCACGGCTTGGGGTGCTGGCGGCCTTCCTCGTGACTCTGGCTGCCTGTGGGGGCTCCCCAGGCACGACCACCGCAACCGACGTCGGAGTGACCAGCAACTCGATCTTGCTCGGCAACACGATCGCCCAGTCGGGCCCGGCGGCAGCTTATGGGACGATCGCCAATGCCGAGAACGCCTACTTCACCTACATCAACAACACGAAGGGTGGCGTCAACGGCAGGAAGATCAACTTCAAGATCCTGGATGACGCCTACACGCCGGCCAACGCGGTCTTGCTGACCAAGCAGCTGGTCGAGCAGGACCAGGTCTTCGCGATGTTCAGCGGCCTGGGCACTCAAACCCAGACCTCGGTCAGGGACTACCTGAACACGAAGAAGGTCCCCCAGCTGTTCGTGGCCACTGGAGCCACGACGTTCATGGCCGACTACAGCCAGCACAACTGGACGATCGGCTGGCAACCGCCCTACCAGGGCGAGGGCCGCATCTACGCCAAGGACGTCCTGGCGAACCACAAAGCAGCCAAGATCGGCGTTCTCTACCAGAACGACGACTACGGCCAGGACTATTTGAAGGGACTCAAGGACGGGCTCGGTTCCAACTCTTCGATGATCGTGGACGCCGAAAGCTACGACGTGACCGCAGCCGTGCCCACGCTGGCCGCGCAGCTCAGCAAGCTCAAGGGCAAGGGCGTTGACACGCTCTTCATCTTCGCGACGCCGGCATTCACGATTGGCGCACTGGCGATCCGGACCGCCCTCAGCTGGACGCCTCTCACCTATCTCAACTCGGTTTCCAACCCCGCCGTGTACATGAAGATCGCGGCGAGCAAGGGCGCGAAGCTGGACGGCGTCATCAGCGTCGCATACATCAAGGACCCGACTGACCCGCAGTGGGCGAACGACGACGGCATGAAGCTCTACAAGACGGTCATCGCCAACTGCTCGACCTGCAAGGTCGACGACGGCTTCAACATCTATGGCGTTGCCGTCGCGTACACCATGGTCGACGTGCTCACCAAGGCGGGCTCGAACATGACCCGCGAAAACGTGAGGAACATCGCCGTGAGCCAGCTCGACGAGACCA
>Ga0066679_10000146_pt1 | contig 19015 bp, 17 predicted proteins | sample GraSoiAngelo_128_FD_62298 | JGI IMG/M metagenome (GOLD analysis project Ga0066679, IMG submission 62298) | Grasslands soil microbial communities from the Angelo Coastal Reserve, California, USA - 14_0927_12_20cm | ecosystem: Environmental > Terrestrial > Soil > Grasslands | place: USA... | reverse complement strand
ATGGGAAGTCCATGGCCAAGCGAGCCCGTAGCAGCTTCGATTCCCGGTATGCCGAAATCGGGATGCGTGCCGAGTAGGTAACCGGGCCGGCAGAAGTTGTCTAGTTGCTCGCGCGGCAGGATACCAAGATCCTCGAGCACTACGTACTGCGCCAAAGAACCATGGCCTTTCGAGAGGAGAAACGTATCCCTGGAATCGCCGGACTGATCGCGCCGCATCAATCCGTAGTAGATGCAGTCGACAATCTCGAGACACGAAAAAGCCCCGGCAAGATGCAGCGCGGTTACGGTCTGGGAGATGTCGAGCATGCGTCGACGAAACTTCAGACACCTTCGCCGTGAAGCCGCGGCGTCAAAAGACTCGGTTAGTATTTCCGTTTTGATCATTTATAGATCAGCAGGCGAGCGACTCATGCTCGCAGGACGTACCCCGTGGGAACAGTCTTCAGGTAGTCGACATACTTCTTGCCCCAATCGACCATTTCCTTGATTCCTTCTTCCAGTCCAATCGTCGGTTCCCAACCGACGTCGCGTTTGATCGCGCTGCTGTCAAGCCAATACTGTGAGTCCTGTCCCAGACGTTCGCCGCTGACTTCACACAATTGATCGAATGGAATGTTCATACCTTCCGCAACCTTCGCGACGAGATCGCGGATCGACGTCGGTTCAGGAGGTCCAGCGTTATAAACGGTGCCCAGCGGCGCTTTTTCCGACACCAGATGAATCGCGCGCCCCAGATCTCTGGCGTGAATGTATGACTTGCGCGCTCGGCCCCCGCCATGCAGAGGCAATTTCTCTCCTATCAATCCGCACAGCACAGCTTTCGGAATCACGCGGTGCAGGAGTTGACCCGGCGCGTAGGCGTTGGAAGGTCGAATGATGTTCATTGGAAACTTGAGCACCCTGGCGATCGACAAAAGGTGCATGTCGGCCGCTGCCTTTGACGCGGCATAAGGACTGGTGGGCTGAATCGGTGTTTCTTCTTTCGCGGGAAAATCGCATGAACCGTAGAGTTCCGAAGTTCCAATTTGAATCCACCGCTCAAGGTAATCACGGTGCAGCAACTCTTCAGTCATCTTCGCCAGCGCGACCGAATTCGTTTCATAGAAGCGCCAGAACTTAGACCACGAAGCAGCGCCCTCACCCTGCGCTGCGAAGTTGATGATGACTTCCGGTCTTTCGGCATCGAACATTTCAAAGAGACGATCCTGTTCGTAGACGACATGAATTTGATGATAAACGTAGCGCGGGTCTCCACGGCCCACATTGAGCGTGAAGGCTTCCGGTTTCTCCGGGTTGCGTCCGACACAGATGACCTTTTTCGGATTTGCATTTTCCAGCAGATAAAATGCGGCCTGAACACCAAATACACCGTTGCCGCCAAGAATGACGTAAGTTTTCATCTACACTCCTTAAGCAGTCTTCGATTCTTCAAAACGACAATTGCCTGGTCCCAAATTCGAACCAGATATTCGGGTACGTCATAGTGCGAAACGTCGGTCCGCGCCACGAACTCAACGGCTTGTCCTTCACCACAACGCAAACGTTGCCGGCCGTCATAGAGCGTCCAAAAAGCGGTTAAGAGATAAGGCGGCTCGTTCTCGATGTTGTCATCAACGATAGTATCCAGCAGGTTCAACTCACTGCATTCATAACCGGTTTCCTCGAGCATTTCGCGGCGAGCGCAAGTCTCTAGATTTTCGTTCGCGTCGCAATGACCACCCGGCGGGGCCCACTTGCCGGCCAACGGTAACCCGGGTTTGTCGTCACGGTGCTGCAAGAGAAGGGCACTATCATCTCGCAGGAGGAAAATAGAGGCAACCCGCTTGCTCGGAAGAGACTCGCTCAAAACTGTTCCAATCAAACCGTGAGTACGCGAGCGCTAACCAACGAGCGAACGCTTCATGATCGCGAACGATTCCGTTAAGCCGTCCGCCAACATTGTGAATCTGAATTCCGGAAACCCCTTGTATAAAGCGCTAATCTCAAAATGCCGGTGCGTTACCGGATTCGCGCGAGGCGAACCTTCAATTCGCGTCTCATTGCCGCAAAGCGCTTTGATCATTTCAGCGAGATCGAAGAACGAAACCGATTCGCCGGTAGCCACATTCAATACTCCCTGACTTCGTCGTTCAAGGGATAGTAACGTAATTTCACTGAGGTCCTTGATACACAAATGGTCACGTTTCTCTTCACCCATGCCAAACAACTTGATCTCGCGATTTTTTAGCGCGGTTCTCAAAAACCGATTGGGGCCGTAGCTGTTGTGTGTATCGGCAGCTCCGTAGATTGCTGTTGGACGCAGAATCATCAGCGGGGTTCCCTGCTTTTGAACGGCAGCCGCCAGAACGCGCTCACGCACTAGATGCATCAGTCCGTGAAAACTCGACGGATCGCAACAGGAAGTCTCTCTCACAGGATTGGCATCATCTGCATAGACGGCATCAGAACTGATGTAGACGACGTGCGCGCATTGCGTCTCTTCCAAAAAAGCGGCAACGTTTTGGACCATCGACAGATTGCGCACCAGCGTCGCCACGTCTTTTCCTTTGTCCGGTGTCAACGCCGATACGATAACCAGCGAGTCTCTATCGCGCACAAGGTTCTTTAGTTTCTCGGTAGCCTCGGGCTTCGCGAGATCGATTTCGCGCGACGACAGGGGCAGCACCTCAATTCCTCTTGATTGCAAACGCATTATCAGGTCCTGACCGACAAATCCCGTCGCGCCTAAAACTACGACGCGCGCCGGCAAAGTTGGTTTCGACTCAAGGTGTTCCACTGGTTACTCACAATCTCCCGATCCAAGTTTGAAGTACGAGAACTCAGCTTCGATGCAGGCGTCGCCGTTCAACGTGCCGTACGGATCAATGATCGAGCGGCCTTTCATGGACACCTTAATGTCGTCGAGACTGATATCCGAAAACTCTTTCCACGGAGTCATGATCGCTAATACATCAGCACCGGCGCAAGCATCAAGGGCTGACTCCGTTTGCCTAAGATTTGCCGCGGAAACGCGATCGAGCTTCACGCTTGGATCGTAGGCCTGAATGCGAAAGGGCTTGAGCGCCTCGATCAAGAAAAGTGCCGGCGAATTTCTCGTCGAGTCCGTATCTTGTTTATAAGCCAAGCCCCAAATCGCGATTAACGGGTTTTGAATCCTCGAGAGCACTTGCTGGTGCATCTGCTGCAAAACCCAGTCGCGGCGGTAGCGGCTATTTGAAATCCAGGAGTCCACGACCCCGTCATCCGCACCAAACTCATTGGCCAGCGCCACGACCGTAGCGAGATCGCGTTCGAGATTTCCACCGGCGATACCGAGACCGGGACTGAGATAAGCATGTGGGCCAATCCGCTTGTCGAGTTTAAGTGCCGGAACAATCTCAGACCAGTCGGCGCCGATCCTCTCGCATAGCTCCGCCATCGTGTTAGCGACCGAGACGGATGAAACCAGGCACATGTTAATGGAAATCTTTGCCAGCTCCGCACTCTCATAGCGCATCGTGAGGATAGGGCAGGTGAATGCCGCGAGTAACTCGGTGAATGCTCGAGGAAGTGCCCTGCGACCATCGGCAGCACCGATGATAAAACGCTCGGGATAAAGGGCCCGTTCAACTGCGCGGCCAAAGATCAATGTCTCCACTTGATAGCAGACTTGTAACTGACGATCTGCGAATGATTGTCCGACTTTCTTTGCCAGCCGGCGAGTAAAACCCGGCGGCACCTGGCTCAGGATCACGAGGGTCGCGCCCATCGCGGCAGATGGAACAACTCGCTCAATCAAATCTGTCAGCGGCGAAAGATTGCTGCGGCCCTGATCGTCCGTCGCAACGTCGCGCGAAAAATAAATTACGTCACACTGTGTTAAGGCCGCGGCGTCAGCGACAAAACGAATTCGCGATTGGTTTACCTTGAGTAGCTTCTCTAGTTCCGGCTCGAAAAAACTAATTTGTCCACGATTGAGCGACTCGCAAAGACTGGCGTCGCCATCGTAAGCCAAAACCTCGAAGCCTTTCGCGGCGGTCGCGATTGCCGATACGACGCCCAAATGTGATAGTCCGGCAAATCCAATCATTTCAAAATGAACTTCCTGTCGACCTCGCGCGCGAGTTGATGCATAACGCGGTTAATAATGATGTCGTTCTGGATATTCGTTCTCCCGGCGTTGCACAGCTCTTTGAAGTATTCGTACTCCAGCGCCCACGTCGGGTCCGCGCATTCCCGCGTCTCTGTTTCTTCGGTCGGCCTGCCGCTGGGAAGAACTCGCTTGCGAAGTGTGAAAGTGCTTGGTCCCCACTTGCAAAGACAGTTAATGTGGGCGCTCCCCGCATCGCCAAAAACATCGAGCGTAAAAGTGTTTCGCCACGCCAACAGCGTCGCTTCCAATTCGATAGTCGGATTTCCTCGCGATCCGAACAGCACGTGATCGCAGGCTGCGTTCTCGAAATTGTCGTAGCTCCACACCTGAAACTCTGAACCGATCTCGCCAAACCAAAAGAGCATAGTATCGATCAGGTGCGAACCGATATCTGAGAGCACGCCTAACCCTTGATCGCGCCAAACCGATCGTTTCACATCAAGCGCGGTCCCGTTACCATAAAAGACTCGGATCAAATAAATCTTGCCAAGCACGCCCGAGCTGAGCGTTTCTTTGAGGCGCACGAAGTGAGGCTCGAAGCGATGATTGTAGGCGGTGTAGCACGTCACGTGATTGGCGCGCGCGAGTTCATCCAAATCGAGCAGATCTTTCTCGCTCTCAGCCAGAAGAGGTTTTTCCACCAATACGTGCTTGCGGTTAGCGAGTAGGTAGCGAAGGATCTCGAACTTTGCCTGATCGGGCGTACAAACGAGGGCCGCGTCGAACGACGCCAGCGGAACATCTTCGATCGATCGATAATCTGCGCCGGAAAGCGCCACATCGACGCAGGCAACCAAATCGTCTGCAGCAACCGCCTTCCTTTTCTTTCCCTGAACTCCCAGACCGATTACGACGATCCTCATGCGTACTGTATCTGCCTCTCCACCGCATTGAGCTTCTTGAGCACATCTTCCGGAGCAACCGGATTGTTTCCTTCGTGCTCGCAAGCCAACGCGGCAGCTACCGAGCCCAGGATCGAAGCAATGACTGACGACTGCGTGGTGGCCATCGAAAGCGTAGCGTAAGAGAGCAGCGCGTCCCCGGCCCCGACGGCGTCGACAAGTCTGTCAACGAAACTATCAACCGTGAAAAAAGCGCGGACTTCGGACGTTGGTGCACGATAAGTAAGAATGCCGCGGTCGCCTAATTTCAAAATCAAAGTCTTACAATCGGCGCGCTTATAAAGCTCCATCGCCATCGGCCGCACGGTCGAGTCCTGATCGCCCAAAGCGAACCGCGCTTCTTTCTCATTTGGCGTTATCAGATCGAAGCCTCTGAAATCCAGAATATTTCCCCACCGGCTCGCGACCTGGCTATCGGCAACTTTTAGAACGTCATCGCGCAGATTGCCTGACAATTCAGGAATGGTTTCGCGATTGAAAATGCCGTGACGAAAATCTGAGAAAACTACTGCGTCGACATGATCGTGGGCGATCGATTGCTTTAGTTCCTCGAGAATGTGATCTCCGATCGGCCGGTTATCCAGCTTGTCTACCTTCAGCATGCGATAGCCGCCGGCGATATAAACAGTCTTCTGCGTCGTCGGCCGCGTATTGTCGATGATCGGATTAACCTGAATGCCTTCGCCCCGCAGATCGTCGAGTACGAAATCTTTCAGTTGATCATTTCCCAGGACTGTAGAAAACTTCACTTCGGCGCCAGCTCGGCGCAAATGTTTGGCAACGACCGCGGCGCCGCCCGAGAAATCAGTCTGCTGGTCGTATTTCAAACTAAAGGTCGGGGTTTTCGCTACGCCGCCGGTGAGCGAACAAAACACGTAGGAATCGACGATCGTGTCGCCGACAACGTGCACCCGAATGCCGCGAAACGAATCGAGCGCCCGCCGAAGATCGTCAAAGGTAATGTTCTCAGACTCCATCAGCGCCATCAGCTTCTCCGAAGAAAGATTCGGAGGACCGACCTCGATCATGCTCGACGAAGAATAGACGACGTCCCCGGGCGTAAAGATTACTTCGCCGCCATAACTCTTGAGCACATCCATTTCTTCCAGCGTGCGTGGATGAATGCCGCCGTCGTGGTACTCATACCCTTTGGCAAAATAATCCGGCTGCAGAAACGACAGGTTTTCGAGCGGCGTGGGATTGTCGTCGATGATCACATAATCGACGACCTCCAGTGCGGCCAAATTCATCGCGCGCAGTTGTTGCGGAACGAACGGCCGAAAATTGGCCTTCTTAATGTGGGCGTCGCAGGTAAGACTAGCGATCAAGGTGTCGGCTTTGCTTTTCGCATACATTAAGTGACGGACGTGACCGGGATGAACCAGGTCGAAAGTTCCATGACACATGATCACAGATTTCGTTCGCGGCCTGGCCCCGATAAGTTCTCGCAACTCTTCGCGTGATTTCAGTTTTCGGCGGTAATCGTCTTTGCTCATTACTGATTTTTGTCCGACAGCATTGCAAACCAGGTTTTGGTCGCGTTCTGAATTGAAGCGGGGTTCCACACCGGAGCCTCGCGCCAATAATCTATGTTGCGCAACATTTCTCGTACGCCATCTTCAAAAGATACTTTCGGTTCCCAACCAAGCTGCGATCGAATCTTCGAAATGTCGGCCCACGTGCAGTCGGGTTCGCCCGGACGTTTTGGAACTTGAACCACCTCGCCGCCCAGGTGTCCTACCAACGCATTGACAGACTGCGGATTGCCGGCGCCGACGTTGTAGATCTCGCCTGAACGATCTGATTCGGCCGCGCAAAGAAATGCGCGCGCCAGATCAGTCACGAACACAAAGTCGCGCGTCTGCGTCCCGTCGCCAACGACCGTGAATGGCATACCGGCGAGTTTTTGCGCGAGAAACACTCCGAAGACGGCTCCGTATGCACCCGTGGTTTTCGAACGCGGACCGTAAGCGTTAAAAATCCTGATCGACATAACCGGCAGCTTGTATACCAATCCCCAATGAAGCACGGCTTCTTCGCCGCAGTACTTACTGAGTGCGTAAGGATATTCAGGTCGTATCGGAGCATCTTCGTTCGTTGGCACCTCGGCGATCCCATAACATGACGAGGATGCGGCGTAGACGAATTTCTTGACGCCCGCGTAACGCGCCGCTTCCAGCGCGTGAACCGTACCCATCACGTTCGCGGAGAGATATTCAGCCGGGCGTTCGATCGAGGGCACGATGTCGCCAATGCCGGCAAAATGAAATACGTATTCAGCCCCTTTGAAAATCGGATCGTCAGGCGCGGTAACTCTAAGATCCTGCTGTTGAAAAACGAAGTTAGGATCGTGTAGGTGGTGCTGAACATTTTCAAGCCGTCCGCCAACCAGATTGTCGATAACGCGAACTTGATAGCCGCGCTCGAGCAGCAGATCAACCATGTGGCTCCCGATAAAGCCAGCCCCTCCGGTGACCACTGCAACCTTGCTGAGGCTCATCCGACGCCGCCTTTTTTCAGATATCTGACGTTAATGTAACGATCGTCTTCAAGACTGTTTGGCAGCTTTCCCGCCTTCAATGCTTTGCACAAGTCGCGCACCGCATCTTCGACGCTACGCTCGGGCTGATAGCCGAGTTTCTCGGCGATCTTTGTCGATGAAACGTGATATGAGCGCAGGTCGTCCGATGCCGTCGTCTCGATATTGATCGGCGCTCTTTCCGGCATCTCATCTTCGACTACTTTTTTGACCATGTCCGCGAGTTCCGAAACCGTGTGGTTTTGATAACCGGCGTTGAAGATTTCTCCAGCGATCAATTCCGACGGATATTCAAGCAGCTTCACGTAAAGGTCCGCGATGTCATCGACATGAATATTCGGCCGCTGTTGCCTGCCGCCGAAGACCGTGATCTTACCTTTGTTGACTGCGTGGTTCGTTAGAATGTTGACTGTCAGATCGAAACGCATGCGCGGAGAGTAGCCGCAAACTGTCGCCGGTCGAATCACGACGGTCGTAAAGTCGGGCGATTGGTGACGCAACAAGAGCGGCTCGCACATGCCTTTGAACTTGTTGTAGTCGGTGAGCGGAACTAATGGGTGATCTTCGCGAACTTCCGGCGCATCACTTACGCCGTACACCGAACTCGTGGACGCATAAATAAATCGCTTGACGCCCGCCGCCTTCGCCGCCTTGACCATCGGCTCAAAGCAATCGTAGTTAATTGATTTGCCCAAGCCTGGGTCGAGCTCAAAACGAGTGTCGTTTGAGATGCAAGCCAGGTGTATTACCTGGTCCACGCCGGCGAGCGCTTTCGCAAGGCTGTCTGTGTCGCGAATGTCCGCCTCGATTACTTGAAGGCGATCGTGCGTTGGCAATCCATCTCCGCCAAAGAACATCAGATCATAAACAATGACCTCATGACCGGCGCCAAGCAGTTTGGGAACCAGCACACAGCCAACGTAACCGGCGCCCCCTGTGACCAAGACTTTACTCACGTTATTTGGAATCTCCCTCGCTGAATCAAAAGATGTATCAGAACTTTATTTGGTGCGATGTTGTACGGCGGTCGTTGAGGACGCCACTGCTGGTTGGGAAATCTCGATCGTGTAGCCTGCCTTCTCCGCGTCCTGCCAGAACATATGCACCGTCTCGAGTGAGAAGACATCAAGATCTTTGCCGATGACCTCAAGTTTTTTTAACACGTCATCGGTGGCCGTGATGATGTGACAGCCGACCTCGTCAGCTTGAATCACATTCAACAATTCGCGCGGGCTGGCCCAGATTAACTCCGCCTGCGGAGAACTGCGCATTATTTCGACGGCCCGCTTCACGATGGGCATGGGATCGCGACCGGTGTCGGCAATTCGTCCCGCGAAAAGAGAAACAAAATTTCGGGTGCCTTCGACAAAGCTGTCGAGAATGCCGCCAACTTGTTCCGCGGTCATCAAAGCCGTGACATTAATCTGAACCCCGGCTTCGGACAATCGCTTGATCAACGGCTTGCTCGGCTCGCCGCGCGTGTTGGTGATCGGAATTTTCACAAACACATTCTCGCCCCAGGACGCGATCTCGCGCGCCTGCAATTCCATCCCATCGAAATCATCCGAGAACACTTCGAAAGAGACGGGACGATCGTTAACTATGTTCAGAACGTCCCGAGCAAATCCCCGGTAGTCCGTGATGCCGGCCTTTCGCATCAGCGTGGGATTGGTGGTAAAGCCCTTGATGAGCGGGTTGGCCGCCATGCGCGAAATCATGTCGAGATTCGCGCCATCAGCGAACAACTTAACCTTTAAGTCTTTCAAGCTCGGCATATTGAAGTTTAGATCCGGCCCGCCAGAATTAGTTCACTCGCCTCTAGCAATGAATCGACGACCGCGTCTGGGTTATCAGGCTGCTTCTCATCGTAATCGGATCGCACAAGCACGGTCTTGCAGCCTGCTGCCTTTCCAGCCGCGATATCACGCCAGCGATCTCCAACCAGATACGACTTGCGAAGATCGATGGACCAGTTCACCGCAGCTTCCAAAAGCATTCCGGGCTCGGGCTTTCTACAGGAACATGTGTCCTGGTCGACATGATAACAAACCTTGATGTCATCGACATGCAGTTCGCGGCGAATTCGCTCATGCATCGCTTCGACTACGTCTCGCCGTTGCAAACCAGTAGTCACGTCAGGCTGGTTCGTAACCACGATAAGCCGAAAGCCGGCCGCACTCAATTTCTCAGTTGCTTCGGCGACACCGGGAAGATATTCAAGCTCTGCATCTGAGGATGGCGGGTAGGGGCGGCCCTGTCTGACCACGGCCCGATTAATTACTCCGTCTCGGTCCAAGAAAACGGCGCGCGTCATGCCGGGACGCTCGTGTTTTCGACACTCTCCCACTTCATCTCGTGGGCCATCAGAGCTGGATGGCTGACGATACAATGCCACACCACCGCTTGAAAAGCTTCCGTGTGCGCCGTCACATGGGCGGCATCCACGGTCGGAATGACAACAACTTCGTCGCCTACTCGCTTTGTATACCCGCCATCGCGTCCGACGATTCCATAAATCGCCAGGCCTCGCCGCTTCGCCTCGTCAAGCGCGCGCACAATGTTAACTGAAATTCCACGCTCGGCATCACCGCCGCCGACCGACATAACAAACACGGCATCCCGCTCGTTAGCGCGGCTAGTGCGCAACCATGCTTCGAATACTGTCTCCCAACCATCATCGTTCGTGCGCGCGGTCAACTCGGCCACGTTATCGCACGGACTGTAAGCTTCAATGCCGGCGATCTTACGAAAGTCATTTGCCGCGTGGCTGCAATTGGCCGCACTGCCGCCGACGCCGAGAAGAAACAACCGTCCGCTGCGATTCCGCAACTCGACTAACCGGCTGACAAGGCGTTCCACCTGCTGCCAATCAATTCCCAGGGCAATATCACCGGCCTGTCTAAGATAAAGCTGTGCGTGTTCCACGTTCTGTCTAATAACGATCAACGATCTCCAGTCGCAATCCGCGTTTGATTTCTTCGGGTGGCGGAGGAGGTTGTTGTCTCTGTGTAGACGTCTTTAGAAATCGTCCAAAACGAAAGGGAATCCGAAGCATCTTATACAGAGCTGGGATTTGCCTAATACCGTTTTTGATCTGTTGATAATACGAACTCGCAGGGACGTAGTCTAGGACATTACCCGCGACGCGTTCGGCAATTACTTCAGCTTCAGGGGCTGGGGGCGTGACGGTTTCCTGAGGCGTCCACCTCTTCACGAAGTAGTGTTGCTGCGGAATTGCATCTCCGGTTGATTCATCAGTTTTTGTGGCAATGCAGAGGATTCCGTACATACCATCATCCAAACCACCAAAGGAAACGGCCTCCAGGCATCCCGGTTGATAGTCGCTAGCCTCCCAAGGATCTGTATGTGCATTTATCGTATGCCTGATTACCTGAAAAGCATTAATGTCGAATTTGTTTGCCGCGTAGAAGTCCCAAAATAAAGTCGGAGAGAACATGTAGAATCCGTGGTCCATGTAATTTGACGAGGGTGCGAGATGAACAACTCGCCCGCTTGACTTGAGCATTCTGAAAATATTTCCAAAAGCATTCGGGAGATGGAATACATGCTCAATCGTTCCACAGTCGGCAATAAAATCAAACGACTCAGTTAGTCGCGAGGGGAGATCACTCCGATTCAGATCGAAAACGTAATCAGCCGACTCGTAGTCGGAATAGTCCAGAGCCGCGTATTCAGAAAAGCCGAGCGATAGGAAAAAAGATTCATCAGAGATATAGTTCAAGGCTGCCAGCTCTGGTTTCAACGATAAGGAGACTGGTCGGGACTTGCAAAGTTCAACCCCAAAATCGCACGCTGCTTTTTCAAGCGTTTCATAATCAAAGTAGACGTCCTGCTTGCCAAGAACTAGTACGCGACCTGAAAATGGCCTGCGATGCGATTCTTTCAGCAAAATCCTGGCGGCACCTTTTGCTATTCCCATAAATCACTTGTCAGCTTTTCGGTCAAGACTCGATATGCCTAGTATTCCATGCCAGTCGTGGGCGGACGACGGGACCAGCCCACGAGCCCAAATATTCCTTGCGCATCTCACCGGTATCGTGCACTTGAAAGCTGACGATTGACTCTTCAAGTATTTGTGTATTTTGGGGAGATTTGCCGACGATCGCAGTGATTGAATAGCTTCCTTCGTTCAAAAAATTTCCAGGTATGCGGCAGACGGATCGAAACGTGCCTCGAGGGTGCGGCTGTGCATACCAAGGGTCGACTGCCAGACTCATCGACGGCGCATTCCCAGACGAAAGCACAAATGTGCCGCTACCAGTCTTGAGCCAGATTCCTGAATACAATGGCGCTCCCGCTTTTAGGTTCTCGTACACGATCTCAACTAAGACTTCCTTTGAAATTCCAACGTCCGCTGTCGGCCCGACGATTCCCTCTTGCAGAATGCTGACCGATCGAAGACGAACATCATCGTTGCCCGGGGCGGTTTCCAAGTCGGGCCAGACAATCTGGCCAAGCACCGATTTCGCCTGAGACAGATATTTTTGAATCACGTCGGCCGGCACTCCGTCAGCAATGATTTTGCCTCGCTCAAGCAGCAAAGCGCGCTGACATAAGTTAACGATACTCGCCATGTTGTGCGAGACGATCAGAACAGTGCGGCCGTGTCTGCGTAAGTCTCCCATCTTTCCGAGACACTTCTGCTGAAACTCTACATCGCCAACGGCCAGCACTTCATCTACAACCAGAATCTCCGGCTCAAGAAAGGCCGCGACGGCGAATGCCAATCGCATATACATGCCGCTCGAGTAGTGCTTAACCGGGGTGTCGAGAAACCTTTCAATCTCAGCGAAAGCGATGATCTCGTCGAATTTTCGCCGAATCTCCGCCCGGGCCATCCCCAAAACGGCACCATTAAGAAAAACATTTTCGCGACCAGTCAGCTCAGGATGAAAGCCCGTGCCGACCTCAAGCAGGCTTCCCATTCTTCCAAAAAGCTCGATATGGCCGGTTGTTGGTTGGGTAACTCGCGAAAGGATTTTCAGTAAGGTTGATTTGCCGGCGCCGTTCCTGCCGATGATCCCAAAGATCTCTCCGGGCTGGACCTCAAAGCTGATGTCCTTGAGGGCCCACAGCGTAGTCGCGGCGTCACCGTCGCCATTTAAGTTTTTCTTATAACGGCGAAAGGGCGCGCGAAAAGCTTTATAGATCGTCTCGCGCAAATCGGACGCCGTTTCGGCTGAACCGATCCGATAGCGCTTGGCCACGTTGTGAACCTTGACGATAGGTTTCATGCTCAATTAGATCACGTCAGCGAATTTTTTCTCGACGCGGTTGAACACGATCGCCGCCACGAAAATAAGAACCAGGGTCGTCACTGTCGAGACCGCAATCGCGAATTTGTTGAATCCAGTGCCAAGCAATGTCCCGCGAAAACCCTCGATCAGTCCGACTACTGGATTCAGAGAATACAGGCGCTGCCATTGTGGCGGAATGATGCTCGCTGGATAGACCACGGGAGACAGAAACATCCATAGTTGGATGAGCACCGGCAAAGCCATGCTGATATCCCGGTACTTAACATTTAGCGCGGCCAGCAAGATGCCTAAGCTAAGCGTAAACAATGTGGCCAATAGAATAATCAAAGGCAACCCGGCCAGGCTCCAGCCGATCTGGATGTGTGCGTGTAGTCCGAATCTGTAGATCAGAAGGAAGACCGCCAGAATAATCAGCGACATGAATAAATCCAATATACGCGTCCCGATGAACGAGACGGGAACGAGTACCCGAGGGAAATAAATCTTGGTAATCAAATTGGCGTTGGCAACCATGCTGGTACTGCAACCGAAAATGCCGTTCGAAATGAACATCCACGCAATAAGCCCGACGAATGCGATCAATGCATAGGGAACGCCACCGGTAGGCACACGGGCCAACTTTCCCAAAACCACAGTGAAAATAAGTGTCATGAGCAGCGGCTGCATTACGATCCAGAGCACACCCAGAAGCGTCTGTTTGTAACGCACCTTCAAGTCGCGCCAGGTCAGAAAATACAACAACTCGCGATGCGCCCAGATTTCTTGGAAATCAAACAAGCCCCATGAGTTCGTCGACTGGATCGTGGTGAGCGGTTCATCCGGTAACGCAGAAGCAACCGAAGCCACCACTCCCGCGCCTTCGTCTGGCTGCAAGGCGTAATCGTTAGTGGTAGCGGCGCTCATTCGTATCGAGTTCGAGAAGTGATCTTCAGTAAGAGAAGAGAAGCTTTATAGGAAAGGAATCAGTCTAGCCACAGCCAATAGCATCGTCAAGCAGGGCTCTCGTCACGCTGGGGTGCGCAACTTACTTGCTCTTGTTAGGTTGGTTTGTGTTAGTCAGGGTCAGTGACCCGTCGCCGAAGAGAGCTGTCTAAGTACGTAAGCTTCAGAATTAGCCGATGTACAGTGAATCTGCGCGACACGAATCTGATATTCACAGTAACCATTTCGCCGCTTGAAAATGCTTTCTATCGACACCCGCATTTAGTCGGAAACTCGCGATGAACGAATTTCCAATCTGTTCCTGATCGCTCAAACTCGTAAACGACAAAGTTGTCATCCTTGTTGGGACAAGCGATGGAATAACGATTACTGCTTTCGGTGTCAATTGTCGGTTCCTTACTAGCGAAACACTGAGCGGCATTTGTATCGCGCTCAAACAGATCGCCAAACCGCCGCGCCAGTTCGGCGCGGTCCGCAATGTTTGCGGCGCCGTTAGACATGGTGAGCGGAAATCTGGATAAGGCCGCAACGGTCTTTTTATCCTTGGCGATTACTGCTGTTTTGAATCTTGCCCAGAAAGCGCGGAATTCATCATTAGGTTGCGCGGAATTGCGGCCAGCCATTTCCACAGCTGCGCCGCTCACTAACAAACAAAGCAATAATTGAAGAACGGGGAAGTCCCGCAAGAGGCACAGACTGCGTTTGGCAGATGAAGCTTTCATCGTCGTATCCGTCTCAAAAAAAAGAGCGAGTGCGCGTGATGCGCGCACACTCGCTCGAATTCTTGTCATTGATAGTCAGGCGCTCACGTACAAGGATCGTTCGTACAGCCAATCGTATTACGAACATGATTGGATGAGTTGATCCAACTCTGACCTTGGGACGCCGAAATATTTCCGTGGTCGATAAGGTTCTGGACCGAATTATTAAAGGCATCCAGCTTACTGCACGCGGTGCTCGTATGCCCTATAGCAAGAGCATCTTCGGCGGCTTGCAGCTTAGCCACCAATCCGCCTTTATTCGTTGGGCTAAGCGACGAATTATTGACGCTTGTCTTCAGGTCCTCGATCGTCTGCGTCACGGTCTTCACCGTCACTGTAAAGCCGCACGACGCGGAATGACCATGGGCGTCGTTCACAGTGTAGGTAACCGTCGTCGTCCCAATCGGGAAGACCGAGCCAGGCGCCGGACCTGCCGTTCGAGTTGTGACTGCACCCGGACAATTGTCGGTACCGACCGGAGGCGTCCAGGTAGCTTTTGCACCGGACGGACAGGTTGGTTCTAACGTCTGGCTCGACGGACAACTGATGACCGGGTTTTCGACGTCGTTCACCGTAACCGTAAACGAGCAAGAGGTCATGTTGCCGCTCGAATCAGTTACCTTAAACGTATTCGTCGTGGTCCCGACCGGGAAGGTCGAGCCGCTCGGGAGACCTGCCGTCTGTTCTGTCGTTGCGCCGGGACAATTGTCTGAACCTACGGGCGTTGGATAGACCACTACGGCGCCGCATATACCAGGATCGTTGTCCCTCGTTATGTTCGCCGGACAACTGATGGTCGGGTTCTCAGTGTCGTTTACCGTAACAGTTTGCGTACACGACGAGTGATTTCCGGCAGAGTCAGTGGCCGTCCAGGTGATCGTGGTTGTGCCCTTCGGATAAGGCGAACTCAACGATTGGTTATCACTGCGCGTGCCAGTGATTGTCGGGTTGCTGTCGCAATTGTCCGTGGCCGTCGCCGTACCCGGATTAACCGTCGCCGAGCAGGTGCCCGGATCGTTACTGGTGGTTATGTTAGCGGGACAAGTAATCACGGGCGGTGTCGTGTCATTAACCGTAAACGTGATGTCCTTTGTCGTCGTATTGCCGGCGCCATTGTTATTGCTGGAGCCGTCATTCGCCGTCAGATGAATCGTGTGCGGTCCAAGTCCGACCAGCGTGCCCGCAGCCGGGTCTTGCGTTACGGAAATGCGATGCCTGTTAACGCAATCCTGTGAATTATCGTCGGCAGAGCAGGCGCAGTTGTCGGTGACGGCGTTGGAATAGTCCGGCACCGCCGCCTGGCAGTTTGCGTCGGCGGAGACGGTTGAGTCGGTCGCTGTAATGACTGGCGGCGTGACGTCGTTAACAGTGATTGCTTCTGTACAGGACGCACTGCCTGTGCGGTGGCACTCTTCGGGGGTGTCACCGGCAGCGCAAGTCGCGGGTGTAGTCCAGGGACCAGCTGTGTCATGCGAATACGCCGTCCAGGTAATGGTCGTTGTGCCAGCCGCGAAAGGAGCATCGGAAGCCCTGCGCGTGCAGTTGCCGTTCGCATCGCAATCGTACATGGGTTTGCCGTCGCTGCGAGTGGCAAACAGAGATACGTTATCGCCCGTCGTGGTGGGCGTTCCCACAGCCACGGCGGCCTCGCAATCACCATTGGCGTTTGCCGCTGGCGGGTCGGCCGGACAACTGATCGAAACGTTACCGGTTGCCTCTTCAACTGTAATGTTGAAGCTGCACATGCCGCCTCCGGTCTCGGAGGTTGCCGTGACCGCCGTGGTGCCGACCGGGAAGAACGAACCGGATGCAGGCGTTGAAGTCACGGATCCGCAATCACCAGATGACGTCGGATCACTGAAAGTAACATGCGCGCCACGCTGGCCGCCCTCTGTGGTATTGGCGAAGGTCGTAATGCTGGCTGGACACTCCAGTGTGCAAGTAGGACCGGGAGCACCGGCTATAACTGTCACATTCGATGTGGCGGTGTTGTCCTGTGTGTAAGGATCGCAGTCGGTAATGCAGGTTGCAGGAGTTGAACCAGAAGCGGCACCGCCTGAGATGGTTGCCGTGTTTGAAATAGTCGTGCCGGGAGACGCACCGGAATTCACGTTCACAACCAGCGTTATTTTTCCGCTCGCTCCCTGGGGCAACGAAGCGATCGTGCAACTGGTCGGCCCGGTGGGCCCCGACGGGAACGTGCAACTAATTCCGGTGCTGGCAGAACCAGAGTCGGTCACAAAAGTAGTATTAGCAGGAGTATCATCCGTAATCGTTACATTCGTTGCCGTGTCGGGCCCATAATTGGTCACCCATAAACTGAAAAGAACATTTGACCCCGCTGTTATGGAACCATCAGTGTCGTTGCTCTTATAGATCGCAAGGTTAGCAGCGGGAAGCGCCGGATTACTGACCGAAAAGTACGCGGCCGTTCGCACTGATCCGTCATTGGCAGACATATCGATTACACGCCAAACCCCGCGATAGTCGGTATTCGGATCCAAGATGGGGACCATGAAAATATCCGTTTGCGGATCCATCACCACGTCGGTGGTTTGAAAGATGACATTGTTGTTGCTGATCCAAGCGAACTTTCGCGGATACAGAGACAGCGGCGGACCACCACTGAGTCTCGCACATGCCTTCTCACCTAAAATGAACGCGCTCTTCGGCGTAGAAAGATCACAATTTCCCGAAAGATCAACTGCAAAGGTCTCCATCACCTCCGGGCCTGGCCCAGCCTGTGGAAGAAATGCGGAAAGCACTGTCTTGTTTGCTCCACTGGCGGCCAGTAGTTCGTTAAGCCGTCCCTCAGAATTGCCCTTGGTTCCCGGGGTCACCCGAAGGTTGACATCGGCAGACGCCGAAGCAGAATCGTGTCTACCGCTATCCTTCTTATGGGCCGACGAAACCGAGAGCAGAATTGTTCCAAACAGCATCGTCGCGACAAAAGCTAAAATAAACCGCGCGGCTTTCGTCAGTGATCGTTTTTGATGAGATCCGGCGAGACGGGTCATGATGGTCTCCTTATGAGAAATCCTTGGTAGAGTGCGCAAACATGGAAAGATAGAAAGAACCCTCTTATGCCCGCCCTGAAACCAGGGCGGGCATATGGCGAAGCAAAACCAATCGCTAAGGCTACTGTTGTCCTAAGCCTGTAGGTGATACTCCGATGGTCCCATCAACCGAGTTGTTTCCGTGAGAGCCAACGGTCCCACCAGCGGTTGCGAATGCGCTTCCATTAGACGAAATTCTGCAATTCGACACGACAAGTTGCGGGTTGACCGTATCCGCCGCAGCATTACCGGCGCGCAAAGCAGCGGATGGATTGTGACTCACCATGCTATTTTCCACGAATACTCTACCGTCATTATTCGTAGCGCCCATGCCGATTCCGTCAGCTCCGTTGAATAAAACAAAGGAATCGCGAATCGACGCAAAGCCGTGGGTGCCGATGGTAATGCCATTGTTTGACATCCTCTCAATCCGCGCTCGATCTGTCGTCAACAATACAAACCCGGTGGTGGTCTGCACGCTGATTCCAACGTTGCAGTTGAAAATGTTCGTATCTTTGACTGATACGTTTGTACCTGTGGCGGTTAGGTTGGCGTTAATTCCTTCTTGCGAAAAATTGTTTATGTAGCAGTTCTCGACGAGCACGTTGCCGGCTTGGAGAATGCTAATTCCCTTCAGCCCCGTTCGTTGGCCGACAGCGCCTGAGGAGCCTGTGCCATTTATGGTAATGTGCCTTATAACCACTCTGCGTTCGGGGTCGTTGCCATTCGGGGTGATGTTGATAACGATCCCGTTCGTGCCGCTCGCGAGAATTGACGTGATGCAACATCCGTCAAGGGTGATGGACTTGGTAATCGTAACCGTACCAAAACCACCTGGATCGAGTGCGTCGATTTCTCCGCCAATGAAGGTCTTGGAGATTGCGCCTGCCCATGTTTTACATGGAGCGGTGCGGCTGCACGGATTGGCGTCGTCCCCTACGCCGGAAACCCAGGTCCTGGTCGCTTGCGCGCTGGCAAACGAACAGGTGGCGATGATGAAACAAAGGACAGCCACGGTCTTGAGGGTTGCGTGAATCTTAGTCATTTCTGTTCTCCTTCGGTTTTGAAAGTCAAAACTGGTTGAATTATCACTTCTTGAAGCAGCGACGCCGCTGGCAGCGGATTGTCTCGACCTTCATCATCTGACGGGGGATAAAGGAAAGTCCGTGACAAAGTGTCAAAACGAGGACGCTTTAATACTTCATTTCCAATGGGCTGTCAATATAATTCCTCGCATTTGATAATTAATTTGCTCATGCCTTCCATAAGCCGAACTGAAACCAGGAATCGAACTCATCAGCCTCAGATCGTCATAGCGTTTCGTATTTTGGCCGAGACTTATAGAGGAGTCCCTCGTCGCTCCATTTCGCGATTGGATACCAACCAATGTATTTTACGGCGA